>Ga0213830_1000197_pt1 | contig 78579 bp, 64 predicted proteins | sample SWATP11_FD_161661 | JGI IMG/M metagenome (GOLD analysis project Ga0213830, IMG submission 161661) | Coastal seawater microbial communities from Marineland, Florida, United States - SWA TP1 #1 | ecosystem: Environmental > Aquatic > Marine > Coastal | place: USA: Florida | collected 2016-08-06 | reverse complement strand
TTTTGCCAAGTCGATACTAATTAGGTTAAATTTTGACATGTATGGATTCCTTATTGGTAAAAGTAATTGTCCAATCTCTTTATACCGTACTCACCCTATTTGGGGGAGGAGTCCATACATCTCCTACATGCATTACCTACAAACGACACGGTTCGGCTCAAAACTGACAGCTGAAAGCTGACGGCTTTTAGAACTAAAAAGAGATATAAAAGATAAACTAAATCTTGAAATTTAAATAAGAAAAAAATTTAGGAAAATATATGGATTTTACATAAGGGGGAGAAGTGGGGCGACTGATGGGGCTTGAACCCACGACAACCGGAATCACAATCCGGGGCTCTACCAACTGAGCTACAGCCGCCACTGAGATACACCTCGTTTGGTGTGGCGCGCATATTACATAATTAACTTAGGCTTGTGAACCCCCTAAATTAAAAAAAGTAAAAAAAACTTACTTGCTTCAGAAAATTCAGAAAAGCAGGTTTAGTCAGTTAGTGTTCAGTTTCGGTATTTAGACTTGCGACTTTTGCAATTGAGCAATTACTCATTTTTTAGTTTGGCTGTAATTTAATGATTTTTTAACCAAAGATCATATATAATTTGAACAGCGTTATGCTAAAAATGAACTTCAGGAGAGAATATGGATACTATAATGAACTGGATCAATGAGAATTCAGGTTTAATCATACATTACGCCGTTCAGGCTGTTCTTGCGCTAATCATTTTCTTCATCGGTGGTCGTATCGCAAAATTTTGCGAAGGGATGACTGAAAAAGCATTTGATAAAAAGAAAGTAGACAAAGCCGTAGGTTCATTTGTAGCAAGCATTGTATATGCTATTGTTTTTGCAGCAACTATCTTAATGGCACTATCTCAACTTGGCATTGAGACAACATCATTCATTGCTATTTTAGGTGCGGCTGGTTTAGCTGTAGGTCTAGCACTTCAAGGTTCACTGTCTAACTTTGCTTCAGGTGTTTTAATCATCCTACTTCGCCCTTTCAAATCAGGTGACTATGTAGAAGCCGGTGGTAAAGCGGGTACTGTTAAGAAAATCGAAATTTTCTCTACAGAATTACGTACACCAGATAATAAAGTAATTATCATGCCTAACTCATCAATCATGGGCAGCCCAATTACAAACTTCTCTCGTGAATCAACTCGTCGTATCGATTTAGTAATTGGTGTGGGTTACGATGCAGACCTTAAAGAAGCAAAAGCAGTTCTTAAATCAGTATTAGATAAAGAAACTCGTTTATTAAAAGATCCAGCATACACAGTCGCTGTATCTGAGCTTGCAGATTCAAGTGTGAACTTTGTAGTTCGCCCGTGGGTTAATTCATCAGATTATTGGCCAACGTATTTCGATCTAATGGAAAACATTAAGATCGCATTAGATGACGCAAATATCACGATCCCATTCCCGCAAATGGATGTTCATTTGCATAAAGAAGATTAATCACAAGTAGTAAAGGTTATTTTTTAATGAAATTAAAAGCTTTATCAATTCTAGTTGCAGCAAGTGCTGCAACTAGCGCATTCGCAGCAGATGAAACCAAAACTTGGGATGTAACCAGTGAACTAGGTGCCATTATTACAAGTGGTAACACTGAAACAACAACACTAAAAGGTGGTGTTAAGGTTTTACATAACCTAGAAAACTGGAATAACGAGTACAAGTTAGACGGTCTTTATAAAGAAGATGAGATCGAAAACGACGACGGTGTTAAAGAAACACAACGTACTAACGAAAAGTACTCAATCTCTGCACAAGGTAACTACAAGTTAAACGAAAAGCACTCACACTTATTCATCTACGGCTCGCACGTATCTGATTACTTTGGTGCATATCGCAACGAATCAGTAATCTCAGCAGGTTATGGTTTACGCGTAATCGACCGTTCTGATATGTGGTTAAACGCTGAAATCGGTCCAGGTTATAAGTATTTCCAATACCCTGATGACAGCACTGAAGTTGATGAAAACGGTAACTCACTTGCCGGCGAGCGCGAAGGTGAAGTTATCGCGTTAGGTAAAGTTGATTATAACTGGCAGATTTCAGACAGCGCACGTTTTACTCAGTTAGTATCAGTTGAATATGGTGATACCAATACTAAAACACGTTCAGAGTCTGCAATTCTTGCCAAAATCAACGGCTCACTACAAATGAAAGTAGCTTACAACATCACTCACAACTCAGACGTTGCGGATGATAAAGAAAACACAGATACAGAAACCTCATTAACACTGGTTTACAGTTTTTAACTATATAAACCGTTTTGTTGACATTTTAATGACAAAAAGGGACGAAAGTCCCTTTTTTATTTCTTTTCATTTCAGGTAGAATACACAATCTTTTTTGACTGTAGAACTATGGATATCCCTACTTGTGATGTTTTTTAAAAGACTATTCCTTACTTTTTTATTTCTTACCACTTCATCGGTATTGGCATTTACTCCTACTGCAGCTCAAATAGAGCAATTCAAAAAATTACCAAAAGCGCAACAGGAAGCGTTAGCAAGACAATATGGAGTCGATTTATCTAGTATTGGAAATCAAGGGGCTTTAGGTAATGACATTGCTGAAGAGCCTGTTGCTACAGTCAAACCTCGAAAAAGTATTGAAGCGGAACCTCTTACAGATGAGCAAAAATTCAATCCTGAATTGAATAAAGTTATGCCTTTTGGTTATGACTTATTTGCGGGCGAACCAACTTCATTTATGCCAAGTGAGAATGCCGCTGTACCAGATACTTATCTTGTAGGCCGGGGAGACACTCTTGATGTTAACTTCTATGGAAAAGAAACTCAAAACTATAACGTAGTTGTTGATAGAGAAGGGCGTATAAGTATCCCTAATTTATCACCTGTACAGGTTGCTGGGCTTACTTTTGCTGAAATAAAAGAGCTCATCAAAGCTAAAGTTGAACAAGAAATTATTGGTGTTAAAGCATTTGTTGCAATAGGTCAACTACGTAGTATTCGAGTAATGGTATTAGGTGAAGCTTATATGCCTGGTAGTTACAGTGTTTCATCACTTACAACTGTATCGCATGCACTATTTGTTAGTGGTGGAGTGTCTGATATTGCTTCATTACGTAATATTCAAGTTAAGCGTGCTGGCAAAGTTGTTGCTAATTTTGATTTATATGATTTATTGATCAATGGTGATAGTAGTAACGATATCATTCTTAAGCCAGGCGATGTTGTTTTTATTCCACCAGTTGGTGCGCAAGTCGCTGTTGAAGGGTTAGTTAAACGACCTGCTATTTTTGAGCTGAAAAAAGGCGAAACAGCAGCACAGTTATTAAAAATGGCGGGAGGTTTAAAACCGCAAGCTTATGCGAAAAAAGCAATTGTTGAACGCTTCAATAACAATAATATGAAGGAAGTGTTGTCGGTTGATTTTAGTGGAAATGAAATAGACTATACCCCTCGTGACGGTGACCGAGTTCGATTTAATCCCATAAGCTTACAATATCAAAATAGCATCAGCTTGATTGGTGCTGTTGCACGCCCTGGGCATTATCAATGGCATCAGGGTAAACGAATTGCTGATGTATTAACTTCGGTACGTGGTGATTTACTTCCTCAAGCTGATCTAGCTTATGGTTTATTGATACGAGAAGTTAATATTTCGGGTGATATTGAGGTGCATCAGTTTGATATTGCACAAGCAATTGTTAAAGTGCCAGAGCATAACTTAGCCTTAAAAGCTAATGATAAACTCATGGTATTTAGCCGCTACGAAAGTAGATTTGATGAAGACATTGCATTAAAGAACATGGCGCTGAGCGAAGAGCAACAAATTCAGCAAACAAAAGTAAAGCAGTGGCACTCATTTCAGCAATCAAAATTTGAAAAGTTTGTTGGTTTAAAATCGACAGAAGTTAAACAAGTTGATGAAACAGAAGAAAAATCAGTTGCTGAAATCTCTAAAAAGAAAGCAATAGAGAAAAAAGAAGGCCTTCAACCTGAAGATTATGCATTATTTAGTCGAAATAACTTATTAAAACCAGTTATAGCAAAGCTAAAACAACAAGCATCTGTAAAATCAGCTATTCAGCTTGTTGAAATAAATGGTCACGTAACATATCCAGGAGTTTACCCGTTAACGGTTGGAAGTGAAGTAAATGAATTAATAGCTGCTTCAGGTGGGTTACTTGAATCATCATATTTAGAGCAAGCAGAGATAACTCGAGTGGTATCAACTGCTAATTCTGAAATTGAACATATTAAATTTAACTTAAATGATGCAATGCAAGGGAAAGTCGCTGCCAATAAAGTACTGAAAAGTAAAGATAGCATTAATATTTTCGCAATACCTAACTGGCAAGAAAATGTAAAAGTTGAGCTCAAAGGTGAAGTTAAATTCCCAGGTATCTATACCATTCGTCGTGGAGAAACATTAACTAACTTATTAGAACGAGCAGGTGGCTTCTCTGAGTTTGCAGAGCCAAATGCTGCCATTTTTACACGTGAGTCAATTCGTCAACAAGAGCAAAAGCAATTAGCTAAGCTAGCAGAGGATTTACGAAGAGATATAGCAACGAAAAGCTTCGAAAAATCAGTTAGTAGCACGCGACTTTCTTATGATGAAATGAATAAGCTATTACTTGATTTGGCAAATGTTGAAGCCGTAGGTCGTTTAGTCATTGACTTACCTCTCATTGCGGAGAATAAACAAAATCTAGTGCTACAAAACGGTGATACGCTTTATGTTCCGAGTCTACGAGACTCAATCAGTGTAATTGGTGAAGTAAATTACACCACGTCACATTTATATAAGCCTGGAGTGAGTGTCGATCAATATATTGACCTAAGTGGTGGTCTAAAAGAGCGTGCGGACGAAGACAGAATTTACATCATTAAGGCAAATGGTTCTGTAGCCATACCGAATACAGGTACTTGGTTCGCTGTGAATGATTCTAAGTTATTAGAAGCTGGCGATACGATTGTTGTACCTATGAACTCTGACTACATGGATAACTTAACACTGTGGAGCACAGCAACACAGATTGTTTATCAGTTAGGTGTAGCGTTAGCTGCAATTAGTAGTATTTAGATTTTTGGAAAATTTTAAAATGACTGAATTTAATCTAGCTCATAAACTTGATACTCCATTACTTAGCTCTCAGTTAAAAAAAGGCCGTTCGGTAAGAGCTCCCAAATATGCATATAACTCAATAGATGTGTATGTTTTTTGCCCTGAAGATAAACTGGAGTTACTTAAAAGATCTCTTATAAATTACGATGTTAATTTCATTTTTAATGACTATTCGTTAAAGAACTTAGATAAAAAAATTATTACTCACTTTGATAATTCTTCACTATCAGATGAAAAGAGAAACTTTCTAGTTGCAGCAACTGAGCTCGGTGCTTGGGTAGAGCCACTTGTAAGCTATTTAGATAAAAGGATGGGTTATACAGAGGTCACTTTGTTGCAAAGTAGCTACTTTTTGCATCAAAAAGCATTTTCTATACTAAACACAAAAAGAACTCAAGTTGCTAAGCGCATTATAGATCTAATATTAGCATCGATACTGCTCATATTATTTTCACCTATTGCATTAATTTCATATCTATTCATTAAGTTTGATAGTCCAGGCCCTGCTATCTTTAAACAAAAGCGAGTTGGCCAATATAATGAAGAATTTAACGTTATAAAGTTTAGATCAATGCGTATAGATGCTGAGGTTAATGGTGCAAAATGGGCGGAAAAAAACGATGAAAGAATAACAAAAGTGGGACAATTTATTCGCAAAACTAGAATAGACGAAATCCCCCAACTTATTAATGTTATTAGAGGTGAAATGTCTATTGTCGGGCCAAGGCCTGAACGTGAAGTTTTTATAGAAGAACTTGAAAAGGTTATCCCCTATTATCGTTTTAGGCATGCTGTTAAACCAGGAGTAACTGGTTTAGCACAAATTAGCTATCCATATGGTGCCTCAGTAGAAGATGCAATTTGGAAACATAAATACGATATTCATTACATTAAACACCATAGCACCATAGTTGATATGAAAATACTGCTTAAAACTATAAAAGTGGTGATCTTTGGTCAGGGTAGATAGTTACCATTTAGGTGAAGAATATAATTTAAGTTAATAACATCAATAGCTTAAAAATTGAAATTAAAAGATGATTTATAGTTAATAAAATGACAATACAATTACAGAAACATGTATCTAAATCTAAGAATGAGCAGGTAAAAGAGCTCCCTGTAACATTTTTAGACCTTCTTGAGGCTATTTGGCAAGGAAAGTGGGTAATAACTATATGTGCTATTGCATTTTTATTGTTAGCTGTTGTGTACGCAGTATTACAGCCAAATATATATAAATCTACTTCTTTGCTTACGCCATCCCAATCAAACTCAGGATCTGCTCTAGGTAATATGTCTAGTCAGTTGGGGGGGCTTGCAGCTCTAGCTGGTGTAGAGCTAGGTGGCAGCGAACAAGATCAAGCTTCATTAGCCGTACAAATTTTAAAATCTAGAGAGTTTGTATCATATTTTATTAAAAAGTATGATCTGCTAGTTCCCATTATGGCCGCGGAAGGCTGGAGTTTAGAAACGAATGAACTTCTATACGACTCAGAAATATACAATGTGAACGAAGATAAATGGCTTAGAGAACCTTCAGGGTTGGTAGGTGCAAAGCCTTCACTCCAAGAAGCATATGAAGTGTTCATGGAAAAGTACTTTTATATATCACTAGATAAAGAAAATGGTTCATATACGATTTCCGTTGAACATTACTCTCCATATATAGCTAAAGAATGGGTAGAGTTGTTGAACTACGAAATAAATGAGGTAATGAGAGAAAGAGCAAAACAAGAATCAAAGGAAAATCTTAATTATTTGAACTCTCAGTTAGATAAAACTCGTGTAGTCGAGATGCGAAACACTTTTTATGAATTAATCAAAGAGCAAACAAGAAGTTTAATGTTAGCTGAAGTCCAAAAAGATTATGTTTTTAAGGTAATAGATCCTCCAGTTGTTCCTGAAAAAAAGGTTAAACCAAGTAGAGCTCTTTTAGCAATTGCAGGACTAATCTTGGGGTTAACGATAGGGCTTATGATCGTTTTTATTAGCTTTGTAATTAAGAATGACAAGAAATATTATTCGTAACTCAAGGCTAAGTTAGTAATGTACTTATTTACTACTTTTGTTTCTGTTGTCTATCTGTTTCTACTAGAAAGGAAGTTTCATAAACTAGCTTACTTGTTGGTCATATTGCCTGTTGCGCTTTTCTTCTATCAAGTGCCTGCATTTCAATTCGATGTGGGAACTGATTACATGTCTTATGTAGATATGTATAAGTATGGGTATAACATTGAATATTATTATAGTAAAAAAGAGTATGTTTTTTATGTTATATTAAAAATAGTTACAACTTTAGGGATGGGTGAGCAATCCATATTTTTGCTAGTATCAATAGTCTATACTTTTTTTTGGGTTTTTTTTATTTTTCTGCTTAAAAAGGAAAATTATAAAGTCTGGATACTTGTATTCCTTTACTTCACAGTTACTGGTATTTATCAAAATCAATTGAACGGCTTAAGGCAGTATATGGCAATATCGGTAATGCCTTGCCTTTTTATACTTCTATACAATAGAAAGTACTGGATTTCAGCAGTTTTAGTGATATTTGCATCTCTTTGCCATGCATCATTTATTATTGTTTATCCATTTTTAGCTTTTCTATTTATTAAACCCACACCAGTTAGAGTGGTAACTATCTTTTTCTTAACAGGTGTTGTGTATGCCTTAATACTACCAAAGCTATTACCCTTATTAGTTGAATTATTGTTTGGATCATATTTAGGTTACTTTGAGAGTAAACTATCAGCTAGTGCAAATCTTTTTTCTTTAATAACAAAGTTATACTATGCACCTCTAATATTGCTTTCTATGCATTGCTACTATCAGGATGTTAATAAAGGTTTATATAATAAAAATCATGATATGCTCATGTCATTTTTTATGATTGCGGCTGCAACATATTGGCTTTTTGTTGTTAACCTATATTTCGGGTTTTTCGGAAGAGTTGCTCAGTACTTTATGATTTTTTATATTTTTCCAATGTACTATTTAATTGATAGATATATAGAAAGAAAAAAAGTTTATTCAGTGGTAATTATTTTTGCTTATATCTTAATACCATATATTTTGAAAGTTACCGTTCTAGCAACTTCTGAATATGATTATCAATCAATTTTATCTGGTTTCTAATCCCATGAGCTCAAAAAAAGTATGTATAGTTGCACCAATTCACATTTGGAATGACGTGAGGGTTTTTAAAAAACAAGCTGTATCTTTAGAAAATAGTGGATACGAAGTTTGTTTGGTCGCTAGAATGCCGAAGGAACAGGATGGTTTAACAGTCAACAATATAAAATTAATTAGATCTAAGTTATCAGATAAAGGGAAAGTTTCTAGGATATTACTTATCTATAAAGTTTTTTTTCAGGCATTAAGTTGTAGAAGTGACATCTATCATTTACATAACCCAAATACTATCCCTATTGCTTTTTTGTTGCGACTATTTGGAAAGAAGGTTATTTATGACACACATGAGGACTTTTCTCAGAGATTGCTCTTTAGAGATTGGATCCCGAATAATTTAAAAAAAATATCTTGTCATATTGTTTCTATCCTAGAAGCTATAACAGCTAAGGTTTCGAATGGAGCTATAGGCACCCAAAGTGCAGTTGTGAGAAGGTTAGGTAATAAAGCTATTTTAATTGGTAACCAGCCACGCTTTAACGAGAGTTTGCTTAAGGAAGTCGACAAAATAAAGCATAGCTTAAAGTACGATAATAGTGTTTTTAGGCTTGTTTACCTTGGTAGTATTAATAGCTCGAGAGGAATTAGCGATATAGTTAATGCACTTGAACTTATTAACAATAAAAGCCCTGTAAGATTATGGTTATTAGGTGAAATAGGTAATGATTACCTGCAAGAACTGAAAGCTTTACAAGGGTGGAACTACGTAGATTATTTAGGTTGTTTAGACCAAGAGTTAGCTTTTTCATATGTCTCAATGTCAGATTTAGGAGTTATCTATATACATGACGTCGGAGATCATGCATTTACTGATCCAAATAAGTTATATGAGTATATGACTTTTGGTAAACCTTTTATTGCGAGTGACTTTAATCATTGGAAAGAAAAATTATTAGGTTTTGAGGCTGGTAGTTTTATTACACCTAATTGCCCCGGTTTATTTGCTGATAAAGTAATAGAACTTATAGGTAAACCAAATTTACGTAAAACTATGGGGGAAACTGGTCTACAATATGTATCTCAAAATAATTGGGATATTGAATTTAAAAAGTTAAAGAAGTTGTATAGTGAAATTGTTTAAATGAAAATATCATCATTATTTAAGATAGCTAAAACAAAGTTAACTACTATTGTGAATTATCATAAAAATATTAGCCTTTATGGTAAAGATAACTGTATTTTGGTTAACTATTTTAAAGGGGTTCCTAACTGGGGGGACGATCTTAATGAGTATCTAATTGAGAAAGTTTCGGGAAAAAAGGTTGTTATATATCCTTATTCTAAGAAAAAGCATATCCTAGGAATTGGCTCTATCTTACATCGTGCTAAAAATAACAGTGTCGTATGGGGTAGTGGATTTATTTCTGAGAACAGTAGTACCCAAAAAAATCTCGATATTAAGCTTCTAAGAGGTCCCAAGACGGCCAAAAAACTAAATTGGTCTGGTTTAGAGTTTGGAGATCCAGGTATCTGCATTAGAAACTTTTATTTTCCAGATATAAAGAAAAAATATCGTTATGGCTTAATACCGCATCATGTGGACAAGATGCACCCAGCTGTCTTAAAGCTAACTAAACGTGAAGATGTATTGCTAATAGACATTCAGCAAGATATTGAACCATTTATTGATCAGTTACTTTCGTGTGAAAGAATTATTTCTTCATCTTTGCACGGGTTAATCGCTTCAGATTCATATTCGATTCCCAACTTACATGTAGTTTTTTCCGATAAGCTATTAGGTGGAAAGTATAAATTTGATGATTATGCGCTTGGGATATCCGGAAAAGTGCGAGAAGCTCATACAATAACAGAGGACTCTGATATTGAAAGTTTTGATAAAGAGTTTTACTTTAATGCTGTTTCAGATGAAAAGATAGCTCATATATTGAATCTTTTTCCGAGAAACGTTTAAACATGCATTTAATCAAACGGATCTTCCACGATTCCTTTTTAAAACAAACACTAGGCGTGTTCTTAATAAAGATAATCTCTTCTATTCTAGGATTTACAACTACAGTCTTACTTGTAAAAAAGCTGGGAGGAGAAGAGTCTAGCTCTTATTTTTTTCTAATAGCTTTAGTATCAGTTTGCACTGCTATAACAACTTTTGGTTCGCCTGATGCGATTTTAAAGTTTTCAGCTATAAATAGAGGAGTAGGAAAACTTGTTAGGCTAGTAATAAGAAAAACATGCATGTTCGCTTTTTCGGCATCAATACTAGCTGCTGCTGTTATATATTTTGTTAACAATATTGAATTGTTATCATCAGAAAAGCTGTTTGTTTTAACCGTTTTTATAATTTTACCTTTAGCTTCAGTTAACCTAGTACTCTCAGCAGCATTGCAAGGTATAGGAAGAGTTGTTTATGCCATGGTTGCATCTGGAGTCTTACAGAGTGCGTGTGTACTTTCAGCTATCTTTTTATTTGAGCTAGATTATTTAGGTGTAGTACTTGCCTTGGCTTTTGGATATTTTTTATCCTCTATCTTTTCAATCTACTTTTTAAAAATAGATTTGAATAACAAAGATAAAAAACACAATTTAAGCGGATTTAAATCTACATGTAAATCAATGTTTGTTAGTCAATGTGTCATTCAGTTTAATAATCATTCAGCTATTCTTCTTTTAGGGCTATTGTGGGTAGGCACCGATATATCAGTCATGGCTATTGCTATGAAACTTACTACATTAATATCTTTTATAATAATTGCTGTTAATAGAGTTTTAGCTCCACAAATCGCTTCTAAATATGAAAAAGCAGATATTGCTGACTTACAGTTGATTATAACTAAATCTGCACGTTTTATGTGGCTGTTTTGTCTACCCGCCATTCTACTGATAATAGTCTTTAGTAAAGAATTGTTAATTCTAATAGATCAGGCTTACGCCGAATATTCGAAGGTATTAATCATGCTTGCTATAGGGCAAGTAGTTAACGTCTTAACCGGAAACGTTGGCTTATTACTTTCAATGACTGGTCATGAAAAAGTCCAAAAGAATATACTAATAGTCAGTCTTTTAGTGTCGTTGGCTATGGGTTTTATGTTGGTTCCTGAATACGGCCCCTTCGGTGCATCAATCATGATGACCACAAATATTGCTTTGGTTAATCTTTCTTCTTATTTTTACGTTTTAACCAAGTTAAAGTTAAATACAATGAAATTGTTATAGGTTTTATGAAAGTTAAGGTTAGTGTACTCATTCCTGTATATGGTGTGGAAAAATATTTAGATACTTTTCTGCAAAGTTTAACAGAGCAAAGCTTGTTAGAAGCTGAGTTTATAGTAGTTAATGATGCTTCTCCCGATAAATCACACGAGATAATTAAAAAGTATCTCAAGAAAGACGATAGATTTATCTACATAAATAAAAAAGAAAATGAAGGACTTTATAAAGCTCGTCAGGATGCTTTTGATAAGGCAAGGGGTGAGTATGTCATTAATTTAGACTCTGATGACTACATATCTTCATGCTTTTTAGCTGATATGTGTAATTTTGCTGATGAAAATAAGCTCGATATAGCAGTTTCTAATGTATCCTTGGTAGATGATGACGGAAACCCTATAAATAACTCAAAGGCTAAAAACTATTCAAAAGATATTATTTTTTCAGATAAAAATATGACATCATTACTCACTTTACCTTACGCCACTTGGTGCAGATTGTATAAGCGAGAACTTTTAGTTGAAAATAGCTATCAGTATGAAAAGGGTGAGCTATTCTTAACTAACTTTCACTTTATAAATAGCATTCGCTCAGGACTGGTTGCTAATGCAGTTTATTTTTATAGAATAAGAAACAATAGTATGTCATCTGCATCAAACTCTTCAAAAAAATTACAAAAAAATATGACAGAAGAATCTATCCTTAACTTTAAAAACGAATTGATTAGTCTAAACATTCAACATTCAAGAAAGCAGGTTTTTAACCTTTTTAATTATTTATCATTCGCAAAGCTAAACTTTATATCCTGTGTTTATGGCTGTGAAATAAAAAGGTATAAGCTGTTGAAAAGTAGGATAAGTAATTGTTTTCCAGTAGAGTCTTTTGAACTATCACAGAGTATAGGGCTACTGCCAAGAGAGTTAATGATTTTTTTAATATGTGAAAAGTTAAGGCTAACTCCGATATTGTTGTATATAAAAAGTAAAATGACAAAATAGTAAAAGGCTAATGAAGTTTTATGGTAGAAGAAAAGGCGTTAGTCTCGGTGATCATGCCGACCTACAATGCAGAAAGCTATTTAGCTGAGAGCATTAATTCAGTAATAGCTCAAACTTACAATAATTGGGAGTTATTAATAACAGATGATTGTTCGACAGATGATACAGTTGCTATTGCTAAAAAATATGCAGACTCTGATTCTAGGGTTAAGTTATTTATTCAGCCACAAAACCAAGGAGCAGGAGCAGCTAGAAATAATTCTATTATGAATGCTAAAGGGAAATATATTGCATTCTTAGATGCGGATGATTTGTGGTTACCTGAAAAGTTAGAAAAACAAGTCGCTTTTGCAACGAAGAACAACTACGCATTTACATATACAAGTTACCAAAAGTTTTCTAACGGTAAAGTTTCTACAGTTGTACACCCTCCTAAAAGCACGACATATAGCAAATTAATGTATAGCAATGTTATAGGTTGTTTAACCGCTATGTACGATGCCGAGCAACTTGGAAAAAAATATATGCCATTAATTCGTAAGCGACAAGATATGGGGCTATGGTTAGATATTTTAAAAGAAGTTCCCGCAGCATATTGTTTGAGAGAGCCTCTTGCTCGCTACCGTGTTGGAGTTGGTATGAGTGCTAATAAACTTAAAATTTTATCATATCAATGGCGATTTTATAGAGATGTAGAAAAGCTTGGCTTATTAAGAGCTACCTACACTTTTGGCGTATATGCGATGAAAGGCTTTAGAAAACACACTAAGTGAGCCAATGGGTCGAGGTTTACAATTGTAAAGCTATTTCCTTTCTAGGCATCAAGGGTTTTCTTCCAAAAAGAAAGTTTATCTTCAGCTGTGATCAGAATACCAGAATTGCACAGCAAATTAATAAATCATACATTTAATCCGTTTCTAATAGACACACCTAACTTCTCTGCGTATAATCGCTGGCTCATAAAAACCAGTCCTTTTGGATTGGTTTTAAGGAACATGAGTATTTTAGGTGTGGCTATGGAAAGTTGGTACTTACTTTTTTGTAAATCAAAACAAGAACAAAGAGCAAAAAACAACCTTGAAAACCAAGGTTTTGAAGTATTCTTTCCTGAACATAAAATAGAGCGTATCGCCAATGGCCGCCGTTCTATTCGAACATCCCCTCTATTTCCAAATTACTTATTTATAAAGCTAGACACGCAAAATTGTAACTTTTCTGCGGTAAAAAACACCCGCGGTGTAAGTGGTTTTATTACTTATGGTCAGCAATTTCAGATAGTGCCAGAACAATTAATAATTCAGCTTAAATCAATGACTGATATGTGTGAGGTAACCTCAGCACTACCAAAGGCCGGTGATGTTGTATATCTAAACACAGAGTCATTTAAAAATGTTCAAGCAATTTACCAAGAACCAGACGGCGACATGCGCAGCATACTTCTAATTAATTTGCTGAATAAACAAATAAGCGTAAGTGTAGAAAATAAAGAAATCAGTTTATAAGTCGTGCTCTAGTGCGACGCTTATGTAGGAACGGCTTTAGCCGTGAACATGCTTTAAATGTTCGGTGTTAAACCACCTCTTATAGAACGGGTAATACGTAGGAACGGCTTTAGCCGTGAACATATTCAAAATGTTCGGCGTTAAAACACCTCCTACAGTGTAGGCTTTATGTTTTAACATTAAAAAAATAACAATAAAATCAGTACGTAGGAACTGCAACCTAGGGGCGGAAGCGTGCCCGAAGGGCTAGACAAGCAAATAGTTTTGCTTTCAAGTTGGAGCGAGAGGAGCTCTGCGACGAACTGGAACGGAAGCGTGTCCGAAGGGCTAGACAAGCAAATAGTTTTGCTTTCAAGCTGGAGCGAGAGGAGCTCTGCGACGAACTGGAACGGAAGCGTGTCCGAAGGGCTAGACAAGCAAATAGTTTTGCTTTCAAGCTGGAGCGAGAGGAGCTCTGCGACGAACTGGAACGGAAGCGTGCCCGAAGGGCTAGACAAGGCGTAGGCGTCACGCTTGCTTGGCGCGTCTCAAACACGGCACTGCTGCGAACATTTCGCGCGATATAAATTTCACGCCTACATCAAAGACATCTAATCGCACAAAGAGGCTATGAGACACTGCGCTAAAGAGGAGTTATTTAGGTTTTCTCATTTACCCTCATTCATTTCTCTTAGTGCAACTAGAAACTAGTGATGAATATTCACAAAGAGGTTAAGAGGCGCTGCGCTAAAGAGGTAAACCAAGTATTTTGGTTCTCTCATTTACCCTCATTCATTTCTCTTTGTGCAAATTAGGTTTTAATGGTTTACTTACAGAAGGCTTAAAAGTCATTCATTAAAATGAAGCGGGATGTTTTATGATAAATATGGATATTGATCATCTAACGCAAACAGTTATCGGGTATGCAATTGAAGTGCATAAACAATTAGGCTCTGGCTTGTTAGAGTCAAGTTACGAGGCTTGCTTGATGTACGAACTTCAGCAAGCAGGTATAAAAGTTGAACGTCAATTAACTTTACCAATTCGTTATAAGAATTTAGAGATAGAAGCTGGCTATAGATTGGACTTGTTTATACCTAATAAATTAGTTATTGAGCTGAAATCTGTTGATAAATTATTGCCAATTCACTCTGCACAGATTCTAACATATATGAAGCTCTCTAAAGTCAACGCGGGGCTACTTATAAACTTTAACGCGCTTAAGCTTGTTGATGGAATAAAACGGTTTAATTTAAGTTTATAAAAAAACAATAATGAATTAATAAGCCTTATTCACTTCTCTATGTGCCAATAGGAATTAGTAAAGGATATTCACAAAGAGGCTATGAGACGCTGCGCTGAAGAGTAAACAAAGAAGTTTTGCTTTACTGATTTAATCTCGTTTACTTCTCTTTATGCCAATAGGAACTAGTAAAGGATATTCACAAAGAGGCTATGAGACGCTGCGCTAAAGAGGTAAAGCAAGTATTTTGATTCTCTCATTTACTCTCGTTTCCTTCTCCTTGCGCCAATAGGAATTAGTAACGGGTATTCACAAAGAGGCTATGAGACACTGCGCTGAAGAGTAAACAAAGAGGTTTTGTCTTACTCATTTACTCTCGTTTACTTCTCTTTGTGCTAAAAAGAACTAGTAAAGGATATTCACAAAGAGGCTATGAGACGCTGCGCTAAAGAGTAAACAAAGACGTTTTGCCTACTCATTTACTATCGTTTACTTCTCTTTATGCCAATAGGAATTAGTAACGGATATTCACAAAGAGGCTTTGAGACGCTGCGCGGAAGAGTAAGCTAATAAGCAAAGAAGTTTTGTCTTTCTCATTTACTCTCGTTTACTTCTCTTTGTGCTAATGAAAACTAGTGATAAAGCCTTAAATGGTAGGCAGCTTAGAAGTCAACATACAAATTGTTAAGTTAAAGCTTCTTAGTTTCTCGTTTATCCAAATAGGACTTCTAGACTAGTACTAAGTGAATGAGCCAAGAAGTACTTATTAACTATTTTGCAAAAAACTGTCACAAGTGAGCGTTTACTAAACACTCAGTCTTGCGAACATCTAGTTGCCATGCTTTAATTAGGCAGCAAAAAAATAAACAGATATGGTTTTATTTAAACTGGACGTTTTAAGAAAAATTATTTGGGAAATAACAATGGCGCTTAGCTGTAAAACAATTGTGACGTCATTTGCGTTACTAGCAATGACAGGCTGTACAATCATCCCCGGCAGCCATTTCGAAGGAATCGAGTCGGGCGAACAAGTAGATAATGTAGAGAAGGAACTCGAAAAGGTTAATATTCAAATCATTGACTCTTCTTTAATAAATCAACAAAAGCAATCTCAAGTTAAAAACTTCACGCCTTCCAGTTTAGATGGCATAGATACATCTAATTATCAGTACAAATTAGGTGTAGGTGATGTACTTACAATTGGTGTTTGGGATCACCCAGAGTTAACCATTCCAGCAGCAGTGCAACGTACAGCTGAGTTTGATGGCTTTCGTGTACAAGCCGATGGCACAATTACCTATGCATACGCGCCTAATATTCAAGCCGCTGGTAAAACAGTACAACAAGTTCATAAAGAGCTTGTAAAGCGCCTAAGCCGAGTAATTGAAGAGCCACAGGTTGATGTGAAAGTGGTTGGGTTTAGAAGCCAAAAAGCTTATGTAACAGGCGAAGTAAACAAGCCAGGTGTATTACCAGTTACAGAGATCCCTTTAACTTTAATCGATGCTCTAAACCAAGCTGGCGGTCTAACAGAAAGTGCTGACTGGCGCACCGTGACGTTTACTCGCGGTGATAAAACAGAAATTATTAAGTTAGATGATTTTTATGCCCATGGCGATATTTCGCAAAACCGCTTATTGCAGCATGGCGATATTGTGCACGTAAGCCGAAACGATATGCAAAAAGTGTTTGTACTTGGTGATGTAAAGCGCGCTGGTACAGTGGGTGTTAATCGCTATGGTTTAAATTTAGCAGAAGCGTTAAGCGATGCTGGCGGCCTTAACGAAAATACAGCCGACGCTAATGGTGTATTTGTTCTTCGCAAACGCAACTTAAACACTGATGGCGTAATTGCTGATGTATACCAACTTCATGCTAAGAATGTTGCTGCATTAGTGCTTGCTGAACAATTTGAACTTGAACCGCACGACATTGTATATGTAACGTCAGCGCCACTAGCGCGTTGGAATCGCGTAATTAGCTTAATATTACCGTCGTTAAGTACTTTTGAAACGGTTGATGATATTTCGCCTATTGTAAACTAGGAAAAGGTATGTTTGATTCTGTATTAGTAGTTTGTGCAGGTAATATATGCCGAAGCCCTACTGCCGAATATGTATTAAAAAGCAAGCTAGAAGGTAAAAATGTAGCCGTTTCATCAGCAGGGTTGACTGCCCTCGAGGGTAAACCTGCCGATGCACAAGCAAAGCAAATTGCCACTGCTCATAATATTGACATGAGCAAGCACCAAGGCAGGCAAATAACCTCAAATTTGGTGGCAAATAATAGCGTTATTTTAGTGATGGAGCAGCGCCATGTTAACGATTTGTGCGCACGTTACCCTCAAGCTCGCGGGAAAACATTTTTACTAGGTAAATGGATTGGCGATAAAGAAATCCCCGATCCTTACCGCCAAAGTCAAGAAGCCTTTGAGCATGTTTACGCATTAATAGATAGCGCGTGTAGCGCTTGGCAAAAGTATTTATAAGGAAAGGCTAGTACATGAATGCTCAGCCCACTGCATTAGCAGAAAACAATAAACAAAATAGAACAACGCAAGACCAAACCAGTCAAGAAATCGATTTAATGGCGTTATTAGGCGCATTAATCGATCGTAAGTATTTTATTGCAGCCATCACTGCAGTATTTATGGTTGTGGGCGTTTTTTATGCAATCTATACAGCACCAGTGTACAAAGCAACAGCTATGGTCCAAGTTGAAGATGGAGGCGCATCAGTCCCAGGCTTTGATGATATGGCGGGTATGTTCGAAAGCACCTCTGCTGCGGTAACCGAAATAGAGCTACTTAAGTCACGCTCAGTGATAGGCGAGGCCGTTGATACCTTAAAGCTTGATATAGTCGCTGCACCTAAATTATTCCCGGTGATTGGTAATAGAGCGTTTCGTAAATTTACCCCAATAGAAGCAGGCGATTTAGCCGACCCAAGTTTGGGTGCAAGCAGTTATGCTTGGGGTGGTGAGAGCATTGATGTATTTAGGTTTGATGTACCACGCTCAGCGATTGGTGCTGGCTTTACACTCGTTGCCGGTGAAGGCACTGATAAAAATAAAAGTTTTACCCTCATTAATGGTGAAGACGAAGTAATTCTGCAAGGTAAAGTGGGAGAAGAGCTAACTAACGGTAAATTTAACTTAACTATTCGCAGTTTAATTGCTCGAGCAGGTACAGAATTTACTCTAATACGTAAAGATCGCTTAAATACAATTTTGAATTTGCAAACCGCAATTGAGGCAACAGAAAAAGGTAAAGACTCAGGGATTATTAACTTGAGTTTACAAAGCGAAAGCACACAATTTGCCGAAAAAGTGCTTGATAAAGTAACATCTATATATGTGCGCCGTAATGTTGAACGAAACAGTGCTGAGGCTCAAAAATCACTTGAATTTTTAGAAGTGCAATTACCCGAAGTTAAAAAGCAGCTTGAATATGCTGAGCAGCGTTTTAATGATTATCAAATTAAACGTCAATCAATCAACATTACATTAGAGACTCAAGGTGTACTTGAGCAAGTAGTAGAGCTTGAAACTAAACTACAAGAGCTTGAACTAAAGCGCTTAGAGCTAAGCCGTAAATTTAAAGAAAGCCACCCGACCTACCAAGGTGTACTTGAGCAAATCGAAGCGGTACAGAAACAAAAGCAAAACTTAGTGGGCGAAGTAGGTAACCTGCCAGAAACACAACAAGAACTACTACGTTTAAAACGTGATGTAGAAGTAAGTAATCAAATTTACACACTACTCTTAAGTAAAACTCAGGAGCTAGACATTGTTCGGGCCGGTACGGTAGGTAATGTGCGTATAATTGACCATGCTGAGGTAAATATCTCTAAGCCAGTTAAACCTAAAAAAGCATTAATCGTGGTAATGGCAACCATGTTAGGCGGTATGCTAGCAGTGGCGATAGTGCTTGTCCAAAAGGCAATTCATAAAGGGGTAGAAGACCCTAACGAAATTGAGGCCTTAGGCTTGCCAGTTTACGCTAGCGTCCCTTATTCAGATTACCAAGATAAACTCACCGGTTTTAGCCGTGCCCGTAAAAGTAAAGATAAACCAAAATCAATACTCGCAGTTGATAACCCAGCTGATTTATCAATAGAAGCGCTACGTAGCTTACGCACAAGCTTACATTTTGCGATGATGGAGGCAAAAAATAATATTATTGCTATATCTGGCCCAAGCCCAGGTGTTGGTAAATCGTTTATTTCAGTAAACTTGGCAACAGTGCTGGCACAAAGCGGTAAAAAAGTTCTGATTATTGATGCGGATATGCGCAAAGGTTACTTACAAACTCAGTTTGGCATGAAGTGGGACGATGGCTTAAGTGATTTATTATCGGGCCGACTAACGCTTGAGCAAGTAACTAAAACATCACAAGTGCAAGACTTAGATGTAATTACCCGTGGTCAAATACCGCCAAACCCGTCTGAGTTACTAATGCACAGCAACTTTACTAAGATGGTCGCTCAAGTTAAAGATAAATACGACATTGTAATAATTGATACTCCACCAATTTTAGCTGTAACAGACCCTGCAATTGTTAGCGCTCATACAGGTACTACCTTACTTGTAACGCGCTTTGGGCAAAATCATGCGCGCGAAATTGAGCTTACACGCAATCGTTTTGAACAAAATGGCATTGATGTAAAAGGCGTGGTATTTAACGGTGTAGTTAAAAAGGCTAGTAATGCCTATGGATATTATGGTTACTATAACTATGAGTATAAATCAGGAAATTAAGTGTCGGTTGTTTAAGTTTTTCGTATTCTCTTCGAGTATTTAAAGCAGCGTAGTTGCTTTCCATTTAGTTATATTGAAGTCATTTAATTAAAAAGGATATATAGTGAAAATTCTTGTTACAGGTGGAGCGGGTTTTATTGGTTCTGCTGTTATCCGTCACATAATTGAGAACACCTGCGACTCTGTTATTAATATTGATAAATTAACCTATGCTGGTAATTTACAATCATTAGAGCCTATTAAAAGTAGTAATCGTTATGTATTTGAAAAGGTAGATATTTGTGATCGTGAAAATGTTAACAGAGTGTTTAAGCAATATAAACCTGATGCTGTAATGCACTTGGCTGCTGAAAGTCATGTCGACCGCTCTATAACTGGGCCTGCCGAATTTATACAAACTAATATTGTAGGTACTTATAACTTATTAGAAGCAGCTCGTGAATACTGGAATACATTAAATGGTAATGATAAAAAATCGTTTAGGTTTCATCATATTTCAACGGATGAGGTATATGGCGATCTTCCACACCCAGACGAGCAAGAGGGTGAACTTCCTCTTTTTACTGAGGAAACATCTTACGCGCCAAGTAGCCCTTATTCTGCAAGTAAAGCGTCGAGTGACCATTTAGTTCGAGCATGGCTGCGCACGTATGGCTTTCCTGCAATTGTGACTAACTGTTCAAATAATTACGGGCCTTACCATTTTCCTGAGAAGTTAATTCCTTTAGTGATACTCAATGCCCTAGAAGGAAAAGAATTGCCTATTTATGGAAAAGGCGACCAAATACGTGACTGGCTATACGTAGAAGACCATGCGCGCGCTTTATATAAAGTTGTGACCGAAGGTATTGTTGGAGAAACCTATAACATAGGCGGTCATAATGAAAAGCAAAACCTAGAAGTAGTGAAAACTATTTGTGAAATTTTAGATACGCTAGTACCAAAAAAATCTAAGTACGCTGAGCAAATTATATACGTTACAGATCGCCCTGGGCATGACAGACGCTATGCGATTGACTCATCAAAAATGAGTAAAGAACTTAATTGGGAACCTGTAGAGACATTTGAAACAGGGTTACGTAAAACAATTGAGTGGTACTTATCGAATCAGCAGTGGTGCAAAAATGTTCAAGACGGATCGTATCAACGCGAACGCCTTGGTGAATTAAAAAAAATGCAGGGAGCATAAAATGAAAGGAATTATACTTGCTGGCGGTTCAGGTACTCGTCTTTACCCTATAACTATGGGCGTTTCAAAACAATTATTGCCAATTTATGATAAACCGATGATTTATTACCCGTTGTCAGTTTTGATGTTAGCGGGTATCCGTGAAATTCTAATAATAACAACTCCTGAAGATGCTGATTCATTTAAGCGTTTATTAGGAAATGGCGCGCAATTTGGTATTCAACTTAGTTATACAATACAAGCTGAGCCTGATGGACTTGCACAAGCCTTTATATTGGGTGAAGACTTTATTGGTAATGATGACGTATGCCTCGTATTAGGGGATAACATTTTTTATGGTCAAGGATTTACCCCTAAGTTAAAGCATGCAGTGCAAAATGCAAAAGAAGGTCAAGGTGCGACTGTATTTGGTTATCAAGTAAAAGACCCTGAGCGTTTTGGTGTGGTTGAGTTTGATAAAGATAAAAAAGCAATTTCAATTGAAGAGAAGCCAAAAAAACCGAAATCAAATTTTGCAGTTACTGGATTGTATTTTTATGATAATTCAGTCGTTGAAATGGCTAAGAATGTTGAGCCTTCAGAACGAGGTGAGCTTGAAATCACATGCTTAAATGAAATGTATCTAAAGAAAAACATGCTTAATGTAGAAAGACTAGGTAGGGGGTTTGCATGGTTAGATACGGGGACGCACGAAAGCTTATTAGAAGCGGCACAGTTCGTTGAGACGATTGAAAAAAGGCAAGGCTATAAAATAGCTTGTTTAGAAGAAATAGCACTAAATAATTCTTGGCTAACTAAAAATGATCTGAAAATACGTTCAAAATTACTTAAAAAAAATAGTTACGGGCAATACCTAAAGATATTGGCTGAGTAGATATCATACATTTTTGAAGTGTTCTTATAGGCTATGTTGCAAATGGAAAGAGTGGTATAAATTGTGAAAGTAATGATATTGGGTGCAGGGGTATATCAGGTTCCTTTAATTAAAAAGGTTAAAGAGATAGGCTATGAAGCTGTGGTTGTATCCCCTAAGGGGAACTACCCAGGTCTAGAAATTGCGGATTATACTGTTAATTCAGATACTAGAGATATGGACGCCGTTTTAGCTGCGGCAATTAAATACGAAATTTCTGGGATTTTAACAACCGGAACTGATGTTGCTGTACCTTCAATTGGTTTTGTTATTGATAAATTAAACTTACCTGGGACCGGTTTTTTAGCAGCACAAAGGAGTATGGATAAATCATTGATGAAACAATGTTTGGTCAATCATGGTGTCAAAACTGCAAATTATCAAGATGTTTACAATCTCTTAGATGCAAAAAGAGAAGCCTCTGTTATTGGTTACCCAGTGATGATTAAAGCTATCGACTCGTCAGGAAGCCGAGGCGTAACAAAAGTCAAAAATGAGGCTGAAATAGAAAATGCATATCTTGAAGCTTTAGCAGTATCAAAGGTATCTAGTGTGATTGTAGAACAGTTTCTAGATGGATATGAGATTGGGGCACAAGTACTTATTTCTGATGATAGAGTCGATAAAGTTTTTATACATAATGATCTGGTTACCCCACCACCAATTAGTGTACCTATTGGACATTCGCTACCCGTAAATCTCCCTAAAAATATTGAAAAAAAATGTATTGAAGTAATTCATTCAGCAGTTCAAGCTATTGGCTTAAAAAATACTGTTGCAAATGTAGACCTTATGATTTGCGAGAACGACGTTTATATTTTAGAAATTGGCGCTAGAATGGGAGCCACATGCCTACCTGAAAATATTTCTATTTACAATGGAGTTGATATCTATGAATACTTAATAGGTCTTGCTGTAGGTAAACCACTGAAAATTAAAACCGATTCTATAAATCAACCTAACGCTGCACTTTTAATTCGTTCGGAAAAGACAGGTATTGTTGAGAATATCGAAATACCTCATCATGTAAAAAGTCATCCTATGTTAGTTGATTTAAAAATTGATGTAGTTGTAGGTGACCATGTAAGTGCATTTAAGGTAGGTCCAGATAGATTGGGACATGTAATTGTTACTTCTGAGACGAGTTCCAAAGCTGAACTATTAGCTCAAGAATTAGTGTCTTCAATAGAGATTACTGTTAAATGACCCTTTCAATAAATGTAAAGGAAAGTTTAATAGACGAAAGTGTGAAATTATACAACTGTGTCACTATAGTTAAGTCTCAACTAGACGAGAGATCAAGTGTGGGTGATTTTTCTAAGATTGTTAATTCTAAGCTTTATGATTCTGTTAGGGTTGATCGAAATAATCATATAGATAACTCAGAATTAGGGGCCTACACATATACTGGTCGTAACACTATTATTCTTCATTCGTTTATCGGTCTATACTGTAGTATTTCTTGGAATGTTTCTATAGGTGGGGCTGATCATGATTACTCTCGTACTACACAACATTCATTTCTCTATAACTTAACCGATAATATACGCCCTTCGCATGAAGAAATCGCCTATAATCGATTCGAAAATTCAGTAGTAATTGGAAATGATGTGTGGATTGCTGCTGGTGCTGTTATTACTCGAGGCGTAAAAATAGGTGATGGTGCCGTTATAGGTGCAAATTCAGTCGTAACGAAAGATGTCCCTCCATATGCAATTGTAGCTGGCAGTCCTGCAAAGGTTTTGAAATATCGATTTCAGCAAGAAGTTATTGATATATTACTCAAAATAAAGTGGTGGGACTGGCCAGTTGAAAAAATAAAAGAAAATTACACTGTATTGTCTCAAGCTCCGACTGTTGAAAAATTAAAGGCTTTCTTAAGGTAAAAAAATGAAAGGAATGATTGAGTTTAATAAGACTCCATATACAGGCAATGAACAAAAGTATGTATTAGAGGCGATGAAAGCCGGAAAGCTTTCTGGTGATGGAAAATACACAAAGCTTTGCCATGAATGGTTTGCTAAGGAGTTATCATGTAGCAAAGCGCTATTAACTCCTTCTTGTACACATGCTTTAGAAATGGCTGCAATTTTGATCGATACTCAGCCTGGTGACGAGATTATAATGCCAAGCTATACATTTGTTAGTACAGCAAATGCATTTTTGTTAAGAGGCGCCAAAATCATTTTTGTTGATATTCGTCCAGATACAATGAATATTAATGAGGATTTAATTGAAGCTGCAGTAACTAGTCGAACTAAGGCAATCGTACCAGTACATTATGCAGGAGTAGCTTGCGCAATGGATGAAATACTATCTATAGCAAAAAAGTATAATTTGTATGTTATAGAAGATGCTGCGCAAGGAGTTAACTCTTATTATAAAGGGAAACCTTTAGGAACGCTTGGTGATATTGGGGCATTTAGCTTTCACGACACAAAAAATTATACGAGTGGTGGTGAAGGTGGCTTGTTAATAGTTAATAATCCTAAGTTTACCGAGCGGGCTGAAATTATTAGAGAGAAGGGCACTAATAGAAGTAATTTTATCCGTGGGGCTGTAGATAAATACACTTGGGTTGATGTTGGTAGTAGCTTTCTACCAAGTGAGCTACAAGCTGCTTATTTATGGGGGCAATTAGAAAAGTTTGATGAGATAAACTTGAACAGATTAAGTACTTGGGAAAAGTATTTTAAATGCTTTTCAGAAGTTGAGAAACAGGGGGTGTTAGAGCTGCCGAAAATTCCAGAAAGTTGTAAACATAATGCTCACATGTTTTATCTCAAGTTAGCTGACGAGGAGCTAAGGGTAAAGTTTATAGATTATTTAAAATCTGCTGGGGTTTCTGCTGTATTTCATTATGTTCCACTCCATAGTTCCCCGAATGGAGTTCTTTCTAGTATTTTTCATGATAAAGACAATTTCACTACAAAGGAAAGCAAAAGGTTAGTTCGTTTACCAATGTATTATGGAATGAGTGAGGAAGAGCAAAATAAAGTAATAAACGCAGTGCTGGAGTTTTTTCTTTGAAGCTGCGAAAAATAGCTCATTTTGCAATAGGCCCAATTGCAGCTGCAGGACTCGGATTGATCACTCTACCTTTTGTTGCTTGGTTTTTTCCTATTGAAGATGTCGGTCGATTAACAATGATGCAGGTTGTACTTAGCCTATCTGTATCATTATTTAGTTTAGCTATGCATCAGGCATATGTTCGCGAATACCACGAAGAAAATGATAAAAATGCCTTGTTAAAATTGAGTATGTTACCAGGTCTAGTATTATTGACAGTAACTACTATATTAATATTGTCATTACCTTATTCGGTTTCAATGCTTTTATTTGGTATTGACTCTAAGCTTCTTACTTTTCTACTAATTCTTGGGGTCTATGCGAGCTTTATTATTAATTTTCTTTCTCATTTGTTACGGATGGAAGAAAGAGGGCTAGCATTTTCAGCTACAAAAATTGCCCCTAAATTGTTTTTCATTCTGTTAATTACACTAGTAATGCTTTTAAATTTCGAAGCAAGCTTTAATACCTTGATGGTTATGAATACACTAGCGATTTTATTTTCTTTAATCGTATTTATTTTGATCACAAAAAGTAGCTATAAAATATTATTAAGAAATAAAATTGATACAGCCCTCTTAAAAAAGATGCTTTTTTTTAGTTTGCCGTTAGTTGTAGGTGGTGTTGCGTATTGGGGGTTGACAACTATGGATCGATTTTTTTTGCGAAGTCTGTCAGGTTTTGAAGAGTTAGGGGTTTATTCATTAGCTGTTTCATTGGCTGGAGCTGTTTCAGTTATATCTACGGTGTTTTCGAACCTATGGCATCCAACTTTGTATAAATGGGTAAAACAAGGAGTAGAGCCAGATAAAATACAACTTGTAATAGAGTATATGACTATAGCCGTTGCAATAATCTGGTCCTCAACTGGAATACTATCTTTTATTTTGCCACTGCTGCTACCAGAAGGTTATAAATCAATTGAATATTTAATTGTAGCGTGTGTATCAATGCCCTTATTTTATATACTTTCTCAAACGACAGGTGTAGGCATAGGGGTCACTCGAAAGTCACTATTTTCGATGCTTGCATCGGTACTAGCTTTTATTGTGAACGCTATTCTTAACTACTATTTAATTCCTGGGTATGGTGCTTCGGGAGCAGCTTTTGCAACAGTAATATCATTTTTTATATTTTTTATCATTAGAACTGAAGCAAGTTGTATAATTTGGTATTCACTTCCAAGAGTTAAGATTTACTTTATCCTAATTATATATATATTAATAACAACTCTAAATTTGCTTCTTAAAGATGCGTTTATATATTCATCAATTCTTTGGCTTGTAACCTTGTGTATTGTTTTTTTGATATATAAGAAAAATGTAGTCACTGGTGCTATTTTCATTAAGAGATATATTAAAGGAGTAAGTTAATTGTTATTTATCTATGGTTCATTATCTATGGGTGGAATTGAAACTTTCTTCGTAAGAATGGCAAAAGAGCGTGCAAGGCTGGGACTCGCAACTTCTTTGCTTTTATTATCTAAACCAGAAGATTGTAATGATGAGCTTTTGACTGAGGTAAAAAAGTATGCATTAGTAATGTTTGCGAAGGATATTTTTCTATTCATGCCCTCAATGTGCACTCGTTTTAGTCTATTAGCACCGGTAAACATTGAAAAATTAAAAGTACTCTTAAAAAATGTAGATCAAATACATACTTTTGATGGCATGCATGCATTATTTGGTTTACGGATTTCAGACAAACTAAACAAAAGAGTACCTATTACCATCGGGTTTTATCACTACATAAAGTACTTGTGGGGAGGAGATAAAGTTGCGCTTTATGAGAAAATAAACAGGAAATTTGTTTTTGATTACTTACCTTCAGAGTCTCTCCTGTTTTTTTCCGAAGGTAGTAGGCAGCTATATTCAAAATATAAGCAAATTAATTTTGATAATTCCAATATCTTTAGCTTGGGAGTGGTTGATAAGAAAGAGGTTCAGCTTAATGATGCTATTAGTAAACCTCTTAAGATTGTAGCTGTTGGACGCTTAGTTGAGTTTAAGACTTATAATTTTTATATGTTAGTTGTTATAAAAAACTTGATAAATAATGGGCTGAGTATTCAATTTGATATATATGGAGATGGTCCGTTACTAAATAAGCTTGTTAAAGAAATTAATGATAATGGATTAAATAAACATATAACCTTAAAAGGTACCCTCAATTATTCAAAATTTGATGAGGTCGTAAGCCAAAGTGACATATTCATTGGTGATGGGACTGCTATTGTTCAAGCTAGTTCTTTAGGAGTGCCATCAATTGTAGGAGTGCAAAATGTGGTAGAACCTAAATCTTATGGCTTTTTTTGCGACGTTTATAATTATCAATATACAAGAAAAGGCCTAGACCTTCCATTGCTACCTGTTGAGCAGCTTATATTAGAGTATATAAGCATGAGTTCAAATGAGCGACTAGAACTAAAGAAAAAACATTTGAGCTGCATTAAACAATTTACAAATGAATCATGTCAAGCATCAATGGATAAATTAAAGCATATAGAAATGCCAAGTTACGATTTTAAATATAATAAATTGCTCTACCTTTTATCAAAAAAACTTGATCAATTAAATATGAAATTTAACAAGAACCACCCTAGGCTGACCCAATTTGAAGAGTTTAGAAATTTAGATGAAAAATAAATTATTTAAAATTAAAAATTAAGGGAGGTGATATGGTTGAAAGTTATAATTTAAATGATAATGAATTAGTGCTTAACTCTGATTTGGCTGGTGAATATCCAATTTATGTTTACCTCTCAGAGAATAGAGATGTTCTACTATATTCATACTCTATTACTGAACTGCTTGAAAATAACAAAGTACAAAAACCGCTTAAAGTATCAAATAAAGGTATCTCCTTTTTACTTCAAAGTAGTGTTATACCACCACCTCTGACGGCTTACCAAAATATTTATATACTTGGAATAGGTGATAAAGTTAAAATTGAAACAAAAAATGGAAAAATACAGACTAATTTTTCACATATATTTCCATTTACAGCAGATAAAAGGGAAGCGGTTGGTTCTTATCCTAAGCCATCATATGATGACGTAATAAATTTGTTAGCTGACGCAACTATTAAAAAATTAGATAAATCAAAAAAAACATTTTTATTCCATAGTGCCGGAAAAGATAGTAACTCAATCGCACTAGCACTGGCAAAGGCAGGCCTCCAAAATAAGGTAACTTTAGTTACTCATAGATCTAAGGGGAACCTAGATGAAAGTGTTATGAGTGAGAAAATAGCTAAAAAATTAGGCTTTTCACACCAAGTTTTACTTGAAGTCGATAAACTTGAATCTGAGCACCTTGATTTTATAAATGACTATTTCAGTAAAGCTCCTTTTCCATGTGTTGATAATTTATGCTTGGCATACCCGCTTTATGCTCAACAGATACCAAGTTTATTTGATTCAAATATTATTTTTGGGGACGGGAATGATAGCCATATGATAAGCCCCCCATCTCCTAAGGACCCACTTCGTACTAAAGTTACAAGTTTTACATCAAAGTTATCTTTCTTTCGAAATTTTATTAAATCTGAAAATATATTCAGTTCTCTTTTAAGGACACCTGCAGAGTGGTTCGGACAGTCTGGTTTTTCTTTAAAAGATTGCAGGAAAGTTTTTCCTGATACAGTTTCGGTATACCCCTACTGGAAAGGTGAATCTCAAAAGAGAAGTAATTGGGATCTTTTTTATTTTAAGTCTGATATTTACTCTACAAGAGTTATAAGCGAAAAAATGATCAGAAAGCTGTTTAATTTTTCAGAATACCTTGGGGGGAACATTGTATTACCTTTCGCATCCAAAGAAGTCGCAGAATATTTTTCTTCTATGCCGGAAGAGTACTTATTTGATAGGGCTCAGTTTAAGAATAAAATAATTTTGCGAGACCTACTTAAAGATAAAATCGACTTAGATTCTGATGAAGTAGGTAAAATGGGTTGGTCTTATGATACAGCATCAATCGTAAATAATAACTGGGATATAATGCTTAATGAAATTAACAATTGCTCTTTATGGGATACTAAAGAAGCAAATAAAGTATTAGTTCGATTGAAAGGCACAATGAATCAAGAGAAAAAATATTCCCAGTTATCCTGTCGCTTGATTTATAGGTTATATTTACTTTCAATGTGGAAAAATAGGTGTAAATACCTGAATGGATAATAAAAACATAACTTTCTTTATTAGCTCTCTTGCTGGCGGTGGTGCGGAGAGAGTTTGTGTTAATATTGCAAATGGTTTAGCTGATAAAGGCTGGAGTGTTACACTTGTTGTCTTACACCTAGATCGTGAGGTATATAAAAACGAACTTAATAATGAAATAAAATTAATAAGCCTCGACGTACTCAATGCGCGTTATTCGCCATTTAAAATTTATAAATATCTTAAAAAAAATGAAAGTGATAGAGTTGTAGTATTTAATTATGAATTGGCGGTTATTTTAATATTAATTCGCACTCTTACCCGCTTAAATTTCAGCTTAATAGCCAGAAATATTAACTCTCTTTCTGAAAAAATGTTACATCATGGAGGTGGAGTTCGCCATAAAGTCTTATATTTTCTTATGCGTAAAATATATCAAAAGGCGGACTATATAGTTAATCAGTGTGAATCTATGCAGGATGACTTAGCATCGGTCATTCCCAGTGTCAGATCTAAAAGCTGTGTTATTTACAATCCAGTAAATAGCACTCTATCAGAAAGAAAGTCAGATGAGCTTTCTTCTGAAAGTGAATTTATATTGTGCGTTGGCCGTTTAGAGAAGCAGAAGGCCTTTCATTATGCTCTACAATCGTTTTCGATTGTGAGTAAAAACTATCCTAAATTGAGATTGAAAATTGTTGGTACAGGTAGTTTAGAGGCCGAGTTAAAAGCTCTTTCTACAGAATTAAAAGTAGCAGACAAAGTAGATTTTGAAGGGTTTAACTCTAATATTGCAAAATATTATCGTAATGCGAAAGCTACACTTTTAACATCCTTATATGAAGGATTCCCTAATGTACTTATAGAATCTATTTCACTTGGTACACCTGTGATATCTTTTGATTGTAAAAGCGGTCCTTCTGAAATAGTAATAAATAAGGTAAATGGATATTTAATTGAGTTTCAAAATATTGAGTTAATGGCTTCCGCTATTTCTAAAACCCTAGATAATCCATTTTTATCAAAAGATATTATTGATACATCAGCACCCTTTTCAAAAGATGTGATTATTCAACAATGGGAAAAGTTAATAGATAAATGTTAGTTTTTGGTTTTTTATGATAAATAACAATACTTTAGATGGTTTCTTCTTATATCGTATCTTTTGCTTATTATTTGCATTGGTCTTTGCTTTCATATTATGCTACTTGCCTATAGAACAGCTTGTTGATAGGAATAATTACTTAGTTTACTCTTCGTTTTCTTCCGAAATATTATCATCTAGATTTAATAATGGATTGATATCTTTTCTTTTCAACGAACCATTTTGGCTTTTTGTAAATCTGTTCTTGTCTAGTGTTTTCTCGGCAGAAAATACTGTAAGGATCATAATATTTTTTTCAACGTTTATAACGTTTTATTTGGTTTTGGCTAATTTTGAGCCGAAGTTTTTGCTTTTACTATTACTATTTCTTTTTTTGCCTCAAGTTTTAAAGAACAATGTTATTCATTTAAGACAAGGCTTAGCTATAGCTCTGTTTTTGGTAGGGTGGTTTTCCAACAATAGTAAATCGAAATTGTTCTTCCTTTGTTTGGCTGCCCTAGTCCATACCTCGTTCATTATTGTAGGGTTTGGAATGTTTTTAGTTGATTTTTTATCTCGTATTAGAGTGTCTAATGGAATTAAAAACCTTATTTATGTTGTAGTAGGTATTCTTATTGCAATATTTGGCTTAGTTATAGCAAGTACTTTTGGAGCTCGGCAAGCTGAGAGATACGCTGAAGTTTCGGCTAATATAAGCGGTTTTGGTTTTGTTTTTTGGTCAGGTGTGTTCTTTTTGTACTTGTCACAAGGCAAAGATTTTGTAACTCGTAATTCTTACTCTTTATTTTTTATTCTTTTATATCTTGCAACATATTTCACTCTACCTGTTACAGGTAGAGTTTTAGAGAGTGTTTTGTTAATTATTTTGCTCTCTTCTTTAGAGCTGAAAAAGTGGAAAAAGCTTTTGTTTATAACAGTGTATACACTATATTTCTTTCTAAACTGGTTACCTAGGCTAGGTCAGCCTTGGTTTGGTTGGGGTATAAGTAATTATTAAGTTGAGTAATAAATTTTGAGCTCGGAAGGTGTTAAGTGTCAAAGAAAATAATGTTAATTAATAGTTTGGGAGTTGGTGGGGCTGAACGTGTTTTTTCGAACTTAGCGAATTATCTCACTGATAATAGTGTTGATTTTAAAGTCGTGAGCTTAATTAACAAAATAGACTATGAGATAAGCTCAAAAGTTGATGTGAAGTTTTTGAGTAATAGGGATACTATTGGCTATTTAAAGTTGCCAATATATTTCTTGAAATTTTTTTTCTTATGCTGGAAAACTAAGCCCAAAGTTGTTCAAAGTCATTTGTTCTGGGCAAATTATATAAATGTTTTGTGCTCTATTCTTTTTAAGTATGAGTCTCAATTAGTTCATTGTGTTTCTTTTAATTCAAAGTTTAAAAAAGGCAAGGTTAGAACTTTCCATTACTTTTTTTGCTCTTTACTACTTAAAAAAGGTACTGTGAATATATTTAAAAGTCATGAAATGCGTGATGAATATATAAATCTTTTTAATATTTCTGCAAAGAACTCTGAAGTTATATATAACCCAATTTCAGTCGAAATTGTTGATAAAAAAAAGCCACGAAAATCCACGGATGAAGTTTTAAACATTTGTCTTGTTGGCAGGTTCCATAAAAGTAAGCGTTATTTTGATTTGTTAGAAGTCGCAGAGTGTTTGAAAGACAAAGTTGTCTTCCATTGTGTCGGAGAAGGAGAGTTGCTCGAAGACTTCAAATTAAGAGTTAAACAAAAAAAACTCTCAAGCCAATTTGTGTTTCATGGTTGGCTAAACAAGCCATCCGATATTCTTGATGCTTCTGATGTATACTTGAGCTGTTCAGAATCTGAGGGGTTTCCAAATGCATTGATAGAAGCTATGGGTAGAGGGTTACCAGTTGTTCATAGCGATTGCAAAACAGGTCCAAAAGAAATCTTAGGTGAAGTCATTTATTCTGAACAGTGTTATGATATACGCCAGTTTGGAGTCACGTTTCCTGTCGGTAGTATTCCTTCAATTATAGGTATATTAGTCGCTTTAGAGTCAAACATTTTAAGCAAAGATAAGCTAAGTGCATTAGCTTTATCAAGAGTTAAAGAATTGGCCCAAGATGATAGTTTTTCAAAATATATGTCACTTATTTTAAAGGGTGGAGTGTGAGAACGATATTAATTATTGTGAACGTTGACTGGTTTTTTATGTCTCATAGACTTCCAATAGCTATCAAAGCTCTTAAACAAGGCTACGATATCACCATTGCGAGCCGCTTTACTGAGCATAAAGCTGAATTAAAATCTCTAGGTTTTAATGTTGTCGATATTCCATTTAACCGCAGTGGTGGAAGAGTAAGTTCTGAATTAAGCACGATTAAAGCCATTAAACGAGTTATCGAAGATCTTAAGCCTAATCTAATACATGCAATTACTATAAAGCCGGTGCTTTATACGGGTCTGGCCTTGAAAGCTGTTAAGAAAGATATTCCTTTTGTAGCGGCAATTTCTGGCCTCGGTTATGTATTCACTGCAAATACACTTAGAGCGAAAGTGACAAAATTGATAGCCTCCGCCTTTTACAAGGTTGCTCTTTCACAAAAGTTTAAAACTGTTATTTTTCAAAATACATCTGATGAGGCAATACTAACCCGAGTTGCTAAGCTTAATAGCACTGATAAAACTTTAATTAAAGGATCTGGTGCGGATCTATCTGTTTATAGATTTGAACCAGAGAACCAAGCTCCACCACTAAAGGTTGCTATGGCATGCCGTTTATTAAAAGAAAAAGGTGTATATCAATACATTGAAGCGGCAAGATTAGTCAAAAAGACTCACTTTGATGTTGAGTTTTTACTAATTGGTACACCAGATCTAGAGAACCCTAACTCTGTAATGCAAACAGAGATTGACTCTTGGGTTAAAGAAGGGGTCATCAACTATCTAGGGCACAGAAATGATATCCCCAATGTTTTTTCTAGTACCAGTATTGTGTGCTTACCATCTTTCTACGGTGAAGGGGTTCCAAAAGTTTTAATTGAAGCGGCTGCATGCGGTCGAGCTATTGTAACAACTGATAACCCCGGTTGCAGAGATGCTGTTATTGAAGGTGAAACAGGCTTAACTGTGCCTGTACGAGATTCAGAGAAGCTAGCTGAAGCATTAATTCGCTTAATCGAAGATACACAGCTTAGGTTAAGTATGGGGTTGAAAGCTCGTAAATTTGCAGAGCAAGAGTTTGATGTTAATAGTGTTGTTGATAAACATTTAGAAATTTATAGCGCATTATTAGCAAGGAATAACCAATGATTGCTTTAACTGGTTATACAGGGTTTATTGGTAGTGAACTGTTGAAAACGCTCGTCACTGATGATGTTTTACTTTTAGGCCGTAAAGCGCCGCTATCTTATCCCCATTTTAATTTTTTTGATTTATCTGATACGCAAAATCTTGATCTTAAAGGTAGTTTAAGGCTGGTCGATGTACTTATACACAGTGCTGCACGAGTCCATGTAATGAACGATAATGCAGTTGACCCACTTTCAGAGTTTAGAGCAATTAATACCAATGGTACACTCAATTTAGCTGAACAAGCAGCGCAAGCTGGCGTTAAACGCTTTATTTTTGTGAGCTCTATAAAGGTTAATGGTGAAACTACTACCGGTAAGCAGCCTTTTTCTGCTAAAGATATGAGAATGCCTGAGGACCCATATGGTATCTCTAAATCTGAAGCTGAGCAGCAGTTATTAGAGCTTGGTAAGCAAACAGGTATGGAGATAGTTATTATTCGCCCTCCGTTAGTTTACGGTGAAGGTGTAAAAGCTAACTTTGCATCTTTAATGAAGTTGGTTGGTAAAGGTTTACCACTGCCCTTTAGATTGATTTGTAAAAATAAACGTAGCTTAGTGTCCGTTTATAATTTAGTTGATTTAATTAAAGTGTGTATAGAGCACCCAAACGCAGCTAATAAAGTATTTTTAGCAAGTGATGATCACGACTTGTCTACTGCTGAAATGGTTGCACTGATGGCAAAAGTACAAGGTAAGCCCAATTTGGCTATACCCGTGCCTTTATGGTGCTTTAAGTTAGCGGGTAAGGTTTTCGATAAACAAGAGGTGATTGATCGTTTGACGGGGTCGCTTCAACTAGATATTACACATACGAAGAATACTCTTAATTGGACACCGCCATACACTGTTGAAGATGGTTTTAAGCTTGCTGCTAAAAATTGATATTTGGAATACATAATGATTCGATTACTTGACTTTTTATTTGCCTTATTTGGTTTGCTATTTGCTCTACCATTTTTGATTGTTCTATATATTATTGGCTTATTTGATACTGGCTCACCTATCTTTACGCAAGAGCGAGTGGGACGGAACAAAAAACCGTTTACTCTTGTTAAATTTAGAACAATGAAGGTTGATACAGCTTCCGTTGCTAGCCATTTAGCAAGTACAGCTTCAATTACTTCTTTTGGTGGCTTTTTACGTAAAACAAAATTAGACGAACTTCCACAATTATGGAATGTGCTAAAAGGTGAAATGAGTTTGGTAGGCCCGCGCCCAGGCTTATTTAACCAACAAGAGCTTACAGCAGCTCGCGATGCTAAAAATGTTTACTCTGTACGCCCAGGTATTACAGGCCTTGCTCAAGTTAACGAAATAGATATGTCTACCCCTGAGTTACTTGCAAAAACAGATCGTGAGATGATTGATAACCTAAACCTAGTTAACTATTTTAAGTTTATTTTAATGACTATAACAGGTAGTGGCAGTGGCGACAGAGTTAAATAAACAGTTTATAACCAGAAAGGAAGCTTTTTAATTTGTTTTTTATTTAAAATCAAATGGTAATGATAATGTATTAGAGTTGTGGCTAGATTATATGTTATAAGCTATAATTCATAAAAATTTAACAATCGTTAAGCTGGCTGTAAGCTTAGGTTGGTATCTTATTGACAAAAACAAGACAGGGAACTTGTTGTGGATAATATTATTCGCTCTATATTAAATTCTTCTCGTGCGACCAAACGCACTATTACACTGTTTATTGACTCAACCTTTATTGTTTCAGCCTTTTGGTTGGCTTTAATTGTTAGGCTAGACAGTTTAGCCCCCCTAAGTAAGCTTGATAACTGGATGTTACTTGCATTGCTTGTACCTACTAGCTTGTTTGCATTTATAAACCTAGGTTTATACCGTGCTGTATTGCGTTATATGAATGCGCAAGCATTGTGGGCAATAGTATTAGGTACATTAATAACCACCATAGCACTCGTTATGTTTGCTTTTTTTATTGGTGTAGAAATACCGCGGACTATGCCGTTTATTTTTGCCTGGTTATGCTTGCTTACTGTAGGCGGCTCAAGAATTTTAGTAAGGGCTATGATAGGTAAGTTAACTACGGCAAACAAAGAGTCAGTGATTATTTATGGGGCGGGTTCTGCAGGCAGGCAGCTTGCCACAGCGCTAGGAACCGGGCCAGAATATTATGTTCGCGCATTTATCGATGATGACGAAACAAAGCAAGGTTCTATTATTCAAGGTATTCCTGTATTGGCTTTTAAAGAAATTTATGAGTTAGTCAATAAGCGTAAAGCTAAAAAAGTACTGCTTGCCTTGCCAAGCGAAAGTAGGGCTCGCCGAAAAGAAATACTTGCACAGCTTGAGCCGCTTTCTGTTAAGGTGCTTTCTATACCTGGTATGGCTGATGTTGTTGAAGGTAAAGCTAAACTTTCTGAGTTTAGAGATGTTGAAATCGAAGATTTGCTTGGTCGTGATGCTGTTGCGCCAAAGCCTGACCTAATGGCCGCAAATATTAAAGATAAAGTGGTTATGGTAACAGGTGCTGGTGGCTCAATTGGCTCTGAGCTTTGTAGGCAGATTGTAAAGCAAAAGCCGTCTAAACTTGTTTTATTTGAAGTTAATGAATTTGGTTTGTACTCGATCGAAAAAGAGCTTTGCGAATATATTCAAGCTAACCAGCTGCAAGTTGAGCTGCTCCCTATTATGGGGTCTGTTCAGCGTATTAACCGCGTAGAAACGGTGATGATGGCGTTTGGCGTACAAACAGTTTACCACGCAGCTGCATATAAACATGTTCCCCTTGTTGAGCACAACGTTGTTGAAGGGGTACGTAACAACGTTTTTGGTACTTACTATACAGCAAAGGCTGCTGTAAACGCTAAAGTTGAAACCTTTGTACTTATATCAACTGACAAAGCTGTACGCCCAACAAATGTTATGGGCGCGACCAAACGCATGGCAGAACTTTGTTTACAAGGGTTGGCGCAAAATAAAGGCGCCAAGCATAATACCCGTTTTTGTATGGTGCGCTTTGGTAATGTATTAGGCTCTAGTGGTTCTGTTGTGCCACTATTTCGTAGGCAAATACGTGAAGGCGGCCCAATAACATTGACCCATCAAGATATTACCCGCTTTTTTATGACGATACCTGAGGCTGCCCAACTTGTTATACAGGCAGGTTCTATGGGCAAAGGAGGCGATGTATTCGTGCTTGATATGGGGGAGTCGGTTAAAATAAAAGACCTTGCAAGTAAAATGATTCGCTTATCTGGTTTTGAAGTAAAAGATAAAAACAACCCCCATGGCGATATTGAAATAGTATGTACAGGTTTAAGGCCTGGCGAAAAACTATACGAAGAATTGCTAATCGGCGATAATGTAGGTGAAACATCGCATGAGCGCATTATGACAGCCAATGAGGTAATGTTACCCTTAGCCGAGCTAAATGTATTTTTAGAGGCGCTTGATATTGCTTGCCATAATTTTGAACACGAAACCATAAGGCAGCTCCTGTTAGATGCACCAACTGGCTTTAACCCAACCGATGGTATATGTGACTTGGTTTGGAATGTTAAGCAAAAAGCCACAAACCAGTTTGATGATGACTTTACTGAACAAGCTAAGGTTGTAAATTTAAAAAGCTAACAGAATATCTCTTATCTTACGGAAAGTTAGTAGTTAAGTAATTAAAGTTCAGGTTTAGAAAAAGGATGAAAATGTAATGAAAGTTGCAGTAGTGGGTACAGGTTATGTTGGCTTGTCGAACGCAATGTTACTAGCGCAGTATAATCAAGTCGTTGCACTTGATATTGACGAAGAAAAAGTTGCCTTATTAAAAGATAAGCAGTCTCCTATTGTAGATGTTGAAATTAGTGATTTTTTACAAAACAAATCACTTAATTTTACTGCTACAACAGATAAAATATTGGCACTTAAAGATGCCGAGTTTGTTGTAATTGCTACCCCTACAGATTACGACCCAGAAACCAATTATTTTAATACGCGCTCTGTTGAATCGGTAATTACTGATGTTTTAGCGATAAACCCTAGTGCAACTATGGTAATTAAGTCTACAGTACCCGTTGGCTATACAAAATCGATTAAAGAGAAGTTTAATACAGATAATGTTATTTTTTCGCCAGAGTTCTTGCGTGAAGGTAAAGCGCTTTTCGATAATTTGCACCCGTCACGTATTATTGTGGGTGAGCAAAGTGAACGCGCGCAAGTTTTTGCTGACTTATTAGCGCAAGGTGCAGTAAAGCAAAATATTGAGGTGCTGTTTACAGACTCTACCGAAGCAGAAGCAATAAAGCTTTTTTCTAACACTTACCTCGCAATGAGGGTTGCTTACTTTAACGAGCTAGACAGCTACGCTGAAAGCCATGGCCTTGATGCAAAGCAGATCATTCAAGGTGTTGGTTTAGACCCGCGTATTGGCAAGCACTATAATAACCCTTCATTCGGTTATGGTGGCTACTGCTTACCTAAAGATACTAAACAGTTATTAGCAAACTACCAAGATGTACCTAACAATATGATCCGCGCAATTGTTGATGCTAATACTACTCGTAAAGACTTTATTGCTAATTCTATTATTGCCCGCAACCCTAAAGTGGTTGGTATTTATCGCTTAGTAATGAAGTCAGGTTCAGATAACTTTAGAGCCTCTGCTATTCAAGGTGTAATGAAGCGCATAAAAGCAAAAGGCATTGAAGTTGTTATTTATGAACCAAGTTTACAAGAGGATTCATTCTTTAATTCTCGTGTTATTAAATCGCTAGATGAGCTTAAACAAACTGCTGATGTAATTATTTCTAACCGCATGGCTGAAGAGTTAGAAGATGTTGCAGAAAAAGTTTATACACGTGATTTATTTGGTAGCGATTAAGCCGAAATAGCTTTGAGCCGAATCTGCACATTCGCTGCAGAGGCGGTTGATGGCAGCGTAGGCATGAAATATATTTCGCGCGAAAATGTTTTCACAAAGAGGAAAGAATGAGAAGAGAATGAGGAAGTGATAATAATGCTTTTTGTTTTCTCTAAAGCGAAGCGCCTCTTGACCTCTTTGTGCGGTTGTATGTCTTGGTGTAGGCGTGAAATTTATTTCGCGCGAAAATATTTGCACAAAGAGAATTGAATGAGAAGAGAATGAGGATGAGATAATAATGCTTTTGTTTTCTCTAAAGCGAAGCGCCTCTTGGCCTCACTGTGAATTTTACCGAAGATCTTTTTGCACAAAGAGAAGTGAATGAGAAAATAATGAGGAAGTGATAATAATGCTTTTTGCTTCCTCTAAAGCGAAGCGCCTGATTATCTCTTTGTGAATATTTGGTTTCTCTATGAAGCCGCTCTTAACTCTCATTAAGTCAAATGAATTGGCAGCCTACGGGCTCAATAAGATAGGAATATAATGAAATATTTAGTTACTGGCGCTGCAGGTTTTATTGGTGCAGCTACAAGTCAAAAATTACTAGCGCAAGGACATGTTGTTGTTGGTGTTGATAATTTAAATGATTATTACGATGTAAATTTAAAACATGCGCGTCTGGCTCAGTTTGAACAGCACGAGAGTTTTACTTTTATCAAGTTAGATATTGCAGATAGAGCCGCAATGGCCGAGTTGTTTGCGCGCGAGCAATTTGACCGTGTGATTCATTTAGCGGCTCAAGCCGGTGTGCGTTACTCAATTGAAAACCCAGATGCCTACGCTGATTCAAACTTAGTGGGGCATTTAAATGTTTTAGAAGGGTGTCGTCATAATAAAGTTGCGCATTTAGTGTATGCGTCTTCTAGCTCTGTTTATGGCTTGAACGAAAAAACACCATTTGAAACCACCGACAGCGTTGATCACCCTGTTTCGTTTTATGCTGCAACAAAAAAAGCCAATGAACTTATGGCGCACAGTTACTCGCACTTGTATAACTTGCCAACTACAGGCTTACGCTTTTTTACAGTTTATGGCCCGTGGGGTCGCCCAGATATGGCGCCGTTTATTTTTACTAAAAAAATGCTTGATGGCGACACTATAGATATAAATAACAATGGCGATATGTGGCGTGACTTTACCTACATTGACGATATTGTCGAAGGTGTTGTACGTGCAGCAGATGTAGTGCCTGAACGGGATGACACTTGGAAAGTAGAAACAGGCTCGCCTGCATCAAGTTCTGCGCCATTTAAGGTTTATAATATTGGTCATGGCAGCCCTATTAATTTAATGAAATTTATTGAGGCCATTGAGTCTGAATTAGGTATTGAAGCGAAAAAGAACTTTCGTGAAATGCAAGCAGGTGATGTTTATAAAACCTATGCCGATACACAAGACTTATTTGCAGCAACCGGGTATAAACCAGCGGTTGGGGTAGAGCAAGGCGTGGCTGAGTTAATCAGCTGGTATAAAGGTTTTTATAATAAATAATTGCTTCGCATTGTGTGGCATTGGGAACGCATCTAGCAATCGCGGTGCCTAAGGTGATGTAGGCGTGAAATTTATTTCGCGCGAAAGCCTATTCACAAAGAGAAGAAAGTGAGAGTAAATGAGGAAAAACTTAATGGTTTTCTCTTTAGCGTAGCGTCTCTTATCCTCTTTTTGCAATAAAGAGTCTTTGATGTAGGCGTGAAATTTATTTCGCGCGAAAGCCTATTCACAAAGAGAAGAAAGTGAGAGTAAATGAGGAAAAACTTACTGGTTTTCTCTTTAGCGCAGCGTCTCATAGCCTCTTTGCGCAATAAAATGTCTTTGATGTGGGCGTGAAGTTTAATTCGCACGAAGATATTTGACAAAGAGAAATGAATGAGAAGTAAAAGAGTAAACCAAAAATATTTTGCTTCAGTCTAAAGCGCAGCGTCTCTTTGCTTCTTCTAAATATTCGTTTTTAACGAAAAGTTAAATTAAAAACCATTCAGCTTGTATCTACTTTGGTACTGTTAGTTTGGTATTATTGTAGATTAAATTATTAAATAAGGGACTAATTATGAAAGCTGTTATTCCTGTTGCGGGCCTTGGTACTCGCATGTTACCTATGACTAAAGCAATTCCTAAAGAAATGTTACCTTTAGTTGACAAACCGCTTATTCAATACATTGTCAATGAGTGTGTAGCGGCCGGAATTAAAGAAGTTGTATTGGTTACCCATAGCTCTAAAAATGCTATAGAAAATCACTTTGATACCAGCTTTGAGCTTGAAGCAACGCTTGAAAAGCGCGTAAAGCGTACCCTTCTAGAAGAAGTTCGCTCTATCTGCCCTGAAGATGTAACCATTATGCATGTTCGTCAAGGCGAGGCTAAAGGATTAGGTCACGCGGTAATGTGTGCTAAACCAATTGTAGGTGATGACGACTTTGTTGTAGTACTGCCCGATGTTATTTTAGATAGCTATACTGCTGATCAAAAAACCGAAAACGTTGCCGCAATGATAAAACGCTTTAATGAGGTTAAAGCAAGCCAAATTATGCTTGAGCCAGTACCACAGGAAAGTGTTCATAAATATGGTATTGCTGATATTGGTGGCGTTAAAATCAATGCGGGCGAAAGTGCACCTATTAAAACCATGGTCGAAAAGCCAAAAGCAGAAGAGGCTCCTTCTAACTTAGCAGTTGTTGGTCGTTATGTGTTATCTAAAGCTATTTGGCCGCTGCTTGCTAATACCCCTGCTGGTGCAGGTGGCGAAATTCAATTAACTGACGCAATCGATGAGTTAATGAAACATGAAATTGTTGAAGCATTTCACATGAGTGGTCGTGCTCATGATTGTGGCGACAAGCTAGGTTATTTAAAAGCAATTGTAGAGTACAGTATGCGCGATGAAAAACTTGGCGCAGAGTTTACAGACTTTGTAACAGAAATGGTTACGCCAAACACAAGGCATTTAAAAGCGGTATAACTTTTAAAACTAAATATTTAAAAAAGGGTAAGAAGTAAATTCTTACCCTTTTTAGTTTTAACATAGCAATTTATTTTTGACCCTAAAGGTTTAGTTTGGCTGATAGCTTCTTGTTTTTGTTTTCTGATGTTATATTTAAAACAATGAAGGAACTTATAACTTTAACTCGGATTTCCTAATGCCAAAATTGAATTTATTGTTTTTAAGCTGTGCCGCCGCACTTAGCTTGCCAATAGCCGCCGACGAAATAAAAAGCCACCAGTCTTTTTCTGGTTATACGGGGTTGATAAACACTCCGAATGCAGAAGCGCTCAGCTCTGGTAGTGTTGATATAGGCTATAACAATTTATTAGATTTTAAAGGGCAGCGATATTTAGATGGCCATAACTTTATATTCTCTGCAGGGTTATTTGAAGGTCTTGAAGTTAGTGGGCAAATATCCTCTAACTCAATACACGATAATTTGTTTTATAGCGAAGGCCGTGGGCAAACCCGAGATTTATCGTTCAACGCAAAATATCAGCTACCTTATATACCTAAAGACTGGTTTAGTGTAGCTATAGGTGCTAAAGATATAGGTGGTGCCGCTAACAACTATAAAACGTTTTATGCAGTGGCATCAAAAGAATTATGGGATTTTCGTTTTAGTGCCGGCTTAGGTTCAAGTGACAGACTAACTGGTGAAATGGATGGCGCATTTGCAGGTATTGAGTGGCAACCGCTTGAGTGGTTTAGCTTACTTACTGAATACGATGCCGAAGCTGTTAACGCTGCAGCACGTATAACGATTCCTAAAAAGTGGCTATATGATATTGGCGAAATAACTTTTACAAGCCGTTTTTACAGCAGTACTGATTTTTCTGAAGATAAAGACACCTATTGGGGGGTGAATTTTACCCTACCATTATCTGATGAAGTTAAAACTAATTATGAGCCTGTAAAGCCTGCACCTTATGTAGCCCCAACAAGCAATACACCTGCGGCTAAAGTAAACGATTATGGTTTAGGCTTTATTCAAACGTCAGTAGCGCCCAAGCTAGCTGAACAGCCTGATGCGTTAACCGTTACTAGTGCTGAGCAAAGTCAAACACAAAATTCACAAAAAGTTGTTAGTTCTAGCTTAAGCAAACAAGCAATTACATTGAAAGATGCGCTCATTAATGATGGTTTTGAAAACGTGGTTGTTGGTTACAACTCAACTACTGTATTTGTTAACTTTGAAAACTCAGTGTTTAACCGTAACGACATTGACGCTATTGGTGTAGTACTTGGTCGCATCGCCGAAAATATAGTTAATGAAAATACTCATTATAGCGTTCAGCTTTCGAAAACAGATATCCCGTTACTAGCAATTAGCGGCAACATCGACAATTATCGTTTGTTTATTGAAAAGGGCGTTAGCCCTGACTTAAATGTTCAACAAGACAAAGCCGTTATTCCTGAGGGTGTTACATGGGCTGGTAAAGCGCAGGCGAGCCCTTACTTTAAACCGCGTGTAACTTTAAGCCCTGCTATTAGTAATACGTACGCTACTGAGTTAGGTGTATTTGACTACTCTATTGCAATTAGAGCAGATGTCGATGTGCCTCTTTGGAAAGGTGCGGGTGTTATTTTAGGTGGACAAGTTAATGTTGAAAATAGTGACGACTATGATGAGCGAGGTCCATTTAGGCGTTATCGTCAAGAAACTGAATTTGATAGAGCTATGTTCTACCAAACATTTAAGCTGCCATTCGGTTTTTATAACCAAACGCAAGTTGGTTTTATAAAAGAACGCTACGATTTAACAGGTATCACTAACGAAACAACTTGGCTGAGTGATGAAGGACGTCACAGAATTAGTGCTCAGCTGGGTTCGTATAAATACGAAGATTATCGCGGCAGCAAAACATTCCAAGCACTAAACTACCAATATAACTGGGTTGAACAAGACATTACCTTACATGCTCAAGCAGGTAATTATTGGTATGAAGATTCTGGCTATAAACTAGAAAGCCGTTTTTGGTTTGGTGACAGCTATTTAGCTGTGTTTTACGAAGATACAAATACGACTAAAGCAGGTTTGGCATTTAGTATTCCACTTTCACCACGAAAAGATATGAAAGCTTATAAATTTGGGCAAATTAAAGGCACTGAATCTTACAGGCATACAGCGAGTACTGAGATTGGTGAAAGCACTAACCGTTTAGTGTTCAGTCAAGGCTTTATTCCAGGAAGTGCAATAAGCACCTACCGTACGTTCCTTAATCAGGGGCGTATGTCTAGTGATTATGTATACCAAAATCTTGCAAGATTAAAAGAGGCATATTTAACTTATCGGTAACAATTTATGTTGGGTTAAGTATTGTACAATTAGGTAATTTAGCTATATTATTGATGAGGTGTTTTAGATAATTTAAGAGCTTTAATGCCTCGTTTTTAATTTGTAAAAAAATTATGGTGCTGACTATACTTTTTGGAAGTTCGCGCTACTATTTTATAAAATGAGTAAATTCATTTACAAATGTTGATAAAGGAATAGAAGGACTCCCTATGTTTACTAACAAAAAATCGCTACTAGCGTTATCAGTAGCATCGGCTTTCGCTTTAACAGGTTGTTTTAGCGATGATGATAACAATAAACCAGTACCAGATGACGGTGGTGATGGTGGCGATGGTGGTGTTGTTGTCGTTGCACCAGAAACTCCAGCGGCACTTACATTTGTTGTAAGTGGTTCTGTTGTTCAATCAAACGATGATGACGAATTTGACGTTATCGGTGATGCAACAATCAAATTTTTAGAATCAGGCGTTCTTTCAACTAACATCGTTGATGTTGAAGGTAATCAAGTTCAAACTTTAGATGTTGGCGATGAAGGTAGCTTCCTTGTTACTCGTAAAAGTGGTTCTTCAACAGACAGCGTTACTGCTATCGTTTCAGCTCCAGGCTTTGTTACTAAAGCATTTAGCTTAGATCTTTCTAACGAAGATGATAACGACGTTTTAGTTGCACAATTTTTACTAACACCTACTGACGAAGAAGGTCTTGCTTCTACAACTACAACTTCATCAGACATTACAGGCTCTACTACAACAGCTGAAATCGTAGCAGATGCATCTGCAGAAGGCTCATCTTTAGCTTCAGCAACATTACCATCAGGCATTACTTTACAAGACGCTGATGGTCAACCTGTTACAGGTGCTGAAGTTGCATTAAATGTATTGGGTACTGACCCTTCATCTGACGCGAAAGGTTTAGTTCTACCTGAAGGCCTAAATAGCGATGACAGCAGTGCTAACATTGCAGTGCCTGTTTCTTTAGCAAACGTTACATTAAGCGTTGACGGTAATAGCGTTAAAAAATTCGCTGGTGATACATTAAACGTAACACTTGCTGCTCCTGCTGATCTAGATGCTGGTGAAGTATTAAGCGTAAGCTCTTTAGATGAAGAAACTGGTATCTGGATGCCAGAAACGTTCCCAGTAACTAAAGGTACGGGTACAGTTAGCTTTGAAACAGACCACTTAACTTGGTTCTCTGTTAATAAGTCTGTTCCTGTATGTACTGATGGTCTAACTGTTAACTTTGATGGTGATGCAGTACCTGCTGGTGGCCTTTCACTAATCGCATACTCTTCTGACGGCATTTTATGGGCACGTGTAGCTTCAGGCAGCACTTCTCGTGTTGTTCCTGCTAGTTTCTTAAAGCGTTACGGTATCTCTTCTGAAGCAACTGCTACAGTACTAATGCTAGATAGAGACGGTGCTATCTGGGGTGAAACAGATGGCGAAGTACCAGTTTGTGGTACAGTTAATGACTTTACTTTAGCTGCTCCTTACACTCTAGTTAATAAGACTTTAACTATTACTGGTTCATGTGCTAACGACTCAGACGTAGCGGTAGATGTAACTAACTCTGCTGTACGTTATAAGCGTGATGGTAAAGCTGTACGTACAGCGCTTAAAGATGCAGATGGTAACTTCCAGCTTACTAACCTACGCGAAGGCGAAAACTATGAAGTTACTGTTAACTTCCGTGGTTTACCTCTAGAAGGTTCAAACACAATTACTTTAGACAATGTGAATGGTGATGATTTAACTCAAAACTTTGAATTCACTTGCCCTGAAGTAACTGGTTCAGGTGGTACTGGTTCTACTGGTGGCACTGGTGGTTAGTAACCATTTTTGTTAGTTCCTAAATAGGGATTAAATCTGAAAGCCGCATTTATGCGGCTTTTTTTATGTGCGTTACGGAATTTTAATTGTTGCTGTTGCCAATCTTGTAAAAAGCTCATTAGCCAATGCTTGTTTGGCTTGCTCGTCTCCGTGAACTATTTTAATTAAGCTTGGCTTTTTGCGTATGCCAGTAACGAAATTTATTAACCCTTTTTGATCTGCGTGGGCGCTATAACCGCTAATGGTATGAACTTGTGCTTTAATCATCACCTTTTTATTATCGATAAAGACGTATCCGCCGCGTGGGCCATATTTTTGAATATCTCGGCCTAAGGTTCCTCGTCCTTGGTAACCAACAAAAATGACATCGGTTGTTTTGTCTGGTAAAAACCGTTCTAGATAATTAACTATTCTGCCGCCATTACACATTCCGCTGGCAGCTATGATTATTGCGGGCTGCTGTTTCGAGGCTAAAAAGTTTATTAATGCAAGGTGTTCTTGGTGGCTATCAATAGTGTGTAGTTGATTGAAGTCGAGCGGGTGGCGGCCTTGTTTTACGCGCTTTTTTGCTTCGTTATCCCACAGCGCTTTAAAGTGTAAATACTCATTTGTGAAATTTGCTGCCATTGGTGAATCAACAATAACTTGCAGCTTATGCCACATAGAGCGCTTACGTGCAGATTGAATAAGCTGTTCAAATTCATACAGCAATTCTTGTGTGCGGCCAATACTAAAAGCCGGTATGAGTACCACGCCATTATCACTTACGGCACGTTCTATAACTTTTTTAAGCACGGTTACGCGCTCTTTGCGGCCTTGGTGGTTTTTATCACCATAGGTGGACTCAATAACTAATGTATCGGCACGGTAGGGTGGTTTTGGCGTCGGTAACAATGGTGTGTAAGGCGCACCTAAATCACCTGAAAACACCACTCTATGCGTGTTTGGTCTTTTACCCAGTTCAATTTCAACATAGGCAGAGCCTAAAATGTGCCCAGCACGTTGCAGGCGAATTTTATATAAGGGTTTTTGATTACTTGAGGCTGCTTTTTCGGGGCTTAAGCCCACTCCTACGGGAATGCAGTACCATGTATTATAATCGAGAGAGATAATTTGCTGTTTTAGTAACTTTAAGCAGGTGCGGATCACCGCTTCATCGCGAGTTACACCTACTTTTAAGGCATCTTCAATCACCATAGGTAAGAGTTTTGCGGTGGCAATCGAGGTATAAATTGGGCCTTTAAAACCTGCGGCAAGTAAGTAGGGTATGCGGCCAACATGGTCTATGTGGCAATGTGTAACAATCAGCGCTTTAACTGTTGAGATATCAAACTCAATTGCTAGATCTTGTTTACTGTCTTCCCCTTGAAATAGCCCACAATCAACAAGTACAGAATTTGTGTCATCAATAAATAGCTGGTGGCAAGACCCAGTTACGCCTTTCACCGCTCCGTGGTGTTTTATATGCATAATATTCTCCTTTTTGAAGCTAATTTCAGCATAGAGGTAAATAACTCTTAGGGCAATGGGGGCATATTTGAAGGCATGAAGTTTATTTCGTTGAAGGTTTATTTCACAAAGAGAAGCGAATGAGAAGAAAATGAGGGAACCACAGGATCATTTTTACTTCCTCTTCAGTGAAGTGCCTCTTACCCTCTTTGTGCTATTAAATGTTGAGCTGTCAGTTTGAAGCCGAGCGGTGTTGTTTTCGGGTCTTACCCAAAGGCCCATTTTGTAGGAGGTACTGGAGGTACTTCAGTGCCGAAAATATTTTAACAAAGAGAGGCGAATGAGAAAAAATGAGGGAACCATAGGATCATTTTTTTACTTCCTCTTCAGCGAAGCGCCTCTTAGCCTCTTTGTGCTATTAAATGTTGATCTGTCAGTTTGAAGCCGAGCGGTGTTGTTTTCGGGTCTTACCCAAAGGCCAATTTTGTAGCAGGTACTTCAGTGCCGAAAATATTTTCACAAAGAGAGGCGAATGAGAAGAAAATGAGGGAACCACAGGATCATTTTTACTTCCTCTTCAGTGAAGCGTCTCTTATCCTCTTTGTGCTATTAGATGTTGAGCTGCCAGTTTGAAGCCGAGCGGTGTTGCTTTCGGGTCTAATCCAAAGGCCCATTTTGTAGGAGGTACTTCAGTGCCGAAAATATTTTAACAAAGAGAGGCGAATGAGAAAAAAATGAGGGAACCACAGGATCATTTTTTTACTTCCTCTTCAGCGAAGCGCCTCTTAGCCTCTTTGTGCGATTAGGTGTCTTTGATGTCGGCGTGAAATTTATTTTGCGAGCTTTCTTGTAGGTCCTGCTTTAGCGCGTCATTGATGAGAGGTACGTAATATCTTGTCGCCATAAATGACCACTTTGTACAAAACCGCATCTTGTATCTCGTTCCCCGAACCTAATAGCTTCATATTTACGTAGGTGATATATTCTCTTTGTGGTGATTAACCCTTTTAGGTAGATGATTAATGGCAAAAGATAGATACGCGCCAAAAGCTGTTGGCGATATTATGGCGGGCTTGAGTGGTCGCTTAGCATCTTATGCTGGTAAAACCCAAGGCTTGTCTTCTCAACAAACCATTCTTGATGATTTCTTAGGTGAAATGCTTTCGAAAAAATGCCGGGTAAGTAATTACCGTGATGGTACTTTGATGATAGAAGCAGTTTCGGCACCGATTGCACTGCGTTTAAATTACTTAAAAATGGATATGCTTTCGCATTTTCGTGCCGCTGGTATGGTAGAGCTTGGGCAAATTAAAATTACCGCAAACCCACAGGCAACACAGCGCTTATCGGCAACTAACAAGCCAGAGCAAAAGCCTGTTTCTAAACGTCAAATGAGCGAACAAACAGCTGATTACCTCAGCGCCATTGCCGCAGATGCCCCGCCATCGTTAAAAGCTAAGTTAGAGCGTTTAGCGCAACATGGGCGGAAGAAATAAATAAAGCCATCAGCTTTCAGCTGTCAGTTTTGAGAAGAACGGCATTGTTCTTTGGTATTGCGTTAATTCTCTGGCAGCCCCTGAATTCTGCCTCATTAATAAAGAACATTTGCACAAAAGAAGTGAATGAGAAAAGGATGAGGAAACCACAAGATCATGCTTTACTTCCTCTAAAGCGAAGCGTCTCTTATCCTCTTTGTGATAATTTGTCTTTCTCTATGTAGCGCGGAGCGCCTCGGTGTTCTCTGTGGTTCAATATGTTTTGTACAAAGAGAAGTGAATGAGAAAAGAATGAGGAAACCACAAGATCATTTTTTACTTCCTCTTCAGCGAAGCACCTCTTAGCCTCTTTGTGGTTCAAATATTTCAGTCGCAGACTGAGCAAGTAGGTTGTGCTTTAGCGCGTCATTGGTGAAGGAGATGTAATGTATTGTCGCCATAAATGACCACCTACATTTACAAAGTCGAATTTCGTCCATCGCATCGCCTTTTTACTCCCCTGATCTTGATTTTATTCTTATTGTCGCCATATCTATTCAGTAATCTTGTTTTCACCCTTTTTATGGGATTAGATCAAAGATTATGGCAGATTTTTAAATTTTCTTGCTGAAAATCCATATCTTCATAAACAGAAGGTTTGATGTTGCGCAGACTCTGGTATGATAGCGCACGAAATAAGCGGTGTTTTGAACAGCGTACTGATAAATTGTTAATTAATATGCCCTACATCATGAGCATAAGCGCATATTAATTATCAATTGAAGAAAGTGGGTTAGCTAATGACTAGCTAACAAAGAATATATTGTAACGGTTTTATCATGATATCTAATTTATTTACCAAGATTTTTGGTAGTCGCAATGACCGCACTATTAAAAACCTAAGAAAGACGGTCGCTCTAATTAATGCGCTTGAAAAGCAATTAGAAGCGCTTTCTGATGAAGATTTAAAAGCAAAAACAGCTGAATTTAGAGAGCGTTACGATAACGGACAAAGCCTAGATGATATCTTGCCAGAAGCATTTGCTGTGGTACGTGAAGCATCTAAGCGTGTAAATGGCATGCGTCACTTCGACGTACAGCTACTAGGTGGTATGGTTTTACACCAAGGTCGCATCGCAGAAATGCGTACCGGTGAAGGTAAAACACTAACAGCAACATTACCTGCATACCTTCGTGGTTTAACAGGTAAAGGTGTTCACGTAATTACCGTGAACGACTACCTTGCAAAACGTGACGCCGAAACTAACCGCCCATTATTTGAGTTCTTAGGCCTAACAGTAGGTTGTAACGTACCAGGCATGATGCCACAGCAGAAGAAAATCGCTTATGCTGCCGACATTACTTACGGTACCAATAACGAATTTGGCTTTGATTATCTGCGCGATAACATGGCATTTAGCATTGAAGAGCGTGTACAACGCCCACTTTACTACGCTGTAGTGGATGAGGTGGATTCAATCCTAATCGATGAAGCGCGTACGCCGCTGATTATCTCAGGCCCAGCTGAAGATAGCTCTGAGCTTTACATCGAAATCAATAAAATTGTGCCTGACCTAGAGCTACAAGAAAAAGAAGATGAAGAAGGCGTTGAAGGCGATGGCGATTACACGATCGATGAAAAGTCTAAGCAAGTTCACTTAACTGAACGTGGCCAAATTAAAGTCGAAGAGCTACTAATTGAGCGCGGCTTAATTCAAGAAGGTGATTCACTTTACTCAGCTTCAAGCATCACATTATTAAGCCATGTGTATGCGGCACTTCGTGCTCACAAGCTTTATCAAAAAGACGTTGATTACGTTGTAAAAGAAAACGAAGTTATCATCGTTGATGAGCATACTGGCCGTACAATGGAAGGCCGTCGTTGGTCAGAAGGTTTGCACCAAGCTGTTGAAGCAAAAGAAGGTGTACGCATTCAAAACGAAAACCAAACATTGGCATCAATCACATTCCAAAACTACTTCCGTTTATACGACACGCTAGCGGGTATGACAGGTACAGCAGACACAGAAGCGTTTGAGTTCCAGTCTATCTATGGTCTAGACACAGTAGTAATGCCAACTAATAAACCGATGATCCGTGACGATCGTGCTGATCTTGTGTACCTAACACAAGAAGAAAAGTACGAAGCAATCCTTGCTGATATCAAAGATTGTCAAGAACGTGGTCAACCGGTACTTGTGGGTACTATCTCTATCGAAAGTTCTGAGTACTTATCGCAGTTCTTACGTAAAGAAAAAATTAAGCACAACGTACTTAATGCTAAGTTCCACGCACAAGAAGCAGACATCGTTGCTGATGCAGGTTTACCTGGCACAGTAACTATTGCAACTAACATGGCCGGTCGTGGTACCGATATCGTGTTGGGTGGTAACTGGAACAGCGAAGTTGAAAAGCTAGAAAACCCAACTGATGAACAAATCAAAGCGATTAAAGATGAGTGGCAAAAACGTCACGATGCAGTAATCGAAGCGGGTGGTCTACATATCATTGGTACTGAGCGTCACGAATCTCGTCGTATCGATAACCAGCTACGTGGTCGTTCTGGTCGTCAAGGTGATGCGGGTTCAAGCCGTTTCTACTTATCAATGGACGACGCGCTAATGCGTATCTTCGCTGGTGAGCGCATGACTAACATGATGCGCAAACTAGGTATGCAACGCGGTGAAGCAATTGAGCACCCTTGGGTTAACCGCGCAATCGAAAACGCGCAGCGTAAAGTTGAAGCACGTAACTTTGACGTTCGTAAGCAATTACTTGAGTACGATGACGTAGCGAATGATCAACGTCGTGTTGTTTACTCGCAACGTAACGAGCTTCTTGAAGAAGGCGATATTTCAGAAACTATCACTGCAATTCGTGGCGATGTGCTAAATGGTACAATCGACCAGTACATTGCACCGCAAAGCCTTGCTGAAATGTGGGATATCCCGGGTCTTGAAGAGCGCTTAAAACAAGATTTCTTAATCGAGCTGCCAATTTCACAATGGCTAGCTGACGATAGCAAACTATACGAAGAGAAACTTCGTGAGCGTATCGAAGAAGCGGTTGAGCAAGCATACAAGCAAAAAGAAGAGATGGTAGGCGAGTCTGTACTACGTCAATTCGAAAAAGCGATTATGCTACAAAGCCTAGACCAACATTGGAAAGATCACTTAGCTGCGATGGATCACCTTCGTCAAGGTATCCACTTACGTGGTTACGCACAGAAGAATCCTAAGCAAGAGTACAAGCGTGAGTCGTTCGAGCTATTCTCTGAAATGCTAGAGAACTTAAAAGTCGACGTTGTGGGTATTTTAAGTAAAGTACAAGTTCGCGCTGAAGAAGATGTTGAGAAAGTTGAAGAGCAACATCGTCGTAGCGAAAATGCACCACGTGAATACCAACACGAAGAAGCTGAGCACATCGGTGGCGAAACACCAGAAGGTGCTGTAGTTACACAACGTGCAGAACCTAAAGTAGGCCGTAACGAGCCGTGTCCTTGTGGTTCAGGTAATAAATATAAGCAGTGTTGCGGTAAATTAAAATAACCAAAACACGGTGATAAAAAGCGACGCTTGCGTCGCTTTTTTTATGATTAAGGAAACAACAAATGACTAAAAAAGTAGTGCATGTTGCTGTTGGCGTTATTTATAAAGATCAGCAATTATTTATTTGTAAGCGCCCAGACGACAAACACCAAGGCGGCTTATGGGAATTCCCAGGCGGTAAAGTAGAGCAGGGCGAAAGCGTATTTACTGCGCTACAGCGCGAGCTATTAGAAGAAGTAAACCTAACCGTAAATGGCAGTGAAGAGCTAATGGTTATCGAACATGACTACGGCGATAAGTGCGTACGCTTAGATGTGCACATTGTTGATGATTTCACTGGCACAGCCCATGGCGCAGAAGGCCAACAAGGAAAATGGGTCGCACTAAACGAGCTTGATGATTACAGCTTCCCAGCCGCCAATGTTGAGATTATCGAAAAGATAAAACAGAAGTACGAGCTGTAACAGCTGTCAGCTTTCAGCTGTCAGTTTCTAGCCGAGCGGCATTGTTTGCGGGTTCTTTATTAATTTGCAATCTTGGTGCTGAATGTAAGACGCGCCAAGCAAGCGTGACGCCTACGATTGATGTAGGCGTGAAATTTATTTCGCGCGAAAATAATTGCACAAAGAGAAGTGAATGAGAAAAGAATGAGGAAGTGATAATAATGCTTTTTGTTTTCTCTAAAGCGCAGCGCCTCTTATCCTCTCTGTGGTTCAAATATGTTTTTGCACAAAGAGAAGTGAATGAGAAGAAAATGAGGGAACAACAAGATCCTTTTTCTACTTTCTCTTTAGCGGAGCGTCTCTTTATCTCTTTGTGATAATTTGGTTTTCTCAGTGTAGCGCGAAGCGCCTCTGTGCTCTCTGTGGTTCAATATGTTTTGCACAAAGTGAAGTAAATGAGAAGAGAGTGAGGAAACCACAGGATCTTTTTTTATTTCCTCTTAAGCGAAGCGCCTCTTACCCTCTTTGTGAATCATAGAAACATTGCGCGATGTAAAATCGCGCCTACAATGACCACTAACCACTTAACCTCCCCCTCTCATCGCTCAAAAATGCGGCTTATCTTGTTTTGATAAGAATTGTTACATATTCGGTTTTGTTGTTTTGCTCAAGAGGTTTATTATGGTGAAAGCGAAAAACTAATGATTAATTAGGTTTGCTAGTTTTTCGATAAATACATCAAAAAATAATTAGTACGGGACTCCCATGAAAAAAGTAACACTTACCGCGGCAAGTATTGCACTAGCCCTCGGTCTTGTTGGTTGTGGTGAAAAAGAACAAGAAACTAAAGCACCAGCAACTGCGACCGTCACTGAAGCAAAAGCACCTTTAAACTCTGGCATTGAACTGGCGAACATGGACAAATCTGTTCGCGCACAAGATGACTTTTACTATCACGTAAACGGCGAATGGTTAGAGAAAACAGAAATTCCAGGTGATAAATCAAACTACGGCTCATTCACTCAGCTTTACGATGATTCGCAAAAAGCGATGAAAGAAGTGCTAGAAAAAGCAGCGGCAAATAAAGACGTTAAGCCAGGTTCTGATGAAGCTAAATTAGCTGCATTCTACAACAGCTACATGGACGAAGCGGGCCGTGAAGCGGCAGGCATCAAGCCATTAACACCAGTGTTAGAAAGCGTTGATGCAGTGAAGAACAAGTCTGATCTTGTTGCTTTAATGGCTGAACTTCGCATTAAAGGTGGTAGTTTACCGTTTGGTTGGTACGTAAACAACGATGCGAAAAACTCTAGCGAAAACGCGATGTATGTTTATCAGTCTGGTTTAGGTTTACCAGATCGCGACTACTACTTAAAAGATGAAGAAAAATTCACAAAAATTCGTGAAGCTTACCAAGCATACGTAACAGCTATCTTAAGCAAAGCCGGTGTAGCTGATGCAGAATCTGCGGCTAAAGCAATTATCGATCTTGAAACAAGCATTGCTGATGCACAGTGGAGCCGTGTTGAAAGCCGTGATGCAACTAAATCTTACAATAAGATGAGCGTTGCAGATGCTAACAAACTTACTGGCGACTTTGACTTTGCAGCTTACCTTGATGCATCAGGTATCAAAACAGAAGATGTAATTATTCGCCAACCTAGCTACCTAGAAAAATTCGCAGGTATCTACAACGATACAGACTTAGCAACGTGGCAGAACTACCTTAAGTTCCACTTTGTTAGCAACTATGCTCGCCTATTAGATAAAGAGCTAGTAGACCTTAACTTTGATTTCTACAGCACAACACTTCGCGGTGTTACAGAGCAATCTCCACTTTGGAAAAAAGCGGTTGATGCATCAAACGGTGTACTAGGCGAAATCTTAGGTAAAGTATACGTTAAAGAAAACTTCCCGCCTGAAGCGAAAGCGCGTATGGAAGAGTTAGTTGATAACGTAATCAAAGGTTATGCAGTCGCGATTGAAAACCTTGAGTGGATGAGCCCTGAAACAAAAATCGCGGCTAAAGAAAAGCTTGATAAGTTCACACCAAAAATTGGTTACCCAGATAAATGGAAAGACTATTCTGCACTTGAAGTGAAAGGTGACGATTTAGTAGGTAACTACATTCGCCACAGCGAGTGGGAATATGCAGACATGACTGCAAAACTAGGTAAGCCAGTTGACCGTTCTGAGTGGCACATGACACCACAAACAGTAAACGCTTACTACAACCCTGTGAACAACGAGATTGTATTCCCTGCGGCTATCTTACAACCGCCATTCTTCAACCTAGAAGCTGATGACGCTGTGAACTACGGTGCAATCGGTGCGGTAATCGGCCACGAATTAGGTCACGGCTTTGATGACCAAGGTGCGAAGTACGATGGTGATGGTAACTTACGTAACTGGTGGAGCGAATCAGACCTTAAACAGTTTGAAGAGCGCACGGGTCAGCTAGTTGCTCAGTATAACGAGTACAAACCATTTGAAGATGCTAGCGTAAATGGTCAGCTTACATTAGGTGAAAACATTGGTGACTTAGGTGGCTTAACAGTTGCTTATACAGCATACCAGTTATCACTTGGTGATGAAAAAGCGCCTATCATTGATGGTTACACAGGTGATCAGCGTTTCTTCATGGGTTGGTCGCAAATTTGGCGTCGTAAATATCGTGACGAAGAGTTACGTAACCGCCTAATGACAGACCCTCATTCACCAAGCCATTACCGCGTAATCGGTATTCTTTCAAATATGCCAGAATTCTATCAGGCGTTTGATGTGAAAGAAGGCGACAAAATGTATATCAAACCAGAAGACCGCGTAAAAATCTGGTAATTGATTATCGATTTTAAAAAAGGCTCTGAGTGAACGCTCAGAGCCTTTTTTGTTTTAGGAGTTGTCAGCTTTAAGCCGACATTTGATGTAGGCGTGAAATTTATGTCACGCGATGGTTGTGTATTAAGTGGTGTTCAACACGCGCCAAGCAAGCGTGACGCTTACGTTTGATGTAGGCGTGAAATTTATTTCGCGCGAAGGAAATCAAAGCATAATCGCATCTTTTAGATACTGGAATAACTCTTTGTAATTCTTTGCTGGTTTTTCTGCTTTTACTTCTTTTGCGGCGCTGCGCACTAATTGGCGCATTTTTTGGCGCTCAAGAGACGGGTATTGATCAATTGTTGAATTGATCAGGTCGTCACCTTGTTTAATTAAATCATCACGCAGGGTTTCGATTTTGTTCATCAAAACATCGGCTTGATTGTTTTTATTAAGCATGATGTCGATCATCGCTTGAATTTCATCAACGTTTTCTGTGGTACGTAAAACTTTTGCGATGTAGTTTAAGTTACGACGGTAAGCATCGCTCTTGTCACTTACTTTATCAGAAACAACAAGGGCTTCTTTTAAATCATGATTAAGCGGTAAACGAGCGCGCTGCTTTTTCGGCATTTTTGCAATTTCAGCACCCAGACCATGGTATTGCATGGCTTCACGTTTTAATTCGCTTTTTGATACGTAAATAATTTCTTCTTCGATAAGTGGCTTTTTCTTCTTCGCCATAAGGATGCTCATTCAGTAAACTTAACTATTCGCTATTATACGCCATTTAGTTAATGATTAATATTAGCTGATGCAGGTCTCGCAGTGTGTTAGCATTCGTTACACTATAAAAAATATCAGAACCTAGGACACACAAGATGAAAGATCCTATTTATCAACACATTTCTGAAGTGAAAGACGCAGTAAGCGAAGTACTGGAGCATGCAAAAAAATTGGGTGCAACAGCAGCAGAAGCGGCGATGTCGAGCACGTCAGGTTTGTCTGTCAGTACGCGCATGGGCGAAGTTGAAACAATAGAGTTTAACCAAGACGGTGGCTTAGGTATCAGTGTTTATGTGGGTAATAACAAAGGGTCTGCTTCAACGGCTGACTTAAACCCAAAAACATTACGTACAGTGGTCGAAAAAGCCATTGATATTGCAAAGTTCACCTCTGACGACCCATTTAATGGTATCGCTGATAAAGAGTTACTTGAATTTGCGCCGCAAGATTTAGATTTATACCACCCGTGGGAAGTAAGCCCTGAGCAAGGTGTGGAATTTTGTCATCAAGCAGAGCAAGCGGCGTTGAACGCCGATGAGCGCATTGTAAATTCAGACGGTGCGAGTTTTTCTTCTCATCAAGGTTTACGTGTTTATGGTAACAGCCATGGCATGATTGCAGGTTACCCGCGTACGCGTCATAGCATTAGCACGATGGTGATTGGTAAAGAAGGCGAGCAAATGCAGCGCGACTCAGCTTATACCATCGCACGTCATAAAGATGATTTAAATGACGCTGCAAAAGTAGGCCTCGAAGCGGCAACCGAAACCTTGGCTAAACTTAACAGCCAAAAGCTCGGTACTATGAAAGTGCCTGTGATCTTTAGAGCAGATATTGCTAACTCATTATTCGGCCATTTAGTGTCAGCGATTGGTGGCGGCGCGCTTTATCGTAAGTCGAGCTTCTTGCTTGATAGCTTAGGTACAAAAGTATTTAGCGATTGTGTGAATATCTCTGAGCGCCCGCATTTATTAAAAGGTTTAGCGTCTTCACCGTTTGATGCTGAAGGTTTAAAAACTGTAGACCGTGAAATTATTCAAGGTGGTGAGCTGCAAACTTACCTATTAGCAAGCTATGCAGCACGCAAACTGTCTATGGCACCAACGGGTCATGCAGGTGGTATTCATAACTGGCTAGTTGAACAAACTCATGCCGATTTAAAAGCGCTATTAAAAACCATGGGCACAGGCTTATTAGTAACTGAACTTATGGGCCAAGGTGTGAACACTGTAACGGGTGATTACTCACGTGGTGCAGCAGGTTTTTGGGTTGAGAATGGCGAAATCCAATACCCAGTCAGTGAAATCACGATTGCTGGTAACTTAAAAGATATGTTTAAGGCCGTTGTGGGCTTAGGTGGCGACATCGAGCGTCGTGGTGGTATTCAAACTGGCTCTGTATTGATTGAACAAATGCAGGTTGCTGGTAGTTAATTCATAAATAACTAATCACTTTTTAAAAGCCTCACTTTAGTGGGGCTTTTTTATTTGAAAAAACGCTTTACCTAAACTTAACTTGAGGTTTTATCTTGGTGGCAGTTTAAAAATAAAAAGGAAAACTACCATGTATTTAGAACACGTAAACCTTGTTGTTAGTAATGTTGATGCCATGCTGCACTTTTATAAAGCGGCATTCCCGCACTGGCGTGTGCGTAGCCAAGGCGATAGCAAATGGTCGGGCAAACCGCGCAAGTGGCTGCACTTTGGTGATGATTACCAATATCTTGCATTAAGCGATAACGGTGAAGCTGAAAACCGTGATTTAGCCGGCCACCAAGTAGGCCTTGCTCATTTTGCCTATGTGACAAACGATATTAATGCGGTAATTGAACGCCTGGTTTCGGCTGGTTATGAAATTGATAAACACGGCCCAGAAAACCCTTACCGTAAAAATGTATATTTTATCGACCCAGCAGGTTTTGAAGTTGAGTTTGTAGAGTATTTTAGTGATATTCCAAGTGAAAGGAATAATGACTTGTGAGGGAGCTGTCAGTTTTGAGCCGAGCTGTGTTGTTTGTAGGTCAGGCATTGATTGATGGAATGGCGTTGTATGTACGACGCGCCAAGCAAGCGTGACGCCTACGGTGTAGGTGTGAAGTTTAGTGAGCTATCAGCTTTCAGCCGTCAGTTTTGAGCCGAGCGGTGTTGTTTGTTGGTCAGGCATAGGTTGATGGAATGGCGTTGCATATAAGACGCGCCAAGCAAGCATGACGCCTACGGTGTAGGGGTCTTTTAACGCCGAACAGCTTTACTTTATTCACGGCTAAAGCTGTTCCCACGATTAATGTAGGCGTGAAATTTATTTCGCGCGCATTCTTGTAGGTCGCGCTTTAGCGCGTCATTGATGAAACGTATGTAATATCTTGTCGCCATAAATGACGACTTACATTGCATAACCGCACCTCGTAACTTTACTGCATCTTATTCATCTCTTTCCAACTGGCTTTTAGGCTGTTGGCGAAGCTGATGAACTTTTCTTTCATGGTACGTTTAACTGAAATCTCGACTGAGCCTAGCCATACATTACCTTCAATAGTGATAGTTGGGCCTTGGCCTTTGTTTAAGGCGACAGATTTGTTTTCTACGCTGCCAATCACACTAAATAATTTAGATACCACATTTACATGTTCTGGCACGTAGATTTCATCGTTACCTAAAATACAGTTAACGTAAATGGTGACATGCTGATGTTGGAAAATCGCTTCGCTAAAGTCGAGTTCGATTGAGCCTAGGCAGTTTGTGATGTGAATTTCTTTTGGTACTACCCATTGGCCGCTGCGCTCATTTGAGCCCAGAATACTGCGTAGCTGCAGGCTTTCGTTGTCGATGCTGTGGCTGTAGTGAGGTTTAAATTGCGCATGCTTTTGCGATTTGTAGTCAATATCCGCTTTCAGATCTAAATCAGCAACAAGCTCAACCAGTACTTCGTTGCTGGTGGCTTCCATTGCCTGATCTAGGCGGCGTTCAAATGCTTCGGCTGAAATAACAGCATGACTGTAGTTATAAATGAGTTGATCAATGACTTCTTCTCTTACTTGATCGATTGGGCGGTCTTCAAGTTTAACGGCCATGGTAGTTCCCTGTTGTGATTTTAAAGGTGATTCTTTAGTTATTAATTACAAAGCAAAGCTTAGGCCAGATTTTATTTCTATATAAATCATGAGGTTGTCTTTTTAGACGAATAAGCAATTTCGTTAAATTAACCACAGATTAATAAAATCAGCAACTAAATGGTTATTTTTGCAACATTGTGAACATCTTACCGAGCAGCTTGTAAATCTTTACCGAAATGAATATAAATCACCGCTGAATAGGTTTTTAACCTGCTGAAATTTAAAGAATAAATAGTTGGCATCATAGTCGCATTACTTAAACTGTCTTTAATCAAAAGGAGAAAGATTATGAACACTTTTAACAAATCTATGATTGCGGCTTTAGTAATTGGTGCAACTAGCATGTCAGCTCAGGCAAGCAGCTGGGAAAATGAAAGTAAAGATGCTTGGATTGATGGTAAGGCGGAAACTGTGCTTCTTATGAACACAAACCTTAACAACTTTGACATCAACACTGATGTAACGAATGGCAAGGTTGTACTTACAGGTAAAGTTGATAGCGAATTAGATAAAGAGCTTGCTGAAGAGTTGGTTCTTAGCCTAGACGGTGTTAGCTCTGTTGATAACAAACTAACGGTTGTTAAAAACATGAAAGCTAAGCACATGAAATCAGACAAAGCTGATTCTGCAGAAAGCGACTTAACCGATGCAAAAATCAGTACTGTAATCACCACACGTTATTTATTTAACTCAGAAGTAGGTGGTACAGATATCGATGTTGATACTGACAACGGTGTAGTAACACTAAAAGGTACTGTTGAGTCTGATGCAGAAAAGCAATTAGCGGTAAGCATTGCTGAAAACGCTGAAGATGTTCGCAAAGTAATCGATGAATTAACGATTGTTGCTGAATAATAGCAAGCCCTATATAGCCCAGCTTTGGCTGGGCTTATCTTTTTCAAGGAGTGAGTCATGGATTTAATACGTATTATTTTATCGGTTTTAATTCCACCTCTCGGCGTATTTTTACAGGTAGGTTTAGGTGCGCAGTTCTGGATTAATATTCTTTTAACTCTATTAGGGTATATTCCAGGTTTGATTCATGCTGTGTATATCATCGCTAAGCGATAATCACCGCATTAATCTACAAGGATGGGTAATGGAGCACAGCAAGGAAGGGCTGTAGGAGTAACGGACGATAAACCGCAAGGAGTTTACAGTATGGATAATGTAACTAGGCACAAAGGACAACAAGGAAGTAACAAGGCGTTATGGAGTAGCGCACAATGGCAACGCTTTATGGATAAGGTGAATGGAGATGACAGCAAGGATTGAGCTTAGGCTTGGAGCCCAAACGGATGAAGCTAGCGTAAGGAGGAGACTATATGGAACAAGTACAAACGCAATCAAAACAAGGATTGACCAATAATGGAGTTGCTTTATGGAACAAGCAACAGTGGCACGAATTTATGGAACACGCGAAAGCGGTTGCGCCACGATTAACAGGGAAGGCTGACGATAAAAACCCGATGTCATCTTCAGGTGACATCGGGTTTTTAACTACTTCAGCAATTTATCTTTATAACTTAAATTGATTTACTGTCTTATTTAGAGACTCTGCTAACTCATTCAAATCACGTGCTTCATCCGCCAATTCATGGGCATGATCTGCAGTGCTATTCACTAAGTGATTAATCGCTGCCAAGCTATTGTTAATATCTTCTGCAACCACAGTTTGCTGCTCTGTCGAAGTCGCAATTTGATGACTTTGATCTTGTACATTTGTCACAGATTGCGCGATATCTTGCAATGCTTGCAATACAATTTGTGTTTGCTCAACTGAGCCTTCAGCACGCTCTTGACCTTGCTGCATCATGGTTGATGCTTGTTGGGCAATTTGCTGTAAACGGCTGATCATATTGCGAATATCATCAGTTGACTCTTGCGTTCTGCTTGCTAGTGAGCGAACCTCATCAGCAACAACTGCGAAACCTCGGCCTTGCTCACCAGCACGGGCTGCTTCTATCGCTGCGTTAAGTGCCAGTAAGTTAGTTTGCTCAGCGATTGAGTTGATAACATCAACCACCGCGCCAATATTGCCACTTTCTTGTTCAAGACCCGCCACCACTTTAGACGCTTCACCAATGTGACTTGCAAGAGCGGTCATGACTGACTGAGCTTGAGTTGAGCGCTTAGTGCCATCTGCGGTAATGGTTTGCACTTCTTCAGCTGCATTATTGGTATGTTGCGCGTTACGTGAAATTTCGAGAACAGTTGAGGCCATTTCGGTTACTGCCGCACTTACGCTATCAACTTGTTGCTTTTCTTGCTGAATTTCATCATTGGTTTTTTGCGATACGGTTTTCAATTGGGCTGCGGCTTGGCTTAATTGCTCAGCTTGAGCTGCAGTATTCAGCATCATTGCACGTAATTTATCGATGAAAGTATTCATGTGATGAGCAAGCTGTCCTACTTCATCCTGACTTTTTATCTCGATTTTTTGTGTTAGATCGCCATCACCTGATGCGATATCACGCATGATGTAAGTGAGTTTAGTCAGCGGCTTGGTGATCATTTGCGTGGCCCAGAAGATCATCGCAATAATAATAGCAAGAATGATGATCACGGATGTTGTGGTTGTCATCACCGCATCATTTACTGGCTCATCAATCATACTGGTCGGAATTAAAATACCCACATACCAATCAAGGTAAGGGCTTTCTAATTCAAGGCGATTGTATACAACGTAATATTGCTCGCCTTTGAATGTGACAAAGCTGCTACCCTCTTTTTGGCTTTTCATCGCGCGGTTTAATTCGCTAAAGCCCGAGGTGTCGTTAAATTGCTTTTCGAGGGCATCTAAGCCTTCTTTGCCATTAGGGCCTTCGTCTGTGATAGATAGTTTATGTCCAGTTCGTTTTGAAAAGTGCACTACTTTCTGGTTGCTGTCGAGTAAAAAGCCAAAGCCTTGGCCATCAAATCGAATAGCTTCAACCATGTCGTTGATATTATTAAGCTGTAAATCAACACCACCAAAACCAACAAGCTTGTTTTGTTTATAAACTGGCTGTTGTACAACTGCAGAGGCGATACCTGTGGTTAAATCAACAGAAATAGGGCCAACATACAATTTATTAATTTTTAATGCATCTTGCCACCAACCACGTTTGTAGGCGTAATATGGTTGGCCATTATAAGTGGCGGTACGCTCGTTTTCTTTGAAGTACTCACCTGTGGTCGCAGAAGCAAAGAAGGCTGATAAAATGTTATCATCGTTACCACTAATACGAACAAAATCTTGATTAACGCTGCTGTAACCAGGCTGACTATCTAAGCTTTGATCGCGCTGAGTCCAGTTATCGAACCAGTTAACTAAATGCGGGTTTGTTACAAAGGTTTCGACAACTTTGCCGTATTTGGCAAAATAGGCCTGCATTGACAGTCGCTCACTTTGCAAATAGCTGTCGGCTTCGCGTTGAATTGCATGACGTGAAAGATCAGCAATATGGTTTACAAAAAAGCTAGACGCGATGATTAGTAGCACACTTATCGTCCCGCCAATGAGCAGAAGTATTTTTTTACGTAAAGAGAGGTTGTTTAACATAGTGCACGCGTTTTTATTATAGGTTAGAGTTATCTATCTAATCATATTTGCACCTAAATCGCTACACTGTTAAGCGAAGGTTAATAATAAATACTAAGGGGCAGTTGAGTAAATGAGTACTGAAAATAATAAACTGGTTGTTTTAGGTGCTGGCTGGCTTGGAAATGCACTTTGTGTTGAGGCAAATAAATTAGCATGGCAAGTACAGGGAACACATCGCGGTGGCGAGCACGAATATGACTTTCAGCGCCAGTTTATACTTGAAGGTGATGTGCTCAAGCATGAGCTGTCGCTTGAAAATGCTTGGTGGGTCTGCGCTATTCCACCGCGTAGTCGTAGCTCAGAAAGTAACTATTTAGCGACTTTGCAAGCAGGGCTTGAACTTGCTAAGCAACTAAATTGTAAAGGCTTTATTTTATGTTCTTCGACAGGAGTTTATCCATCTAACAATGGTCAATATGACGAAACTACAGAAATTATTTGCCAATCAGCACGTCAACAACAGCTATATGATGCTGAACAGTTAGTGTTAAATGCTGGTGGTAAAGTATTGCGCTTGGCTGGTCTTGTAGGGCCTGGGCGCGATCCGGGTAGGTTTGTTGCCGGTAAAGAACTGACTAGCTCAAGTCAGCAAGTGGTAAACATGGTTCAGCAGCAAGATGTGATAGCGGCGATTTTTTCAGTACTTGAAAATTGGTCAAACGCGAGCAGTATTTATAATGTGGTTAATCCGGCACATCCTACAAAAGCAGATTACTACCAACAAAAATGTGCTGAGCAGGGCAACCAGCCACCGACTTTTACTAGTCATGATAAAGGCGAGCGCCTTATTGATGGCTCAGCGATTGAGTCACTGAATTTTCGTTATCAAATGTCCATTTAGTTATTTTTTAAAAGTAAGGTGGCCGCCTAATCGGTATTTACTGCCTGGTGATACTAAACGGGCAAAGCTCACAATACCTTGTGATGACCAAGTTCGGCGGATCACTTGTAAGCATGGCTCTTCGTTATAAAGGTTCAGCCATTCGCACATTTCTTGGTTGGGCATAATCGCTTCGACTGTATGGCGTGCCTCTGTGAGCGGGGCGTTTTGCGATAAGTATTCATGAGGCGTTAGGCTATGGAAATCCTGCTGTAAGTAATCTTTAGCAAGAGCGGGGTTCACAAAGCGTTCTTCAACTTGCAGAGGTTGCTCGTTTTCATTGTGTACAATCACACTTCTGTAAACATGGCTGTCGACCTCGACACCCAAAGCAATCGCAATTGGTGCTATAGCGCTTATAGACTCCATTACTAAAATGGTACAACTATAGTGGTTACTTCGCGCTTTTACCTCATCGGCAATATTTTTAATTTCTAATAAAGATGATTGTGACTTAAAGCTAGCCACAAAAGTACCTAGGCCTTGGCTACGGGTTAATATACCTGCATCGGTTAATTCACTGAGTGCTCGTCTTGCAGTCATACGACTAACTTTAAACTGGTTGGTAAGCTCATTTTCAGAGGGCACTCGGTGATTTTCTTGCCAAGCTCCAGAACGAATATTTTCCAGAATGAACTCTTTTATTTGCGCAAATTTAGGAACACTCATTATGCGTGTATATGTGGTGAGTAAACAGTATGTTTGAAGGTGACATAATTATCTTGTATATACAAGGTGAGTTGATAAACTTTAAGCAAATTTAAACTTAGTCTCGTAATGGGCCTATCGCAAGTATCAATGTAGGTGAAAAATGCACACAACCAATAATGATCAAGCTTTCTGGGATTTAGTGATCACAGATGCCAACATCGCCACAATGGACCCAGCCATCGAAGCACCTTATGGTGCTATTGAAAATGCAGCTATTGCTGTTAAAGATGGCAAAATTGCTTGGTTAGGTGAGCAAGCCGATTTACCAGAGTTTGATGCGCTAGCTACGCCAACATTGTCAGCAAAAGGGCAGTGGTTAACCCCCGGGTTAATTGATTGCCACACTCACTTAGTGTTCGCGGGTAGCCGTGCAGAAGAATTTGAACAGCGTTTACAAGGTGTAAGCTATGAGCAAATAGCTGCAAACGGTGGCGGTATTGCAAGTACCGTACGTGCAACGCGAGAAGCCGATCACGAAGCTTTATTTGTCAGTGCAAAAGAGCGCTTAAATGCATTATATGCAGAAGGTGTGACGACGGTAGAGATTAAATCTGGCTACGGTCTTGATTGTGAAAACGAAATTAAACTTCTCGAAGTGGCGCGTTTACTCGGTGAAAATCACCCAGTTGATGTTAAAACCACGTTTTTAGGTGCGCATGCATTACCGCCTGAATTTAAAGGCCGTAGCGATGAGTACATTGATCTGGTTTGCGGTGACATGCTTGACCGTGTTGTTGAAGCTGATTTAGCTGATGCAGTTGATGCTTTTTGTGAAAACGTAGGCTTTAGCAACGAGCAAACACGCCGTGTGTTTGAAGCGGCTAAAAAGCATAACTTACCGGTTAAGTTGCACGCTGAGCAGTTATCTAATCAACATGGTGCAGAGCTTGTTGCTGAATTTAATGGCTTATCTGCGGATCATATTGAACACTTAGATGAAGCTGGTATTCAGGCAATGGCCAAAGCGGGTACTGCAGCAGTTTTATTACCAGGTGCATTTTACTTCTTACGTGAAACAAAGTATCCGCCAATTGAACTACTGCAGCAGTACCAAGTTCCAATTGCTATTTCAACTGACTTCAACCCGGGTACTTCGCCTTTATGTTCATTGCATTTGATGATGAACATGGCATGCACTATTTTTCGGATGACACCAGAGCAAGCATTAGCTGGGGTAACTCGAAACGCTGCAGGTGCTTTAGGACTTGATGATCGTGGTGTGTTAAAGGTAGGCGCACGTGCTGATATTGCCCATTGGCAAATAACCCACCCAGCACAATTAAGTTACCAATTTGGCGTAAATAAACTGTTAAATCTGTGGATTTTGGGTAGACTTAATTAGATAAGTCTTTTTTACGTAGTATTTTTACATGTCTTTGATTGCCAGCTTAGCAAGTAGTAGCGTGAGCCTTGCAAATTTAAGTAGCGATGTTGTGCCAGTGTTTTTAGCTGGTTGCGTTCTTATGGCAATGATTTGTGCCTTATGTGTTACTCAAAATTCTATTTTAAGGCTGAGCTTAGTCGTCAATGGCGTGCTTGGATTAGCAATTCTTAGTCTTGGCATGCCTTGGTTAGTGTTATTGTTAAGTGCAAGTGTTTGTTTTCATTTGTGGCAGGCATTTCGCACTACTAATTGGCTAGCAATCATTATTTCAGTTGTTGCTGCGATTGTATTAACAGTACTTTATTCAGCTCATTTATTGTTACATACTGCTCTTTACTGGCTTGTTTTTTCTGTCGTTATTTTGTGTATATCAGGCTTTTTTAACTATGAAGAACCTGAAGAAGAGCAAGTGGTCGTTGAGCCACTTCACACTGACGAGTTAGATGCGACACCTCTTACAGGCTTACCCGATCGCAACGTCTTAAAAAATAGCTTTATTGCTTGGACCGAGGAGCATGATGCTAACTGCGCGTTAGTGATGCTTCGCCTTGAAGGTTTTAACGATGTAAACCAACACATAGGTCGAGACTTTGGTGATTTGTTATTAGCGCAATCAGCAACCCGAATTAAACAGCAGCTCAATGTTGATAATGTTCTTAATATAGTGGGTAATTCAGGCAAAGCCGAAAAGTTGGCGCATTTAGGGGGCTTAAACTTTGCGTTTATTTGTTCATTAGAGGAACAAAAGCACCTTCATGAGCAACTAATTAGTCAAATTCGCCATGTTACTTTAAAGCCATTTAATGTTGCCAATTGCACCATTGAAGTTAAAGTTCGTGCCAGTTATGTAGTTTGTGATGAGCCTGAATACAGCTTTGAAAACTTCATTTCGTTTGCCAATCTAGCGCTTGATTCAAATCCAGACAAAGCGATTGTGCCTTATCATCCACAAATGATGATTGAGCAATTGGAGCAGCAAGCACGACTACGTGAGTTAGCACACCTTGATTTTGCAAGTGAACTAGAGTTGTATTTTCAGCCAGTTATTCGTAATAGCGATGAGCAAATCGAATTTTTAGAATTGCTGTTACGTTGGCAGCATCCTAAGCAAGGGATTCTTTCTGCGAATAAATTTATAGATGATATACGTGTTGCAGGCCTAAGCTATCCTGTGGCTGCTTTTGTTATTGAGCGTGCAGCAGAACTTGCTATGGCACTACGAATGGAAGGTATTGAATTACCTCTTAGTATAAATGTGTTTGGCCCTGAGATGCTGCACGAAGAATTTATTGAGTTTGTTGACCGTATCATGGCTGAGCATCGACTAGAGCCGGGTGATTTAATTATCGAGTGCCCGCTTGATTTATTTATGAGTTTAGATGATCAAGGTAAAGCGATGGTTGCAAGGCTCAATAGTATTGGTATCAAATTATGTATCGATGGTTTTGGTGACACACCTATTTGGCTAGCTAAGCTTCCGAATCTTAATGTTGAGTATATTAAAGTAGCGGCTTCACTTACCGCTGATTTTGCTCATCAAAGTCAAATTCGAAGCCTCGTTTCGGGCATGGTCGATATGCACAATCAAAATAATGCAAAAGTGATTTGTGAAGGAGTTGAAACTCTAGAGCAACTTAAGTTTGTAAAGTCGCTTAAAACCTATGCTGCACAGGGCTATTATTTTAATTACCCATTGAGTAGTGTTGGTATGATGTCATGGCTTAAACAATGGCGTTTGGAACATCAATAAGCATAAAGCTGTGCTCTCCCTCTGGTAGGCTTCACGATACAACACCGCTTTTATAACCCTAGTTTCTGTAGCCTTGTCACGTGGCTACGGTAAAGTTCAACTGGATCAACTTCACGAAAACTATGTAAACCAATAAATTGGTTAATCTCATCGAGATGATTCATTTTGTAATCATCTTTGATCACATGCCCTAAATGGCTACTACAGCGTGAAATGAGGCCGTCACTGTGACCTAAGATAAATAATGAGCCAAATAACATGGATAAGTCACTTAAATCTAAGATATTAGTGAGTGTTTCTGTGCCGCTCCAAGAAAAGTAGTATACGCCATTGCTTGCAAGCATATTACCTTGTTCGCACTCGTTTTTGGGCAAGCCTTCGGGGTACTTTTGATTAAATGTTGCTGCTCCTTGTGTGCTTAAACTATTTATTGCACCGAGTGTATTTTGCGGTAATTGACTATTGCCTGATAATAACGAAATAACACCACCGAATGCATCGAATACTAATCGAGTTGTATATTCTGCTTGAGAGCCGGGTGTTAGCTCTTTATTAATAAGATCAATAATGCCACTGCCATAATTTGCACCGCCTACACTGGTAACTGAGGCAATTAGATCAGGCCTGATAGATGCAACATAGCGTGCAGTTTGCGCACCTTGACTGTGACCAATCAAGTTTACTTTTTTAGCACTAGTCAGAGCTAAGATTGATTCTATTTGAGTGAGTAATTGCTCGCCTCGGACTTCTGAACTATTGATAGCAGAAACGGCAGGTGTGAAGACTAAAGTACCATCTTTTTCCAGAATTGTAGCGATATTGTAGAAGTAATCGATTCCGAGCAGGTTATCGAATCCCATTAGCCCATGAACTAAAACAACTGGATATTGGGTAGTTGTTTTTTTGGCATTGCACCAAGGGCTCAACAAAAAAAGTAAGGTAACAAATAAAATTAACGGGATTTTTTTCATACCTTTTACTCTTCTACTTCAATATTTATCACCAACAAGCCTTAAAAAAGCCTGATTTTAGTGCGCTTTTAATTCACCTTACCTTAAATTTGGGTTCTCTGTAATGTTAAATTAAAGTAAGCAGGAAAAGATGGTTTTAGTGTTTCGTTATATGTTTATCAATTTGTGTTTTTTCTGCGGTTAAGCAATTTATTTTTAATCTGGTATTTGATAAAGTCCGCGCCGTCCTCATCCTGTAGGACATCCTGTTGATGATGCATCTGAAAGGATGCAACGTATTGATAGCTTCTCCCCAGTTTGCTATAACGACTCACTCCTTGTTGAGTGAGTCGCTTTTTCTTTTCTTATCATACAATTCATTGCACAAATACACGCAAGTGATACCATCAAAGTGATTCTTATTTACTTTCGAAGGAATGCGTTATGTTTAAATCTTTGGCAATAGCTGCCTTTTCATTATCGAGTATTTTAGTTGCCCCTTTAGCCAGCGCAAATTGGCAAGTTAATAATGAGCAAAGTAACGTAAGCTTTGTATCTATTAAAAAGAACTCTATTGCAGAAGCACATCATTTCAAAAACGTGTCGGGTACACTTAACGAACAAGGTCAATTTAAGTTGATGATCGACCTGACATCGGTTGAAACTCTGATCCCTATCCGCAATGAGCGCATGACTAAGTTGTTATTTGAAACAGCTAAATTCCCTAATGCAGTGTTAACTGCTGACTTAAGCAAAGCGCTGTTAACGCTAAAACCAGGTCAACATGTGCTGAAAGGGTTAAAAGCTGAATTAGACTTTCATGGCAACAAGAAAGAGCTAACGATTGATGTTCTAGCTAATATGTCAGCAAAGGGCGATATTAGCGTGTCATCTTTTACGCCAGTTATTATTAATGCGAGTGATTTCAAAGTAACAGAAGGCATTAGTGAACTACAAAAGCTTGCGGGCTTACCATCAATTGCAACGGCGGTTCCTGTAACATTTTCTTTGACGCTAGATAAAGAAAAATAATGCAATCACTTGCTGACTTAGAAGCCGCTCTTCAGACGCCCGATAAACCTTTTGATCAATGGCAGCCACAAAACTGTGGGCAAGTGCCAATAACGATTGATGCGCAAGGGCGGTGGTTTTATGGCGGCAGTGAAATAAAACGCGAGGCAATGGTTAAACTCTTTGCCTCTGTGCTTTGCAAAGAGGCAGATAGTTATTTTTTAAAAACACCCGTCGAGAAAATGGCCATCACTGTCATTGATGTGCCTTTTATTATTGTTGATTGGCGTTTTGAAGAGACAGAGCAAGGCGTTGCTCTATGTTGTGTCGATAATTTACAGCGCGCTTGGTTGGTATCAGCAAAGCAACCACTATTACTGAGAGAATTTGAAGGTGTTAGTGTGCCTTATCTTCAATTAGCACATGGCTTGGCTGCGAGGGTATCGAGAAATGTTTATTATCAGTGGGCTGAAATAGCCTGCTCAGATGAGCAGGGCTATTATATAGAATCATTAGCCAAGCGTTATTACTTGGCCTAAGCACTTAGTCTTCTGGTTGTTCGTCAGACTCAGGTGCTTGCGCTTCAATAGGGCCTAAAAACCACTCATCGAGCTTTTTAGCAACTTCAGGTAAGCCGGTGCCTTTTAGTGAAGAGAAGGCATGTACTGTAATATCACCATCTAAACTACTTAACTCACGACGAACTTGTAAAACTTGAGCTTTACGCGCGCCTTGTTTTAGCTTGTCAGCTTTAGTTAATAGTGCCAGCACTGGAATTTCGCTGCCCACCGCCCAGTCGATTAAGTCACGGTCTAAATCTTTTAACGGGTGGCGAATATCCATCAAAACAACGATACCTTTTAAGCTTTGACGTTTTTGTAAATATTCACCTAGCGACTTTTGCCATTTCTTTTTCATTTCGATAGGCACTTTCGCAAAACCATAGCCCGGTAAGTCGATAAGGCGCTTATCGGCATCAAGTTCAAAGGTATTGATCAGCTGAGTACGACCAGGTGTTTTAGAAGTACGCGCTAACTTTTGATCAGTTAACGTGTTTAAAGCACTTGATTTACCCGCATTAGAGCGACCAGCAAACGCGACTTCAATCCCCGTATCAGCAGGTAAGCGTGAGATATCAGGTGCGCTGGTAACAAAGGACGCAGTATTGTATTTGATACGAGATTTGAGCACAGGCTCTCCTAGTCTTTTATAAAAAATAACAAACAGTGGCTAATTTCCACTTAAGGCACGTATTTTATACTATTAAAGCAGCATTCAAAAGCGTATTTAAGCGTGCTAAATTGGCTTTAAATTAGGAAAATTACTAGGTGTAAACTTAATCTAAGTCAAATCCCTATAAATTATGAGCTTAATGTGGGCAGAAAACGTGCCAGAGAATTTATTATCGTGTAGAATATAGAAATCACAACATCCATATTGTAGATGATACAGGGTCGGAAACAGAGAATTCACCATGAAAAAAATAGCACTATCTTTAACTATATTGCTTGGTACGTTGTCAGCAAGCAACGCAACAGCATTTGATGGCGATGTAAACGCAGGTAAAGAGAAATCGGCAACGTGTGCGGCTTGTCACGGCCCAGACGGTAATGCACCGGTTAATATCTACCCTAAAATTGCAGGCCAACACGCAGATTATATCTATAAACAATTACAAGAGTTTAAATTAGGTATGACATCTGGCGGCAAAGAAGGTCGTATGGATCCAGTAATGAGTGGTATGGCTATGCCGCTTAGCGATCAAGACATGAAAGACCTAGCAGCTTACTTCTCTTCTTTAAATATGTCTGAAGGTGCAACACCTAAAGATGTAGTAGAAGTAGGTCAGCAGCTTTATAAAGCCGGTGATGCAGAGCGTGGTATTCCAGCATGTGCTGCGTGTCACGGTCCTCGTGGTAACGGTACATCACTAGCTAAATTCCCGAAAATTTCGTTCCAACATCCAGAATACATCAAGTCACAACTTGAAAAATTCCGTGATGGTACGCGTAATAACGACTTAAACGGTATGATGCAAGACATCGCTAAAAAGCTAACAGACAAAGACATCGAAGTACTTTCAAAATACTTAGGTGGCTTACACTAAAGTCTGATTGCGGAAAGAAATGCTCCGCAGTAGTATGTAAAGAGTTTGAAAAAGCAGCGCAAGCTGCTTTTTTTGTACCTAACGTATGTCGAAATTTCCCACTCCCTTGTGAGACATTGACCATATCTAGCTGTAAGCCAAGTCTTATTTTTATTTCACTATTTTTGCTAAGTCTTTGTTATTAATTAAAATGACAATGTTGCAATAAGTCATCTGTAAGAAAAATTATATAAATTAGTTGTAACAATTTTATTAATAAGTAAATTAACCACTGTCGCTGAGACAGCAAAAACAACATGGACAATGTAATAAGGAAAGTAACTGCGGCAAATCTTTAGGGGTTGACACTAGTTAGGTGTCCTAAAGGAAATAACAAAAAAGTGTCAGGATTGACCGAGAATAATAAAAGCTCATGGAAGTTTAATAATAAAAACAAAATGGAATGCTACACGGAAGGTTAAAACAATAACAAAATGGATAAACAATAATAATAAAAATAATAAAGACTAAAAAGTCGAAGGGAGAAGTGTCCAGATAATTGGCGCTCAGATTAGTAGGCGGTAGAGATGTTTTCTCTACCGCCTTTTTATTTGTCCTGTTACAATAGCCACCGTTTGTACTAAAAGTATGAAAAGTGCGCAGTTCGTCAAGTTGACCAACCACATCCGCACATCGAATTCTTCTGGTTATGCCAGCATTACAATGCCACAAAGGCGTTGTGCACAACCTCTTAAGTGAGATGATCAAGATATGAGTAGAAAGAAAAAGTCGCGTAAAATTCCATCGAATGGTCCTGTACGTCTGAGCAAAGAAAAGCTTAGAGAGATGCGCGCGTTAAAAGAGCAGCGAGTTAAAAAGACCAAAGGTGCTAAACCTGGGTCTCGAAATGCACCTGATGCACAAAATGCAGAAAACACTGCTGCAAACAATCAACCGAAAGATAAGCGTGTTGGTAGTAAAAAGCCGATTTCTTTAGTTGCGCCTAAGGCTGAGCCGAAAGTTGAAATGAAACGCAACTTAAAACCTATGGTTGAGCTTAAGAAAGTGACTGAGCCTGAACTAACACCAGAGCAAGAGTTAGAAGCGCTAGAGAATGACGAGCGTCTACTTAAGCTGGTTGAGCGTCATGAGCGCGGTGAGTTATTAACAGGTAAAGACGCTAAGTACTTCAATAGCCGTATTGCTCGCCACCAAGCACTTTGCGAGTTATTAGGCATTGAAGATGAAGACGAGTACGAAGATGACTTTGAAGATGATTCATACGATGAAGGTGAATCTGACTTCGATAAGTACTTATCTGATGATTTAGCCAACGAATGGTTTGATGACGAAGATGAGGATGAGCGATGAGCACAACCTTGATTATTGCCATTGTAATTGGTGCGGCAATTATCGCAGGGCTTGCGTTTTATGCAGGGCAACTTCTGTATAAACTAAAAGAGCAAAATAAGCTTATCGCCAAGAAGCAAGCTGAGCATGAGCAAAAGCTTGCGGCATCAAAAGCAAAGCGTAATGCAAAGCTAGCCGATAGCATTCATTTAATTGCCCGTGCAATGAATGAAGAGCAATGTGAGTTCTCAGAAGGCTGCTTACGTATTTGGGTGCTGATCTCTCAATACAGCTTTGCTGAAGAGTTTGAGCTAAGTGAGCGCTACCCAGGCATATTTAAAATGTACGAAGTCGTAAAAGATATGCCAACGCACGATGCCCGTAAGAAATACTCTAAAAAAGAGATTTTTAAAATGGACACCGCTCGCTGGCGTGCTGAAGAGCAGCATAGCGATGAAATTAAAGCAGATTGCGCACGTATAATTGAAGAGTTTAAAGCCGCTCCAGGCAGCGAAAACGTAGTATTCAATTAAGTTGACGTATCGTTGAATTAAACAAAATAAAAAGCAGAGCCTAGGCTCTGCTTTTTTGTTGGGCTAGATAACTCGTGAGAAACGAGTTTGCTTGATTTGTTGTTGTAGGTGCGCATCAAAGCACATACAAATAATACGAATAAATAAATTACCGCGAGCTGTTACTGTGATCTTATCTTGGCTAACAGACACCAAGCCATCAGCTAGTAATGGGTCGAGTGCCTGTAGTGCCTCGCAGAAGTAGCTGGCAAAGTTAATATTAAACTGTTTTTCGATTGCTGGAATATCCAGCTCAAACTGGCAGATCAATTGTTTGATCGCTGCGGCACGTAACGTATCGTCATCAGTTAAAGCAACACCTTTACAGATTGCACTGCCATAGCCTTCTTGCAAGGCTTTGTAATAGTGCTTTAACTCTTTTTCGTTTTGTAAAATGGCATTGCCTATTTGCGAAATAGATGACACACCCAAACCTAATAAGTCACATTGGCCATGCGTTGTGTAACCTTGGAAATTACGGTGTAATTGACCTGCGTTTTGTGCAATTGCTAGTTCATTGTCTTTACGGGCAAAGTGGTCCATACCAATAAACTGATAACCCGCCGCTAACATCTGCTCAAGGGTATTTTTGAACATAGTGAGCTTGTCGCCAGCAGATGGTAAGTCAGCGTCTTTAATTTTACGCTGAGCAGCGAATCTATCTGGTAAGTGGGCATAGTTAAATACCGACACGCGATCAGGGTTTAACTCTATCAGCTGCGCAATCGTCTCTTTAAAACTCTCTGGTGTTTGCAGTGGCAAACCGTAAATCATATCTGCATTAATAGACTTAAAGCCAAGTTCACGAGCCTCACTTATTAAACCTTTTACAGATTGCACGCTTTGTGGGCGATTAACTGCCAGCTGCACATCATCATTGAAATCCTGAATACCAAATGAAACACGATTGAAGCCAAGCTTACGTAGGTGAACTAGCATGCCATCAGCTAAAGAACGAGGGTCAATCTCAATACCGCGCTCGGCATCATCAGCAAAATTAAAATGCTGCTCAACCAGCTCCATTAAGCGACTCATTTGCTCTGCCGATAAGAACGTTGGCGTACCACCCCCTAAATGCAGTTGCTCAACGTTATAATCGGCAAAAAGCGTTGCTTGCTCAGCAATTTCAAGCGCTAAATTATCTAGGTATAAATCGGCTTTAGATTGATGACGAGTGATCACCTTATTACAACCACAGTAATAACAAAGCTGACTGCAAAAAGGGATATGGATATACAGCGATAAAGAACGGCTTTTCGACGCTGCAATCGCGTTAATCATATCTTGTTGCTTATAACCATCAGCTAAAGACAATGCCGTTGGGTAAGATGTATATCGAGGCCCAGAAATATTGTACTTGTTGATCAGAGATTGATCCCAGCTTGGTAAATTTATCACAGTCAGCACTCCGCAATTGATTGAGCGGCTATTTTAACGAGTTTAGCAAGTTAGCTATTTGATCTAGAACAATGTCGGAGAATAGAAACGAATCGGCAATGCTTTAAGGTCGTTGTAAAAACAAAGAGTTTACTATTTGAGCAGTTGATTTAGTGATTGTTAAAATAAAGGGTTTTGCTAGTGACAAGGTTGCAAAAACTTTTTATACTGCATCCCGCTTTAGTCAGTTAAACCTGTTAAACGCATCAAAAAAATTTAGCTTTCGCTAATACAATGGCCCCTTAGCTCAGTTGGTTAGAGCACACGACTCATAATCGTTAGGTCCCCAGTTCAAGTCTGGGAGGGGCCACCATTTTTACAAGCTTCCTAAGTAAACACCTATTAACAGAAATAACCCTGTGCTACCTCTGAGCTACTTTTTACATTAAGTCAAAATCTTAGATATCAAAAATGTTTATACGTGAAAACTGCAAATTATTTATTCGAATTGTTTTAACTGAGTATCTATGTATTTAGAGCTCTAATCCATTAACATACACTGAGATTCAATAATCATCAGGAATGTTTAATGGCAAAGTCAAAATGGACCGACTCTTCTTCTGTTAATGAACTTCTTTCCAGAATAGAGAAATTAAAATTAAAAGATGGCCAGCAGTGTGGAATGATCGTAACTAAAAAAAGTTTTAAATCAGCTTTTAATTCGAAACGGTTTGATAATTACCTAATGCTTCTAAAAGAGTTAGTCCGATTTGATTCTGAAGTTCCTGATGCGGTTAAAGAGCAAATATTACATGATGCTGTTTGGCACGCAGCTGATATAGAACAGTTGCAAAGTGGTTATATCGGAGGTCAAATAAAAAAGTTAGAAGCAGAGTATTTGGCAAAAGTATCAAAAAAATACTATTTGATTACTGCAGTATCTATAACTGGTTTAAAAAGCAAGCGCTTGATTAAAACTCCTAAATCTATAATAACGATTTCGAAATATTTTCCAAAAAAATTTAAAAAAAGTTATGACTTTCAAGAGGTACATACGGTGTACCCTAAAATTAATCAAAAATGTTACTCTTGGGTTGTCATAGAAGTGCGCGCAAGGTGCGAACACGCTGCAGCAGAGGTTGCGCTTGAGCAACTAGACTATTGGCGTGGAATATTTAATATTTTTTTTAATCATAACAATACGAGAACTTCGTTTGGGAAGCCTGCTCCAATCAACAAAATAACCAAATATCCATATCACTCACTTCATATGGAAAATGGCGATAAAGCTTCTCCTTTTTATTGGTTTGACCCAAATTTTAGCTATGAAACTTCATCATTGGATGTCTCTAAAACTTATGAGAGAGCTAAAGTTTTTTATCATAAGCTATCTAGTGGAATTGAGGATTGCGGGAGTCGAAAGTTTTTTCTTGAAATATTGAATCGTTATTGTGTTTCTCTTGATACTGCTAATATGAATAGTTCATTTTTAGCTATGTGGTCACTATTAGAGTCATTAACATTTACAGGGAAAGAAAATTATGATGTTACAATTGCAAGAACATTAATTTTATTTAAGGATAAATTTCACCTCAGACTTGAGTTAGAGCTTTTGCGAAAGAAACGTAATATGGCAATTCACAATGGGCAACAATTTGAAGAGGCAGAAAAGTACGCTTATTTATTAATGAATATTATTCATGAGTACATATTCTTTTTGGTGGTGGCTATAAGAAAAAGTAAATCTATCGAACAGTTAACGTCCGCGCTAGATCTCCCTCCGGATAAGGCTAAACTCTTAAAAGCTCGTCAGCAACTTGATGATGAAATAAAAAAATTAGATTTGCTTGAGAGCCTTATAAAGATCGAAGGTTAAAGAGTTTACCTTAAATAAACTTCAGTAATTTCAGCCCTGAAATGACCTAGCTCTTGCGACACAGTTTCGAGAGCTATAGCCCTATTTAAACCGAAACTCCTTAGCTCAGCCATTCTCTCTTGTGCGTAGCTGTGCCTGGACCATGACCGCCATTAGAAAAAAAAGAGTGTGCGATCAGATGCTTTTGAGAATGAGCATGACCATTTATGACCGCCACCAATATCGTAACGTTGCAAATAGTTAATTTCCCTATCACGAACCGTTATAGGCTGTGCTCAGCGCTTTTTTAAAGCTGGGAAAAGCGCTTATAAACATACAGAAACTCTAAAGAGGCTAATCGCATAGGATTTATTTTGAATTTAAATCACTTGCTAATAGGCACTCTAGGGACATAATAAAAAGATAGGGAAAGGCTTTATATGACACTTGAGAAACTAGAACAACATGCCATAGCTTATGCTAAAAAACACAGAACACGTATTGCCCGTGAGTTAACAGACAAAAATCAGTTTCCTCCCGATACAAGACCGGTTTCTGTTTTTATGGCAGGTTCGCCTGGTGCTGGAAAAACGGAAGCTTCAAAAGCTTTTTTAGAAGAAATTGGTGCCGATAATGTACTCAGACTTGATCCCGATGAGTTAAGAGAGCAAATACCTGGCTACACAGGTGATAATTCTTATTTATTTCATCGTGCTGTATCTTTTATTGTAGAGAGGACACTTGACCATGCTTTTAAAAATAAACAGTCATTTTTGTTAGATGGTACCTTGGCAAGTTATGATGTGGCAGAAAAAAATATTGAGCGATCTATTCGTAAAAGTCGAAATGTGCTTATTTTGTTTGTATACCAAAACCCAGAATATGCATGGGAATTTGTTGAAGCTAGAGAGAAGTTAGAAGGGCGTAGAATTTTACCAAATACTTTTATTGATCAATTCTTTGCATCACAAAAAGTTATAAAGGAACTTAAGGCAAAGTTTGGAAGTCAAATTAAAGTAGATTTATTAGTTAAGAATAATAAGGGTCGAACACGCTTTTATCATGATAATGTTCAGGCAATTGAGCATCATTTAGATGAAAAATTCACTAGAGAAGATCTAGAGAGCCTGATAAAATCATCGTCCAGCTCAAAAAACGAGCTTTAGGAGTGCCTATGTTTTCAAATTTAATAAAGCCAAAGCAAGCTCAAAATTCTAAGCTTTCAGACTTTGTACTTGATTCAAGCTCAAGTGAGAAAAAGCGAGTTTATAATCAAGTTATTGAGCGAGCAATTTCCTCTCAAGTACAGGTAGTAAATAAAGCACCTGCTGGCCATAAGTAATTATTAAACGTCCCTATGCGGGACTTTTTTGCTTAAGAAAGAAACACAACTTCAAATAGATAGTTAAATTAAACACCACTTAGCCCTTAAATTCTATTATTAGCTTCACTAGCTGAATCTTAAGGCATTTCTACACCTCTTTTTATCTTTAAAGTTCAACGAAATAAAATTATTTTTTAATTTTTTAAAAATATTTTGTCAGGTTTTCTGTGTTTGTCTCGTCTATAGCTGCAAATGACACGAAGTTGTTCTATTCGGTGGTAGTAATAGGCAGTGTCTTATGTATCTATTTTTACGAAAAGGACAAACTCATGACGACTACAACATCAACTGTGAATACGCTAAAACTTGATTCAACAAATGCACCATTTAGTGATGCTGCTGTTTGGTTA
>Ga0213830_1000195_pt1 | contig 79051 bp, 66 predicted proteins | sample SWATP11_FD_161661 | JGI IMG/M metagenome (GOLD analysis project Ga0213830, IMG submission 161661) | Coastal seawater microbial communities from Marineland, Florida, United States - SWA TP1 #1 | ecosystem: Environmental > Aquatic > Marine > Coastal | place: USA: Florida | collected 2016-08-06 | reverse complement strand
TTTTCATTCAGTAGTTGATTCGCTTTTTCTAACAGCATAGGAATGGCGGGTTATTTGTTATTTTTATTTACTATAAAACGAAAAAGGCGAAATGTCTTTCGCCTTGGTTAACTATAAATATCCAGAAAAAATCCGGGGTATCGACTTTCTAGGTTGATTGCTCAACCTAGAAAGCTGTTCTATTTAGAAAGTATAGGTAGCTTTCACGTAATAGAAGCCGCCGTTGATACCATATGGCGACGTTTCGTAGTATTTACCACCCCAGTTATTGTTAGGGATGCCAGTACTATCGAAGAAATCAAGTTTCTCTGCTTCTTGGTCGAATAAGTTTGTCGCACCAACAGAGAAGCTAAGCTCTTCAGTTAGGAAGTAAGTCACTTCTGCATCAATCGTTACTGCAGCATCAGCTGTTTTCGCTGTTGCATCGTAATCTACGTGAACACCTTGGTATTCGCCATAGTAGTTAACACGTGTAAATGCAGAGAAGTTCTCCCATTGTTGTGCCCAGCTAAGTGTTGCACGGTGGTTTGGTAAGTCATTTTCTAAACGGCTTACTTTAAATTCACCAGTAATGTCTGTTGACTTAGTTACTTCTGTGTCGTTCCAGTTGTAAGCTAAGCTGAATGTTGAGCTACCGCCTAACAAATCAGTTGAGTAGTTAGCTACTGCATCAATACCTTGCGTTGTTGTATCGAAGTCATTGGTGAAGAAGCTTACTTGCGCTAAGTTTTGTACGTTTGGTACGCCTGCTGCTTCAAGCGTGTCCTTGTCTGCTTGGCTTAACTCAATTTTATCTGATTGACTGATACGGTCATCAACTTGGATGTTGTAGTAGTCAACTGTGAAGAATAAGTCGCCAAGTGTCCATACTGCACCAAACGTGTAGCTTTGAGACTCTTCAGGTTGTAGCTCTGTACCACCTAATTGCACTGCAATTGGGTTTGTTGGTGGTAAAAGTGCCGAGTCAACAAGTACACCGCTGCTTAGGTTAGTTTGAACGTTACTTACGTTCGCTTGACCAACTGTTGGTGCACGGAAACCTGTACTGATTGAACCACGAATGTTCAAGTCTTCAGTTACGTGGTATTGACCCGTTAACTTGTAGTTAGTTGTTGAACCAAATGAATCATAATCTTCATAACGTAGTGCTAAGCCCATTAAGAAGTCTTCTGTGAATGGTGCTTCAACATCAACGTATGCAGCATAGTTACGACGTGTATACTCGCCCGCATCAGATGGTTTGAAACCAGGGAAACCATTTGAACCGATACCAAAACCTTGTTCTGTTAGTGGGCCAGCTGTGAAAGACGCTTCGTCACCAGAAACAACTGTGAATGTTTCTTCGTGCCATTCTAGACCACCGGCAACGTTTACATCGTAAGCTAAACCAAAGTCAAAACCTTTTGATAAATCTGCGTTAAAGTTTTTCTCTAACTGTGAGTATTTACCTGGGCTGAAATCGCGCGGGCTTTCTGGGCCTAATGAAGCATTGATTGTGTCATAGATGAAGTAACGCGATTCGTTGTAACCAACTGTACCGCTTAAGTCATAGTATGCACCTTCAAGGAAACCAGATGTGATTTCACCTTTAGTACCAATTGTTAATGCAGTATCTGTGATGTTACCACCGAAGTTAGGTGTAAAACCGCCCGGAAGCATTTCGTTAAACGCAAAACAGTCTGGGTTGTTAGCAACTTCATCGATGTATCTTTGGTTATCTAAAACGTTATCATCAATCATGATATCGGTAGGACAGTTACCGCTCATATCGCCAGTTAAATCACCAACAAGCAGTGTTTCACCGCCGTCATTTGAGTAAACACCTGGGCGAGTGTGTGGGTTACGATAGTAGAAACCACCACGTACATCACGCTCAGAGTAGTTACCAAACATGTAGAATTCAGATGAATTACTTAACTCAAGACCGATGTTACCAAAGATAGTAATATCATCATCAACTTCTGGTGCACCCCAAACTTGTGCTAACGAAGATACTTCAGGCACACCTGCGGCATCTAGTGCGGCTGCATCAGGGCGTTGTACTGAGCGGCTAGTCGCATCAGCTGTTTTATATTGGAAGCTTAAGTTAGCAAAACCACTATCGGTAAATGGTAGACCCACGTTACCAGAAATTTGCGTTGTATCTCCATCGCCTTCGTAGTATTCACCTTGACGTATTTCGAATGAGCCGCCTTCAGAGGCATCTTTTAATACAAAGTTCATTACACCTGCGATTGCATCAGAACCATACTGTGCAGCTGCACCATCACGAAGTACTTCTACTTGCTTTAAGGCAATACTTGGAATAACAGAGATATCGGCACCTTGAGCACCATCATTAATACCACCACCTAAGAAAGCGATAACAGATGCACGGTGACGGCGTTTACCATTAACAAGTACTAAAGTACTGTCAGAAGGAAGGCCACGTAAGTTAGCTGGGCGAACAAGTGACGCAGCATCACTAATTGGGTTTTGGTGAACGTTAAAAGAAGGAACGGAGCCTTTTAAAAGCTCAAGCATATCAGTGTTACCACCTTTATCTAGCTCTTCACCACCAATGATATCAATGGGTACTGGTGAATCACCGATTGAACGTGGTGCTGAACGAGTACCCACCACGGCAATTTTCTCTACATTTTTGTTAACTTTCGTCTCTTCAGTTGCTTGCTCTGCAGCAACAACCGAACCCGACACAAACAGGCCTGCTGTTGTTGTCGCTAAAGCAAATTTAATTGCTTGTTGTAGCGCATTATTTTTGAATTTCATTCCGACTTCCCCAGTTAGAATAGTTATGATTATGTCACCAAATAAAGTATTAGAACTTGGTGTAAATCTCTTATACATCCTGTAAATAATTTTTGCAAATTGTTAATTTTATGTTGTTTTGTGGGTGTTTCTTTGTTTTTGTCGTTCTTTTGTGGATTATCTTATTGAAAGTAAAGAGGATAATTTATTCTCGATATTGGGTTTTAGCGTAAGAAAATATATAAATTATGCAAAAATAATTAGATAGAAGGCTTTTTTGGATGGTTTTTGAACGGTTTTTGATTTGGAACGGTCTATTAAGCTTGTTGCAAATTATTGCTTAACCGCCATTGTTGCAGTTTTTCTCGGTATTCATCCCATACACATGGGCAACAGCTACCACCTCCACAACACTCATCTGAAGCTGGTTTTTTGGGTTTTGGCTCAGCTTGTTGTTTAGGTTGGTTCATTTTTAATACTGAAAAATAGTTACGAATAGAGTATTAAGGATAAAGTAAAATCTAATATAAGTAAATTATGCTTTGTGAACGTCGCATGCTGTGTGAAAATAACTAAATGCGATTATATAAAGTTATTCATCGAGCCCCATTTCGAGTGGCTAAAATTACCAAAAAGCGTCAAACATTACGTTTTAAGCGCGCTATGGTAGCACTCAAAATCGCACTTGCCCAAGAAAAGCAAGAAACAAAAGAAATGCTTCATATTTATAGGCGATACACCCAAGGCCAAGCTACTAAAGAAGAGTTACATACTGCTAATGAGCAATTTTTAGATATCTTAAAAGGGCTTGGTTTAGGTGTGTTTGCAGTTTTACCCTTTGCACCTATTACCATTCCTTTGGTTGTAAAGCTGGGGCAATGGGTTGGTGTCGATGTGCTACCTAGTTCATTCAATATTAATAAGTCAATTAAAGAGCTAGATCAACAAGTAGCAAAAGAAGAAAAAGAGAAACAAAACAAAGACTGATTAGGTTTTTTATCTGATTTTGCCTATACCTTTTGTATCAAGATATTGGTATGCTTAAATACCTTTTCTTTATATCGAGTCGTTTAATGAGTTCATTAATTCGCCATTCTTCTACGGGAATTCCCCTGTCATTTATTGCTAAAGCTGACCTATCAACGTGGTTAACCGAGCAGCCGCAAGCCTTACAAAATTGGCTAACAAATTGTGATTTTAAAAACAAAGGCATGGCCTTAGTTGCTAATAATGAAACCGGCTCACTTGAGCATGTTTATTGTCTGGTAAATGATTTACAAGACTATTGGTTAGCAGGTGACTTATCAACAAAATTGCCTGCAGGTTGTTACCAAATACAAGGTGATGAAAAGTTTGTAGAGCAAGTAACACTGGGCTTTGTGTTAGGCGGTTACGAGTTTAGTGAATATAAAGAAAAACCTTCGCCACGCGCTACCCTTGCCATTAAAGACGAATCGTTAGTAAAGCGTTTATCTCAGTATGCAAGTGCAATTAATTTAGTGCGTGATTTAGTGAATACGCCTGCTGCGGATATGATGCCGCAGCATTTATCACAAGTAATGGCTGATTTAGCTGATACCTTTGATGGTGAGTTCAGTGAGTGGGTGGGTGATGAATTATTAGAGCAAAACTACCCAACGATTCATATGGTTGGTCGTGCGTCTGAGAATAAACCTCGCTTACTTGATCTACGTTGGGGCGCAAAAGATGCACCGCAAATTACCTTAGTCGGTAAAGGCGTGTGTTTTGATTCTGGCGGTTTAGATTTGAAACCAAGCTCAGGTATGCGCAACATGAAAAAAGACATGGGCGGTGCGGCGCATGTTATTGGCCTTGCGCAGTTAATTATGGCTGCCAACTTACCAATTCGCTTACGTGTTCTGGTACCTGCGGTTGAAAATGCGGTTTCTCGAAATGCATTTAGACCGGGTGATGTGATCAAAACTCGTAAAGGGATCACAGTAGAAATTGATAACACGGACGCTGAGGGCCGTTTAGTGCTGTGTGATGCACTTGCTGAAGCGCAAAATGATAACCCCGATCTTATCGTTGACTTTGCAACCTTAACTGGTGCTTGTCGTGTAGCCCTAGGTACAGAATTACCTGGCTTTTTCGCAAATAACCGTGAAGTGGCTAATAAACTGATGGATGCAGGTGAAAGCTGTCATGATCCTGTATGGCAACTGCCGTTATTTGATCAATACAAAGCATTATTAAAAAGTGACGTAGCAGATATTGCTAATTGTGCTTCCACTCCATTTGGTGGTGCGATCACCGCGGCACTTTACTTAAAAGAGTTCGTCGAGCCAAGTACGCCATGGGTGCACTTTGATGTGATGGCCTGGAACTTACGTGCATTACCGGGTCGTCCTGCAGGCGGTGAGGCACTGGGTATTCGTGCTGTGTTCAACTACCTACAAGATCGCTTCCAATAAATTAAAGTTGGTAAAGCTCTAACGGTAAATCATCGGGATCGGCAAAAAACGTAAATTGCTTCCCGGTGATTTCATCCACTCTTATTTCTTCAACCGAAATGCCTTGTTGTTCTAAATAATGCTTAGATTTTGCAATATCGGCGACTTTAAACGCCAAATGGCGTAGCCCTTGTGCTTCTGGATAGCTTGGTCTCGGTGGCGCTCCAGGAAACGAAAAAAGCTCTATTTGGCTGCCATCAGGAAGTGCTAAATCTAATTTATACGAGTCACGTTCAGCGCGGTATTGTTCGTGAATGATTGGTAGCTTTAATATTTCATTATAAAAATGCTTTGATTTTTCATAGTTGCTACAGATGATTGCAGTATGATGTATGCCTAATAGTTCCATTAATTAATCCTTTTATGCCCATAAAAAAACGCGGACTCAGCCGCGCTTCTCTATAAATGATAGGAGTATTACTCTGCCGCTTTACATGCTGCAACAGCCGGTGCAACCAGTTCAAGACCTGTTTTATCACACTCAGGTAGAGCTGCATCAGAAACCGAGATAGGTGTTACACGCTCGCCCCATTTAATGTAACTCGCCGCCCAAGTTAAACCAGCACCAAAGGCTGCTGACATAATGTTTGAGTTAGGTTTGATAAGCCCTTGCTCAACCGCTTCACAAATGGCAATCGCAATTGTTGCAGCAGACGTATTACCGTAATCGGCAATGTTCACCATTACTTTTTCGTCAGCTACTTTCAAACGTTGCTGAATAGCTTGGATAATACGTAAATTGGCTTGGTGAGGAACTAATACGTCAATGTCATCAAGCTCTAACTGCGCCTGGTTCAGCACGTCGTCACAAGCTTCGCTCATCCCTTTAACAGCACGTTTGAAGATTTCGCGACCTTCGAATAATAAGTTAGAAGGGCCAATTGGCTCGTACTTATTTAAATCGCTACCGAAGTTTTCGATATGCAGAATGTCGCGATCTTCACTGTCGCAACCTGTTTTAGTGGCAAGTAAACCTGATGGTGTGTCTGAGGCTTCTAATACCACGGCACCAGCACCATCACCGAATAATACAGCACTGTCGCGACGTGCCCAGTTTATGTACCACGTCATACGTTCAGCGGCAATAACGACTGCTTTTTTGATCATACCTGCACGAATTTGTGCCGTTGCTGCTTGTAATGCATATAAAAAGCCTGAACATGCAGCGTTTGTGTCCATTGCTGCAGCGCCAACCGCGCCAATGTTTTTTTGCACTAAAGAGGCCGTATTTGCCACCATGGTTGATGGTGTACAAGTTGCAAGAAGTACAAGATCAATGTCTTTACCATCAACACCAGCACAAGCAAGCGCTTGCTTTGCGGCAACGGTCGCTAAATCGGCAGTAGAAACATGGCTGACACGGCGAGATTTGATGCCTGTACGTGTTGTGATCCATTCGTCATTGGTATCAACAATATTGCTAATTTCATCATTGCTGATGCTTGCTGGTGGTATACATTTACCCCAGCCAGTAATTTGGGCATAAGACATAATGTGTTCTCTTTATGTGGTCAGACTTGTTAAATTTTCCCGAAGTTATATCAAAATTCACTTGTTAACACTAGTTCATTGCCGCGCTATGTCGTAAATAATGGCATTTACTCAGTATTTAAGTTAAACCTAGTATAAAAAAGAGGCGATTATGAAAAAAATAAATCTAAAAATAAGCACATTATCGGTACTATCTTTGTTATCTACGTTTGTGGTTAATGCACAAACCACCCTTATTCATGCAGGAAAGGTACTTGTTGGCACTGAACAGAGTGTTAAAGAGCAGCAAACGTTGGTTATTGAAGGTAATAAAATTGCTGCAATAAAAGCTGGTTTCCTAACAAAGCAGCAATTAAACCTCAGTGATGCAGATGTTATTGATTTAAAAAATCAGATGGTCTTGCCGGGTCTAATTGATATGCACGTTCATGTTACCTTTGAGCGAGATGCAACGCGTAACCCACATCAATGGGTCACTGAATACGAAGCAGATTATGCACTACGTTCTTTAAAATACTTAAAACACACGGTTAATGCGGGTTTTACCTCTGTGCGCGACCTAGGTAGCAGCTATCAAGTTATCTTCCCTTTAAAACGAGCGGTTGAGCGTGGCGACATTGTTGGCCCGCGCATTTTTGCAGCAGGTGATATGATCACACCGACCGGCGGCCACGCTGACATGCATGGCTATCGCCGTGATATTACCAAAGCGACAGAAGGAGGTGGCTTAGGTGTGTGTGATGGTGCTGACGATTGTACTCGTGCGGTACGCGATGTAATTAAAAGTGGTGCCGATGTGATCAAAATTACGGCAACAGGGGGTGTTTTAAGTAATACAGCGGCCGGGGTTAATCAGCAATTTACTGATGAAGAGCTCAGTGCCATTGTTAACACTGCTCATCATTTAGGCCGAAAAGTCACCGCTCATGCTCATGGCACAGAAGGTATAAAAGCAGCTCTCAGAGCGGGTGTTGATTCAATCGAACATGGCTCTTTTTTAGATAAAGACACAGTTAAATTATTTAAAAAGCAAGACGCGTATTTAGTTCCAACCTTACTCGCTGGCGCGACAGTAAAAGAAGAAGTGCTAAATAACCCTAATATGCCAAAAGCTATTGCTGAGAAGGTTGAATTTGTGGCGCCAAAAATGGAAGAGTCGTTTAAATTAGCATTAAAAAACAAGGTTAAAATAGCCTTTGGTACAGATTCAGGCGTATCTAAGCATGGTGATAATGCTAAAGAGTTCGAGTTATTAGTTAAATATGGCATGACACCAAAACAAGCAATTAAATCAGCCACCGTTGAAGCTGCTAAACTATTAGGTCAAAGTGATAACCTTGGCGACTTGAGTGTTGGTAAACAAGCAGATATTATCAGCGTTAATATGAATGTGCTTGATAACATTAATGAACTTAGTCAGGTTCAGTTTGTTATGAAGGGCGGTAAAGTGCTCAAACAGTAAGGGTTACTATGGGCGGTAAAATTAAAGAGTCGTTATTTAATCATTTAATTGATGCTGAGCGGCAGCTACTTGAGCCAGAAGTTCGGCAATCTGCTGAAGCGCTTGATGCATTACTTGATGATGATTTTATTGAAATAGCTGCTGATGGTACGTCTTTTAATAAGTTCCAAGTGTTAACCCGTCTGCCAACTGAGGTAGTACCGCAGTTTTATAATCAACACTTTAAAGGTCGAATGCTCAGTGATGATATTGCACAGCTGAGCTATCAAGCAGCCTTTAGACGTTCTGCGCGGTCAGAGTTTAATTACTCCATTCGTATGTCACTGTGGCGTTTTAATGGTAAACAATGGCAAATGGTGTTTCATCAAGGAACGCCTTGTGCTGTTTTTACAATTTCAATGGACGATGATTAAGTTTTAAAGAGTCCGTTATGCAAACCGATCCGGCGATTAGTCGCCTACTAATTTTAAGAAGCGCCGCAATCGCCGTACAATTTGTTGCTGTTATTGCGGTGTACTTTCTATTTGAATACCAAATCCCCTTACTGCCTTTACTTGCTGTTATTTGTGTTGAAGCAATCTTTCAGCTGTTAAGTATATTCGCTTATAGAAAAGTAACCAAAGCCAGACCAGCCGCTGTACTGATGCAGCTGACAGCCGATTTACTGTTTTTAACGATTTTGCTGTCATTAAGTGGCGGGGCTACCAATGCATTTGTGTCGTTATTACTGTTACCGATAATGATCGCTGCGGTCTCTGTTAATGCGAAAGGGCTTGCTTATACCGCAGTGCTGGCAATCGCCGCTTATAGCTTTTTACTGATAAATATGCCTGAGCACACCATGCACCAAATGCAGATGACGCATCATTTTATTGGTATGTGGATTAACTTTGTTATTAGCGCCATTGTTATTGCTTTTGTTATTGGTACATTAAACAGTACATTGAGAGCAAGAGAAGCCACCATTGCACGAACTCGTGAGCAACAATTAAGGCATGAGCAATTATTAACGCTTGATGGCGCTGCTGCACAAGTAACGCACCAACTTGCAACGCCTATCGCAAACTTACAGCTGTTATTTGAAGAACTGAAAGAACAACAAGCTGATGACCCCATTGTACAAGAAATGGCTAAGCCATTAGCCCAGTGTAAAGAACAGCTTGCTCATTTTAGGTCGCTTTCAAATGCCTTAAGGACCGGTCAAACACGGCAAGTGATCAGCGCTGAAACACTACAAAGCACCATTCAAGATGCGATGACACTGCATTTTCCAGAGCAAAACTTACAGTGGCTAAATAACGCCCCTGATTGTTCGATTTTAAGTGATGCCATGCTGTTACCGGCTATTTTAAACTTGCTGCAAAACGCCGTATCGGCGAATAACCATAATCAGCAATACTGCGTAGAAGCTAAGTGGCACATAGATCAGCAAACAGTTTCATTGTCGTTACGTGATTTCGGTCAAGGTTTTAGCGAACAACAAATGGCATCATTAGGTGGCCAACTCATGCCAAGTAACAATGGTATGGGGATGGCAGTTATGCTTTCGAATGTGACTTTAGAGCGCTTAAATGGCTCATTAACACTAAGCAATCACCCACAGCAAGGTGCAATTGCGATGGTTAGTTTAAAAATTGTATGAAACTTTTAATTATTGAAGACGATGAAAATCTTGCCAGCACACTGGCAAGGCGTTTTACAAAACAAGGCTTCACATGTTCACTTGCTCATAACGCTGAGCAAGCTTTACAGCATATAACCACTTTTGAGGCGAGTCATTTTCTGGTGGATTTAAAACTCGGGGATGATAACGGCCTTGCGCTAATTAAACCCTTAAGAGAACAATTTCCTTCAGCTCGTATTGTGTTACTCACTGGGTTTGCCAGTATTGCCAGTGCAGTCGAAGCCATACGATTAGGTGCTGACGACTATTTACCAAAACCTGTCGATTTTAATTCACTTTTAAAAACAATCTTGGGAGACGCCGAGGTAAACCTATCACTTGAAGAATCAAAGCCAAACAAAATTATGTCGCCAGAGCGCCTTGAGTGGGAGCATATCCAACATGTTTTGCACAGTAACGATGGTAATATTTCCGAAACTGCGCGCCAACTGAATATGCACAGAAGAACATTGCAGCGTAAATTACAGAAAAAACCAGTTAAGCAGTAAAGTGATTATTAACGTAAGTAAAATAATTAGAAGGCGTAAATCAGTACAGGATTGAATTCTAAATAGGTACAAAATTACGTGTTTTAAATTTGCTGCATCGCTGATCCTTAACTAAAGTCATGTTAAACCTAATCGTTGTATGAGTCTGGTGTATGCATTTTTATCAACTTAACTTTTTCGCAATTTTTTTTGCAGGTCTTGCTTCATTCTTATTGGGAATTGTCTGGTATTCACCTTGGTTATTTAAGCGTATTTGGATGGAGAGCTGTGGTCTAACTGAGTTAGATTTGCAACAAATTAATCCATTTAAAGTTTTTGGTAGCAGTTTAATATTATGCTGTTTGATCTCATTTAGCTTTTCATTATTTGTTGGGCCCAATGTTGCTGTTGGGGTGGCTGTTGGTACAGGTTTTATAATTGGTTTATGTTGGGTAAGCCTTGCTATAGGCATAGGCTACATATTCGAGCAGCGGCCGTTAAAACTGTTTTTGGTAAATTCAGGTTATGCTATTTTACAATTTTCATTAATTGGCTTGGTTTTGGGTCTCTGGTCATAGCGTGATAGCATGCACTTTTTGAAATAATAAATGGATTAATGGCAAAACCAAATAAAAAAGGGCCAACTAAAACGGTCGATATTTTTTGTTCACAATGTAAAACGCAGTTATTTAAATACCGTAAAGGTGGAAAAGGCGCGTTGGTTAAATGTTTTGTTGAACGGATTAGCCAAGATTTTACCAATGACACCGGTATTTGCCCTGACTGCCAACGCCCATTTGCCCGCCAGAGCATGATCCGTGGTACTCCAGCTTTAAAAATAATCGGTGGTAAGGTGACACATAAATAGAATTAAAATACGGACATTTATCCTCGTTTCTTACTCATGCTCTGATACTATTGACCGGTTTGCTGTTTCAATGAATGAAAACAACCCTCCCCATGGATTGGGCCAGTTGTATGGGTATAAACATATGAACAAAATGGACTCACGCACGTGATAGCACTTTTATTTGATATAATTGGCATGACAGGCACATTCTTAGTGGTTGGTGCTTTCTTTTTACTACAACTGAATAAAGCATCGCCAACCGGCCTTGTGTATAACATGATGAACTTAACGGGCGCAATTCTGTTACTGATCAGTCTTTGTTATAACTTTAACCTTGCTAGTTTTGTTATTGAGATTTTCTGGATAGCGGCGTCACTTATTGGATTATATAAGTACATCAAAGCAAAGCGTACTGGAAATGTTGAAACAGCTTAATTAAGCTTGGCTCATTAAAACAGACGTTTTTAGAAACCCATTTACAGTTGAAAATGGGTTTTTTTGTCGCTATTTAAGAAAACTTTATAAACTAAAATTATAAAAACATTGCAAGCTTACCAATCTTTTGTATTAATAGTGTAAATATGGTGTTGCTTTTGCAACACGGGCTATAAGTACAGGTATCGCTTACCGTGGATCTTTTCAGATGTTCAGCACTTTTTACTATTGCAGTTGCCTCAACCTCGCCAGTGGTTGCAAACGCGGCTGAAGAGCAAGACTTATTCTCTTTAAGTTTTGAAGACTTACTTAATGTTCAAGTCGATATAGCAAGTAAAACCAACGAAACTTTGTCATCAGTCCCTTCTACAATAAGTGTTTTTAGTCGTAAGCAAATTCAAGCATTAGGGGTTGATAACGCCTACGAAGTGATGAATTTTGTGCCTGGTATGCAATCAACTCGAGGTGATTGGGTAGGGGCGGTGCCTAAAGATCATGCTCGGGGCGTTTATCTAGATAGCGGTAATGTTTTGGTGATGATAAATGGTGAGCGAGTTAATGAATCATCATTTGGTAAGGCTTCTGTTTATTTGCCTTACATACCTGTGGAAGTTATTGAAAAAATAGAGTTTATTCGCGGTCCAGGCTCGGCTCTGTATGGCAGTAATGCGTTTTTAGGGGTGATGAATATTGTTACCTCTAAAGAGCGAAATACACTGCAACTTGTGCTTGGCAATAATGGTCGCTACGGGGCAACAGGGCAGTTCAATACCTCTTTAAGTGATGATACATCACTCTTTGCGAGTTTTTCGTATGATCAAAAAGACGGCGAAAGTTACCCGCAAGGAGTAAAAGATCCTCTTGAGGCGCTTTACCTAGAAGCAGGTGTTGATTACAAAAAGCTGCAATTACGTGCTCGTTACAACGAAACCTCTCTTGATGAATTTTTAAACCTCGCTGGATATTCTAAGCAAAACCAACATAACAGTGATAACACCTTTGTGGGAATTAAATACAACTGGATCAATAACGATAAGTTAAAGCTAGATTCTAGTTACTCATTCACAAAGCATAATATTTCAAGTGCAGGGTTAATCGCTACATTTGACGATATTCCAGACTTTCTCGTTGGCCCTGCGTGGCAAACAACTGACAGTAAATTCGAAACTGAGCTAAGTTATCAATTCGATAACCAATGGCAGCTTGCTGCGGGAATTGAATACTCAGAAGCTAAGCAAACTGAAGCAGGAGTTCGCACGTCTTATTATGATTTCGATTCAGAGCAAATAATTATCGACCCTGCCTTTGAACAGCAAGGGATCGTGTCTGTGATGGACTTTCCTGAGTTTTCGTCACTTAAGTTTACATTCGAAACCTTGAGTGCTTATGGACAGTTAAAAATACCATACTCAGATGCACTTACTTTATTTATTGGTGCACGCTATGACGATGTGAAGGACATCGACAGTAAACTTTCTCCACGTCTTGCGGGTGTCTATAAAATAAATTCAGAGCATACTGTTAAGCTGCAATATGGTGAATCGTTTAGAACACCGGTTACCAATGAGCTTTTTTCAAATGATGATGTGACAACAGGTAACCCATCGCTTCGCTCTGAGTCGATAAAAACCACTGAACTTGTTTGGCATTATAAAACCTCAGAGTTACAAGCTAATGCAGTGCTTTTTTATAATGAACTTAATGATTTTATAAATATTGAGCCAACATTATCAGATGATTCATTGTTTACCTTTACAAACTCATTCAACACCCAAAACAGTGGTATCGAGCTTGATAGCACTTGGCAATCAAGTAAAAATTTTTCGATTACAGGCACTTATACGCAATACTTTGAAGATCCAATCAATGCGAGCTTTAAGCGCTTTGCAAGCATAATCAGTAGTTATAACTTATCAGATTCATGGCAGGTGAGCTTAAACTTATTGTGGCGCGATACAGTTGAAGTAAGCTCAGAGACAGGTGCTCACTTTAAACAATCTGCTTACAGCTTATTGGGTGGCAGTTTAAAATGGCAGTTAAACAACAACAGCCAACTAATGCTAAAAGCAGAAAATTTGTTAGGAAAAAAATACAACGCATTTGATCCTCGCATTGACAATGGCGCAGTCGCTGGTACAACTGAGGAATTATCGTTACACTATCAATTCAATTTCTAGTTGTCCTGTTCGTAAGGTTTGAATGTCGTCATTAAGTAAAAAATTTATTGCAGCAGGTGTATTGCTAATAATGCTGTTAATATTAGTTTTTTATCTCGGTAGAAGCCATGATTACGAACAAGCTCAGCATCAAAGTCAAACACAAGCTACTCAGCTAAGCCATTATATCGCAAGTGAATTAGCACGATTTAAAACCATTCCTAGCTTAGTAAGTGCCAATGATTTGGTAAAATCATTTATTGTCGAAAAAGGTGCTGGTGGAGATGCGGTCAATGATTATCTTGAAGATATTCAACGAGCGAGTGGGGCTTCAGATGTTTACGTAATGGATTTGTCAGGCACTGTTTTAGCAAGTAGTAACTGGCAAGTTGACTATACTTTCTTAGGAAGTAATTTTGCTTTTCGGCCGTATTTTTATTTAGCCAAACAAGGTGAAAAAGTTGCTTATTTTGCTTTGGGTATGCGCTCTAGTGAGCGAGGCTTTTATTTTTCTGAGCCGTTATTTTATCAAGGCGAGGTGGTTGCGGTAGTGGCACTAAAAGTTAATGCCAAAAAATTTGAACAAGACCGCCAGCTACTCAATGCATCAGACACTTCACATTTCTACATTGCTCTTGAAGACAACGTTATTGTTATGTCTGATGTAGCTGATTGGCGTTTAAAGTCACTTATGCCTCTTGATAATAAACAAATGGCAGCATTAGTTAAATCGCGCCGATATCTGTCACATAAACCCACTTTACTGCCCTATACCCATAAGCCTCTAAATGAACAAACCATACTGCAAAAAGTTTTATTAAACGGTAAGCAATCGCGCTTTATTAGTGCTGTTGAAAGCATTGATATCATTAACGCCAAAGCGAGTGTGTTGGTGGATGTGACGAATGTCGAGCTTGCACAAATCCCTAGGCTTCTTTGGTTTAGTGTGTTTTATGCTATTGCGGTAGTACTTATTCATACGGCAATGGTACGTTTTGCTGGTTATAAAAAGCTATTGTTTTCTAGGCACAGTCTTGAGCAAGAGGTTATAGAGCGTACACAGGCTCTCGAAAAGGCTCAAAAAGCGCTGATCCAAACAGCTAAACTTGCAACTATTGGTCAGTTAAGTGCTGGCATTAACCATGAAATCAATCAGCCCTTAAGTGCCATGAACACTTATTTAGTAAGTGCAAAGAGGCTGCTTATTAAAGGCAATATTGAGCAAGCCAGCGAAAATTTAGTCCTGGTGCAGTCGTTAATAGAACGTGTACACAAAATTGTTGCACAGCTAAAGCATTTTAGTAAACCGGCACAAACTCAACTGAGACAGCAAAGCTTAGCGAGTATGTTAAAAAATGCCTTAATGATTGCAAGCGCACAGTTAAAGCAAGATGATATCGAAGTTAAAGCCGCAGATATTGATGCAAACATAACAGTATGGGTCGACAGCGTTAAGTTTGAGCAAGTCTTGGTTAACGTGATCACTAATGCCAGCCAAGCAATGAGTGAATCTGACAAACGCGAACTGAGCTTTGAACTTGAACTGTTTGACGACCGAGTAAAGCTATCAATTCTCGATACTGGCCCGGGTATTGATCAACATGCATTAGGTAATATCTTTGAGCCATTTTATAGCACTAAAACCAGCAATGGTTTAGGCCTGGGCTTGTCTATTTCAAGGCAAATAATCGACTCATTTAATGGCCGCCTAACGGCCCATAACCGCCCTAAGGGCGGAGCACAATTTATTATAACTTTACAAACTAACAAGGAAACATCATGAGTGAAGTTGCAGCGACCTGTGATCAGGTAATCGTTATCGATGACGAAGCGGTGATCCGTGATTCATTGAAGCAGCTCCTTGAGATTGAAGGTTATCAAGTTCAGTGTTTTAGTGAGCCTACAGCGGCACTTTCAAAATTAAGTCGTCGCTTCGAAGGTATTGTACTAAGCGACATAAACATGCCCAAAATGGACGGGTTGGCATTTTTAGAACAAGTTAAAGCCTTTGATAGCGAACTGCCGGTTATTTTTCTTACCGGCTTTGCTGATGTGTCTGTGGCCGTGAAAGCCATGCAACTTGGCGCATATGATTTATTTGAAAAGCCACTGACCGAGCAATTGTTAGACTGTATCGCGCGCGCTTCAGAAAAACGTGCTTTAGTGATGGAAAACCGAGCCTTAAAAATTGCTGTAGAGAAAACCTCTGCACCTGGTGTGCGAATTTTAGGTGAAACCGAGCAAATGCAACAAATGATGCATTTACTCAATGCGGTAATCGATACTCCCGCCGATGTGCTTATAGAAGGTGAAACAGGCACGGGTAAGGAGTTAGTTGCTCGTTACTTGCACGATCAAAGTAATAGATCAGCGGCTAATTTTGTTGCCATAAACTGCGGTGCAATCCCTGAGCAACTTATCGAAAGCGAACTCTTTGGTGCAGCCAGTGGCGCATACACTGGGGCAACACAATCTCGCCAGGGTAAGTTTGAATTTGCCAAAGGCGGCACTGTCTTTTTAGATGAAATAGAGTCAACGCCCGCAAGTTTACAAGTAAAGTTATTAAGGGTACTTGAAGAGCGAAAAGTAACGCCTGTAGGTGATAACCATGCTATTGATTTAGACGTGCGTATTGTTGCTGCCACCAAAGTTGATTTAATGAGCTTAGTTGAAGCAGGGGATTTCAGAGCTGATTTATATTACCGCTTAAACTTAGTGAAAGTGAGCATCCCGGCATTACGCGATAGAAAAGCTGATATTCCACTGCTGTTTAAGCATTTTAGCTCGATAGCAGCGACACGTTTTCATAAACCACCTGCACCACTGAGTAGTGAAGCAAAGCAGCGACTCCTTGCGTATGATTGGCCGGGAAATGTGCGAGAGCTTAGAAATCAGGCTGAACGTGCGGTATTGCTAGGTTCTGATCTGGCTTTTGCTTCTTATAGTGATACAAACAATGAAAACGAACTTGCTCAAGATTTAAGTCTTGCCGAGAAGATTAGCTTTTATGAGCAGTCACTCATCGAAGAAGCCTTAGAACGAAACAACGGCAGCATAAAAGACACCATGGTCACATTACAAATTGCCCGTAAAACCCTCTACGACAAGATGACCAAATACGGTATTAATCGCGAAATGTTCAAAGACTAAACAAACCTCTCACATTAAACTCTTCACAATGGGTGGAACAAGTGACAGCACATTTTTAAAAATGTGTGGAAACCCACCCATAAAAGCCAGCCTCTTTTACGCCAAAAAAGTTAATCGACTGTTATTTAACAGCTTTTTTAAAATTAACTAAGTTGGCAACCAACTTGCCTTACTAGTTAGGAACAACAATTTGAACCTAATAAGGGGCGCATAATGACAACAATATTCACTCATACAAAAACACGCGTAGCAGCGGCTGTGATTTTAGCGAGCACAGCTGGCTCAGCAATGGCAGCAGATTACGCGGTATACGGTAAAGCAGAAGTTCAAATAGCAAACACAGATACAGGCGTTATGCGCTATGTTGATGAAGGTACGCAAATCGAAGCACCTTTTTCGCGCATTGGTATTAAAGGTAGTCACAAATTAACAGAGTCACTTAAAGCAGTATTCAAATACGAAGTACAAGTAAAAGGCTTTGAACATGATGATACCAGTGAGCCATTTTCAGCTCGTAATACTTACTTAGGCCTTGCAGGCGATTTTGGTGAAGTGGTTGTCGGTCGTAACGACACGCGTTTTAAATACTCAGAAGGTAAAGTAGACGGTTTTAACGAAACCCAAGCAGATATTGCACAGCTGATCCCTGGTCAAGACCGTATCGGCGATACCATTACCTACAGCTCAAAAACATACGGTGGCGCATCACTTGCACTAACTTATGCTCCAAAAGATGACAGCAGCAACGATGAAGATGGTTTTGCGGCAACGGTTATTTATGGTGACCGTGCATTAAAATCTAAAGACTACTATGTCGCTATCAGCCATGTTGATGCGCTGAACAAGTTAACAGCAAGTCGTGTTGTTGCCGCATGGAAACTTGAAAACCTACAGTTAGCGGGTTTATTCCAGCGCAGTGAATCTACCGACGGTACGAAAGAAGGCAATGGCTATGCACTTAGCGCAAGCTATGCAATCGATAAATGGGTACCTAAACTGCAATACGTTAAAGACGACTCAAAGATTCGCCATGCTGAAGAAGGTAAACAATGGACAGCAGGTGTTGACTATGTGTTCGATAAACAAACCATTGCTTACTTATTCTATACTGATTTAGATTTAGAACTTGAATCAGATAACAGCGTTGCACTTGGCCTTAAATACAAGTTCTAAGGAGTCGGTATGTCATTAGTAAATCAAACAAAAGATGGCTCACAGCCACGCCCATTAATGAGCACAGTGATGTTACTGCTAGGCCCATTAGTGATGTTATTAACTTGCTTAATTGATCCACCAGCGGGTATGAGTGTATCTGCATTACGTACTGCAGGCCTTGCATTTTGGATGGCTTCTTGGTGGGTAAGCGAAGTTGTGCCAATTCCTGCTACGTCTTTATTGCCACTGGTTATATCACCTCTTGCTGGCATTGCAGCAATCAAAGGGGTCGCGTCACCTTATGCACACCCTTTGATCTTTTTATTCTTAGGCGGCTTTTTGATCTCAATCGCGATGGAGCGTTGGGGTTTACACAAGCGTATTGCACTTAATACCATGCTTCGTGCTGGTACTAAGCCAAGCCTACAAATTTTAGCCATGATGTTAGTAACGGCATTTCTATCAATGTGGATGTCAAATACAGCGACTGCTGTGATGATGTTACCGATTGCAATGTCGATTACTATGTTGGTTAAACAGTCTAACCCAGATAATGACCAATTTGGTAAAGCATTGTTATTATCAATTGCCTATGGTGCTAGCATCGGTGGTATCGCAACCTTAATCGGTACGCCACCAAACGCATTAATGGCTGCATACCTATCAGATAGCTACAAGATTGATATTGGCTTTGCTGAGTGGATGAAAGTAGGTGTACCGCTTGCGACAGTTATGCTTATTTTATGCTGGGTGTGGTTAACTAAGTTTGCCTATAAAGTAGATACACAATGTGCAAAAAGTGCAAGCAAAGACACTAAATCTTTATTCTTGTCACAGTTACAAGAGTTAGGAGCTATGCAGCGCGCTGAAAAAGGCGTAGCTGTTGTATTTGCTTTAGCTGCAGTATGCTGGATTTTTAGACCTATGATTGCTGATTTCTCTGGCCTTAAAATTTCTGATACCGGCATAGCGATTGCTGCAGCATTGATGTTATTTGTGTTACCAGCAAATAAAGGCGATGGTGAGCGAATCCTTGATTGGGAAAGTGCAGCTAAAGTGCCATGGGGCGTATTGCTACTATTCGGTGGCGGTTTAACACTAGCTGCACAAATCAAGTCGTCTGGCCTTGCTGAATATATTGCCCATATGATCGAGGGCGCAAGCGCTATTCCGTTAGTTTTAAGTGTTTTAGCGGTAACGGCTCTTATTACATTCTTAACAGAAATAACCAGTAACACAGCCACAGCTGCAGGTTTCTTACCACTATTAGGCCCAGTTGCTGAGTCAGTATTTGGTACACCGCTTGTGTGGGTCATTCCTGCTGCAATTGCATGTAGCTGTGCGTTTATGATGCCAGTCGCGACACCACCAAACGCGATTGTGTTTGGATCAGGGCAAATTCAAATGCGCGATATGATCCGTTCTGGGTTCGCACTTAACTTAATAGCTATTGCCATGATCACCTTAGTAACAATGACTGTAGCAGCGAGTGTATTTGCTTTTTAAATGTAAAAATTAATGAATACAGAACAATAGTTTCAACTCTTACCAACCACTCACAGCGCTCTTTATGGGCGCTGTTTTTATTTGCTCTCGATTTTATTCATCGTTATAGTTGTTTAAACCTTTTTGATGAGTACTCGTTTTGGTCGATCTAGATTCACAATTACAAGAACAATATTATCAGCTGAACGATGCATTTTTAGCTGAACCTTACTTACCAATAGATATTAGAATAAAGCTTCTAAAACGCGTCAAAGTTGCGCTTATTGAGAACGAGCAGGCTTTAGTGAATGCTTCAAGTAAAGATTTTGGATACCGTACAGCCTTCGATACTGTACTAGGCGATATTTTCCCAACAGTTAAAACAATCAGTGATGTGATTAAGCGTTTACCAAAGTGGGCAAAAAATGAATCTCGTGGTGTTGGACTTAGTTTATGGCCTTCGTCTGCACATATCAGTTATCAGCCGAAAGGGGTTGTAGGCATCATTGCCCCATGGAATTATCCAATTCAACTTGCGTTAGTTCCTGCCATAACCGCATTAGCCGCAGGCAATCGCGTAATGCTAAAGTTAAGCGAATATACACCTCACACTAACGCAGTTATAAAAACGATTTTGGCTGATGAATTGAAAGAGCATTGTATCGTGATTGAAGGCGAAGCAGAACTTGCTGCAAAATTTTGCCAACTTCCTTTTGCTCATATGCTGTTTACTGGTTCAACCGCTGTCGGCCGTAAAGTAATGCAAAGTGCTAGTAAAAACCTTACCCCAGTGACGTTAGAGCTAGGTGGTAAGTCGCCAGTAATTGTTCTTGATGATGCAAATATCAAAGAAGCAGCGAAAACAATTTTATTTGGTAAATTGAACAATGCAGGGCAAATTTGTGTTGCTCCTGATTACGTATTTGTTCCAAAGCGCCTTGAACATCAGTTGGTAATGCAGCTTTGTGATATTTACCGAAAACATTTCAAACAAGGTGTTGAAGGTAAAAATCTGACTTCAATTATCTCCGAGAGTCAATACCAGCGATTAGCTGCTTATTTAGTTGACGCAAAAGACAAAGGCGCGCAAGTATTTGAGCCGATAGAAGGTCATCAAGTTGATGAACTAAAACACCGTATGGGCTTGCACATTTTAACGCAAGTGAATGATGATATGCGCGTCATGCAAGACGAGATCTTTGGCCCCTTACTGCCCATTATCGGTTATGAGTCATTGCAGCAGGTGATTGATACGATCAATGGTGACTCATTACCTCTTGCTTTGTATATTTTGGGGCAAGATAAAGAGAAAATCAGTAAATTAAGCACATCAATCAGAAGCGGTACATTAGCAATTAATGATGTATTGATGCAGGTAACAGCAGATCAGCTACCGTTTGGTGGTATTGGTGAGTCAGGGATGGGGCACTATCATGGCATTGAAGGTTTTAAAATCTTTAGCCATGCAAGAAATACCTTGGTATCCGGTAAGTTTAACCCTCGCACTAGTTTATTGCTAAAACAAAATAAGTTGCTGATCAAACTATTAAAATGGCTGTACTTGCGCCCTTAAGCGCAAGTACGAAGTTTATTTATAGACGCCCGTCAGGTGCGTATAAACCAGCCTGTATTTTTGCATAAATGGCATCTGCTTTTTCTTTAGCAGCTTCAATTTCTGCAGGCATCATACTTCGCTCATCAAGCTTACGGCTATGACTTGCATCCATGTTGCCGTTGTATTCAGCAATGGTATTCCAAATGTATGATTTTTCGAGATTCTTAGGAACTCCTAACCCTTCGTAATACATTAAAGCCATGTTGAATTGCGCAAGAGTAAAGTTATTTGCAGCCGCCTTTTGGTACCAACTAAGCGCGGTACGGTAATCTTGAATTACCCCTTCGCCATTGGCATACATAACCCCTAAATTAAACTGTGCCGCTGGATGGTTTTTTTGTGACGCCATTTCATACAATGAAATGGCTTTTTCTTTATCAAGTTTGACACCTTTACCTTCTTGATAAAGTACACCCAATGCGAACATTGAATCAGCATGCACTTTCTTTACTGCTTTTTCGTACAACTCTGCTGCTTTACGATAGTCTCGTTGCACACCAAAGCCACCTTCGTACATTTTAGCAAGCTCATACATTGCAGGGGCATAACCTCTGTCTGCAAGGTAATTAAATTCATGAAGCGCTTCTTCAAAACGGCCTTCATTTGCCGCTAATTGGGCATCTTCAAGACTGGCATTTGCTAAAGGTGACAAGATTAACGTGCTAGCGAGCAATAGTGATTTAAAATTAGGCTTGATCATAGTCTGCCTCCAAATGTGTGTTAGGTATCAATAACAAAGCATTCAGCTATTGATAAAATGCCTTGCCAAACAGCCTCAGAGCAAAACATCACTTTTAGTTTAGCCCCAACAGCTGCAAATGCCCAATTTATAGACAGCGGCAAGCTTTGCAATTAACAAGTAGGCTTAAGATACAGATTTTCCAGAAAAATTAAAGAAATAAAAAAAGCCCTTAGCGGGCTTTTTCGTGTCATATCTACCGTCACCGATATGAGCAATGTAGCAAGTAAAGTGTAACGTTTTATGTCTATGTTTGGGTCGAGGAAACAGATGACAATCAAGAGTTACATCTTGAACTAACTTGGTAAAACAGCATCAAAACCTTTAACAGTATGATGTTGCTGTGAGAATAGTCTAGCGAACCAAGTTGTTGATAACGATTATTACTTAGGTTTACCTGCTCGTCAATAATTAAATGATAATTAATTTCATTTAATTTGGTTGCTGAATTTTTGTTCTTAGTGGTAAGTTTACTTTGTTTTGAAATAGGATTTGAAAAAACTACAATGAAAAAGCTATCAAAGTATCTAATAGTATTTAGTTTATTGTTTACAGCAACAGGGTGTTCTCCGAGCTTCACTTACAATAATTTAGGTTGGTTATCAGGGTTTTGGATTGATGATTATGTTGACCTGAACAGTGACCAAGCTGATAAATTTGAGCATATTGTTAAAACCAGCCGAGATTGGCATCGAGAAACACAACTCCCCTTATATAAACGCGACCTTGAAAATTTAAAGACCATGTTAGATAAGCAAGTTGACCATAACGAGCTTAAAGCACACTTTGTACAAGCGAAGCAGCACTGGCAAACATTGATTAATAAAATTGAGCCTGAACTTATCGCTTTAGCGAATTCACTTTCTTATAAGCAGCGCGTAGAGTTTGTTGCTGCACTGCAAGAAAACATTAACGACGAGTACAAAGAGCACGAAGAAAAATCACCTGAGCAACATAAAAAAGAACGTTTAGAAGAAAACCTTGAAAATTATAAAGAGTGGTTCGGTACCAAACTCACAGCGCAGCAAAAAACACTCATAGAGAGTTCATCAAATTCTCGAGTCAGTACATTTTTAATGTGGATGCAGTACAAACAAAGGCGTTTAGATGCATTAAAAACGTTATTTATGCAAAAGCAAAAACCAACAGACTTTGATAGCCAGTTGGCAGTCATCATTAATAATCGCTTAGCTTTTATGAGCGATGAGTTAATTTCAGCCGATGATAAAAATCTCGATAACTACGTTAATTTATTAGTGGAACTAAAACCTACATTAACCGATAAACAGCGTCGTAACGTTCGCGATGAGTTTGATGAGTTAATCGAAGAGGTAAGTGACTTGATTGATGATTAATTGGCTAGATGTGTTTGGACGTGATATGAAATCGATGGCAGCTAGCAGCTTATGTTTTTAAAATAAAAGTTAGAAAGTATCAGTTTTTCAGGGTTTTATGTTAATAAACGTAGTTTAATGAGGGTTCGCTTAATAATTTGTTCCTAATTTTTTAATTTGGAGTTAAAATCTAATCACTATAATAATAACGAGAAACTGAATGGATATTGGTGCGCTAAGAGGCACTCAAGCTTTACGTAATAACGTTCTTAAATGGATGGGCTTTTGTCTAGGTGTTTTAGCGGGCGTGTTCGCGGTTTTTAATCTATTTATAAATGACTTTGTTGTTCTAGGTGCGTTAGAAGTCGTTTTTGCTTCGTTTTGTTTTTATATCTTTTTCTATACCCGAAAACGTAATGCTCAGCTTTGGCAATCACTTACTCTGTGTTTGTTTTTAAGTTTACTCATTACATTAGGTACTTACTTAAGCAGTATTAAGAGTTTACTTTTTATCTGGACATGTTCATTGCCTGTATTGTTCTATCTACTACTTGGTAAGCAATATGGCCAAGTGTTGTCTTTGATGGTTGCACTATTACAAGCACTGATTTTATTTAGTAAAACAAGTCTAGAGCCTCTGAACAGCATTAATTTTTTACTCAATTTTTCATTTGCATATATCTGTATTTGGGCAGTATCTCACACCTTTGAAAATAGTCGTGCTGAATATGGACAGCGACTTGAAAACTTAGCCTTGCTCGACCCTTTGACAGGCGCGGGTAACCGCTTAGCGATGACTCATTATTTTGAAGTTGAATTAAAAAACAAAAATGGCTTGTTTATCTTAATGCTCGACCTTGATTATTTTAAGAATATTAATGATCAGTATGGCCATGATGTTGGCGATCGCATTTTGATTGAAGTAACCAGTTTCTTTAGGCAACGCATTAGTAAAGGCTATGTATTTCGTATTGGCGGTGAGGAGTTTGCTATCTTCTTACCCAGTAGTGACCCAAGAAGTGCTTATGAATTCGCAGATATGCTGCGCGAGCACTTATCAACCACTATCCACAATATTGATGAGCAAGTAATTAATCTGACCATTAGTATTGGTGTTGCTTGCTACATGCCAAATCAAACCCTGAAAAACTTTATTAAACGTGCTGACGATGCGCTATACCAAGCAAAGCAGCAAGGACGAAATAAAGTTGTAACAGCTTATGAGTTGAGCCAAGAGTCAATTGAGCATAATAAAGCGAGTTAGCGTTTATAAATTTAGCTTTTGTACATGGTGTCGAAATCAGGGATGTTTGCCTCCCAAATAGGAATATCTTTGCCTATGTATTCACGCATAGCATCAAAGAATAAACGCGTTCTTACTGGTAAGTCTCTGTGTGGGTAAACAGCATACACCGCGCTGTAATCGAGTAATTCCATATCGGTTAAAATGGGTACGAGATCGCCTCGCTTAACTTCATCGTCAAGAATAAATGCCGGCGCCAAAACATACGCATTGCCTGAAATAGCTTTCATTAAAAGTACTTCTGCATCGTTCGCACGAAAGACGCTTTTAATATTTTGCTCAATAATATCGCCATCGGCATTACGATAACGAATTCCGCTGATGCGTTTACTTGGGCTTGAATAGCTAGCGGCAGGTAGCTCTTTTAAATCTTCAACCTGTTTTGGCATACCGTAAGTTTCAATAAATTCCGGTGAAGCCAACAGCAACATACGGTTGCGGGCAATTTTACGGGCAATAAATGACGAGTCTTTTGGTTCGCCAACACGAAAAGCTAAATCATAGCCTTCTGATACTAAATCAATCAGCCTGTCGTCTAAACGAAGTTCCACCTCAACTTGCGGAAAGCGTTTTTGAAAGTCGTTAATGACTGGTTGAATATAGCGCTTACCGATAATACTTGATGAGGTAATTTTTAACGTACCACGGGGTTCTTGGTGGTAATTCTCTGCAAGTCTTACGGTATCTGATAACAAATCTCTCAGTTCAGCTGCTTTTTTTACCATTTCAGCACCAGCGGCAGTCAACGAAAAAGAACGTGTAGTACGATTTAGTAAACGAACACCTAATTCATCTTCGAGGCGGCTAATTTGTTTTGAAATAACTGAGCGATCTATATTTCTAGATTCGGCGGCTTTGGCAAATGAGCCTCGTTCAATTACTTCAAGCAACATTAATAAGCGGCTGGTGGTATCCATAGCAGTTCCTTAAATTCTATTGGTGCAATTCTGGCATTAATGAATTTAAAAATCTATCATTTTTATCCACTAATTAGTTGCGTAACATTGTCTCCTATCTAAATACAGGAGAGTCGTTATGAACAAATCTATTCTTGCATTGGCAGTGACCATTGCGAGCTTAACGTTGGCAGGATGTGGTAGCGAAGCTAGCCAATCAGCGCAACAGCAACAATTACAACCTATCGATGTAGCGCAAGTACTTGTAAAGCCAGTACAAAATTGGCACACCTACACAACGCGTTTAGAGGCACCGCAAGAGGTTGCACTTATGCCGCGTGTTTCAGGTGTGATCGATAAAATTAACTTTAAAGAAGGTGACAGTGTTAAAGAAGGTGATTTGCTTTTCACCCTTGATGCACGCCCTTTTGCAGCAGTAGTCGATAGCTTAAAAGCGCAGATAGAGAGCGCCAAGGCCGCATTAGAGCAGGCTAAAAGTGAAGCAAAACGTGCAGAGCGCTTAACTGAGCGTAAAGCAATTTCAACGGAGCAAGCGGAGTCTCGTAAATCAACGCTAAGACAACGCGAAGCGCAATTGCTAGCGCTACAGGCTGAACTTACGGCCGCAGAGCTTGATTTAGAATTTACTCAAGTGCGTTCACCTATTGATGGCGTTGTATCGCGTGCGAATATTACCAAAGGTAATAACGTGCTTGCTGGTCAAAGCGTGTTAACAAGCATTGTTTCAAACCAGCAAATGTATGCTTATTTTGATATTGATGAGCGTACATGGAATCAATCGTTTACTGATGTGACAGCGCAAAGTGAACAAGCGGTTGTGATGCAAAAAGTGGGTCAAACCAGCTTTAACTACAATGGCAAAATCAACTTCATTGATAACCAAATTAATGAAACTACCGGCACTCTTCGTGTTCGTGCGGTGTTCGAAAACGATGAACAACAATTACGTGCGGGCTCATTTGCACGTATTAAGCTTGCTGCCAATAAAGTAAGTAAAAAAGTCATTGTGCCTGAGCGTGCAATTGGGACTGATTTAAAGAATCGCTTTGTACTCACTGTAGGTGAAGGCAATGTTCTTGAATACAAATTAGTAACGGTGGGTGAGCGTTACGGCAGTTTACGTGCGATTACATCAGGACTAAACGAAAACGATGTGATTGCTGTGAATGGCCCGGCGCGTGTTGGCCCTGGTATGCCAATTTCACCAAACACAGTCACAATCAATAGCGACGGAATTGCATTTACTCTTTCAAATAATCACTCAGATTTGGTTGCTAAACAGTAGGTCAAAATGAAATTTTCACACTTTTTTATCCAGCGACCCATCTTCGCAGCGATGCTGTCGCTTATATTTCTCATTGCAGGGGCAATTTCGCTATTTCAATTGCCAGTGAGTGAGTACCCTGAGGTTGTACCGCCAACGGTTGTAGTTACAGCAAATTACCCGGGTGCTAACCCAACGGTGATTGCCGAAACAGTGGCAACGCCACTTGAGCAAGAAATCAATGGTACAGAAAACATGTTGTATATGTTTTCACAAGCAACCAGTGATGGCCGCATGACTTTAACAGTTACTTTTGCATTAGGTACTGATTTAGACCGTGCACAAGTTCAAGTGCAAAATCGTGTCAATAGTGCACTACCACGATTACCGCAAGAAGTTCAGCGTTTAGGTGTTGTAGCCGAAAAATCATCACCTGATTTAACCATGGTGGTGCATTTGTATTCGCCTGAAAAAACGCATGATACGACTTACTTAGCGAACTATGCTGATTTGTATATCAAAGACCAAATTGCGCGCTTAGGCGGTGTGGGTGATGTGCAAATGTTTGGTGGGGGTCAATATTCAATGCGTGTTTGGCTTAACCCTGATGCACTCTCTGCTCGCGATTTAACAGCAATGGACGTAGTAAATGCATTACGCGCTCAGAACCAACAGGTTGCTGCGGGTAGTTTAGGTGCGCAACCTACCTCGAAAAGTAATCAATTTCAAATTCTGATGAATGTAAAAGGGCGCTTAAGCTCACAAGAAGAATTTGAAAATGTGATTATTAAAGTAGGTGAGCAAGGTCAGCTTACACGCCTAAGTGATGTAGCACGCCTTGAATTAGGCCAAAACACCTATGCATTAAGAGCGATGTTAGATGGTCAACCTGCACTTGCAATGCCGATTTTCCAGCGCCCAGGTTCAAATGCGATTGAGCTTTCTGATCAAGTGCGTGAAACCATGAAAGTATTATCAAAAGACTTTCCGGCAGGTGTTGAATACGACATTGTTTATGACCCAACTGTATTCGTACGCGGTTCAATTGATGCTGTTATTAAAACGCTACTAGAAGCAATCGCATTAGTTGTAATCGTTGTTGTGGTGTTCTTACAAACTTGGCGTGCATCAGTAATCCCACTGATTGCAGTACCGGTATCTTTGATTGGTACGTTTGCGGTTATGCAATGGTTGGGGGTTTCGATTAATACCTTATCGCTATTCGGTTTGGTTCTTGCCATTGGTATTGTTGTTGATGATGCCATTGTTGTGGTTGAGAACGTTGAGCGTAATATCGAGCAGGGTTTATCACCACTTGAAGCAACCCGTGTTGCAATGACAGAAGTAACAGGGCCAATTATCGCCATTGCACTTGTATTGTGTGCGGTATTTATTCCTACGGCATTTATTACGGGTTTATCTGGTCAATTTTACAAGCAATTTGCTTTAACCATTACTATTTCGACGGTTATCTCAGCGTTTAACTCGTTAACACTATCGCCTGCGTTATCGGCGTTACTATTAAAAGGTCATGATGCAAAACCAGATCGTTTAACTAAGCTATTAAACCGTGTATTTGGTAACTGGTTATTTAAACCTTTTAACCGCTTATTTGATAAAGGCGCCAATGGCTACGAAAAGCTGGTACAAAAGCTAATTCGTATGAGTGTGATTGTATTAGTTGCTTATGTTGCACTTGTTGGTGGCACAGTAAAATTGTTTGACGCAGTACCAGGTGGTTTTATCCCACAGCAAGATAAGCAATATTTAGTGGCTGTTGCACAGTTGCCTGATGCGGCAAGTTTAGACAGAACTCAAGAAGTCGTGCAAGAAATGGAAAAAATTGCATTACAAGTACCGGGTGTTGCTAACACAGTATCGTTTCCTGGTTTATCGGTGAATGGTTTCACAAATAGCCCTAATAGCGGCATTGTATTTACACCGCTTGCCCCTTTTGAAGAGCGTCAAGATCCGAGTATGTCGGCAATGGCGATTGCGGCTCAGTTAAATCAAAAGTTTGCCAGTATTGATGAAGCATTTGTTGCGGTATTCCCGCCACCGCCAATTCAAGGTTTAGGTACAACGGGTGGCTTTAAACTGCAAATTGAAGACCGTGCAAACAAAGGCTTTGAAGCACTCTTTAACAGCTTACAAGCAACTATTGCGAAAGCGCAGCAAGACCCTGCATTAATGGGACTTTATTCAAGCTTTAGAATTCAAGTACCGCAAATGGATATCGACATTGACCGTGAGCAAGCGCTTATCCAAGGTATCCCACTTGATGAAGTATTTAATGCCTTACAAGTGTACTTAGGTTCTGTGTATGTGAATGACTTTAACTTGTTTGGTCGTACATATCAGGTTAATGCGCAAGCTGATGCTGACTACCGCCAAGATCCTGAGCAAATCTTGAATCTTAAAGTACGTAACCGCATGGGTGAAATGGTGCCATTAGGCTCTGTATTAACGGTCACACCAACAACAGGCCCAGATCGTGTAATGCACTACAATGGTTACCCTACAGCTGAATTAAATGGTAGCCCAGCACCAGGTTATAGCTCTGATCAAGCGCAACATGCGATTGAAGCAATCCTTGCCGATACATTACCAAATGGTATTGAGTTTGAGTGGACAGAAGTAACTTATCAGCAAATATTAGCGGGTAATACCATGGTGTATGTTTTCCCACTTGTTGTATTGCTTGTGTTTATGGTACTTGCAGCGCAATACGAGAGCTTAAGATTACCACTGGCTATTATTCTGATTGTACCTATGACGATTTTCTCCGCCTTATTAGGTGTGTGGTTTGTTGGTGATGACAACAACATCTTTACGCAAATCGCATTAATCGTACTGGTTGCACTGGCAAGTAAAAATGCCATCTTGATGGTAGAGTTTGCACGAGATCAGCATAAAACGGGGTTGTCTCACCTTGAAGCCATTATTAAAGCGTGTCGCTTACGACTTCGCCCAATTTTAATGACATCAATTGCCTTTACGGCAGGCGTTGTACCTCTTGTTTTAGCCACAGGTGCAGGTGCAGAGATGCGTCATGCCATGGGTAACGCAGTGTTCTCAGGCATGATTGGTGTAACTGTGTTTGGCTTATTGTTCACCCCGGTGTTTTATATGTTAGTCACTAAAAAATCGCAGAAGGAGCAACACGATGCATAAGCCTCTTCATGGAACCTTTAAACACGGCAAACTAGTCAGTGCGATGCTGTTAGCTGGAGCACTGGCTGGCTGCGCACAAAGCGTCGATATGCAAGAGCAGCAAGTGAGCCTGACACAATTTGTTAGCGATACACAAATTGGTGAACAAAACGAAGGTGCAAGCGAGAATAATTGGTGGCGCCGTTTAGATTCGCCGCAGTTAAACAATTTAGTGACTGATGCATTAGCAATGAATCACGACCTAAAAACCAGTCAACTTCAGCTTGATGCAGCCATTGCCCGTTTAGGTGCAGCCCGCGCGGATTATTATCCGCAGGGCAGCCTAAGTGTGGGCGCAGAGCGCAGCAGCTTAGATGGCGCAATTACGCGCCAATCAAACGCAGGTGTGAACGTAAATTGGCAGCTTGATTTGTTTGGTCGTATTACCGCACTGGTTGATGCAGCTAATGCGGGCGCGCTAAACCAAGCCGAGCAGTTAAGAGCATTACAGGTTGAAGTGGTTTCTGCCGTGGTGCAAGGCTATGTCAGCTATCAAGGTAATGTACAAAAGCAAGCGATTATTGAAATGCAAATCGAGGCGCTCGAGCAAAGTATTGATGTGTTAAAAGCGCGAGTAGAGGAGGGGGTTGCGAATGAACTTGATCTTAACCGTACTCTAGCGCAGTTAAAGCAGCAACAAGCGCTTATTCCTGAGCTTAGTTACTTGCAATATCGCGACCTCGCAACCCTTGCGGTTCTAACAGGGCGACTTGCAAGTGACATAACTTTGATAGAAGAGCCTGAGTTACTCAGTCACGAATTTAGTGTGTCGTTTAATAAAGCCAGTGAAGCAATGGCACTGAGACCAGATATCACCAGTGCTTTATATCAGTTTAGTCAGGCTTATTCGCTAAGTGTTGCCGCCTCAAAAGCACTACTGCCAGATATTAGTTTGGCCGGGTTTGCAGGTGTGGTGAGCTTAACCAGCAATGGCTTAGAAGATACTGTGCAACAATGGCAAGTCACACCAAAAGTTGAATGGTCATTACTCAGCTATCCTGCATTATTAGCTCAGCGTGATGCACAGCAATTTTTAAGTGAAGCTGCTTACAGTGACTATCAAAGTAAAGTATTAAAAGCCATTAGCGATAGTGAACTTACTTTACAAAGGCTAGTCAAACAGCAGCAACAGTTAAGTTATGCTGATCAGCGTTTTAATTATGCCAATAAAGCATTTGGTCAAGCTCAAGCAATGTATCAAGAAGGACAAATTCCTTACTTAGAGTTGTTAGATGCGAGACAGGATGTTTTAATAGCGCAAGAGAACGCTGTTGATTCAACAATTGCTTCATTACAGGCCAAAGTAAGTGCTTATCAAGCATTTAATGGTCGTTGGAGCTTTGAACTAAACAACCTTTAACCCAGAGTATTCAATGTCACATATTCAACAAACTACAGAACTTCCGTCAACAATGCGCGCGCTTGCACTGCTTGAGCCGAATGACGCCATCGCGTTATCTGAGCTTTCTGTGCCAGTACCGAGCCCTGAAGGCAATGAGCTTTTGGTTAAAGTTGAATATGTGGGCTTAAATCATGGTGATGCCAACTTTGCAAAACAAGGTTTTTGTAAATGGCATTACCCTCATGTACTAGGTCATGATGCTGTTGGCGTGGTTGTTCAGGCAAGTAAAGGAGTATTCCCAGGTGTTGGCGCACGTGTTGTATGGCACGCCAGCCTTGGCGACCAAGGTGTGTTATCTGAATACACAACGGTACCAAACTATGCGGTTTCGGTTGTGCCAGATAACGTATCACCGGCAGATGCTGCAACCTTACCTTGTTCAGGTATGACGGCATTAATTGCTCTTGATAAGTTGCAGCTAAGCGAAGGGGATTCACTGTTTATTGATGCAGGTGCAGGCGGCGTTGGCCAATTCGCTATTCAATTTGCTAAGCAACGTGGTGCCACCGTATTTACCACTGCCAGCAAACACAATCATAAGTTACTTAAGCAATTAGGTGCTGATGTGGTGTTTGATTACAAAGACCCTAAACTTGAAGATAAAATTCGCCGTGAATTAGGCCCGCAAGGCTTTGACGCGGTGCTTGATTGTATTGGTGGCGATACCACCATTCGTAACGTTGAGCTAATGCGCTTTTGTGGCCGTATTGCCTGTTTAAATGAATTACCTAAATTTGAACAAGAACTTATGTTTAGGCGCGCACCAAATATTGGCATTGTATCCTTAGGCGGAGCGTGGCTTGCAAATAGCTTATGTGCGCAACAAAAGCTGAGCTTTATGGGTAACTTATTACTCGATAATGCAGCCCGTGGCGAGATCAAATTGCCACAAATTCATGCTGTTGATTTTACCGCCGAGGCTGTTTCAGCTGCTTTAAATAAACAACTTGCTGGTGGCTTTACCGGTAAACAAGTTGTGCAAGTAAGCGGCTAACCTTGCAAACCCACTGCCCAGTCATCTTGTTTGATGGTCAGTGCAATCTGTGCCATTTTTGTGTGCAGTTTATTGTTCGCTTTGATAAGCAAGTAACCTTTAAGTTATGCCCCATGCAAAGCGATAAAGGTGAACGTTTACTAAAGGCGCATCAAGTTGACGATCCACTGTCTTCAATGTTAGTGATTGATAATAACCAGTTATATAAACAAAGTGATGCTGTGTTATTTATCGCAACTCAACTAGGTTTTCCTTTCACTTCGGCTAAGGTGTTCAAGCTGCTGCCAAAAGGCTTTCGCGATCGTATGTATGATTGGGTTGGCCGCCATCGTTATCGTTTTTTTGGCAAACAGACACAGTGTAAGTTACTGACCGAAAGACAAAAGCAGCATTTTTTATAAACATTTAGATTAAAGCTTGCTATTCTCGTTATTGGGAACAAATAACATTAATAAGAATATGAACATTCTCTTTCTAATCTTTAGTTCGGTCTACATTGCTTTATTGCTCTTACAACCAGCATTTCCTCAGCCTATTATGGCGCTATTTAAAACACTACCAATCGGCCTGTTGATTGTGATGGTGTTAAAAGGGCGTAGTCAGTTACAAAATCGCACTTTTATTACTTTATTATTCGCTCTTAGTTTTTCAGCACTAGGTGATGTGTTGCTAGCCCTTGATACAGGGCAACTCTTTATAGGTGGTTTAGCGGCTTTTTTTGTAAGTCACGCCTTTTATATCATCACCATGTTGCCAATTAAAAACTGGCGACTAGACGTTTTACTTCTTTATCTCTTTTTGGCCATCATCATTTTTTGCTTATTTTATCCAAACCTGAATGACATGCTCATTCCGGTGATTTTCTACATGTTGGTACTTAGCATAATGGCAGGCCTTACTTGGATGACAGATAAATCGAACGGTTTTTTAGTGTTAGGTGGGGCCGTGTTTGTTATATCAGACTCTATTCTTGGCCTTAACCGTTTTTATTTAGAAATAGCGCATGCAGATATCGCAATAATGTGTAGTTATTATTTAGCGCAATTTTGTTTGGTGACAGGTTTTTTGCAGGCAACAAGTAAACATAAATAGCCGCAGTGGCTCAGTGGTGATTGCCGTGATAAAATATGCGCGTTTTAATTTTCGAGATTTTCCATGGCAAATACAGCGCACGCACTGCACATTCTTGTTAAGCACAAAGAACAAGCTGAAGACATCATCAAGCAACTTAAAAAGGGTGCTAAGTTTCAGACGTTAGCTAAAAAACATTCTAATTGTCCGTCGGGTAAAAAAGGTGGCGATTTGGGTGAATTCAGACGCGGTCAAATGGTACCACAGTTTGACAAAGTAGCATTCAGCGGCGAAATCTTAGAGCCACATCTAGTGAAAACACGCTTTGGTTGGCATGTAATCAAAGTGCTATACAGAACGTAAAGCCAAAACCTGCCTAAATAGTGTAAGACATGTTGTTAGTCTTAAATATTTACCAATAGTGAGTTGAAGTCTTTGGCTTTAACTCACTATTGGACAAAAACACGTTAGAGTATTTAATCAGTAACGCCGCGCTCTGCGGAAATTTAGGAGCGATAGCGAGTAAATTTTCCGTAGCAGCGCCTTGTTATGCATTTTTAACTATCTCTAACAGCCTATTATCAGCCCTGGATAGTTCGTTCCAAATTTCGCTATTTCTAAAGTATTCTTTTATTTCCGACTTTGATAACTGAAGAGCTTTTGTCAAACAGCTATGACTTTCTTCTAGATTTCCAGACAAGTGATTTATTACAGCGTTATTGAATGCACAGACTGCTTTTTCGTGTTTACTTCTGGCCAAGAATTCTGCAGCTGAAATGAATTTTTTTGCTTTTTCAGAATTGCCAGTACATGACAATGCAGTTGCATAGTTTGAAAGGGCATGAGATCCATCTTTGCCATTCAATATGGCTCTCTCTAAAATTTTTACTGCTTCATCTGCAGAGCCTGTATGCAAAAGAACAAATGCCATATTGTTACTTGAATCACCTCTGCTCATGCTTTTTGTTAAGAATTTAAAGAAAAGTAAAAGAGGTAGAGATGCTAAGACAACAAGAATAGGCACGAAATCACTAATGAATTTCTCAATAGGTGATTTCTTCGTATCTTTAATTCTATAAATTGATCCTTCTTTCCCAATAGATCTTTCACTTCTGATATTAAATTTTACTGATGCCTCCCTATTGAGGAGGTAAGTAGCCGAGACAATTTCTTCCGCAATTAAGTTAGCTATTTCTATTGATACTAAATGCTTATCATCAGAAATGCTTTTTTCGACCTTTATGCCATTACTGTTAGATATGTTGAACTCAACTATCTCTGCACCTTCCACTACAAAGTTAGCCGTTACATTTTTAGCAGGATCATTTCCAACATTGGAGAACTTTAAAGCACCAATCGATAATTGATTATCAGCGCCGTCAAAAGAGACCAGCTTATCAATCTGGTAGGCTAGTTTGTCGCTAACAGGATCTTCTTTCTCTTGAGTAAAGAAATAGACTAGCAATCCACCTATGACTGTAACAGCTAATGTAACCGCCGCACCTATTAGCAAATCTTTCCAACGCACAATTTAACTCCCTTGTTTGGATGCATAACATGTTTATAGCGAGCTAATCACGCGTTTTTCTACCACAGCGTAGCTCGTTTTTCTTATTAGATTATTTCTAACAAACTTGTTAACTAATTACCAGTGTTATTAAAATTTAGGAGTTCTCGCTTTTACCTCAGGATAAAAACGAGCGATTGGGTCGTTTTCTTGACTATACGAGCAACTGAGCTAAAACTGTATATATATACAGTTTCTTTTCAAAGGAATGAAAATGAAAACTCGCTCTCCTTATTTAAACTACATTGCAGACTATATGCTCACTCGTCAGTATTCATTAAGAACAATTAATGCTTATTTAGGTTGGATCGCAAAATTTATTCACTTTCACAACAAACGTCACCCAAGCTCAATGGGAGATGCAGAAGTCAAAGCGTTTTTAGACCATATTGTATTAAAACGTAATATGTCACCTAGAACACAAAGTGCAGCTTTAAATGCGTTCGCTTTTTTATATAAACATATTGTCAAAAATGAGCTTTCTTTAAACTTGAATTTTGCACGAAGTAATCGACAACCCAAGCTGCCTGTAGTGATGACGCCTGATGAAGTAAAGCAATTGATGAGTCATCTTTCCAAGCGATATTACTTAATCACGGGGTTAATTTATGGAAGTGGTTTGCGTGTGATGGAAGCGGTGCAATTGCGAGTAAAGGACATTGATTTTGATTACAAAGGTTATTACGCCTCATACCTTGCGCCATTCATTTGCAACGCACCTATTGCAAAGTAGCGCCGATATTCGCACCGTTCAAGCTCAATTGGGCCATTCTGATGTCAAAACCACACAGATTTACACCCATGTTTTACAACAAGGAGCAAACGGTGTTGTAAGCCCATTAAGCAAAATTTTCTAGCTATTATTAAAGATGCGTTAACTTATCATTCAATGTGTAGGGCTTGGACCGTTTCTTGATTGCTCAAAGCAGCAGTTAGAGCATTTAACCTAACTTATTTTGGGGCATAATCAAGGTATGGCTTATGTTCTGATTTTGGCACAGAGCCGTCCTTCAGTACCAACTTATTTATATTGAAAAATGGTTTTCTACAAATAAGTTTATACACGACACAAGTGCCCAGAGTGATTTTTAAACGTATATGTTGTGCACATTATGACTGTGCGCTATCATTTTTGTACTGATGCACAATAGGACAGTGCAAGGATATGGCTGTAAATTTTAAGGATGAGTGGCTCGAAGCATTCTATGAAGAGGATAAGCGGCATCGATTAATCCCTAAGGTTATCGAGAATGCTTTATATCGTAAGCTAGAAATATTAGATGCAGCGAAGGCTGAATCTGACTTAAGAGTACCACCAGGTAACCGGTTTGAACACCTTGAAGGTAACTTGAAAGATTGGTGTTCAATACGAGTGAACAAACAGTATCGATTGATTTTTAAGTGGGTTGATGGTGTAGCAGAAAACACCTATTTAGACCCTCATAAGTATTGAGGTAAGGGTTATGCGTATTACAAAGCGTCGTCCAGTGAGTGTAGGTGAAATGCTGAAGCTAGAGTTTTTGGAGCCTATGGGCATTACATTAAAAATTTTAGCTGAAGCAATGGGTGTGCATAGAAATACAGTTAGTAACTTGATTAATGGCGGTAGCTTAACGGCGCCACTTGCAATTAAGCTAGCTGCTGCGTTAGGGAATACCCCAGAGTTTTGGCTTAATATCCAGCACTCCGTAGATTTATGGGATACGAGAAACCGTTATCAAGAAGAGGCTAAATCTGTAAAACCCTTACTTTCTGCTAAAGAAACTTCACTACGTACATCACAAACTATTTAAAGAACTCATAACGTATATTGTTAATCCACAATCTTGATCATTACGGCAAATTCATTTGCTAGTGAAGCTGAGAAAGACGAGTTAAAAGCTTTCGTACAGAAGTTTTTATAATTAGCTTTTCATCTGAGAATTATTTGTGGCAAGTAATGCTCAGAGCCACGCTAACACATAGGTGTTAGCGTGCATCATTAATTTAGGAACCAATTAGCTCACTCAACTAAGTTAATTTAGGGTGGGCTGCACATCTAAGCCATAGCCGAACATTACAGCTAATACCAATACAACCGATGCTGCGACCATTAGTTTAATTAGTAGTGGTAAACAGAATCTAAACCAATGTCCGTAGGGCACACCTGCCATCCCTAAAATGCCCATAAGTACAGCATTGGTCGGTATGATCATATTTGAAAAGCCATCACCAAATTGGTAAGCAAGCACAGCAACTTGTCTTGGTACACCGACTAAATCACCGAGTGGGGCCATGAGTGGCATGGTGACATAAGCTTGCCCTGAACCAGAAGGAATAAAGGTATTGAGTAGGGTTTGAATAACCAGCATGCCAATTGCAGATATTTCAGCAGATACATAAGAAAGCGGTAACGACATGCCATGGACAAGGCTATGCAGGATTTGGCCGTCTTCTAAAATAAGCGCAATACCACGTGCAACACCAATTAACACTGCGGTGGTAACAAGATCAGATACGCCTTCTATAAATTTGTTTGCTGCTTCATCAGCAGATAGTTTGCCTAAAATGGCTACAACCACACCCCAAGCAATAAAAACACCACCTAGCTCGTATAAGTACCAGCCCTTAGTTGCGATGCCCCATACTGCAATTGCTAGGGTAATAATAAAGCTACCTAAAATTAGTTTATGGCGCAGGGCAAGTGCTGGGTAACTTGTTGCTGTTTGATTTTCCAGTGGGCAAGGCACGCCAATCATCATTGATTTAGACGGATCGTTCGCTACCTTTTTGGTGTATTGCCAAACATGATGAAAACCAATGAGTACAAATGGAATAAATATAGCTAAACGTAACCACAGGCCAGAGTAAACAGGAATACCGGCAATTTGCTGTGCGATTAATACCGTAAATGGGTTAAATGCCGAAACACCATAACCAATACCATAACCTGCGACTATCATCCCTACGGCAGTCATTGCATCTAGGCGCATTGCCTTACAAAGCGCGACGAGAATAATAACAAAAGGAATATATTCGCCGGCGGTACCAATACTGCTTGATGCTAAGGCAAAGCAAAACACCACCATAAAGATTAATCGTTGCGGTTTTTTACCGTGTCGCTCTAAAAGCCTACCAATGAGCGCATCAACAGTGCCTGTGGCACGTGCAACAGCTAATACACCGCCAACAATTAACACAAAGAAAATAACATCTTGAGCAGCAGCAAAAGCGCGAGGTATGGCTTGTAATAAATCCCATGGAGTTAAGTAATGGCGCTCAGCAACCGTTTGATAGGTGCCCGCAACAACCATTTCTCGGCCTGATTCACTTAATGTAGTAGTGAAAAAACCTTGTGGTACTAACCAGGTAGCAATAAGCGCAACAACCATCATGCCCAGCAGCAGTATCAGGGTATGTGGAACTTTAAAACGTAAACCCATTTATTCTCCGTAATTATGTTAGGTTAAATTCTTGAAATCATAACATGATAAAAGCGGATAGGTTGTCTCTAAAATGTCCACACTGTTAATGATTGTAATAATTCAGATACAAAAAAGGCCAGAAAACTGGCCTTATAAAGTTTATTTGAATTTTATTTAGCTAACCCAAATGGGTCATCGATGCTATGAGCAGGCTCGGTAAACCAACGCGGACCTTCGTCAGTCATATAAAAGTGATCTTCTAAGCGAATACCAAACTCATCAGGTACGACAATCATAGGTTCATTGCTAAAACACATACCTGTTGCGAGTGGAGTAGGGTTACCACCCACAAGGTATGGCCATTCATGAATATCTAAACCAATGCCATGGCCGGTTCTATGTGGGCAGCCTGGTGTTTGATACTCTGGTCCCATGCCATTTTCGGCAAGGTACTGTCTTGCAGCATCGTCTACTTTGCCACATGCCACACCATTTTTTGCGGTAGCAAAAGCAGCAAGTTGGGCATTTTTCTCGTGTTGCCAAAACATACGTTGACGATCAGTTGCTTCACCAAATACATAAGTACGGGTAATATCAGAGAGGTAATCATGTACTTTACAGCCAGTATCAATCAGTACCACGTCACCTTTTTTAAGGGTTTGCGGGTTTTTAACGCCATGCGGGAAAGACGACGCAACACCAAATAACACAATACAAAAATAGTTACCCGGCGCGCCGACTTTTTGGTGGGCTTTTTTAATAAAGGCTTCAACCTCAGTTGTGGTGATACCTTCATAAAGCATACTTGCCGTTGCTTTATGTACTTCTAAAGTCATGTCCATAGCACGTTGCATTAAGGCAAGTTCATTGGCTGATTTATGCATGCGGCAGTGCGCTGTTACGCACTGTGCGTTAACAATGTTGTAATCGCCGTTCGCTTTATTAATGCCGTCGTAGATGAAAAACTGCGCGCTTTCATCAATACCAAGGGTGCCTGTTTTGCTAATGCCCATTTCTGTAAGAACATCTACACACAATTGATAAGGGTTTTCGTGTTCTTGCCAACCACGAATTGGGCCATCAATCACCATAAAATCGTTTAAGCTGCCGATTTCAAAAAACGGCGCTATATATTGAACATCACCTTTTGCAGGTAAAATAGCGCCAACTAAACGCTCGCTTGCGTACCAACGCATACCCGTAAAGTAGGCTAGGTTAGTGCCTGCATTTAAGTAAATTGCATCAATATTGTTTGCTTGCATATACGCTTGTGCTTTTGCGATACGCGCATGAAATTCGTCATTTTGAATAGGGGTTAAATCTGTTGTCATATCTGACAAAGAGTCAAGCGCCTGCTCTGGCGTTTGTGTGCCAATACCATATGTTATCATTGTGTACTCCTTGGTTTTTTCTGCATTGTGGCTTGAGTAAACAGTTGATGCAAACTCACTGCGACTAATCGCATAATATTCGTATTTATTGACATAACTGTTAGCATGCGCAAAAAATAAGGAGCGACAATGCAAGTTAATTACTTAAAAAGACAAGCTGAATTTAAAGCCTTGCTAGAGCAACAAGGTTACAGCGCCATGTTAGTACTTGGTCATGAAAATATTCGTTACTTAAGTGGTTTTAGCGGTAATGCTGCTTATGCATTAATTACTCAAGATGCGTGTGTGTTGATCACTGATTACCGATACCACCAACGTGCAATTGCTGAAACAACAGGGTTTGAAGTTGTTTGTCGAGACAGAGACAACGAAACTCTTGGTCATTGTATTAACAGGCACCTTAACCCAAACAGCCATGTCGCATTTGATGCAAGCTATGTCACGGTAGCCATTTGGCAAGGTGTGGCAGATGAGCTAAGCGGCCACACATTAACTGCGGTAAACGGCTTAATTGAAAAACTAAGGCGCGTTAAAGATAGCTGGGAAGTTGCACAAATTAAAGCTGCTGCGGCCATCGCTGATGAAGCATTAGCACAAACGTTGCCTTATTTTAAACCGGGTGTAACCGAGCGTGACCTTGCCTTAGAGCTTGAATTTAGAATGCAAAAGCTTGGTTCAGAAGGAATGTCGTTTGCCACCATCATGCTGTTTGCAGAGCGCTCAGCCTTGCCGCATGGTAACCCGTCAGATCAGGTTTTAAAGCAAGGTGACTTTGTAACCCTTGATTTTGGTGCGGTTGTAAATGGCTATCGCTCTGATATGACCCGCAGTTACATCATTGGCGAAGCGTCAGAAAAACAAACCCGTATTTATAATACTGTTCTTGATGCACAAAATGCGGCACTTGAAATGGTTAAACCGGGTATTAACTGTTTAGATTTAAATGCTATATCAAACAAGGTGATTACTGAGGCGGGCTTTGGCGAATACGCCGGTAAAGGGCTTGGCCATGGTTTAGGGCTGTTTTTACATGAAGTGCCATTCATCAACACTCTGACAGACTACAACCTTGAAGTTGGTAATGTGATCACCATTGAGCCCGGCATTTATATACCAGGCTATGGTGGTGTGCGCTTAGAAGATGACATAGTTATCACCGAATCTGGTTTTGAGGTGTTAACCCATGCGCCTAAGCCATTTATAATCTAGTGCTTAAATTAAAGGTTACTTTTTAGCATACGCTAAGCGGGCTAAACGTTCAGTTACATGGTAACTATCAAGCCCGCTCACTGCGACTGTGTCAATGGCTTCAATATCGACAAAGCCATCTTCTTGCAAGCAAGCCTCATCTAAGTAAATATCGGTTATTTCACCTATGATCAGCTCAGTGCCATTGATGGCAAGGTGAAGGTGTTCTTTCAGCTCAAGCGCATATTTAAGCTTACTTTCTTTAACAAAAGGCGCTGTAAAGTCATTTAGGTATTCAGTACTGAGCCTTGTTGCATCAAATTCAGACTCGTCTTTGTCGTAGCGTGCCGATGTTTGATGTGCTTTGTTATAAATGTCTTTGTTCACGTGGTTAATCGTGTACTGCTTAGTGGCTAATAAGTTTTCTAGGGTATGGCGAGGCACTGAATGGGGCCTAATGATCATACCCACTAAAGGGGGATGTGCCCCAAGATGAAATACTGAACTGACAATCGCCAAATTGGTTTGGCCGTTGCTATCTTGAGTGCCGACTAAGTTGGCACTTTTAAACCCCGACAAACTATTAATTAAATGAGCGCGGTAGCGGTTTTCTAAATCAGCAATGGCTTGTTTTGTAAAATGCATAAATTTCCTGTTACCAGTCTATGGGTTTTCCTTGCCAGTCCAAGTAGGCAGGGTTGTGTGATTGTTGTAAATAGTCAGCATCACTTATCAATGAATACAGATGCTCGGCTACAAACTCAGGGGTAAATAGCTTTCCTTTGGGCACATTTGCTTGAAAGGGCTTTGATAAAGGCGTATCAGTGGTACCTGGGTGAAATAACACGCAGCGGCATTTTTTATAGCGCCTACTAAGCTCAATCGCTGCAGATTTAAATAACATATTTAATGCCGCCTTCGAGGCCCGATAGCTATACCAACCGCCTACCTTGTTATCACTGATGCTACCAACACGTGCACTAAGGGCACACACCACAGTTGAAACTTGTGGCTTTAAAAGCGATGAGAATAAAGTCACACAGCGAATTGGCAGTAGAGCATTTGTTGTCATGCTATTTATAAAGTGCTGCTCAGATATTTGCTCAAGTTTACGTTCAGGCGCATTATCTGGATCATGCAATAGGCCGTTAAATATCATCAACTGGGCCAAATCATAGTTGCCACCAACAAGTTCTTTTGCAATGCCACTTAAGCTTTGCTCTGAATAGTCAGTAATAAAATGCTGGTGTCTTATCTCATTGCTTGATGACTTATTAAAACTTGCCTTAAATTCACCTCGACTGATGGTTACGATATGACCCGTGTTTATTTGTTTATGAAGAGTAGTGAAATAAGCATTTGCAATTTCACTGCTTGCACCGCACAAAATATAGAGTTGCATTTTTGACCTGTTCTAAAAATATTTGAAAATTTTTTCGCTCAAACTATCACCAACTAATAAAATGATAGTAGCTCTGTTTGTCTTGATCTAACCCTACAAACACATAAAAAAAGGCGGGTAAAAATTGACCATGCAAACTTTAAGGATGCCTTAATATACGGGGATTTTACCTTTTAAATTGGTAAGTCCATTTTACCAATTGAGCTAGCTTTAACGCTTTGTAGCTGACTAAGCTGCGTATTTATTACACTTTTATGTTTATAGATTGGTTATTCTTTTTTACGAGTATGTTAGAAAATTCGATCTATTAAATTAACGCTGACAATGATATTAATAAAAGGGATCAGTATTTAGCTGCGCTCGTGCTTGGCTAAATACTGTGCAGTAAGTACTTTCAACTTAGTTAAAGAAAGGAGTATGAGAATGAGTGAACAATACGCTGCACTTCGCGGTAATGTTAGTATGCTTGGACAAATGCTGGGTCAAACCATTAAAGATGCACAAGGACAAGCCATTTTAGATAAGGTAGAAGAGATTCGCGCTTTATCTAAATCGTCACGTAGTGGTAACGAAGCCGACAGACAGGCGCTTATCGAAGTACTACACGCTCTCACAGATGAAGAACTATTACCGGTTGCACGCTCATTTAATCATTTTTTGAATCTTGCTAATGTTGCTGAACAATTTCATACCGTATCGCGCTTTAATGATGTTGGCTTTTGCCAACTAAACCCTCTCACTCAAACATTAAAAGCGTTAGCAACAGCATCAAAGCAAGGTCAAGTTGATCCGAATCACTTGGCACAAACACTCTCAAAACTCCACATCAATTTAGTACTGACGGCTCACCCAACTGAGGTGACACGCCGTACAATGATCAATAAACACGTTGAATTAAGTGATTGTCTTGCCTCTTTAGAGCGTAAAGATAACCTACCAAGTGAACGTGCAGATTTATTAAACCGCATTGCCCAACTTATTAGCCAAGCGTGGCATACCGACGACATTCGTCGCTCACGCCCAACGCCAATTGACGAAGCTAAATGGGGTTTTGCGGTTATTGAGAATAGCTTATGGCATGCCGTACCACGTTTCTTACGGGAGTTTGGCGAAGACGTAAAATCAGAGCTTGATCTTGAGCTGCCTATTGATTTCAGCCCAATAGAATTTACTTCTTGGATGGGCGGTGACCGTGATGGTAACCCGTTCGTCACCGCTGAAGTCACACAGCAAGTACTTGATCATGGCCGCTGGATGGCACTCGATTTGTATTCCCGTGATATCGAAACGCTAAGCAATGAGCTATCAATGTCGGATGCAAGCGATGAGCTCATTGAGCTTGCAGGTCAAGACTTTGAACCTTATCGTGCGGTACTTAAAAAATTAAAGAATCAAATTGCCGAAACTGTGACCCATTTGGGCGCAAAAATTAAGAATAAGCGCACTGATTCTGAAGATTTAATTACCGATATCGCGCAAATTAAACACCCAATCGAAGTGTGCTATCGCTCGCTTATTAAGACCAACATGAAAGTAGTTGCCGATGGCTTGCTGCTTGATGTTCTGCGCCGCATTAATAGCTTTGGTCTACGCCTTGCAAAACTTGATGTCCGTCAGGATTCATCGCGTCATGGTGATGTTTTCTCTGAGTTAACACGTTATTTAGGTTTAGGTGATTACCATCAATGGCAAGAAGAAGACAAACAAGCGTTCTTACTTGCTGAGCTAAACTCTCGACGTCCGCTTATTCCAAAGCATTGGCAACCAAGCCCAGAAGTACAAGAGGTGCTAGATACATTTGATGTAATTGCAGCGCAAGATGCTCAAACATTTGGTTTGTATATTATTTCGATGGCACGCACTGCATCTGATGTGCTGGCAGTACAGTTACTGCTTAAAGAAAGTGGTTGTAAGTTTAACTTACCGGTTGCGCCATTATTTGAAACGTTAGATGACTTAAATAATGGTAAAGAGGTTATCGAATGTTTACTTGATAACACTTGGTACCGTGGTCATATTCAAAACCAACAAAATGTCATGATCGGCTACTCAGACTCAGCAAAAGATGCAGGCATGATGGCTGCTGGTTGGGCACAATATGAAGCTATGGATAAACTTGTTCAATTAGCCGAAAATCGCGGTATTGAACTTATTTTATTCCACGGCCGTGGTGGTACGGTTGGTCGTGGTGGCGCGCCAGCTGCGCAAGCACTACGCTCACAGCCTCCAGGTTCATTAAAAGGTGGCTTGCGAGTAACAGAGCAAGGTGAAATGATCCGCTTTAAGTTTGGTTTGCCTGCTGTTGCCCTGCAAAGCTTAAATATTTATGCTGGTGCTGTACTCGAGAGTAACTTGCTACCGCCGCCAGAGCCGAAGAGCGAATGGCGTGATGTTATGGAACTGATCAGTGCTGATTCGTGTGAGCATTACCGCCAAGTTGTGCGCCATGATGAAAATTTTGTTCCTTACTTTAGAATGGCAACGCCAGAGCAAGAGCTATCTAAATTACCACTTGGTTCTCGCCCTGCGAAGCGCAACCCGAACGGTGGGGTAGAAAGTCTTCGTGCTATTCCATGGATCTTTGCATGGAGCCAAAACCGTTTAATGCTGCCAGCTTGGTTAGGTGCATTAACAGGCCTTAAAGCTGCATTAGAGAAGTATGGAATCGAGACACTTCACGAAATGAGCTTAAAATGGCCATTCTTCCGTGCTCGTTTAGAGATGCTAGAAATGGTATTTAGTAAAGCCGATTCATGGTTAAGTGCGCATTACGATGATGCATTAGTAACTGAGCAATATAAGCCATTAGGCGTAAAACTTCGTCAGGAGTTGAGTGAGGCTATTGAGCTTGTGCAATCGCTTAGCCCACAAAAGAGCCTGCTTGCAGACCAACCTTGGATCAAAGAGTCAATAGCGCTTCGCAACCCGTACACAGATCCACTTAACTTATTACAAGTTGAGTTACTGCGTCGTTCACGCGAAGCTGACGAGGGCTCTGAAGGCGATATTGATAATGCCTTGATGATCACTATGACAGGTATCGCTGCTGGTATGCGTAATACCGGTTAATAGCAAGTATCATCAACCAATCGAGCATCGATTGGTAGGCTAATAACAAATCGTGCGCCGTGTTCATAAGGCTCGGCGCATATTTCTCCCTTCAAATTAAATTTAACTGCATTAAAAACAACATTTAACCCAAGTCCTAGGTGTTTATCGCCCATATTAGTGGTATAGAAAGGAGTAAAGATATCATGCAAGATAGTTTCCTTAATACCGACCCCGTTGTCTTGATAAATAATTTCGACATGCTTAGGAAAAGCTTTAATCTCGATCTCAATTAAGCCGTGTAGCTTTATTGCAAAACCATGTTCGCAGGAATTAATGATTAAGGTTTTTAATATGTCACCAATAATTGCAGGGTAAGAAGTTATTACAACATTATCGCCCTGAATATCGAATTTAATACACTTTCCTAAATAACTTGAGAAAGGCAGAACTCTGCGTGATATTTCTTCTTTTAGATTAAACTGGACTAGCGGTTTATCTAAATCAATAGACACATTGAGTGCCTTAAATTCTTCGACAATACTGGCAAGTCGAGCGATGCTAGCCTGTATTAAATCTTTTGCATCGTTTGTATCGTTTAAAAAGCTATGAAGGTGCTTGCTAGATAGCTCTTGAGATTTAAACTTTTGGCAAATAAGTGTAAGTTGATCATCAATTAAAGAGCTAGCGGTTACAATGGTGCCAATGGGCGTATTTAATTGATGCGCCATACCAGATACTAATGCGGTTAACGATGCTATTTTTTCGATTTCAATAAGTTGTGCTTGTGTGTTATGAAGTTTTGTTAATGTTTTAGATAGGGCATTCTTTTGTTGCTTCGTCCTCACTGTCATCAACGTTAATACGATTAAAATTGAGCATAAGGCAAAAGCAATCGCCATAAAAATCACTTTATTTGCTTTATTTTTTGAAGCCTGAACTTGATTTGATTTAGTTAAAAGTTCTATTTCTGCTTCTTTAGTCGTTATATCTAATTCTGCTAACGCTTTGGCAAGATTAGTACTGGTTTGTCTTCTTAGAATTTTTTCTTGAGTTTCATAGAGCTGTTTGTATGCATCAATTGCTGCATGGTAGTTTTTTTGTTGTAAATGCAAAGAGGCTGATAGCTCTTGTGTAGCTAGCAATAATTGATAGTCAGAGATTTTTTTATTTTTTAAATCAATTGACTGAATTTGTGCTAGAGCCAATGCAGGTTTATTTTGGGCTTTGTATGTTTTAGCAAGTTCTAATATTACAGCAAGCTTATCGCTTTGAAGATTATTCTCATTTAGTAAATTGAGTGCTTTTTTCAATATTATTTCTGCTTTTTTATATTGTGCTTGAGAGTTATAAATTTTTCCCTGAGTGGTTAGATTAACTATTTGGTGTGAAAGAAAGTCGTTGCTTTTCTGAAAGTTATATATGTTACTAAGTAGTTCTAATGCTTGGTCATATTTTTTTAAACCAAGCAAAGCCTTAGCAAGAAGATTACTCGTAAACGACTCATTAAAGGTATGGTTATTTGTTTTGCTATACTCTCTAAATTTTTTAAATATTTCTGCTGCATTGTTATATAGGTGTAATTTTAAGTAGATAACAGCGATGTTGTTTTCAGTTTGCATTACAAGGTTATTATTCCTCATCTTTGCAAAAGGGAGCGCTTGTTTGTAATGATTAAGTGCTTCTTGATATAACCCTAAATGGGAATAGATATTTCCCGAAATATTATAGTAGCCATACATCAGACTCTTATCTTTCGATTTGGCAACCATACTCTCGAACTCTACAAGCGTAATCATCGCTTCATCTAGTTTATTATTACCAGATAAAACCCACGCTTTATAGTTAGTCATAATGATCTTCTGTTCAAGATTCAACTCCGAATCGGCTAGTATTTTATTTACTTCTTCTAAACCTAGCTGTCTTGAGTTTGCGTAAGTGTTTCTGACTTGGTTGCGTAGTTTTTCAAATTCTGTTGCTGTAATTGCGGTTGCTTGCAAAGGAACTGACAAAAACATGCCTGCGATAATTGGAACCATGAATTTCATGATTTATTCCTATCCAAGCAAACATGTATCATCTGACAATACGTGTTTACTCTACTGCTTTAAGATGATGTTCATTGTAAGTTTTCACTCATTTTAAGGGCATCTGAAAAGGCTTAAATTAAAGGCAGAATTCTCGTGCATGTTTAAAAAAAGCATTAAAGGTTAATTTAAGGTAACGCCAAAAATGTATTTTTCTAGTTATAAATTCTTATATTTAATGCTGGTCATACCTATTTAATTGCTAGCTATTGACTAGGTTAGGGTTATAAATAAAATATGCTGGCTTTCAACTCTGAGAGCTAGAGTTAACCCCTAACCACTCACGCAGTTTAAGAGTATTTTTATGTCAAACGTGTCTACTTGCATTACCTATGATGCATCTACGTCGTTAGTTATGATGACGTTAAGAGGGACGGCAAGCGCACAGGATGTGATTAACTTTTACCAAATCGCCCAACAATACTCAGTATTATATGGGTCAGATAAAATACTCGTTGACGTGTCTGAGTTGACGCACAATTTCGCACCTGCTGATTTATTCACAATTATGCCGGCAGTGGCAAACTCTTTGAAAGAAGCTGTTGTAGCAATTGTCGTAAGTTTTGATGGTTTTATGCACGACTTATTTATGCAAAAAGCAAAGCGCTATAACTTACAAGCTGAAAACTTTGAATGTTTTAACAAAGCAAAAAATTGGCTGGTTCGTCAATAATTGGTCGAGCTAGTCATCGCTATTTTGTTGTGTATATCTGGGCTTACAAATACCGCTAATTTTTAGCTTTTATTGTGCGATTTACCTTGATGTTTACCGCCAAAACCTAGCAATTCATTACGTAACCTTTTAAACTGTTTAGCCAATTAATAATTATAATTTGTTATGACAGCAACTAGGATAGATGCAAGCAAACTAGCTCAAAATTCAGAGCCGTTTAGCTTCAATGATCAACAAAAAAATTCTCTTTTTGCCCAACTTAAACAGCAACGTGGCATCTTATCTCAATCTGATATTTCTTCTCTTTGTCAGCAGTTTCAAGTTAGCCAAATTGAGTTACTAAAAGCCTGTGTACCCGTTGCAAGTTTATTTTCTGTGGCGCCTATTTCTAAATTCTACGTGGGCGCTATTGCAGTTGGGTTAAATGAGCAAGGCGAAACAAATTTCTATTTTGGCGCTAATGTTGAGTTTTCTCATCAAGCCTTGAGTTTAGTGGTACATGCTGAACAATCAGCGATTAATAATGCATGGCTTAATGGCGCGCAAGCAGTACAAAGAATTGCAATCAGTGACGCTCCTTGTGGCTATTGCCGTCAATTTATGAATGAATTGAGTACTGCAGACTCACTTGAGATTTTATTGCCAGAGCGTGACTTTAACCTTCATGAGTTATTGCCTTATTCATTTGGTCCGAAAGATTTAGGTAATGATGCGTGTTTATTCTCGCATAAGCAAAGTGATAAACAATTTGCCGGCCTTACCATTGATGACGCAAAACTTATTCAATTAGCACTCAATGCATATGTGCCATACACAGGTAATTTTAGTGCTGTTAAATTAAGTACATTTACAGAAGGGGATTTTTACGGAAGCTATGCCGAAAATGCTGCCTATAGTCCAAGCCTTTCGCCATTACAAAGTGCATTGAGTCAGTTTTATCTTGCGGGTTTAAGCTTTGATGATAAAACAGTTAAGTCGATAACCTTGTTAGAAACACAAGGGGCAGAAAATCAATATAAGGTGGCTAAATCTGTGCTGGCAAGCTTTGCAAACCCACCAGCATTTGAGCACTATATTGCGAAATTAAGTAACGCTTAATTAAGCAATAGTTTTGCAGCTTCAATGACGACGGCGACTGATTTTTTCTCAATCTCGCCGTGGTCAACATTCGGAATCTCTTGTTTAGTACGATTTACTAAAACACCTGCAACACATGCTGCGCGTAAGCCAAGGGCAGCACACATAGTAAATAGTGTTGCTGATTCCATCTCGTAGTTCATCACACCTAGTTTTTGCCACTCTTCACAGCTGCCTTGGAATGAGCGCGGAACATAACCTGAATAAGTATCGTAACGCTCTTGACCTGGGTAGAATGTGTCACTTGATGCAGTAATACCAATGTGGAAATTAATTCCTAATTTATCACATGCATTGACCATTGCTTGTGTAGCAAAAAAGTCAGACACAGCAGGGTAGCTTAGTGGTGCAAAATGCTGGCTTGCGCCATCTAATCGAACAGATGCTTGGCTAATTAAAATGTCGCCTTCATTGATGTGCGGCTGAATAGCACCGGTCGTGCCAATTCGCAAAAAGGTATCAATACCAAGTTGGGCAAGCTCTTCAACAGCAATTGAAGTAGATGGGCCGCCAATACCGGTTGAACAAACGACAACACTGTGGCCGTTTAGCTCACCACGGTAAACATGAAATTCACGAGTCTTCGCTAAGCATTCAGGGTTATCAAGAAGCGTAGAAATGCGTGCTGAGCGGTCAGGATCGCCAGGTACGATAGCAAGAGTTGCCCCTTTTAAGTCGTCACGTGTGATCCCTAAGTGAAATACCTTTTCCATTATTAAACCTTATTTTTGTCTAAAGCGTAATACTTTAATCATATGTGTTTAAAGTACAGGACAGATGTCCGATTAACTTAACAATGTTGCAAGAATTGCACAGTTAACCTAAACCTAAAGATGTCACCTTTAATGAGGATACATTATGCCAGCATCATCTTCTATGAACAAAAATCACGAATTTGCTCGTTGTTTAGAGAGCTCTCAAATATCTGCATCTGCACCGTTTCATTGGTTAGCACTTGCATTTAAGGACATCGCTAATGCGCCAATACTGAGCCTTGTCTACGGATTAGTATTTACCTTGATACCAGCGACAATTATGTATTTTGTATATCAGTTTGATACGCACTTAGTTATTTTGCCTGCTGTGGTTGGCTTTGCATTAATAGGCCCTGCCTTTGCTGCTGGCCTTTATGATGTAGCGTGGGAGCTTGAAAAAGGCCATAAACCTACTCTAATGCATAGCCTGAAATCTATGTTTAGAAACCCAGCAGGTGAATGGGGCTTTGCTGTGTTATTAATGGTGATTATGATTGTTTGGATGCGTTTAGCTGCGCTCATCCACGCCCTATATCCGAATGTTGTTAACCCGAGTTTTGAGCAATTATCGGCGTTTTTAACGCTCGGTAGTATTGTTGGTGGTATTTTACTTGTCACTGTATTTGCTATCTCTGCGTTTACCCCGCAAATTATGATGGAGCGCCGAGTTGATATCATGACAGCGGTAATTTCTTCGATGAACGCGGTTAAAACCAATTTTGCTGCCATGGTTGTTTGGGCTGGGATAATACTCTGTTTAGTGTTTGTAGGTTTTATTACAGGCACTGCTGGGTTTATTGTGATTATGCCATTATTAAGCTACGCCAGTTGGCATGCATACATTGCGGTTATCAAAACCAAAAAGCCAAGAGGCTACGAATAATGAGTATTCACTTCGTTTGAATATAAATCTATAGCGGCAATCGACTCGGTTGCCGCAAAATTTGACTTTCTTTTCGCGCATGTTATACCTGCCAAAATACAGCGCTCTTATTTGACTAGAGCAGTTTAAATTCATCTGCATTAAAAATATAACCTTTCAATATCAGTGAGTTATAGATTCGGTTGAGCAAGTGATTCTTGAGTCTTAAAAATCTTAACTATACACAAAACTGATTGCGTAAGTTTTTTGTTTACGCATGAATATGCAGACAATGATCAGCGGAGTAGAGATGAGTAACACACAAAAAGCATTCCACGAAAAACTAAGTCAGTGTCTTTGTCCTCCTGGCGATGGTGTATTTACAGTAAATACAGCAAAAGAGCGTAAAGATGCGCTGCGTACTAAATTATACGGTCAAACAGACAATGTTGATGTGCTTTGGAAAGAGTCACTTGAAACATTGGCAGAGTCTGAGCACAAAGCCGTTATTTTAGGTATTAGCTCTGACTGCGGCGGTGGTATATTACGTGGTGCTAACTGGGGACCTCTTTTTTTACGCTCTACCTTGATTGATCAACAACCGCAAGCACGCGCTTTTGATTTAGGTGATGTGCGTGTGATCCCACATTTACTGCATGATAAATACCTTAACGATGCGACCATCACAAACTGCCAAAAAGCGTTATATGCTGATGAAAACAGTGAATACCATGTATCACCTTTGTCTATCACTGAAGATGTCTGTGACGGCTTTTATGCGAACTACCCTGATAAGGGTATTTTTGGTATCGGTGGCGACCACTCAATTAGCTACCCGCTAACTAAAGCTTACTTAAAAGCAAAACGTGATGCTGGCAAACGCACTGCAATCATTCACTTTGATGCTCATACAGACTTATTAGTAGAGCGTCTTGGTATTGATTTATGCTTTGGTTCTTGGTGTACACATATTCTTGAGTACTTACCAGCGCCACGTAACCTAATTCAATTTGGTATCCGCTCTAGTGGTAAGCCTAAGCAACATTGGGAAGACACGTTTGGTGTTAAACAACATTGGGCCCACGAAATCATCGAACGTGGCTCTAAAGCAGTTGCTGAAGAAGTGATTGCACAGCTTAAAGCAGATAATGTTGATGAGCTTTATGTGAGCTTTGATATTGATGCGCTTGATGAAAGCTTTGCTTCAGCGACAGGAACACCAGAAGCCGGTGGCTTAACACCTCAGCATGCATTAGACATTCTTGTTGCATTGGCTGACGAGTTCCCAATTACAGGTGCTGATATGATGGAAATCGCGCCATTCACCGACAGCTCACTAATCGGCCAAACAAGTTCTGAAACGACACTCAGAGAAGGTGCTAAAATCTCTGCATTTTTGATTGGTGCAATGAATAAGTAATTCATTTTGCAAGATTAGCGGAAACTTAGTTTCCGCTAATTGTTTATTTCTATTTTACATTTCAAATTTCATCACCTCGCGCTATATTTGTATAAAAAATAATTATAATTTCCGGTATAGCGATTATGCATAAGCTCTTTATCTTACTTTGTTTACTAGTGTCTTTACCTGTATTCTCTGCAATTACAGTGGTCACTGAAAATTTACCGCAGTTACAGTATCAAGATGAGAATGGTGAGTTAGTGGGGACTGTAGTTGATAAAGTACTAACATCGCTCAAGCAAAGTAACATCAACTATGAAATTTCTGTGAACCCTTGGTCTGTTTCTTACAATGCGGCTCTTAGAGATGAAAATACATGTATATTCTCAATAGCTAGATTACCTGCTAGGGAGCGTGATTTTATCTGGTTGTCAAAACTTGGACGTTTCTCTGCTTCATTTTATTCGTTTAATTTTCAGCAAATTTCAATTAGTAATTTACAACAAGCTAAGCAATACCGTATTGCGGTGCTAAAAGATAATTACTCTCATATTTTCTTAAAAGAACATGGCTTTGATGAAACAAATCAGCTGATATTACTTGATAGTTTTGACAATATTTATGATGTGTTAAAAAGTCGTCGAACGAGCATAGATTTAGTCGTTTTAAGTGATCAACAATTTAATTTTGAATTACAAAAAGACTCTACACTCAACTCACTAAAACCAGTGTTTAGTATTCCTGTTGTTAATCCTGACTTATATTTTGCTTGTAATAAAAATATGAACACTGCATGGCTTGAGAAGTTAAGTAAAGCCTTTGCTGATTACGATTAAAAATAGCACTTGTTGATTGTAATAAAGCGGCTATAATCAGCTGCTTTTTGTCCATTCTCGCCAAACTCTAGCTAGCAAAACGAGCAAAAAGTTGTTTGCATTCAACACTCTGAATGCGTTTAAATGTTAGGAGTTACAATGAGTGACTTACTCATTATTATTATTTTAATTCTGATCAGTGCGTTGTTTGCTATGAGCGAAATTGCAATAGCAGCATCACGCAAGATTAAATTACGAGTAATGGTGGACGAGGGGAGTTCTAAAGCCCAAGCGGTGCTGGCGTTGCAAGAGCAACCTGGTGCTTTCTTTGCCATGATACAAATTGCCCTGAATGCAATTGCCATTTTGGGTGGTATTGTTGGTGAGCAAGCATTATCGCCTTATATCGAACAAATCTTAGGTATGATTTACCAAGGACCTTTACTAAGCCAAATCAGCTTTTTGATTTCGTTTTTGAGTATTACATCTTTGTTTATTCTATTTGCTGACTTATTACCTAAACGGTTAGCGATGATTATGCCGGAAGCCGTTGCAGTTAATGTGGTTTCTATAATGCGCTGGGTAACTTTTGCGCTAACACCCTTTGTCGTTTTCTTTAATGGAATTACCAACCTGATTTTGCGCGCGTTTAAAGTACCCGCTGAACGAGAAGACATTGTTACGACAGAAGACATTGTGGCGATGATGGATGCAGGGGCAGAGTACGGTAGCTTACAGCAACAAGAATATGAGTTAATTGGCAATGTATTCGATTTAGAAGCGCGTTTTTTATCGAGTGTAATGACCCCACGTGATCAAATTGTCTATTTTGATGTTAAAGCAGATGCTCAAGAAGTGGCGACCAAAATTATCGAACATCCACATAACCACTTTTTAGTCTGTGATGGTAATTTAGATAAATTAATAGGTTCAGTTGAATCAAAAGATATTTTGCGCAAAGTGCTTAAAGGGCAAAGCGCCGAAATTGATAATGAATTGATAAGCCAAGATATTTTTTATCTTCCAGAAACATTGAGTTTGTCTGAAGCTTTAAACACATTCAAAAAAGCGGCTGAACCATTTGCCGTTGTGGTTAACGAGTATGCACTCATGGTAGGTATTGTCACTGTCAAAGATTTAATGAAAGGCTTTATGGGGGATTTAATTAGCCATCAAGGCGAAGAGTTAATTATTCAACGTGATAATTCATCTTGGCTGGTCGATGGTTTAACACCTGTGGTTGAGCTTGCTAAGGTACTTGAAATTGAAGAGTTCCCTGAGCAATCTCATTACGAAACAGTCGCAGGGTTTTTGATCTACACCATGAAACGCCTGCCTAAACGCGCTGAGTTTATCAATTTTGGTGGCTATAAGTTTGAAGTTGTCGATGTTGAAGGAGTGAAAGTCGAGCAACTACTCGTTACTCGCATTTCGGATACTGTTTAGGCCGCCGATGCGGCCTTACTCAAAGGCGCCTTTCACAAGGGCGTTACCTTTGCTTACCATATGAACACCCTTTGACCAGCATTCTGTTGGCGCAAGCGTTGTTTTATTAAGTAGCACAAGATCGGCATCTGCATTTTGTTTAATGACACCTTTATTGATACCCAGTATCTGTGCAGGGTTTGATGTAATCGCCATTAAAGCGTGTTCAATCGAAACATTATATTTTTGCACTGCTTCTACAAACGAACCATGCAATGTAGACTCTTTACCTACTTCAAGGCCAAGCAGATTATAGCTTTTGTCAAAAATAGGGAGACTTGCATGGCCATCAGAGCTCATAGTGAGCTTTGTAGGGTCGACCTTATTCTCTAGGCAATAAGCGAGTGCGTGTGCGGCAGAGTATTCCCCATGAGCAAGGTCATACTCGGTTGTACTTGTTGTAAAATCGATAGTGCCACCGGCTTTACAAAACTCTACCCCAGCATTAAGTAAGTCGATATTTCGATTCATGTGAGTTGGGTAAAATTGTGCCAGTGAAATATCGGTTAGCTTATCAACCTCATGTAATAACGATAAATGTGTATCAACAGGGCCAACATGAATGCTGACTGTGCCTTTTTTACCACTTAACATGCCTGCCACTTTTGCCTCAGCGGCAAGCTCTGCCAGCTGTTGTACCGTGGGTTGGCTACTACGATGATCAGATATAGCAACTTCACCCACACCAATAAACTCATCAATGTACATTAAATCGCTGGTGACTGAGCCAGTCAGTGTTTTCGCAGGTAAATGATATGAGCCCGAATGACAAAACACGTTGAGCCCAAGCTCTTTCAGCTCTTTTGCTTTAGCAATCAGGTTACTATGAGTTCGGCTACTTGAGTCAGTGCCAAGGGCTGCAATAACCGTTGTTGTGCCATGCAATGTTGCATCAGTCAGGTTCATTTCAGGTGTTCTGCTTGCAAAGCCAGCTTCGCCGCCTCCGCCAGTTATATGAACGAGTGAATCTACAAACCCTGGGGCTAAAATACAATGAGTGCCATCGACTGTAGTAATCCTCTGATAAGTATCGATGGTGATTTCAGGCTGTATATCAACTATTTTTCCGCCAGCAATAAGAACATCTTGAGTGCCTAAAGGTGAGGGGGCGAAAACGTCTGCGCCTTTTATAAGTGTTAACATAATTAAATCTTTTACTGATAGTTAATAAAGTGTGCGAGAAAAATAAAGCAGCTAGCAAGGCCAAACAAAGCTAAAGTGAAGCGCCAAATAAAACGTGCCCATTCACTCCAATCTAATTTAACAATACCTAAACAGCCAATGAGACTAGCAGAAGTCGGAATAAAAATATTGGTTAAACCATCACCCAACTGAAATGCTAACACCACAATTTGACGTGAGATATTTAACAAATCACCGAGCGGTGACATTAGCGGCATCGTTATGGCTGCTTGTCCAGAGCCTGACGAAACAAAGAAGTTAAATACACTTTGAAATAATAGCATGCCCCAAGCCGCAATATAGTCGGGTACAACTGAAATGCTGGTGGCACTGTAGTACAGCAAGGTATTTAGAGTTGAAGGCGAGGTTAAGTCACTACCGCCAAGTATTAAAATAACGCCTTTTGCCAGAGCAACTAAAAGCGCTGCAGGTAGCAGTTCTTGAGCACCTTCTTTAAATGCGTTTGCGCTTTCATTGGCAGTTTGTTTTTTAAATAGGCTGGCGATTACAGCACAAGCAATCCCTAGGCAAAAGAATTGCGCTGCTAATTCAGGAATATAATACTGCCTAGCCATCACGCCCCAAATAACCCAAACAATGCCAGCAATAAAAGTAAGTAAGATTAGTTTATCTGCGTTATCTAAATTTATTGCACTGTCTTGGTGTTGGTTAGATTGTTGTTTAGTGGCTCTGATAGAGTTGGCATAGCGAATAGTGAATACAAGGCCAAATGAAGTAAAAACAAGCCAAGCAACCATTCTGAACCCTGCGCCAGAAAAAACGGGAATTTCAGCTATAGACTGAGCTATGGCAATGCTAAACGGGTTCATCCATGAGGTGGCAAAGCCAATTTGTGTAGCAACATAGGTTGTTAATACCGTTACTTTTGCGTCATAGCCAAGTTGTTTCATAATCGGGAATAACACAATACAAAAGGCAATGGCTTCCTCACCCATGCCGAAAACCGCACCACCTAAAGAGAAAAGCACGAACAAGAGAGGAATGAATACCCACTCAATATGTTGTGTTTTATTGATCAGTGCCATGATGCCGTTATTTACCGCACCGGTTTTTAAGATAATCCCAAACGCACCGCCAGTGATTAAAATAAACGCCATCACACCAATCGCTGCGCCATACTTATCACCTGACACTAATCCTTCAAATAAGACATTAGCGAGGCCAATTTCACCACCTTCTGCAAATAATGCTGGCGGGGTATGATCTGAGGCTGTTTGATATTGTGATAATTCAACACTATGGCTATCTTTTTCGGCATTAAATACACCGGGGGTTATAAATAGGCTGGCAAAATAGGCGATAACTGCGACGCACAACAAAATGATGCTCGCATCTGGCATCGCAAACTGTTTGTTTTTCATAAAGTCACTTAAATGTCATTCGACGTTTATAAGATAAGCAAGGTATTGTAGCCCTTGCTAAGAAAGATTAATACTGAGAGTCGTCAGTTTAAGATAACGTAAGCTCAAAAGTGTGGGCGACGATTAAGCCGCCCATACCTTGCTAAAAGCGATAGCTCAAACTTAACGTATAGCGACTGCCATAAGCATTATGGTTTATAGAATCAAAACCTCGACTTGAACCATATAGTTTAGGCGGTTCTTTATTAAAGATATTATCGATACGAGCACGGATTGATAATGCATCATTGATAAAATATCCGGCTGATAAATCCCATACTAGCCAGTCATCAACATCACGCTTTAACTCATCATTAAGCTCGCCAAGTTCTTCTAGCTCGTCTATTTCACGGCCACGAAGCCCTTCAATATCATCCTCATAGCTACTGGTATAATTGGCACCTAGATTTATGTAATAACTCTCGGCATCCCAATCGATAGAGAATCTGCCAACATTTTCAGGGTAGCGATAAGTGCCGATTAGCTGTTCGATTGCATCTGAACCGGGTTTATTTCTCTCAAACTCTAAATAGTGTGTACCATCAAAAGCGAGCGTTAAGTTACCTTGTGCAAAAAGAAAACGATGATCGAACTTAAAGTCGATTCCCGCTAAGGTTTGTGTGCCGGTATTTTCCAGTGGAATAACATGGTCTCTAAATAGCGGCAGGAATAGCTCATCTTCTCGCGGATTAAATTCACTAATATAGTTTGTTAGGATCTCTGAAAGATTAGCGCCATCACTTTCGATATTAAGGCCTGCATTATCGGTTACTTCACACAGCTGCTGCTCGTAGGAAATACCTTGTTGTCCTTGTGGTACTAAGCCACAGTGACGAAGAGACGCGTCCGTAATTGCTCTATCAAGCACGGCAGTCATATTGGTATCGATGACTTGTTCATGATCAAAATGCCAATAATCGACAGTTAGGTTGGTATTTACAGATGGACTCCATGCAAAGCCAATGCTGAGCGCTTCAGATTCCTCGGCTTTGAGTGCTTGATTACCAAGCTCTAGGCTGTTAACACTGACTTCTGTACCATCACCCATACAGTATAAATCTGCAACAGCCTGATTTGCGCCGCAATCAAAGCTTGATTGTGTGGTCCGTAATTTTACGCCAGCTTGAGTTAATGATGGTGCTCTAAACGACGTTGACCAAGAGCTCCTAATAATTAGAGAATCTGAAGGGCGGTAGCTTAAACCCACTTTAGGGTTAAATGTTCCACCAAAGTCATCGTAATGATCGTAACGACCAGCAATTTGCAATTCTAGCTGCTCAGTAACTGGCATATTCAACTCTACAAATGCAGCGTACTGTGTGCGGTCTGCTTCTGATAAGCTCGAGCCAAAACCAAAAACGTCGACTAAATAACCATTTTCAGCACGCGCTTGAGAGTCTAAAGACGGAATATCTTTTAACTCTTCTCGGCGAGCCTCAATACCAAATGCAGCATAAATGGGTAACTCATTAAATGTAAATAAATCGCCATTAAAGTTTAAATCCCATCCGTAGACTGTACTTTCACCACTTCTACTTGGGTTTGCTTTTGCAAGCTCAAGCACCGCATCGTTATTTTCATCACCTTGTAAAAATGGGTTGTAGAACGGCATTAACTGACCTTGCGCACAATTGAGCTGTGTTCCATCAAATGTAGCTAATGATCCGTCGGAGCATAATTCACCATTGATTGCAGCATGAAATTGGTAGCGGTTGTAAATACCATCAATCGCTTCTTGCTCTGACTTAGAACGAGAAAATGTTACACCTGACTCCCAACTCCAGTCCCCAATGTAACCGGCTAGGCTACTGACTAAACGAAAGTTTTTAGTTTCAACTTCAACAGTTCGTGGTGAATTAAAACGTGCATCAAATGCAAAGCCATACACTTCTCGACCCGCTTGAGTGGTAAATGGATCAATATAAAGCTGGTCCATTAAGTCGTTACTGCCATCAGCGTTATCATAAATGAATAGCGCATCTTCTATGATAAACGGACCATCATCGTCGTTTATTTGATTGATTGGTGCAGGTGATGAATAGGCTTTTGATTTAGTTTGGCTATAGAAGAAATCGGTATGCCAATCTAAATCACCTAAGGTGCTGTTAAACATAAAGCCAGTTGAAAGGCTTTCAAATGGGGTTTCTAGGTAATCATCTTGGTTTGCATAGTAAGCACAAATTTGCTCACCATGCTCAGTCGTGACAAGCTCTGTTTTACAGTTTGGGGCTGGTAGTTCATTGCCATCTCGGCTGCTGAAGTAATAAATGTTTGGTGAGTTCTCAAGTTTCGGTAAATATGAGTAACCATTTACTAGATTAGGCGTTGCGGTATAACTTCTGTCGGTCGCTTTAAAGGCATTGCGGTCGTATATATCAGCAAATACCGTTAAGTTACTTTCACCGATATTGGTTCCGTAGACTAAGTTAAGTTGCTTCTTAGCTTCATCATGACTGTCAAAGCTATTGGTGTAAGAAGTGTTTACTTCAGCTCCTTGATAGTCATCTTTGAGAATATAGTTAATAACACCGGCTACCGCATCAGCTCCATAAATTGCTGATGCGCCAGTGGCTAAAATATCAATGCGCTCGATTGCAGCAAGCGGAATTGAATTTACATCAACAAAGTTTTCAGTGCCTGCTGCAAACGAGCTTGGTGCAACACGCCTACCATTAATGAGTGTTAATGTGGCAGATGGCCCCATACCTCGAAGGCTCGCAGCGGATTGACCCGCTGGCGTTGAGGTTGATGTACCACCACTTTCAGATGTTGAAAAGGTACCGGATCCGCCTTTAAATACGGATAAATCTTTTAATAATTCATGAATAGTGTTCGCTCCTGAGCGCTTGATTGCATCTTGGTCAAGCACGGTAAGCGGGATGGTTCCTTCTAAATCAACCCCTTTAATTCGTGATCCTGTTACTTCTACTCGTTCAATTTTTTCTGATTGTTGGTCGTTTTGAGCATACACAGTTTGTACTGGGCACAGCACAGCACTGATTGCTACAGCAATTGATAACTGACGAAACATATTGATTTACCTTTGCCTTAAAAAACACACGGCAAAACCGTGACATTTTGAATAATTGTTATAATTTTTTAGACAGGGCAGTGGGTTATAGACACAACTAGCCCCTCACAGGAAGTGAGGTGTGGCTACTCGTCAAACCACTCCGAAAGGTAGTGTGGAGAGTAGAAATATGTGCAAAGCGATAATGCGTTTTTCAACATAATTCCAATCCGTAAGGTCTTTTGACAAAGCTAGCGATACAGTGCTAGCTTACTCGCGTTTTTAAATGTTCCTTTTTTTTATAGCAAGCAACAAAAAGCTGCGCAAGCAATTTTCTAATATTTTTTTACAAGAGTGTAACAATATGAACATCCTTAAGGAGCAAAAGACTAAATATCAAACTTCAGCTTTTTCTTTGGTATTTAGTTTGTTTTTCGCATCATTTGGCAGCAAAGTCTATGCAAATGATCAACAGCAAACGTTGGTTTTAATTGGCGGATCTTTGACCACCTGCTCAAGTATGAGCCCTAAAAATTGTCTTTCGAATAAACAGATTAGTGGTAAACAGACTAATCAATATCGATTAAATAATGATGCTTTATCTGCAATAAAGACAAATTGGCCAACCAAGAACAAAAAAAATCGTCAGCAAACGCTTAAGGTATTAGCACAGATTGCACGTCAAAAGTCAGGTGTGATCACTAAAAGTGATATTTTATGGGCTTGGCGCGATTTAGATAACAAGTTACTAAACGAGCTTACTGATTCAGAATACAACTTTGTCATAGACTCACTTGAAGTGGCTGTATTAAATACAGATTCGACCCGCCAAAAAGAGTTGGTCAGTACAAGCGATAATAACGAACGTGCAGCCAATGATATTTTAGATTTTGTTGCTGCTTCATTAAAAACAAGCACCGAATCACCAACAATTTTAGCGGTTACTGCATCAAGCAGAGATCCATATGAATCAGCTGACTTTTATGAAGGGTTATTAAACTTTACTGGTGTAGAATCAAGCTGGTTACCTCTAACACCTGCTTTAGCAAAAGCGATTACCAGTAAGCAATGTGAGAGTTTGGAATCTTTACGTACAGAGTCTATGGGCGTTTTTAATCGTGAGACTATTTACCCTGATCGAATCAAGGCCGAAAAAGCGCTTTGTGATAAAGGGGTCGATCATTTAGTTAAGCTGATTAAAAACGCGACGGGTATTATGTTTAACGGTGGCGATCAGAGTTTAACCAGAAAAGTACTGTTTGATGATAACGGTAAGCAATATCCTTGGACTCAGGCAATTTTACAAAGACCATTACTTGTTGGCACAAGCGCAGGTACAGCGGTGCAAAGTGGTGGTAAAAATGCCTATGGCACAGTGCCGATGATTTCAAATGGTACAAGTTTAGCGGCAATGAGAGAAGGCTCGTTTGCAGTATCACCGCCAAGTGAGCGCTGTGAAAATGAATGCGGTGATAAGCTTTCGGCTGATAGTCTTACCTATGAAAAACAAGGTGGGCTTGGCAGCTTTACTTATGGTGTTCTTGATACACACTTTAGCGAGCGCAACAGAACAATGCGTTTGGCAAGATTACTGGCAGATACCGGGCAACAGCATGGTTTTGGCATTGATGAGACCACCGCCCTTGTATCAATTCGAGCTGGTGAAACCGCACTAATGACGGTGATTGGTAAAAGCGGTGTCGTGCATGTTAAATCTAACGCTAAAAATAACGGAGCAATCAGTTATTGGCCTGCTGGTGCAGTTATTGATGTAACAAAGGATGGTTTTACTCTAGCTAAACGAACTGTTGATAATGCACTCCCTAGTATTAAAATTCCGCCACTGCCGATGCAGCGTTTTGGCACTATATTTTCAGATGCTAAATTACGTTCGCTTGTACAAGCTATGTGCTTAACACAAGAGCAACAAGCAGTCGCTCAGCATGATGAGTTTTTATTGGATTTAAATGCCACTGACAATACTCATTATTACCGTGTAAACACCAGTAGTACAGGCTGTGCGGTAGAAAACCTAGCCTTTAAAGTTAAGACATTTTAACGATGTAAGGTACTGAAAAAGTAGTGGATTATTTGTTCATTATTAGTTAGCGTAAGGCTAATAATGAACAAACCATGGAATGGGGTTATGAAATATAACGTACTACTTTTATTTATTTTTGGCTGTTTATTTGCCTATTTATCTATACCAGTCATAGGTTATGGTTCAGCTATTGCGATTCCAACCGAAGTACTTTCAGCCCTTTATGACTTGTCACCTAACTTTGCTTTATCAATGGTTGATATCGTTACTTTAGGCCTTCCTTTGTTAGCGTTACTTTTAGTATTTTTACTCATTAGTAAGTCCCTGTACCTTAGAGATAAAGCGTATTCATACTTTATATTGCTGACACCATTTTTAGCGCTGCATTTATATTTTGCTGTTAACAGCTTTTCTGCAAATATTGATAACACCACTTTACTGACTAGTCTGCCTAAGTATGTATTACTAGTGCTTTTTGTTGCGCTTTTTTCTACTCATAAGAAACCGAACTTTAGTTGATGTAAGTCATACGCGAAAGATCAACATATAGGCTAATCTGTAATTAATCAGTGAACCAAGTTGGTAACACAATGAAAAAATTACTGCTATTAACAAGTGGGGGTGATTGCCCTGGGCTCAATGGGGTGATCAGAGCGGTGGTTAAAGCAGCCGAACATGATGGCAATTGGCAGGTGTATGGTAGCCGAAGAGCATACTGTGGTGTGCTTGAAAAGCCAAATGATATTATGCACTTAACCAGTGAAGTGGTGGCGGGTATTCATGTTCGTGGTGGAACAATTCTCGAAACTGTTAATAAAGGGAATCCAACCGCTTTTCCTGCTGAAATAGCAGGCGAACAAGTGTTTATTGACCGCTCTGATGAGTTAATCAGTATTATTAAGCAACTTGGGTTTGATGCCGTTATAAATATTGGTGGTGATGGTTCGCATAGGGTATCTCAGCATTTATTTGAGCATGGCTTAAATATCGTAGGCGTACCAAAAACCATTGATAATGATTTATATGGCACTGATTACACAATTGGTTTTCAGACTGCTGTCGACACCGCCACCGAAGCAATTGATCGATTAATACCAACAGCGCAAAGTCATAACCGAGTGATTGTGACTGAGGTAATGGGACGCGATGCCGGTTGGATTTGTTTGCACTCTGCTATTGCAGCTGGCGCAGAAGTCGCGCTTATTCCAGAAATTCCTTACGATATTGAAGCGATTAAAGCCAAACTAACATCACGTTTTGATAAAGGCCACGGATTTGCCAATATTGTCATTTCAGAAGGAGCTAAACCTGTTGCTGGTGGTGTTGTTAGTAAACAATCAAATGAACTCGGTTACGAAAACCCTGTACTAGGTGGTATTGCTGAGCAGCTTGCTTCACAAATACGTGTAGCGCTTGACCTTGATGTAAGAGTAACCGTATTAGGGCATATTCAACGTGGTGGCACACCTAATGCGTTTGATAGGGTGCTTGCAGCAGAGTTTGGGGTGCAAGCATTTGAGCTAGTAAAGCAAGGCCAATTTGGTTTTATCCCTGTCAGTAAAGACGGTGAAATTAAACCAATCAGTTTAAAAGAAGCTACTTCTGAATATCGTGTCATCCCTCTAGAACATCCTTTAATAACAAGTGCCCGCGCTATGGGCATGTGTTTAGGCGAATAATCTGCGAATTGATATAACTTCAATTCGCATAACTAATAGTTTTAAAACAACTTTCTCAGTTACGTTCGTAATAATTCAATTAGCAATTTATTTATTGCACAAAATTCATGCGTTAAAGCAAGCATTTTATTTAATGTAAAGTTCTTTAAAGATGGTTGATCTGTGCCTTTTTTGGTTTAGAATGATCGTTCACTCTAAACTAAGGAACTACACATGCAGCGCTCTCGCATTCCATTTTTTGCACTGTCAGCTTTGGCTGGTGCTGTTTTATTATCAGGCTGCGGCCAATCAGAATCGGCTCAAGGGCAAACGCAGGCAGCTCAAGCTGTTCCTGTTGGCGTTATTGAGATGCAAAGTAAAGCACTTACACTAACTAAAGAATTACCAGGTCGTGTGGCTGCTTCACGTATTGCGCAAATTCGTCCGCAGGTTAACGGTATTATTCAGTCTCGTATGTTTGTTGAAGGTGCTGAGGTTGAAAAAGGCCAAGCTTTATATCAGATTGACCCATCTACATTTGAAGCTGAAGTAGCGACTAGTAAAGCCGCTATTACTAAAGCTCAAGCAAGTATTGCAAATGCCAAGGCAAAAGCAGAACGCTATAAAGAGCTATTGAGCATCAAAGCAGTAAGCCAACAAGATTACGATGAAGCTGATGCAGCATACAAAGGTGCAAAAGCTGACTTACTGACAGCTCAAGCGCAGCTTAAAACCGCTGAAATCAATTTAAACTACAGTAAAGTGTTAGCGCCAATTAGTGGCCAAATTGGTAAATCAGATGTCACTGCCGGTGCCCTTGTGAGTGCAAATCAAGCAACTGCATTAGCAACCATTACTCAATTAGACCCAATCTATGTTGATTTAACCCAGTCAAGCAGTGAACTAACACGTTTGAAAAAAGCCATTGCTGCGGGTGAGCTTGATAAAGATGCTGCTTTGCATTCAAAAGTTGAATTAAAGATGGAAGACGGCAGTACTTATCAACATAAAGGTACATTGCAATTCTCTGAAGTGACTGTTGATCCAAGCACAGGCTCAGTAACCTTACGTGCTGAATTTCCTAACCCAGAAAAATTACTACTACCAGGTATGTATGTTCGTGCAGTGATTGTTGAAGGTGTGAAAAGTGATGCGATTTTAGCACCGCAACGTGGCGTAAGCAGAAACACCAAAGGTGAGCCTACTGCCATGGTAGTAAGCAAAGACAATACCGTAGAAGCACGCGTGCTTAAAACTGATCGTACTGTTGGTTCAAACTGGTTAGTGACAGATGGCCTAAACAGCGGCGATAAGTTAATTGTTGAAGGTTTACAGAAAATCCGCCCAGGTGCACCAGTCAATGCAATGCCTGCAGAATCAGCAGCTAACAGCCAGTAACGGAGAAACTTAATGTCACGATTTTTTATTGATCGGCCCATATTTGCTTGGGTGCTTGCTATCGTTGTGATGCTGGCAGGTATCTTAGCAATTAGAAGTTTGCCGGTTGCACAGTATCCATCAATTGCACCACCTGCAATTAGTATTCAAGCCACATACCCTGGTGCGTCGGCCCGTACTCTAGAAGATACGGTTACACAGGTTATTGAACAAAAAATGAAAGGGCTAGATGGCTTGCTCTACATGTCGTCAACCTCAGAGTCTAACGGCTCTGCGACATTAACCTTAACCTTTAGTGCAGATACAGACCCTGATATTGCACAGGTTCAAGTACAAAACAAATTGTCGCTTGCAACACCGTTATTACCAGAAGAAGTACAACGCCAAGGTGTCTCGGTTGCAAAATCGGCTCGTAACTTCTTAATGGTTGTAGGCTTTGTATCTGAAGACGGCAGTATGAACAACATCGATATCGGTGATTATGTTTCATCAAACGTGCTTGATATTATCTCACGTGTAAACGGTGTTGGTGAAGTACAGCTTTTTGGTTCTCAATATGCAATGCGTATTTGGTTAGACCCAGCTAAATTACTTAAATACTCATTAACTCCTGCTGATATTAGTGCTGCAATAAGTGCTCAAAATGCGCAGGTTTCAGCAGGTCAACTAGGTGCATTGCCTGCGGTGAGTGGCCAGCAATTAAATGCAACGGTGACTGCACAAAGCCGCTTACAAACACCTGAGCAATTTAGAAATATCTTTGTAAAAACCAATGCTGATGGTTCAGTTGTTCGTTTAAGTGACGTTGCTGATGTTGAATTAGGTGGTGAAAATTACGGTGTTGTTGCGCGTTTTAACGGCAAACCGGCATCAGGTTTAGGTGTTAAGCTAGCCAGTGGTGCTAATGCACTTGATACAGCAGATGGCGTAAAAGCCGCGCTTGCTGAACTTGAGCCTTTCTTCCCAGAAGGTTTAACAACGGTTGTTCCTTACGATACAACGCCATTCGTATCGCTTTCAATTGAAAAAGTTGTCAGCACTCTTATTGAAGCTGTTGTGCTGGTGTTCTTGGTCATGTACTTATTCTTACAGAACTTCAGAGCAACACTTATTCCGACTATTGCAGTACCTGTTGTATTGCTTGGGACGTTTGCTATCTTGCAAGTGTTTGGCTTCTCAATTAATACCTTAACCATGTTTGCGATGGTACTTGCCATCGGTCTACTGGTAGATGATGCAATCGTCGTCGTTGAAAACGTTGAACGTGTAATGACAGAAGAGAACTTATCTCCTCTTGAAGCAACACGTAAATCAATGGATGAAATCAAAGGTGCCCTTGTTGGTATTGCGATGGTGCTCTCGGCAGTATTCGTGCCTATGGCGTTTTTCCCAGGCTCAACAGGTGTTATTTATCGCCAGTTCTCAATTACCTTGGTAACTGCGATGAGTTTATCAGTGCTTGTTGCATTGATTTTAACGCCAGCTTTATGTGCGACAATGCTAAAACCAAGTCATGTACATAACGATAAGTCTTTATTTGGTCGTTTCTTCCTTGGCTTTAACCGTGGTTTTGACAGAACGAACTCGGGTACACAAGGTTTTGTGTCTCGCATGATCAAGCACAGTAAACGCTACTTACTTATTTACGGTTTAATCGTGGGTGGCATGGTGTTTATTTTCTCACAATTACCATCGGCATTCTTACCAGATGAAGACCAAGGTATTTTGTTTAACCAAGTCAGCTTACCTGCCGGTGCGACAACAGAGCAAACGTTAAAAGTTGTTGAAAAGATGGAACATCACTTCTTAGAAGAACAATCAGAAGCGGTAAAATCTATCTTTACGGTAACAGGCTTTAGCTTTGCAGGTTCTGGTCAAAACGCGGCAATCGGCTTTGTGGGTTTAAAACACTGGGATGAGCGTCAACGCCCTGATCTAACCGTCGGTGCGGTTGCAGGTAAAGCCATGGGGTACTTCTCAACCATTAAAGAAGCATTCGTGTTTGCTTTCCCACCTCCTGCGGTTGTTGAGCTTGGTACTGCAAACGGTTTCACCTTGTTCTTACAAGATAGGGTTGGTCTAGGTCACGAAAAACTACTTGAAGCACGCAACATGTTTTTAGGTATGGCTGCACAAAACCCGGTGTTATCAGGTGTGCGCCCAAATGGTCAAGAAGATAAGCCAGAGCTTGAGCTTGATATTGATTTAGCAAAAGCCGAAGCATTAGGCCTAACGCAAGCAGATATCAATAATACGTTATCAACGGCTTGGGGTAGTAGCTATGTAAATGACTTTATTGACCGTGGTCGTGTGAAAAAAGTGTACTTACAAGGTACGCCAGAATCACGCATGGTGCCAGAAGACCTAGATGAGTGGTATGTACGTAACAATAATGGTGACATGGTGCCATTTACTGCCTTTGCTCATTCTTATTGGACTTATGGCTCACCGCGTCTTGAGCGTTATAACGGCTTCTCAGCGATGGAAATCCAAGGTGCTGCTGCTCCAGGCTACAGTACGGGTCAAGCGATGGCTGAAGTTGAGAAAATAGTTAAGAAGTTACCACCGGGTGTATCGTTCGAATGGACAGGTATTTCATATGAAGAACGTTTAAGTGGTGGTCAAGCGCCATTACTTTATGCACTTTCATTATTGGTTGTATTCCTATGTTTAGCGGCGTTATATGAGAGCTGGTCAGTTCCTGCAGCGGTTATGCTCATTGTACCGCTTGGTGTATTTGGTGCGTCGATTGCGTCATTTGTATTTAATTTATCAAACGATATTTATCTACAAGTGGGTCTATTAACCACCATAGGTTTGGCATCAAAAAATGCCATCTTAATTGTAGAGTTTGCTATTCATAAAATGGATGAAGGTATGAAACTTGTCGATGCCGCGGTAGCAGCTATTCGCCTTCGTTTACGTCCAATCTTTATGACATCAATGGCATTTGTGTGTGGTGTACTACCACTGGCAATTGCATCAAGTGCAGGCTCAGGTGCACAAAACGCACTCGGTATTGCTGTTATTGGCGGTACGCTTGCGTCATCGACCATTGTGGTAATCTTTGTGCCGCTGTTCTTTGTACTGGTGCGCCGAGTATTCCCAGGCAAAACAAAATCAACTAATGAGGAGCAGGCATAATGAAAGCTAAACTTATCTCAGTGTCTGTTGCTGCACTTATGTTATCTGCCTGTAATATGGCGCCAGATATGGAGCAACGTGAATTACCTGTTGCTCAAAACTATGATATCCAAGGTACAGCGGGCGATATAAATGCGCTCAATTGGCAGTCATTTTTCAGTAATGCGCAACTTCAACAGTTGATTGCGCTAACGCTTGAAAACAACAAAGATATTAAAACTGCTGCACTGAATGTGCAGCAGGTTAGAGCAATGTATCAGATTGAAGATTCTGCACTTTACCCAAGCATTGATCTCAATGCATCGGGTACTCGTCAGCGTCTTCCAGCAGATTTATCTGGTACTGGTCAAGCTACTATCTCTGAAAACTATTCAGCAACTGTTGGCTTAACCGCTTATGAGATTGATCTTTGGGGCAAAGTCCGCAACCAATCAGAGCAAGCTTTGCAAAACCTGTATTCTGCAGAATACAGTTTAACCAGTGTACGCATTAGTTTGATTTCTGAATTAGTGAATGCATGGCTTAACTATGCGACTGACAAAGAGCTATTGGCTTTAGCAAACGAGACTTTAAAGTCTCAGCAGGAGTCTTTAGAGCTAACCCGTAAAACATTTGCTCTAGGTGCTGCCTCTCAGTTAACGCTATCGCAACTTGAAAGCACAGTAGCAACCGCAAAAGTTGATATCGCAAACTATCAGCGTTTATTAAAGCGCGATAAAAATGCCCTCGACTTTTTAGTGGGTAAAACCGTGACTGCGGATTTATTACCATCACAAAATATTGATGATGTACTGAGTTTACCGGATGTGCCAGTAGGGTTACCGTCAGAGCTTCTTACTCAGCGACCTGATATCAAAGCTGCAGAGCATGATTTATTGGCAGCCAATGCAAATATTGGTGTGGCAAAAGCGGCATTCTATCCAAGCATCAGTTTAACCGCGAATGCGGGTACAGCTTCTGCTGACTTGAGTAATCTTTTTGATTCAGGTTCAGGTACTTGGAGTTTTGTACCTTCAGTAAACTTGCCTATTTTTAATATGGGTCGCAATCAAGCTAATCTCGATGTTGCAAAAGCACAGCAAGAAATGGCAATAACCAGTTACGAGCAAACCATTCAACAGGCATTTAAAGAAGTCTCTGATGCCCTTGCTGACCGTGAAGGTTATATGCACCAGCTAGATGCCCTGAATGATTTGTACCAAAGTAATGAGCTATCTTTTACTTTATCGGATGCGCGTTTTCAAAAAGGCGCAGACAGCTACTTGCAAGTATTGGATGCACAACGAAATTGGTACAGTGCAGGACAACAGTTAATTTTGGGTAAGCAAGCGTATTTGGCGAGCCAAATTAATTTGTATAAAGCACTGGGCGGCGGCTGGAATGCACAAAATACTGTGCAATAAATCAGCAAAAGCATAATTTATTTAAGGTTTTGCAGGATCTTAGTTGTTTTGACTCTCCTCTAAGATTAAGATCCTGTAAACCTTATTTAAATTAAAGTTAACCATAGTCAGTAAAGCTTGGAGAAACCATGACGCAAAAAACAAAAAGACACAATGACCCTGCGCTTGCCGAGGCAAGACGTAATCAAGTGCTTTGTGCCGCGGCAGATTGTTTTCGACGTAAAGGCTATCATGGCGCGGGAATGGCGGAAATCTCGAAGACTGCGGGTATGAGTGCTGGCCATATCTATAATTACTTCGCCAGTAAAGAAGCAATTATAGAATCGATTGTTGAACGTGATATGGAAGAAATGTTCTCAATCTTTAAGGAGTTTGCTGATAAACCCGGCGATCGTGTCACTGTTCTGCTAGATGGTCTTGACCGAGGCGTTGAACGCCATACCGATTTAAATCAAGGTGCGCTTGATTTAGAAATGCTTGCCGAGGCAGCACGTAATGAAAAAGTCGCTAACTTACTGCGTGAGTCAGATAGCCACGCCCGTGATTCAATGCGCGAATTATTAGTGGGTGAAAGAGGGCCGTTACAAGGAACGGCACTTGAAGAAGTGAATGCTCGTATTGAAGTGATGTTTTCTGTGATGGGGGGGCTTTTACTACGCAAAATGCTGAACCCAGATCTAGATATTAATGAATTACTTAAAGCACTTCGCCCAACAATGAAAACCTTGTTACTACCTTTTGAATAAAGCGCATCTACTAGCGCTTACTAAAGCTTTAGATAGTTACGAACTAAATTTCATGGCAATAAATCGATTTACAAAACGAAATTTTGCCTTAGTAGCATAGGGTTTTCATACCTATCAATCGACGTACTAATTAGGTAAATTGGTATCAAATGATTGATTATTTTCACTTAACGTGAACACTCTACTAAAGTTTGCAATGTCAGCAATTGCCTTGTGATTAGCATCAACTTCAAACAACGCACTGTAGTTTATGGTGAATGCTTGTGTTGTAGGGCATGTTATTTGAACAGGCACGACAATATATGATTCATTAAAATGTGAGTCGATTTTTAAATCCCCCTCATTATGCAGCTTACAGCCTATGTCATTCTGATTCACAACCAAATGTTTAGCTAAGTATTTTAAAATACTCTCTTTTTGGCTCTTGATCTCTTGCCATGTAATTACATCATTTGTGTTAATGTCAAAAGGTATAACATGTTCTAAGTCAATAACAGCAACTTGCCATTGCCCTTTTAACACTAACTGCTCGTTTTCGGTTTTTGTTAAGTTAAGATACGCTGTACTTAATTGATGGGCGTTTGTTTTAAAGCTACATGCTATTAAAAATAAAAGAGCCGCTGCTAAGATTTTCATGATAATTCCTTAATTGCTAGTGTTAGTGAGTGCTAATAGTTTTTTATCACTGTCTAATTTAGCTTGTTGCCAGTTCATTTCTGCCCAGTATTTAGCTTTTACATTATTTTTATCTAATGTTAAGTAATACAAAGCTAAATCACTGGCATGATAGGTGTCTTGACGCCGCTCTCTTAGTATCACTCGCTTTCTCATTTTTTCTTGCCATTTATCTGATTGGTTCTCAATTTTTTCAGCTTGCGCTAGGCGTAATAATATAGCGTCTTCCAAATTAGTATTTTCAGCAGTTAAACGTGCTAACGTTGATAATACTAGCTGGTGGTTTTTCTTTGCCATCTGAGCGTCAGCCCATAGAACAACTAAACTGACAGGGGCTGTTTTTAGGTCAAGGTTACTGAGGTAAGTTATCGTTTGTTCTGGATAGCCTAACCTATAGGCCATCTCGGCGAGCACATGACGCGTGTTTCTAGTCATTGACGATTCTTTTACAATTGTTTGTAAAGCTTGATAACTTTGCTCAAGTTCACCTGTTTGACTCTTAACATCGAGAGAGCAGGTAGAAATAGTTTCCAGTCCAACTAAACCAAATAATGATAAACACTGTGCAAGTGCTTGTTCAAATCGACCTTTAACCATCAGTAAATTTGCTTTTAATAAAATAGCATTCGTATGATCAGGTTTGCGTGAGATAACTTCTGTCAGAATATTAATTGCTGTTTCAAACTCATGTTCTCTTTGTAGTAAGCGAGCATAAAAATAATGTATATCGGGATCTTCGGTTAGAGTAATTTGTTTTTCTAAATAGCTTTTTAACATACCTTGATTTGTTTCTGTTTGACCAACAAATTGGCTTTTATTAAATAAGGCGGTTAGTTGCTCTTTAGTGAATTCAGTTTCTTTCGGTTTGCTTGATAAGGCTATAACATCTTTATCATTGGGTATATAAGGATCCGCATGAGTGTAAGTGCTAAAAACGAAAGCTATGTATAAAAGATATTTCATGATTGCTCCAGAAATAGCCATCCGTGGCCAAGCTAAAAACTAATTCCCGTTTAATAGATCATCAAAATTTGCCTCAGAACCTGTATTAATAAATTCTCGACCATTCAATCGAAGAGGTTCATCATTTACATCTTGAATAAATGCGGCCCGACCAAGCGTTGCAAAGTCAACTTGTAAGGTCTCTATCGTGATACTTACTGTTGCTGTTACCTGACTATTCACACCATCACTGACTGCAAATTGAAAACTATCAGAACCGACAGTCTCTAGGTTTGGCGTATAAATATAGCTACCATCCGTATTTACATTTACAGTACCTAAACTTGGCTCACTCACTAAACTAAACGTTAACGTATCGCCATCAGGGTCTGAGCCTTCGAGCATGTCGTTAATAACGGTTTCAGTCTGAGTGGTTACCATTGCATCTTCTGCGCTAGGTGCTGAATTAACGACTTCAGTATCCATATTTTTCTTACTATCACTATCGTTACAAGCGACTAGTAAACCAGACAATACAATGAGTGTGATACTTGAGAGTTGTAATTTACACATAATGACTCTCCTGTTTATTTAGAACCAGCAATTGGAGTAGCAAGGTATGGGAAACTGCTATCCATCATGCTTGCATCAAGAGGCGCACCATCTGTGAAAGGTACATTACCAACACTTGCATCATCTGATGTACATAAACCAAGATCAGTGTCTGTGCCATTAACAGGGATCGGATAACATAAACGGCCCATTACAACACGTAATGCGATATCAACTACATCATCACCAGGGCGACGGCCATTCGGAAAGCCAGCTAAATCATCACCTGCGACACCAAATGCTGATTGTTCATTTTGAGGTGTTGCGGCAATTGCTGTGTTTAAGCGCAGCATTTCAGATGGCGTTACTGTAGCAAGTTGATTTACACCAGGGAAACCCGTTAAAAATGCGGTGACTAAATCATTTCGTGGGAAGTTAGTCGGTGCCAATGTTTCAATATCTGTGCCCAACGTCGTATTAACAGCGTCTTTAAAGAGAATATTTAATAATTCAGGTAAAGAAGGGTGGGTAACATAGTCGGCAAATTGACCATCATCGGCAGGTGCTGAAGTAGAAAACGTGTCTTTATCTTTAAGGCCAATTACTAATTCGTTCACTAATGGGTTACCAAGACGCGAAACCTGCGTTAAAGCACCGCCATTTACCGAAGTTTTTGCAAATGCGGCATTAGGATTTAAAATGCGTGCTTGGGGCAAACTTGCAGTTGTCCAGCTACCAATTGTGCCATTCCCTTCACCTATTACACAGGCTTTTGGTACTTCTACAGCAATTGCAGTGACATTCTTCATAGCTAAGTCATCATTATCAGCTGTTTGTGTAATCCCGCCTGGGAATCCACCACCATCGCCTGCACCTGGCGCACTATCACCTTCAACAGGGACGTAATTAACTAAATCAAATGTTTTGCCTAGATTCACAACAAATGGGTCTTTTCTTTGACCTACAAACACTTTGCCCATGCCATCACATCCAGGCAGTGCGACACTATAAACAAATTGATTTGCGTACTCTTGGTATGAAGCCATTGAAGAGAATGTCTTATTACCAATGTAATCGAGAGGTTTATAAAAATCGTTGCTGCTATTGGCGGTGTTTGTCAGCATGCTTTTTGTGCCGGAACGTTGTGAGCCAGAAATTACACTCACAGTATATGACTCACTGAAATTAACGGCAGCATTATTGCCTGCTGAAACGCCACCAATATTTTTTAGAGGAACTGCGACTGTTCTTTGATTACCCTCGGGACCGACGGTAAGAGCAACTCCCATATTGTCGTTCGGTAACATACTTTTAAAATTAAATGCGAATGTCATATCTTCAACAGCATCACCATCGTTATCAATATGGATGCTATAAGTCGCGTCTGGATCCATCGCAAAGTAGTTTGGTCCGCCATAGGCATCTTGCAAAGGAATATAATTGGCAATAAAGGTTACGTAGTCACCTCGACCTTCTTCGTAACTATTAAAAGCATAAAAGTCAGTCGAATCTAACGTTGGAAAGCGCGTAATATTAGGTGCTTCTCGGTGGCTAGATGCTTCAGAAATAGAAGTGAATAAGGTACTACATACTGCAATAGTGATTAGAGATGGTATTACTTTGTTCATGACTTTTTCCTTAGTTGTAAAATAAGTCATTGCTAGTAACGAATTGGTAATCTTATTGGATGCAAAAAAGTTAAAGTTTTTTAGAAAAAAGTAAAAAGCCGTGTTTAAACACGGCTTTTAATTTACAAAATAATGAGCTCTGTAGTGAAAAGTACCTCAGTTGGAGAGCCATTTGGCGAGCCTCCTAGAGGCTCTAAACTGATAGCGAGTAGTGAAATTTCTGTCGCATCAAACTCTATGTGTTTTGATAATTCAAGTGTTCCCGATTTTGGAAGTAAACCTAAAGAAACCGGCGCATCTTTACCTTTTAAGATCATCCATAGCTCATAATCTTTATCAGTGCGCGGAACAAGTGCTGTTGCAGCTCGAATCGATAAGTTTTCATCTTTTACATCAATAAACCAAAGGGGTTGTTCAGCCTCATTTTTAAAAAGGGCTATTTGTTCTGATTTAACTTTCGTTATTTCCTGAGGTTGCCAAATAATTAAAGCTAACACTATACATGCAGCCGTAGCGATGAGTGACCAAGCTTGTAATATTGATGATTTAGATTTATTTGGCTTGCTTGTTATAGGTATTACCTGAGGATCGATCCTGCTAACAATTTTCTGCCAAACATGTTCATCTGGAGGCACAGATTCTATTGAACTTGCAAGGTTGTTCAAGTGTTGTTCCCACATCCAAGTTGCTTCACGTGCCCGCGTTGAAGTTAGCATTAACCGAGTGAATCTATCTCTTGCTGAACCACGTAATGTCCCCAGTACATATTCAGCCGCTAACATATCAATGAGTGTTTGATTTTCATAATTCATAGCGTTAAGCACCTTTGTAGTTGCTGTAAACCACGTCGGATCCAGCTTTTGACTGTTCCAAGCGGTGTCGCGATGTGGTCAACTAATTCGTGATGAGTCAAACCTCTATAGTATGCTAAATGAATAGCCTGTCTTTGCTGAGGATCAAGCTGTTCGATACAATCTACCAATTTGCTGTTGTCTTCATAATTAACATCAATAGGTAAATCATCTAAATGATCATTTTCATCAACAAGAGTTTGTTCCTTACGGACTTTGTGATGGCGAATCATATCTAGGCTTCGATATCTAACTATGCTGATCATCCAAGACATAACAGCGCCTTTAGATGATTGATATTCACTTGCGTTATGCCAAACTTTAACAAAAGCATCTTGTAAAGCTTCCTCGGCGTGCGCTCGATTGCCAAGCATCTTAAGACTTATTGCGAAAAGTGTTGCGCTGGTCTTCTGATATAAGTGACCAAAAGCAATTTTATCGCCTTTAGCTGTAGCACTTAATAGGGTTAATAATTCATCGTTTTCCATAGATTTCCTTTGTTATTATTAATAACGATTAGCTGACAGTTTTAGATGCAATTCATTTATGTTTTTACAAAAAGAATGGTTTAATTTTGTAAAAGTAATTCTTTTCCATTAGTTAGCGTAGCAGGGTTGCAAGACAAGGCAAACTTACATGTGAATATTATGTAAACTTGTGTAAGTTATTCATAAAGTAGTGAAAAAATGTCCTAAACTAAATTGGTAAGCTTTTTAATAATTGCTAAGTTGCTGATTTTTCATAGTCTATAAAGCTATTTAAATGGCTTTATATGGAGTGAAATTTGCAAGGTATTGTGCAATTAGAATAACAAGGAGTGATTATGTGGGCAGCATTTAGTTACTTAGCATTAGCGATTGTATTTATAATTGCGGCTATTCGCGTAGAAACTGTGTACTTTGCACTGTTTTTTTATTGGACTGCACTGTCGTTACTATTAGTCAGTGGCGCATATATTTTTAATATCGCACGTATTTTCAGAAAACGTGAAAATGGCGTTATTCCTATCTATATTCGTTGGGCTTTTATCCCCTTTTTATTGGGTGCACAGCTTTACAATGCTTGGTCGCGTAAACACGATAAAGTGCCGCCATTACAACAAATTAATGAGCATTTATTTTTAGCCTGTCGTTTATTTCCTTCCGATATAGACACTATGAAAGAAATGGGTATTACGGCTATTTTAGATGTAACTTGCGAGTTTGATGGCCTTGAATGGTCTTCTACCCAAGAGAATATTCGTTATTTAAATATTCCTGTTCTTGATCATAGCGTGCCAACACGCGCGCAACTACATCAAGCAATTAATTGGATTGACCATCAAGTAAAAGCTGATAGACGTGTGGTAGTGCATTGCGCTTTAGGACGAGGCCGTTCTGTATTTGTGATGGCAGCTTACTTACTTAGCCAAAATAAAGATGCCGATGTACACCAAGTACTCGCACAAATTAAAGAAACTAGAGAAACTGCAAATTTAAACAAGCGCCAGCTGCGTCATCTAGTGCGTCGCCATCGTAGAGGTGACTTATTAATCAAAAATAAAGCTGTGCTCATTGCTAACCCTGTTTCTGGCACAAAACTGTGGGAAGCTAAACGTAAGCAAATTACATCTCGTTTGTCTGAGTATTACGATTTAACTGTTTACACCACTTCAGAGCAGGTAAATGGTACTGAGTTAGCCAAAGAAGCACTTGAATTGAACCCTGATGTAGTCATCGCCTGTGGTGGTGATGGTACAGTAACAGAGGTGGCAAGTGTACTTGTTAATACAGACTGTAAACTGGGGATTATTCCTTTAGGTACTGCAAATGCCCTCGCTCATGTGTTGATGGGTATACAATCGAAGCTTATTCCGGTAGAGCAGGCGTGTGAGCTTATTATTGAAGGGCAGGCGAGTCGGATAGATACCGCTGTGTGTAATGGCGAGCGTATGTTATTACTTGCAGGAATTGGTTTTGAACAAAAGATGATTGAAAAAGCCCATCGTGATGCTAAAAATGAGTCTGGGCAATTAGCTTATTTACAAGGGTTTTGGCAAGCATTAGGTGAGCATGAAGCGCAAGACTATATTGTTACTATTGATAATAACGATGAGCAAACAATCAATACCACCAGTTTAATCATCGCCAACGCCGCGCCATTTACTACTTTACTTGCTCAATCTGCAGGGCAGCCAGATCACAAAGATGGTTTATTGGATGTTAACTGGCTAACACCTAGTGCCGATTCTAAAGCGAGTACTTTAAGTATTGCGGAGTTAGTGTTCTCGAGTATTACACAAACTAGTTTTGCTATTAACAGTCACCACACAAATGCTAAACGAGTGACAGTACAAGCAGCAAAAGGGTTGAGCTATGTTATTGATGGTGAGGTGAAAACCGCAGATAAACTAGAGGTGGAGATATCACCGAAATCGCTTTCGGTGATTGTAGCTGCTGAAGATTAAGTGGTTACTTTTTGATGCTTTTCCATTGGAAAGTGCCATCATCAGCTAGGTCATTATTTATAAAGGTATCAATATATAACTGCTCTACTTTTTCACGTGCCCAAGGGGTCTTTCGTAAAAATTTAAGACTCGACTTTACACTTGGGTCATTTTGAAAGCAGCGTACATCGACGTGCGCTGCCATACCTTCCCAACCAAGTTTTTCTTCAAGTTTAGTAACGATGTCGGCTAATTTAACGCCATGTAACGGATTATTTGGTTGATTGTCCATGATAAATCTTAGGTTATTTGCAACCGCGCAATAGTACCCTATCTGTACGTTTTAATCTAATTGACGTGAATCGTTTTCGTTTGTTTAGGGTAAATAATCTCGCCATTTGCATTTAGTCTGAGCCACGCCAAATCACTGTTTGAAAAATTAGGCTGTTTGGCGCTGCAAATTAAGGTCATCTCGCCAACGACAATATAGGCACCTTCGGTATAGCGTTTATTTTCATACCAACACACTTTTTCATTGTTTAACGCCTCTTGACCATCAAGCACGATTAATGGTTTTTCCTTAGCGTGCGCTTGATTTAGAAACCCTAAAGTAAACAAAGTACTTAACAGTAAAATTTTCTTTAACAAAATACGCCTCCCGTTGGGCAGATTTGTATAACTACACTAAGCTTATGACAAGGAATAAATAATAAAAAGGTGAACACATGCAATTTGATAAAAATATGATCGATGAACTAACCCTGCTTGCAAAATTTCCTCGTAACTCTCAAATGCAGGGAATTAAAATACACTCCGATGCAGAAAACTCAATTAAAGATGCAGCAAAACGGCTTTATGATAAAGGTATTACTGACAGTCCTGATGGGGGCTACTTAACGGACTTAGGGCTCGATTTAATTAACCATGTGAGTGTGATTAACTCAGCGCTTAGATAACAAATAAAAAAGGCCCGAAATGTTCGGGCCTTTTTAAAAACAAATCTTAAAGCTTAAATCGCATCTGGCTGGTTTTGCGGTGCAGCATCAATAAAGGCATCAAGCTTATTACATTGCTCATATACCGCAGCAATTTTAGGGTACTTGGTCATATCGACTTTAAAGCGCAAGGCATTAAATACTTGCGGCACTAAGCACACATCTGCAAGCGTTGGTTTGTTGCCCACACAAAAAGTGTTCGCTTCATTAAGTAGCTTTTCGATACTTTCAAAGCCAACTTCTACCCAATGCTTATACCAGGTCGTTTTTGCTTCTTCATCAACACCAAGATCGTTAGCCAAGTACTTTAATACACGCAAATTATCGATAGGGTGGATATCGCACGCTACGGCAT
>Ga0213830_1000193_pt1 | contig 79346 bp, 72 predicted proteins | sample SWATP11_FD_161661 | JGI IMG/M metagenome (GOLD analysis project Ga0213830, IMG submission 161661) | Coastal seawater microbial communities from Marineland, Florida, United States - SWA TP1 #1 | ecosystem: Environmental > Aquatic > Marine > Coastal | place: USA: Florida | collected 2016-08-06 | reverse complement strand
GTAATACCAATTCGGGTAAGTAATTGGTCATTCAGCGAGATGTAAAAGCTTTTCAGGCAAGGCATTGATTGTAGAGAATGGTCATTCCCTTTTCAAAATCAATAAGGACAATATGCTCCTGCATTGTCCCCTTACCCCACGTCCCTGTGGGGCAACGTAGCATGGGAAGCTTTTAAACTCGCCCTTTGGGAGCTATCCAGAAGCGCGATAATTGCGCAAAACTTGTTTGATGTAGAACGACTATACCTGCACAAGTTTCGCTTATTCTCCCACTTCTGGCATAGCTCTGAACTGACTAATTACTTACCCGAATTGGTATAACTGACCCTAACGATATAGATCCCTAGAAGGGAAAACCAGTTGGAGTAGATGAGATAGATATGAAGTGGTTTAGCTCTAAATCGTTAGATCAGGAAGTCGGATTCTTCTTGGGTTTAACCTTTGGCTTGAGCTCTTACTTTTATTACGCTGTTGCCACCATAGAAGACAATGGTTGGTATTTTTTCGGGTTAATGTGGTGTCCTGGCGTGTCATCCATCATAACGAGTCTCCTGTTTCGCAGAAACCTGAGAGGATTTGGTTGGGGACTAGGTAAACCGGGTTTATTGGCTGGTAGTTATTTTTTCCCCATCGCCGAGCTGTTTTTAGTTTATGGCATTGTCTGGTACTTGGGATTCGGTGGCTTCGAGGGTTTCGACAATAACTTCATGACTAAATTGGCCCTATGGCCGATGATATTGATGGCTTTGGAAGGCACCTACTTTGCGGGGCGCTCCGCACTCGGTGAGGAAATTGGCTGGCGTGGTTACTTAGTCCCACGGTTGCTTGAAAAGTACAGCGCTAATAGGATTTCTTTGTTTGTCGGTACTGTCTGGGCGGTTTGGCATATGCCGATTATGATCAGTGGGGACTATGGAGAAAATACGCCACTGCATTTTCAGCTGGTTTGCTTTTCGCTAATGATTGTGGGTGTTAGCTTTATTTATACTTGGTTTCGCATCAAATCTAACAGCATGTGGACCGGCGTGTTGTTACATACTTCTGGAAATCTATACTTATTCCACGTTTTTGAAGATCTGACGAGCGACACGGGAAATACCGCTTATTTTGCTGGAGAAACGGGATTAGTGTTTGCGACATGGGGCGCTTTTCTGATCTTTGTATTTATGAAATTCGGCTGGGATTGGCCCACCGATTTTTATAACAAATTTAGGGGATTGTGGCGTGAACGCAGCCACTCAAACCTTCAATAAAAGTTAGGTTATTTATGATATTTTGCGGCTTCAAACTGAGACTGAACGTCGTCCTGTTAATCAGCCTGATGTTAGTGGCGTGTACCAAAGAGCCGCAGCATATAACTGTGAGCAACATGGACAATGTCGTGCTGGATTACATGGACGAACACGAATATGTGGGTTTGGCTATAACCGCCAAACAAGGCGGCAACTTAGTTTTTAATCGTGCATACGGTTATGGTGATTTAGATAAAAAAACTAAATTCACCAGTCAAAGTGTTATCTCATTAGGCTCTAACATCAAAACACTTACCGCCGCTGCAATTTTATTACTGCAGGAGAAGGAGCTGTTGAGTTTGTCAGATACGGTCGATGCACACCTGAAGTTTGACCTCAAACATGGAAACAAAATCACCCTTGAAGATCTGTTATGTCACCGTTCGGATTTAGACGATGTTTATGGTGGACGTGGTTTTTCAGACTATATCTGGCAAGAGGCGTTTTCCGAAACCGAACTTCTGGTTAAATTAAGTACGAGTCAGCACCAACCCGAAGTCGGCCAACACTATAGGTACAACAACACTGGGTACTTGTTATTAGGCCAAGTGATAAAAGATGTCACCAAACAAAGCCTTAACCAATTCTTTAAAGAAAACATATTTGCGCCTACTTCAAGCACTCAACTTCATGTTGTGGAAGACGCCGATTTACAGATAATGGCCCCAGCTTTTGAAAATACAGGCCTTGTGATCACGGGTTATGAATCACCGGTTAACTATCGAATTACCGGAGGAGCTGGTGGTTATGTGGGCAATCTTGAATCGCATATGACATTGTTTCGGGAAGTGTTTGTTGGTGATCTGCTTTCAGAAAAATCAAAAAATACGATGATAAATGCTTGTGTTAATCGAGATGGTGAGCCCCTAAAAAACAACCTGGGACAATTTTCCGGGTTAGGTCTGGAGATTTTTTCGATTAATGACGAAATGGTTTATACCCGGGGCGGGGCCCTAAACGGTTATGTATCCACCGTTTTTTACTTCCCCCAGCGAGACCTTACAGTGGGTATAGCCGGAAATACCTGGGCGCCACTCGCCTCTTTGTTACATAAGTTATTTAAAGCCGGTTGGCATGATTCTCTGTAGTAGTTGGCAGTCTGAGTTTTGATATCATGTTTATTAGGTGTATAGCGAGAGTCCTTTGGGTTCAGGAGAAATGGGAGGTTCAAAGTGACTCTGGCCCTAATTACTGCACTAGCAATTACAACAAATCTCTATCACGCCAGGCAATATCAGGTAAGTTCATTTCAGGTTGTTTAACCTTATTGCTAGCAGTTCTACTTTTTGCCGCGGGACTGCATCTGCCGTGTTCTAGATAATATAGGCCTTCTTTGTAAAGTGCATCTTCGGGGTTTCCCCAGTTTCCAACAATTGTTTCTTCCACCGGACAATCAACGGGCAGGCCATCAAAATAGTCACCAAACCCCAAGGCATTTTGTAATTGGAAGTTGATTGCTATTACAACATCGTCACAAAGTGGTTCATAGTACATGCCAACCGGTTTGCCACACGTTGTATTGCCGACGGTAACGACCTCTACAAACGGTTCTAACGCGTTAATCACTAATTCACTCGCAGAGCAGGTATTGCCGGAGGTCAGAACCACAACTCTGTCTAAATTCAACTTGAACGTTGCTTCGCCTATAGAAAATGGCAAACTATAATTGCCATGCTGCCACTGGCCGTTATGCACATATTTGACAAATGTCTGCCCTTCAACATTTTTTCCCGCTAGTTGTGTAGCAAGTTGCTGGGCGACGTTAATACTGCCGCCTCGGTTGTACCTGAGATCTAGAATAAGCTCATCTATATCCTGTGAAACGAATTTATAAAAGGCTTTATCAAGTTCATAGGCGGAGCGTTCTTTAAATGAGTTGAATACCAAATAACCGACTTTTTTTGACTCACCGGCAATTTCATGGGTTTTGACATGTGACGCCAAAACCGTATTTTTTGTAATACGCATTTTAGTAAGCTGAGTTTCTTTTATTGTTCCGTCCTGCTTTTCGACTTTAACGTTAATGTTAAAGCCTTCTTCTCTTGGCCCAAATACGTCGATTAAAGTGGTTTTGGCTGCATCGACATCTTCAAAAATTTTGGAAATAGGGACCTTATTTATTTCTCTTATTATGTCCCCCCTAGTTAGCTCATTTTGGGCTGATGATCCCTCATCAAAAACATATCGGATATACAAGCCATCTCTGTTTTCATTTGGTTCGTAAGCAAAACCAAGGCCGACTTAAATTGACGCTAAATAATCGTCATATTCGTCTTTTGTCAGGGAAAAGCTGAATCTATCTTTGTCAACGGAGTTCCTGATACTCAAAAGTGCATCATGCACTGAGTCATGTGCTTCCGGTGAAAAATCCGTTGGAATATCTGAATACCACAAATAGGAGGCTTTCAAATAACCATACAATTGTGCATTTGCATCAACCACAGAGCAATACTCGTGTTTTACGTTTTTATCGTTGGCTTTAGCCAGAGTTTCGTTATTGTTATCAGAGCCTGGAATACATCCCAATAACATCCCAATTGTTAAAGATATCGATAAAAATCGAAAAGACTTCATGAATATTCTCCCTGCGGTTACCCAATTAGCATACAAAAATAAGCTGGACTAAGACAGCGTTTAATTATTGAGCAATGAACATATGGCATTGATATGCAATTAGCTTTTTTAGATAGGGCTCAATTACATTGAGCCACAATTGTCTTTGAATATGTTAGGCCCGATGCGTTAGTTATTCTCTACATGTTATTGCCTACAGGTGATTGCTCTAACGTTCTTTGCTCAATCTTATTGTTTAAAATGCCATTCGTGCGAATCCAGAGCCATTGATGAAAAATGACCAATTTTAATGAGCTTAAAAAGCAATACTGCGCTCAGATTTAATCAATGTTTGGAAGTAAAATGAAAAAAGTAGCACTTTGGACGTTAACAACAGTAGCCCTTATGCTGATTTGGGCTGTTGGAAATTACCTAAGTACAACACAAGGTTGGTTCTTAAAACCATTAGCGAAGCCTAGTGATCATGCTGGGTTTATGTTGGCACTAGAAAAGAAGGTAAACGAGCAGTACAAAGGTAACCTCACCCTTTTGATGGTTGAAGCGGGCGAAGTTGCAGGCAATCTCAACGTTTCGAAAGGAAAACCTGTCACATCGCACAGTGTTTTTGGTGTCTCTTCAGTGAGTAAGTGGGTGACTGCGGCTGGTGTAATGAAACTGGTGGAGCAGGGACTATTGGATCTGGATGTCCCTGTTTCGAACTACCTGACTCGTTGGCAACTGCCTGATAGCCAATACGACAATGATAAGGTAACCGTACGCAGGTTATTAAGTCATACGGCAGGACTAACGGATGGACTGGGTCATAATGGTTTTCCGGTTGGCCAGCCTGTGCAATCTCTTATTGAACATTTAACACAGGCCAAAGACGCGGAAGAAAACGTATCGGGTCGTGTTGAGGTGGGATTACCGCCGGGTGAGCAGTGGAAGTACTCAGGTGGTAGTTATAATTTGCTGCAGTTACTGGTTGAAGAAGTCAGCCAAACGTCTTTTGCGACGTATATGCAGAAACACATTTTTGAGCCAGCTGGTATGACGGACACCAGTTTCATTTTAAACCGACAAGATCCAAATTTAGCTCAGTACTTTGATAACAAGGCTCAAATAAAGGAATATCCAAATTACACATCTCTGGCGGCGACAGGCCTTTATACCACTGCATCTGACTTACATAAATTCTTGGTAACGCAATTACCAAGCAATATTAACAATAAACAAGAGCAGAAATTGTTGTCTGATGCGTCTTTGGCCACTATCGCTCAGCTACATGCCAGTGTTAGCGGCATGCCAATCTGGGGCGCGGGCGCTATGTTATATGCGGAAAATGATGCTGGCGGCTACATTATTGGTCATGGTGGTCGCTCGCCGTCACTAAATGCTTCCGTGCGTGTTAACCCAGCGACAGGTGATGGGATAATTGTTTTGCAGACTGGTAATGAAGAAGCATTGGCGTCGGATCTCACCACCTATTGGACGGTATGGAAAACGGGACGTCCGGACATTTTTATGTTGAAAAACCAGATACCGGATATGTTAGGGACTGTTGTTTTAGGAGGCTTATTTATTCTTTTTGTTTCCATTTCAACAGCGGTATTTCGATATAGAAAAGCCAAAAAGCTTGCGGCTCAAACAAGCTAAATGCAACTAAAACAAATGGTCAAAAGCGGTCTTGCTTTTGACCATCTTTTGTTAGACGTCAGAATTGATAAACAAGCTGCAGCAGAGTTTGTCTGCCTTTAATCGGGTAGTCCTCTGCAATCGATGCGCTGGGGTAGTGCGCTTTTTCATCGCCAAGGTTATTAACGGTCAGCGATAACTCTATAGGTTCGGACTCAAATTGATAACTCACTCTGGCACTGCTCCAGATATAATCTTCAAGCGATGGACGAACATCACTAACTTCGCGATTTTGCTTGCCATAATACTGACTGAACAGATTCAAGTTTATGTTTGAAGCCATTTTGTAGTTTAATGACAGGGTTGCCATCTTTTCAGAAAATCCGGCTAACGAGTTGCCTAAACTGTCTTCATTATTTACCCGGCTAAAGTTCGCTTGAACATCGAGTTGCGCATTAGGACGCCATCTGAGTTGCCATTCAAAACCTTCACCATCAATAGAACCAAGATTTTTAGCGTGAAGCCCCGTCATATTTTCTTTTGGGCTGTACTCAATCAATTCTTTGGCCGCGTATTGATAAAACGTGAAATCAGTGTGTAGGTTTTCCGTTAACTCATACGCCACATTGAGTTCGTGAGTCGTTATGGTTTCAGGTTTTAATTCCGGGTTGCCAAGATTGATCGGATTGTTGACCGCATATAGGTCGTAGAAACTAGGGGCTCTAAACGCTTTTGTCGATAGCGCTTTTATGGAGAGTTTATCTGTGGTTTGCCAAACCAGTCCGAATCTGGGGTTGGTGGTTGAGCCAACATCGGAATAGTCATCAAATCTGGCCCCCAAATTTAATGTCCAATCTTCGCTTATCAGCCAGTTGTCCTGAATGGACACAAAATATATATGCCGGGATTTTTCCGGCAAAAAGGCATCCGGCGTTTTAGTGACATTGGTCAACTTTCCGGTAACGACAGTTTCAGTTCCGGTCAGAACTCCGGGACCGAAATTTTTGCTTTCTCCAGGTTTATGCTCGTGGTGTTCAAAACCTACCTGCCAACGGATCTGATGATCTTTGAACTGGTTAATCACCTGAGTTAAATTGATCTGGCCGATTTCTGAACGGTTACTTGGGTGGCCAATATAACCATCGGTGAATAGTGCAACCGATGTAGGGTTGGCGAAGTCTAGGTTACCGTCTTTGCCGATGGGTAATACCGCGCCTGCTGGAAATATGGTAAATGGGAACTCTGAATGTTTATCCTGGTACCAGATGTTTAAATGAGCGTCTTCCAAACCCAACTTATCGAGTTGGTATTTTGCATCAATTATCTGCGTGTGGTGATGGCCTTCACCTTCAGGATCTAAAACTTCCGCAACGCCCGCGCCAAATCCAAAGGAGCCGGTTAATCCGTAATAAGACAGGCTCATGTCCCGCCAATTGGCTTTAAGGTTTAGGCTAATCTGATCATATGAACTGTCAAATTTTCCCGGAGCTCGACTGGCATTAGTGGCAAAAACCGAATCGAGTACGGTTTGCAAGTCAGCCTTCATAATACGATTAGGGTCATCACCAAATTGGTTGTATTGCAAGGTATAGGCAATATCGAAATCTGTATAAATGGCGGCACCAGAAACGCCAATTCGAGCCTCATCAAATGAGCCTATAACACCAGAGAGTTTTTGTTGTTTTTCGCCTGACGGTTCTGAAACCAGATTAATAATGCCAGCAAATGCGTCCGCCCCGTAAGTGGCGGAACCCGCGCTGCGAATAATTTCAATTCGTTTGAATCCAAGCAGCGGAATGTCCAGAGAAGGTGAACCACCGTGGTGAATGCGGTTAATCGCAATGCCATCTATGAGAATTTTGACTTGCTGACCAAAACTTCCTGCTAACCCTCTTATGTAAGGTTGGCGTTCGGAATTAGAACCATTCAAAAGACTGGTTTGTACACCAACAACGCCACGTAAGGCTTCTGAAAGGGTATGTACCCCTTTGACTTGCCATTCACTGGCTTTGAGTATGGTTACCGACGCAGGAGCTGACTCCAACGCTCTTTCATACCCCGTCACTGCACTGACCAAACTGACGTCTAGAAGTTCTTCCAGCGTCATGGCGAATAAATCCTTTTGTTCTTCGGCTATAACAGCGTGAGGTTTAAAGAAAGAACAAAACAAACATACCGCAAGAACATGTTTTTCTACTTTCATTAATACAACCGTAAAACAATGGGTGCGAGAAACCAAATGTTTCAATTAGCTACGGCCAACTTTCTGAGACTATAAGTTGAAAATAGAGCCTGAACTAAGCACTGTATTGTCCCCATTATGCGAAGGTGCCTGTTGATAAGTCAAGGGGCAGATCTTTTTACGACGGTGCTCGGACCAAAACCTGTACCTTAAGTTTAAGAATCGGTATTAATTGCGGGTAATTTTATGTTTTGATTAGCTTTTATAAACTTTAAACAAGGTGATTCGTCCTCCATAATACTTGTCCTTAAAAGTAACCAGACGCAAAATTATGATTTTCCGAGAAGCAAAATTAGAAGATTTACCTCAGTTGTTAAAACTTGAGCAAGGCGTGGTTGAGGCAGAAAGGCCGTACAACTCTGCAATAAAAAGTGAAGGGGCCAGTTACTACGATATCCCTTATCTAATTGAAGATGAGCAATCGTATATGCTGGTGCTCGAACATGAAGGTGAAATCATCGCGACGGGTTATTCACAAATAAGAACTTCAAAAAAATCGCTAAAACATGATCAACACGCTTACCTTGGTTTTATGTTTGTGGTAGCGGAGCACAGGGGAAAGGGAATAAACAAGCAGCTGATGGAAAAATTATTAGACTGGAGTCAGCAGCAAGGAATTGATGATTTTTATCTGGACGTTTACGCACAAAACCAGTCGGCTATTAAGGCTTATGAAAAGTTAGGCTTTGCTCCATGCCTTGTAGAAATGCGGCTTAGTCGATGATTTGAATACGATAGCCAAGATGAATTGTCTTAAAACTTTGTACTGAATAGCTTCTTCCAATAAAGGACAATCGAACTCCAAATATTGTTCGTTTTAATCTGTTTCTTTAGGGGGGAACTCTCCATCAGCATAAGCTGAAAAGCAGGCTTTGAGTGAATACTGTTTGACCTCAATCAAGGAATTACAGGCTTTTAGGCAACGTATAAAACAGCACCCCAGAACTTGATGTCGATCAACACTTTTCAAATGAGAATAATTAACATTCGCACCTCGTTAAGTTTTCTCATTTAGAATTTATAGAGTTGTACATGAAAGTTTTATCACCAATCAGCCTGGCCATTCTCGCAAGTTTATCTGTAACCCATTCTTCAAATGTTATCGCACAAGACGATGTGGCGACGGACTCTAGTATGGAAGTCATTGAAGTTCGAAGTGTTAGGCAAAAACTTGATCAGGCAGGGCGCCTAAAAGATGTCATTCAACAAACTGAGATTCTGGATGCTTTGTCTATAGAAAATAAAAACGCCCTAAGTCTAACAGCGGCAATCAACAATGAGCCGGGTGTTAATGTTTCTAACGAATGCTCCATGTGCGGCGTAAAACGCATCATGTTAAACGGCATGAAAGGGGAGCACACCACTATTTTGGTCGACGGTTTGCCAACGCATACCTTGATCTCTGGTTTTTATGCGGTTGATGCAATAGCGACAACTGGTGTTGACCGAATTGAAGTTGCACGAGGAGCTGGCGCATCGCTTATTGCACCTGAAGCAATTGGTGGCACGGTGAATATCATTACCAAAGAAGCTTATGATAATACAATCAGTTTCGATTTAGCCAAAGGTTCACACGATTTCACCGCTATGAAAGCGATGGCAACGGGTGTATCCGATGACGGAAAAACAGGCATAACTATAATTGGTCAATATGATAAACAGGATCAGGAAGATCATGATGATAATGGGGTGAGCGAAGCGCCATTCATCGAAAACATGTCCTTTGTGACATTCTTAACCCAAGATCTATCCAATATCAGTAATCTGCAGTTAAGAGCAGCCAAAGTGCAATCAGAGATTTTTGGTGGACCTATGATTGGCAGCAAAGTTGGTTCAATCGGTACTACTATTGCGGGTTACGATGGCGTTGAGTCAGAGCAACTGTTTGAAAATGATGATGTCCGCTTAAACTACGTAGGTAAACCTTGGGAAACCAGCGAGTGGATCAAGACATCAAGAGATGAAGCCTATGTAAAGTACTTATCGGAATTAACCAATTCAACGGTGGCCGAATTCGCTGTCAGTTACGCTAAACATAATCAGGACTCATTTTATGAAGGTATTGATTATCAGGCTGAGGACACCATGCACTATGCCCGCGCAAAATTTGATATGGAGTGGACAGACGAACACTTTGTCACCTTTGGCGCGGACATGCGCAAAGAAGAAATGCGCTCGTCTACCGATGCATTAGAAGCCGTGGCAGCGTATCAAAGTGATGCCTTCGATTATGATACAACTGGTGTATTTGTTCAGGACACTTGGACCCCCACTGAAAAAGTCGAAGCGGCCTTGGCATTGCGGTTAGATAAGGTCACGGCAGATTTTGTTGATCCGGAAAAAACAGGGACCGAAATTGATGAGACTTTTTTTGCGCCTAGATTGGATATTCGTTATTTCCATACGGATGAGCTGACATCTCGATTCTCAACAGGTCGAGGTTATCGAGCGCCACTTTCTTTTTTTGAAACGGACCATGGCATTTTGGATGCTGAGTTAGGTTATCAGATAGACATTGATTCGTTAGAAGAGTCTTTATCGACGAGTTATTCATTAAGTTATGACAATAACAAACTCGCCATCACGGCTTCAATTGCTCATTCTGAAGTGGATAATCTGGCCAGTCTGGAAGAAACCGATCAAGGCGTACCTTTGCTGACGCAACTGGATGAAACGGCTGCGGTTACCACCATGGACATAACGGCTGGATACAATATTAGCGAAACCATTACGTTAAATGTCGGGGTAGAAAAGTTTGATTATGACAAGGCGTTTAAATCATCTTACGCCATTGCACCAGTGGAAGAGCGCGCGAGCTTTGAAGTGCAATATGAAAAAGATAATCTGAAAGTCTTCTGGTCTACGGTATGGTTCGGAGAAAAGAACCTTTCAGACTACGGTTATGAAGGCTTTAACCGACTCAATGATCCTACGAGTGTTAAGACGTTAACAGGGAAGTCATTTTCATCCAGTGACATTAAGGTCCAATACCAGTTAACTGAGCACACAAAGTTTTATGCCGGTGTTTCTAATTTGTTTGAGGAAACGCAAATCGATAGCAGCGACACTCCGCTATTTTACGACGCCGATGGTGGTTATGACGTGGCCTACATTTATGGCGCTTTGCATGGCCGAGAGCTGTACGCCGGATTTGAAGTTAAACTTTAAGCGCATACGCCAATATGGATTTCAAAGTTTTTAATAAATTGACGACACTGATGTTTATCAGTGTCGTCGTTGCCTCTCTGCCTGTAAAAGGGAAGTCATTTTCTCTGAAGGCGCTAAATTCCGCTCCTGTTTCACAGGAAGGTTTGGCGGCCGATAAAGTGACGGTGGCCATGATTTTTCAGCCAGATTGTAAATGGTGCAAAAAACAGGGCAAAACGCTCACTCGTGTCTCAAACCAATGTGATAAGTCCGTGGAAGTGGCGCTAATCGGAACCAAAGGCAATCGCCGCCAACTGAAACACGCACTGAAACATTATGATGATAACTTGCTGGCGTATCTGGCTGACCGAGAGTTTTTGATTGAGATTGGCGGGTACGAAGCGTCGCCGACTACCTTGTTTTATGATGGAAAAGGAAATTTGGTCGCAAAACAAAGAGGGTTTATACCTCAAGAAAAGCTGGCCTCCGCTGTAAGTATCCTTTCAAAAGGAAGCTGTCAGATTTGAAGGTCAGTGTTCAATTTTAATAATCGAATTAATTCACCGCAATTTTATTTTCTGGTTGTTCACTTCAAACTTTGTTGAACGATACAGGTTAATTGCTCACTAAGAGCCTGAACTACTGAATTGGGGCTCTTCATTCTCAGTCTGCGCGACAACAAAAATGGCTAGTAAATACGCATTCTCTTTGTTAAAAATGCACTAGTTAAAATGGAAGAGTTTGATTCTTATGAAAAATACAAATTTTTCTAAAGCGTTAAAATTAGCCTGCCGCATTACGGAGAGTCACATTGGAAGAGTCAAACACGTTAAAATTGCTATTGGAAAAAGTTGGAAAATATCACCCTTTATATGGTGGAGGACTGGCGACGCATCTACCTATGGTATTGATCGCTTTGCGCGAACTAAATGCTCCGAATAACAAATTGCACAGTGTTTTTGAGGAAAGCGTCAAAGGATTAGAAGTAGTTGATGGCTTGGACAAAATTGAGCCCGTCAAAACCATAGAACAGGCGCTTGGCGATATCAGCTATTACAAAAGTTATCTTAAATTTTTTAACATAGAATTAGAACTATACGGAACTGACACTGTTCTCAAAAAAACACTACCAATCTTAGTATCTGGCATTGCAGCCTCCGCCTTTCATGCATTAATTCGGTTGGCCTATGCCATAGAAGCAAATTGTAAAAGTGAAATCGCGATCGCGTTAGCGTATTGGTGTGTCGAGTATCAAGCGTTTGAGCTGAATTCTGCCCCTTGTGATGAGAAGCTGGAAAGTATTTTGGTCAGGTTATCACCATTAGGCGAAGAACATCAATTTTCGCCCGGGTTGATTGTGAGCAGAATGAATGAAATCGGCGATGTGCTAAAACAAAATAAGTGTGTCATTCAACCAGAAACTTTGAGCCTAACGCAGCTGAGAAATTTTGCATTAGAGTCTTTTTACCATAATGATGATTTTACGCTTTTGCATACCGTCACGGGCTGTCATGCGTTCTCATCCATCTTGCCTTATTTAGAAGAAAAAGAGGTTGCTTTGAAAGAGCTTTGGAAAGCAATCTTGGTGGCGTGTTTGAGCACTGGAATTCGTTTTGAAAATAAATCGATAAAAGGGGTAGAAAGCTCTGGCGATTTTGCTCCATTGGTGGCATATGCCATAAAGTCCAATGATTCACACGTGATTAAGTTAGTTTATTCGTGTTTATGTGAATACCAGAAAAGGAATGATCCTCTGTATCACTTGGTTGCGCAAAGAGCGGTTGAAGAGAGTTGAAATAACTAAAGCAGCAAGCCTGTCTTTTGTGTTTTACTAGAAAAATTAATCAAATTTATAGCGTTTAATCAACGCCGTTAGCATTTTGTAAGAGAGGCCTGGTTTATGAGCATAGATTTGTTCGCACCTTTGTTTATTTATATCTTGTGGGTAGGGCTACTCTACCTTTTTTTGACGATTGTAAGAGCTCCTGTGATTTGGGGGGATAAATCAGCAGAGCAAAATTCATTTTCTGAGATTGAACCACGTGTCAGCGCTAATTTATCTAACCAGTTTGAATGGCCTGTGCTGTTCTTTGCGGTTTGTGTCATTTTGTTAGCACGTCCAGAGTTTTATCAGGTTTATCAATTGTGGTTGGCGTGGGTCTTTGTCGTTGGAAGGATGTTACACAGCATTGTTCAGGTTTTTACCACAAACCTTAGGTTACGAGGCTCCGTATTTAATATTAATTTTCTGGCTGTATTAGGTATGTGGGGGTTGTTGGCAATCCGTGTCTTAGGTGCCTAATCGCATAATTTGGTTAGCTGGAACACATTAACAAACTCGTAACGAGGATTTCGCTTTAAGGAAATTCCCTATAGCACTTTTTCCGAATATCGATAAACTGCGCGACCTCTAAATTAACAGCGGGTTTTGATAGTGAAAAAGATTGCATTGGCCCTATTGGGCGCAAGTTTATTTGGTTGCTCTGACGATGATAGTTCAGGGGCGTATGAAGTGGTTTTTGAACGTTATTCTGATGGTAAAGCCGGATTCATGTGTTTTGATACTAAGCCAACTAACCCAAGCAGTTATCTGGATACTCATTTTCATGAGGGTGAAACCTGCGCGTCAATTGGTTATGACGAAGAAGTTAATGTAGGTTCATGGACTCAAGCTAGTGGCTCAGCAACCCCAAGCCCACTGGGGGCCTTCAAAAATTACAGACAGACTAATACTGGAGGAACCGGCAGTAATACGGGTACTGGCAGTAATACGGGTACTGGCGGCAATACTGGTGGCTCGGGCCAATGTGATGTCGATACGGTCTGGACGGGTTCGTCAAATGATGTTCAGGTAAGTACTTTGTGTCAGGCGGCCTGTGCTTATAAAAACGCCGGTGTTACTGATGGCGTTACCGCATCTTGTTCCAGCGTTGCACTTTGGGGTGCGACTTCAGATTGTAAAGTTTGTGACTAATAGCGAGGCAATATCATGAAACTACTAAATTATGTATTTTTATTAGGTGCTGCTGTTGGTTTTACCGCCAATGCAGCTGACGTTATTACTATTAAAAACGTAAGTGAAGAATGTGCAAACCAAAGTTTGGTTTATCAGCTGCAGGATGGTTTCATTACGTGGAACCTAAATGATGTGTGTTCTGGTGAATCGAACTCTTATGCTTTTTCCCCTGTAGCGGTTAAAGCGTTAAATAAGTTCAGTGTTTCGGCAACACTTGAAGACAACATTCAATTCCATCAAGATGTTTTTCGATGGAGTAATGGTTTGGCGCTAAGTTACGACACTAATGGCTTAGTTACTGGTGAAAGTGGCATCTATATGAACATTGCGAGTGACAATGGCGATACCATTCAATTATCTCAAGATGAATTGTCTAAGTTAGTGCAGATTTTGGCTGATAATCAGCATAATGTTAACTACTAGTTAGTGACAAAAGAGGCCCACATAGGGCCTCTTATATTGTTCGTTCCCGCAATATTATTAGCTAGGCCGTTTATACAAGTGTAGATAATGTTTTTTTGCCGAGTTAATCATTTAAATTAACGCTTGTTTTAATGCGGCTAGGCATAGCGCAACGTTTTCACTTCGTGCGCCATATCCCATCAGACCGATACGCCATGCTTTTCCTGCAAATGCGCCAAGGCCGGCACCGATCTCAAGGTTAAATTCATTAAGTAAGTAGTTACGTACCGTAACATCATCCACACCTTCCGGAATGTATACGGCGTTTAACTGTGGCAAACGTTCATCTTTTGGCACGATAAACTGAATGCCCAGCTTTTCGAGCCCTTCTGCCAGTTTTTCATGTTGGGTTTGATGACGTGCCCAGGCGTTTTCCAGCCCTTCATTGTGTAACATCACTAAAGATTCATGCAGTGCATATAAAGAGTTTACCGGGGCTGTATGATGGTAACTGCGTTTGCCTCCTGCGTTATTAGCCCAGTAATCCATGACAAGGGTTTGGTCTAAAAACCAACTTTGAACTGGAGATTTGCGGTTACGAATTTTATCGACGGCGGCAGGGCTAAAACTCACTGGCGATAACCCAGGGACACAGGATAAGCACTTTTGTGAACCGGAATATATGGCGTCGATTTGCCAGTCATCCACACGTAACTCGACACCACCCAAAGATGTCACCGCATCCACTATGGTTAAGCAATCATGTTGTTTGGCGATGGCGCATAACGCTTTGGCATCACTTAAGGCTCCGGTAGAGGTTTCCGCATGGACAAAACTGACAAATTTGGCATCTGGGTGAAGTGATAGAGTTTTCTCTAATTGACTTGGGTCAACCGCTCGTCCCCACTCGCCATCAAGGGTCACGGCTACACCGCCACAACGAGTGACGTTTTCTAACATACGTTTGCCAAACACGCCGTTGATGCAAACGATTACTTTATCACCCGGTTCTACCAGATTAACAAAACACGTTTCCATGCCAGCGGAGCCGGGGGCTGAAACGGCCATGGTGATTTCATTTTTGGTCTGAAACGCGTATTGCAGAAGGGATTTAACCTCATCCATCATCTTTATGAACAATGGATCTAAGTGCCCTACGGTTGGACGAGAAAGCGCATTTAGTACAAGGGGATTAATGTCAGAAGGGCCAGGGCCCATAAGAATTCGCCTAGGCGGCAAGAATGATTGAAACGTCATAGTTGTGATCCAAAGTTGATTTATTTCAGAATCATAGCAAGATATTGATAAGAGTGTGTTAACCATTTCGGTATGAATTTTGTTCAAAACCAAAGCCATTTGATCGCGGCGCAGGGTTGTAGGCCTAGTGGGCTAAGTCAAAACTCTGCAACAAAGAACAAATGGCTTTGGGTTGAACCCTTCGGGCAGCGCCTGTATGGCTTTATTACGGCGTCCCTTACATGGATGTAAGGGCTTAGGTTTTACAGGAGTTAAAAACCTGTATCACCAGACTTATTTGGAATAACCAAACGACACTGGTTCTGCCTTGCCCTACATGGACGTAGGGTAAGGGGACAATGCAGGAGCATATTGTCCTTGTACTAAACCCATACATTCTGCTGCAAAAACATACAGAAAAGGTCAACACACTCTTAATAAGGGCTATATTCGCCATAATTCGGATGATTGGAAAGACCTATAATGAAACAACTTTTAATGAATGTCTTTATTGTTTTAAACCTTGTTGTCGCTTCAAACGTTAAGGCGGAAGAGGATGTTGCTAAAGTAATTGCAGTGAAAAAACAAGTTTTTGTGGAGCGTGGCAGTGTAGGTTTTAAAGCAAAACGAAAAATGAACCTTAATGAAAGGGACCGTGTTTTATCGGGTGATGAAGCGCGAGCGCAAATACGCTTTAACGATGGCACATTGACCACACTTGGGGCTAACAGCGAAATGACTATAGACAGTTTTAAGTGGTCGAAAAAAATCGAACAACCCAGTGCTGAGTTCACTTTAATTAAGGGCGTATTCAGAACCGTGACTGGGGCAATCACCAAAGTGACAAATCCGGATTACAAAGTGCATACCCCTGTCGGCAGTATTGGCATTCGCGGGACGGATTTTTGGGGCGGTTATCTGGAACCGGATGCCATTGACGTTCTATTTGTTGAAGGTGAACATGAAATCACTGTAAGCAATGAATATGGTACGACGGTATTAACTAAACCTGGACAGGGAACCACGATTAGAGTGGGTAAGGCTCCTGAAGATGCCAAAGTTTGGAGTCAGGAAAAAGTAGCTAAAGCGGTAGAGACGATAGTAATGGACTGAAACGTACGGCTCAATTTGTGAAACCTAATCCAACTTAAATGGTGCGTGAGAATTTCCAGTGAAATGAGGAGACAACAAATACCTTTTTGTGTCTCCCCAAGGGGAAAGCGTGTTTACAGCAGCATTCTTAGAAGTACCATTCCAAGCTGAACTGTAATTGGTCGTCTTTTTCTATCGCGCTAATAGGGTCGATTGGCTTGTCGCCGTCAAATAGACGCACGTCTAAAGTGGCAACAAAACTCTCGCCGATTCGACGACTGGCTTCAATCAGAAAGCTGGTGGAAGAGTGGTCCAAATCAGTACCAAAACCCATTAACACTTCCGTGCTTTGTACATCATTGAAAGCTAAACGTGCGCCTGCAAATAGGTCATTCTGGAAAGTGCCGCCAGGCTCTGTTAACGTACCGCTGCCACGCGAGTCCCAGCCGTATTCCACTAACCAGCCGAGGTCCGCATCGCTGTCCATGATGCCAACATAGGTATATTCAAAACCCGCTTGTGACGCCCAGTAATCTTCTTTATCTGTGTCGCGATAAATGGCTTCGAATTTCCATAACCAGTCATCAACGATTAACTGGCCGTCAAAACCAAATTGCGTCATCTGGTTGTAATACTGAGTAAATTCCGTCGGCTGGCCATTTTCAAATCCACCCGGAGTTAAAATAGGATCTCGGTTGGTACCTTGAAATATGTAGGCCCCTATATCCGCATCACCTATGGTGTGACTCCAGCGTACCGCTAAATCCAGATGGCTTTCTTTGGCTGACGATTCATATAAGACGTCGTCGGTGTTTACCACTAACGGTGCTCTGAATCGACCGTCTTCACCAGCAAAGGTTCGTTCGCGAAAGCCAGTTAACAGGTAGAGATCCACAATACCCCAATCCTTAACCAAAGATAGGTTCACCATGGGCTGGCCGAGTTTTTCCTCGCCATCAAAACTTTCAACGCTATCGGTTTGGTTAACAACATCAACTAAATGTTGGAATTCGGTTACGCCCCAGAACTCTTTGCGAACACCCACTCGTAGTTCCCAGTCATCGGCAGCGTATACATAAGCCAATTCGCGAATATCGAAATGAGTGCGTTCACCATCTTCCAGATCTTTGCGATAAAACGGCTTAAACGTCAGGCTGGATTGTCCGTCACCCCAACTCCAATACATTTCTGGCTCCACCATAAAGGAGGTTTGGCCATCTTCTAATTGACCCGGGTACATGCCTTTATCAAAAAACTGCCTGTGTTCAACTGCAACCTTGCCTGATGATTCAAATTCAGAGGCCTGAACAGAAGTAGCTAACGTGCTTAAGGCAAAGACAGGCAGTGTGGCCAGAAGGCCACGACTGAATGTTGATTTCATCTTATCTTGCTCGTTTTAGAGAGTTTCGGTTGAAGTCAGAGTCACTTAAACCCGTTTTAAACGCGTAGTTTTCCCAGCGTAACTCGGTGCTTTTGCCACTTTGGTGGTTCACCATCATTTGCACGTCTGCACGCCAGTATTGACCTAAATATTGCTTGTAACCTTCGAAAGTTAGGGTTTTTAACAACGTGTCTTTACGGTCATAAAAATCAATTTTTTGTGCACGTAATTCAGACTTATCGATCCAAACAATACGCTTGGTATAACCTGAGTTTTCATCAACTGGGTATTGCTCGATCTTGTGGCTGAGTTCACCATTAACCGTCTCTTCACCTATGTATTTGTAGGTAAACTTCTCGACTTCAAATGAGCTCAGATCTTCAAAGGCAAATTCTGAACCCATGAATGGACCTGATTTATTGCGCGATGAAATACGTTTCACACGTTTAAGTGCTGGTAAGTATAACCACTGGTCGTCAGCGCCTACCGGATGCGAAAAACTTAAAAATGCGGTGCCTTTAACGTCTCTAGGTTTGTTAAAGATAGTAAGACTTTTATCGCCGTCGTTATCGATTTCTAATGACTTTATTTTGATTTCACGAGTACTTTCCTGACCCTGAGAGTTTTTCAAAATCATTAACATGTCAGCGGTGCTGTCGGTCCAGCCGATATCCGTTTGTTTGGCTTGTTGTGAGATTTCCAGGCCTTTCTGCTCAGGGCTTTGTGCATAGGCAAACAAAGTGGTTACCGATAAAGTTACGGCAAGAACCTGTGAAATAAGTGATTTAGTTTTAAACATAAAATTCTCCGTTAAATAACAGCCACGCAATTATTGCGCAGCTGCCTCAGCATTTGTTTCAGATAGTTGTGCGTTGTTTTGTTGCGCTGCCGCTTTTCTCTCTTTGCGTTTGTCGATAGCCATCAATAGTGGTGGCAAGAACAGGAAGTCAACAATCAAGGCAATTAAGATAGTGATTGCAGTTAGAAGGCCCATGTCTGCATTCATCTTGAAGGACGATTGAGCGAGAACCATGAAACCTGCTACTAATACCAAGGTTGTGATCCAAAGTGCACGACCAACGTTATCAAAGGCATAATGCACCGCTTTTTTCGCATCGGCACTGTACTCGCGACGAGCGTGGATATACTTACTCAGGAAGTGAACCGTATCGTCCACCACGATACCCAGCGTCATGCCGATCACAACTGATAAGCCCATACCGACCTGACCATTGATTAGACCCCAAATACCAAACGCCATAGCCGCTGGTATCAAGTTAGGTAATAGGCTCAGTACGCCGTAACGCCAGCTTCTTAGTGCTACACCAAGCAATACAGAAATAAGGAAGATTGCGCCAACGGTACCAAAAATCATGCTGTTGATACTGCGTTGACCGATGTGAGCAAACATCAAGCTTGGGCTGGCTACATCTACCGCATATTCAGACGCGTTGATTTCAAACCATTTATAGATACGGTCTTCCATATCCAGCATCTGGTTGCTGGTTAGGTTCTTGAACGTTGCCACAACACGAGTTGAAGATTTGTTTACGTCAAGCTGGTTATTTAAGTCCAAGCCGTAAGGTAATGACATTTCATATAACAGTAGGTACTGAGCTGACATTTCCTGGCTTTCAGGCAGTTTGTACCAAGCTGGGTCGTCGCCATGCATGTTTTTGTTCAGGCGTTTTAACGTGTCAGTAATCGTGTTTACATGGTCAATTTCAGGTTGGGCACGCAACCAGTCACTGAAGCCTGAAACTTTACGTAAATAGTCCGGGTTATTGATACCACTTGCTTCGCCAGTTTGAACAGAAATGTCCAATAACGTCATGCCTGATAAGTGTTTTTGCATGAAGTCCGTTGAGGCTCTGAATGGTACAGATTCATCAAAGTACTTCACGTAGTCATCGTTAAGCTCGTTGTTAGGCACAAATACCGAAGCAGCAATGATCACAACTGAAGTCAAAGGTAATAGAACTTTGCGCTTAGCGATAACGAAGTCCGCAAGTTTAGACATAGTGTCGGCTTTGCCTTCTTTTTGCTTCTTAACGCGAACTGGTAATACGGTTAGCAGAGCAGGGAATACCGTAACCGAAAAAACAAAAGCTAACATTACACCGATTGCAACCATGTTACCTAAGTCGTGGAACGGAGGTGAATCTGAGAAATTCATGGTTAAGAAACCAAGTGCTGTGGTTAAACTTGTTAAGAAAATTGGTTGTAAGTTCAACTTCAAGCTCTTCTGAATCGCTGTTTTCTTATCAGCGCCTTGACGCATTTCATAAAACATGGAAGTTAGAATGTGAATACAGTCTGCAACCGCCAAAGTTAAGATCATGGTTGGCGCAGAAGACGAGGGACCTGTGATATAAAAGCCCATCCAGCCTGCAAGGCCCATGGTGGTCGCGATACTCATTATGATGATGAGTACAGTCGCAATGGTACCTGTGATAGTACGCAGCATTACACCGATAAAGATGATTACAATTAGGAACATAAGAGGAACAAGCGTTGAACTGTCCTGCATTGCCGCCTCAGTAAACGCCGTATTCATCATGACCATACCGGATAAATGAACCTCAGTCCCCGGATTTTCTGCTAAGTATTTTGCTTTAATATCACGTACAAAAGCGGCAACTTCTGGTACTTCGGTTAGCGGGTCAATACCAGGTAATTGAACGGTAACATTAACTACGGATACATGACCTTGATCAGAGATTAGCTTGTTGACTAGCAGGGGCTCGTTAATCGCAATGTTCTTAATTCGAGCAAGATCGGCGGCGGTTAAATTCTTGGTATTCATTACCAAGTCTTCAACGATCATGTCGTCTTCTTCCGCGTAGGTATATTGGAAGTTTGTGACGGAATCTACACGAGTGGAGTAAGGCACTTGCCAGCTCGCTTTAGTCAATCCTTTTAATGACTCTAAGTGCTCAGTAGTAAAGACATTGCCGTCTTTGGGGACCACGATGAAAGCAACGTTGTCACTCTTACTGTAGATGTTTTGCATGGCTTCGAAAGCTAGCAGTTGTGGATTATCTTCACCAAAGAAGACACGGTAATCCCCTTTGAATACAAGCTTTTGCGCACCGGAAGCGGCGAGTATGGTGAAAGTTAATGTGGCTAAGATGATCCAAATTGGATACTTAGCGACAAAACCAAACAGACGTTCTCTCATAAGTCCCCCTTATTGTGACGAACCGTCATTCTATAATTTAAAAAAATACGGTTTTACCCGTACCCAAGTTTTACTTTCGGTGACGAATCGTCACCTCAATTTCTTAAAAAACGGCTTTCGCCGTTGTACCATCTAAATGAGTCAATTTGATTAAAATTGACTCAAGTCAGGTGGCTTTAAAACTTTAATTCGCGCCCCAGTTGCTTCATTTTTGCTAATTCCATGGCGTAAACATCATTTAGGGCTTCTTGAAGCGCTTGCTTGTAATCTTTTTCATGTGTTAATGGAGCCCACTGTAAACCATCAAACATTAGGTTGTTATGGTTGAATAGTTCACGTTCTACATATAAATCTTTGCTGCCTTCACATGGGTTTGTTTGGGCCGAAAGTAATGAAATCGTACCGTAACCTAACGACCAGTTAGCAAAACAAACTTGTTGAATATCCATGTATGCAGGAAGCTTCAAATTGTTTAGTCTTAACCCTTCTTCAACAATACTGAAAATGGAACCCATTAGTTTGATTTCCATCGTTTCTTGCTGTTGGATTCGATCGTCGCTCGCTTTGCCGTATATTGTTGGGCTTTTTGCACATAACATGGTTTCGAATAACGATGGGTGCAAAATGGCATATATTAAATAAGCGAAGTTGAGCAATAACATACGTTCACGGGTACAGCCCTGATAAGCACTCGCTCGAAAGAACAAATCAGACAATATACCTAGCGCGCGATTGCTAATTGCGAGCAATAAGTCTTCTTTACCGATGAAGTGTTTGTAAATGGTACCTTTTGAATACGGGACTGCCGCCACGAGTTTGTCTATGGTGATATTCTCAACGCCCTGCTGTTGGATTAAACCAATAGCAGCGTCGATCAGTTCTTGTTCGCGAGCATTGAAGCTCTGTTCATCGATAATTTTTGGAGCCATAACCTTTAAGTGACGATTCGTCAGTGACGTATCGTCATAATAGCTTTTAGTGACGATATGTCAATTTAAAATTGGAACTAATTTGTAAGTGGCTCATAAACAAACATATTCATTTAAAGTTAAATTACGAAATAAGTGTCGAGTAAATTTACAGTAGGCCAAAAATAAATCAGTTGATGAGAGGTTAATCTATATAAATCAAAAAGGTAACAAACTGGCAGTGGTTATGCAGGCTTACCTTTGACAAATCGTTTGCCGGATTGAGTTGGTAGACATTTGGATAGAAGTTTTTAAAGGGACAAAACTCATGATTCGGTAACTGTACTCGTGTTGAACAGGAGACCTTATTATGGCCAAATTAACCCGACTCAAGTCTAAGATAACTACCGCAACTCTTTGTTTATTTACCTCTCTTACTGCTACAGCCCAAACTTGGCAAATTCAGCCCGTCGATGAGCCCAACGCACTTACTTTATTAGCGATTGGTGTCGGATTATTAATTCTACTCAAGTCAAAAAATAAAAAATGATCTATTAGCTATATAAAGGTCTGAACTACAAGGAAAAAGAGATGTTTGAGTTAGCCGGAGCTATATTGACTTATATACAGACTCATCATGAATATCTTTATTCCTTGTTGTTTTGGGCCGTGATCATTGCCGTTATGCTCATTGAGTTTTGGAGACCGAGAAGAGTTTTAGGGCATAGTATTCGCAAACGTTGGCTCAGTAATTTTTTTATCGCATTTATAAACAACTTTTTTGGTAAATGGATGCAAACCGTTTTGGCTGTTGCTACCGCGTTATATGCGGCTAATAACGGAATTGGCTTATTAAATTGGCTGGAACTACCACCTTTTGTTGTGTTGGTATCATCGCTGTTAGTTTTGGATTTATTACGATATTGCGTGCATCGCCTGTATCACAACGTTCCTCTGTTGTGGCGTTTACATCGTTTACATCATACAGATATGGACGTGGACTTTTCGACACAGTTTCGAATTCATCCGCTTGAAAACTTCACTACTGCTTTTATCACCATCCCGGTGATAGTACTGGTTGCTCCATCGGTGGAAGGGGTTATCGCACACAAATTGATATTTGTAGTCGTTGCCTTTTTTGCTCACTCAAACGTAAGACTACCAAACTGGTTCGAGAAATATGCCAGATATGTAGTGACAACACCCGATCTGCATAAAGTGCATCATTCAACAACAATTGCGGAGTCAAACGCTAACTTTGGTGCCTTGTTCACATTTTGGGACAGGATGTTTGGTACCTACGTAGATAAGCCAGCGCTAGGCGTGGCGAAAATGGAGTACGGTGTTAAGGAGATGGCCGATGATAAACACTTAAGGTTGGATTTTATGTTATTAAATCCTTTTCTTGCGGATGATGATGGAAATCAAGTTGTTGTAAAGAGGCCGATAGATATAGACCAATCAGGTCTTGTAAAAGAAAATCAACTGGATTGACCGAGAGCGCATTTAAGGCCCTCGGCTCAATATGACAAAACGAAGTCTATTTAATCAATTGATACTGGCTTGCCAGAATGTCGATGATTTCTTGTTTCGGGTTATCCGACAACTCAATTTTGCTTCCAGTGATCTTCTCAGCAATGTTTCGGTATGTATTAGATACCTGCATGATCACGTCTTCCGGTAATTCATTATCGCGAGCTAATGCTTCACGCTCTGGCATACGATTTTTGTTTAATAAGATGTCCGGATCCGGGAAGTGGTTTAATAACATCTGACGGAAGCCTTCCTTAGAGTTTTCTACGACCTTACCATCGCGGTATTGAGGACCGTCCCAAATACGAGAAGAGTCAGGCGTCCCCACTTCATCCATGTAAATAAGTTTGTCGTTGCCAGCAGCGTCTTTTACATAACCAAATTCGAATTTGGTGTCGACAAACACCTGATCGATTTTATCTAGAGCATTGCTGATCAAGTTAAAGCCATCTTTTAACAAAACTTCATATTTATCGACGTCCGTTACATTCAGGAAGTTAAAAGCTTGATAGTTTTCAACGATATCCTGACGGCGGATGTTAACGTCGTCCGCCTCTGGCACATTTGGGATGCCACGTAAAATCCCTTTAGTTGAAGGAGTGATTAAGATGTCTTCCAGCTTTTGATCTTTTTTCAGACCTTCTGGCAATTGAATACCGCAGAACTCTCGTTCGCCTTTTTCATAACTGCGCCACATTGAACCCGTAATATATTGACGCGCTATGGCTTCAATCATGACGGGTTTGGCTTTTTGTACAATCCATACAAACGGGTGTGGAATATCCAAAATGTGGCTGTCAGCCAGACCATTGTCCTTAAACATTTTAAACCAATGGTTTGACACCGCGTTTAACGCTGCACCTTTGCCTGGAACGCCTTTAATGCCGCCTTCACCGCGCCAGATGCAATCAAACGCAGAAATTCGGTCGCTGATCACCATGATGGCCAGTGGTGCGTCAGGTTGAACGTCATAACCTTTTTGCTCGATCAAACGTTTGCTGTCTTCGGCGGTTAACCAATATACAGAGCGTACTTTGCCACTGTGTACGGCTTGATCTGTGATGATAGGTAAGTCGTTGTTCACGGCTAAAACGGAATTCGCTAAACTCATGGTGTTTCCTAAAGGTGACTGTATTCGCGGATGAATTCTGAGGGCGGCCATTCTAGCAAAACCCGCTGATAACAAAAAGACCGCAATTGCGGTCTTTTTGTACTTTTATTGTGCGAGCAATATCAAAGCTTAAATTTGGATGCCGCTTCCAATAAGTCGTCCGATAAGGTGTGAAGACTTTTGGATACATCGCGAATGCCATCTAGGGCTTCCAACGTTGAGCCAATGGACTCGTTCATATCGTTAACATTGTCCATCACTGTCGAAGCGACGGAAGTTTGCTCTTCCGTTGCCGTTGCAATTTGAGTGTTCAGGCTATTAATCGTTTGGATATGTTCAGCAATTTTATTTACTGACTCCCCGGTTTGAGCCGCAAAAGTTTCGTTTCTTTCTGCCTGCGTGCTGGCACTTTCCATAGAAGCGACGGAAGCGCTGGCGGCATCGGTAAGGGCATTTAACAACTCCCTAATTTCTGTTGTGGACTTGGAGGTTCTAGAAGCCAACTCTCGAACTTCGTCCGCCACCACGGCAAATCCACGACCTTGCTCGCCCGCTCTTGCCGCCTCTATCGCTGCGTTTAATGCCAATAAGTTAGTTTGTTCGGCGATTGAGGTGATAACGTCCAAGATCTGGTTCACATTTTGAGTATCTTGTGCCAGCTGATGAATGACTGAAGATGCATCCTTGATTTCACTATTTAAGGCCTGTGATACGGCCATGGATTGATTGAGGATTTCCAGACTTTGCGTGGCTTCATTATCGGCATTGTCCGTTGCTGTGGCGGCCTCCGCCGCAGAAGACGATATTTCATTTACACTCAGGCGCATTTCTTCCATAGATTGTTTTACTTGAGCAGAATCATCACCTTGTTTGTGCATGGCGGCTTCCGCTACTTCCATTCGCTGAATAAGGCGGGTGGAATTATCAAGTAATGGTTGCACCACCGACATCACATCGCTAATGGAATCTCGTAATACCGCCATGAATTTGTTGAAGTTCCTCGACATTTGACCTATTTCGTCTTCGCTGGCAACTTTAAGCTTAGATTTCAGATCACCATCGCCGTCCGCCAATTCACCCAATGTGTCTGCGGCTTCTGATGCACTGTGTTTGATGCCTCGCCCGATTAATACGCCGAGAAAGACAACCAGTACAATGAGTACTAGTGCGACGATAATACTGTTGGTAATGGCGTTAGTTGAACGAGATTTAGCAGTTTCGGCCAATTGAGAATATTCGGTATCGGATTGAGTGCGATATTTATCCATATCTGAGGTGAGGTTATCGAACAACTCGGCTTTGGTTTTTGATTTCTCTTGAATAATGGAGAAATCCATCGAGCCGTCAATAAAACCTCTGACTATTTCGACGGCAATGACGTTGTACTCTGACAGTACCGACTTAAACTTATTTAGTTTTGCTTGATTTGTAGCGGACTCGAGAGCCTTTATTTTGTCTATATTCTCTTTGAGCAGATTGTATTGTTCATTGGCACCATTAATCAGATCTTCATCACCAAATGACACGGCTTGGGTATAAAGTTCGTCGATTTTATTGATAATGAAAGCATTGGCAGTGGAATGTTTTGCGATAAGGTAACGTTTGTCTTTAAGCTCATCGAGGCTTTTATTGTTTGCGATGATAGCGGAAGCGTTTAGGACAATGACGATGATGAGGGCGAATAAAGCGATAATTGTAATAAAGTTTATCTTTATGAAGATACTCAGGTTCTTAAACTTATCCACGCTTGATACCTATTTTGACGTTTCAGTACATTGGGTTTATCGGCAGCCTCTAATATAGCTTTAACAAGCAAACACTGCCGTTTGCTTAAGCTTAGTCAAAAAAACTCAACTAACAACATATGCTTATGATGTCTTTTGGATTTATAGACATAAAAAAAGCCGCTTCATTAGAAGCGGCTGGAATTTTTATTGTTATTTCGTAACTGAGTGTTATGAACGTAAACCAATACCTTTATTTATCAAATACATGGCAATACTAAAGAATGTCACAACGAAAATGCCGATCATGCCAAAGGCAAACGTTAAGTCCACGTCTGATACACCCAAAAATCCGTAACGGAAGGCATTAACCATGTAAACAATCGGGTTGATCTTAGATACGGTTTGCCAGAACTCTGGTAATAAACTTAAGCTATAGAAGACTCCACCCAAATACGTGAGTGGCGTTAGAATAAAGGTCGGAATAATGGAGATATCGTCAAATGAGTTAGCGAAGACTGCATTAATCAGTCCGGCTAGTGAGAACACCATTGAAGTGGCTAATACGGTTAGAATTAATGCTGTGTAACTGTGGATCTGAATATCGATAAACAACATGGATACGCAGGTAACAATAAGACCAACCAACAAGCCTCGTAACATGCCACCACCAATATAACCTAATACGATAATGTAATTAGGAACTGGTGCAACTAACAACTCTTCTATGTTTCGCTGAAACTTGGAGCTGTAAAATGAGCTTGCCACGTTTGAGTATGAGTTTGTGATCACCGACATCATGATAAGGCCTGGCACAATAAAGGCCATGTAATCAAAGCCGCCCATTTCACCAATTCGTGATCCGATTAGGCTACCAAATATGACAAAATACAAGCTCATGGTAATCGCTGGCGGCACCAGAGTTTGCACCCAGATACGCAAGAAACGTGTACATTCCTTAATTAAAATGGATTTTAAAGCGACGGAATAATTACTAAACATTAGGCTTTTCCTCCATTTTGACCTTCTTCAACCAAACGAATAAATAACTCTTCTAATCGGTTTGCTTTGTTTCTCATACTCAGTACTTGTATTTCTTGTTCACTCAATTGACTAAATACCGGATTTAAACCTTGCTCTTTGGCCACTTCGACTTCAATGGTGTGGTTGTCTTTGATTTCATATTTAAATCCTTCCAGTACCGGAGGCTGTTCAAATTGCTCGGTATCAAGAATGAAGGTTTCCACATTGAGTTTGGCCAACAGTGCTTTCATGTTGGTATTTTCTCCAATAACGCCTTTGTCTATGATGGCGATATTACGGCACAACATTTCAGCTTCTTCCAGGTAATGGGTCGTCAAAATAATCGTGATGCCCTGTTCGTTCAGCTCTTGCAGAAACTCCCACATGCTGCGTCGTATTTCGATATCGACACCGGCTGTTGGTTCATCCAATATAAGAAGTTGTGGCTCGTGCATTAACGCACGTGCGATCATTAAACGGCGTTTCATACCGCCTGATAGGGTTCTGGCCTGTGAGTTGCGTTTTTCCCAAAGGTCGGTTTTTTTCAGATATTTTTCCGCACGTTCAATGGCGACATCTCTTGAAACGCCATAATAACCCGCCTGGTTTACGACGATTTGTTGGACAGTTTCAAACTGGTTAAAGTTAAACTCTTGAGGAACCAAACCAATTTGCGATTTGGCTTTTTCCAAATCGGTGTCGATGTCGTGACCAAAAACTTTTACGGTACCTGACGATTTATTCACTAACGATGCGATGACCCCAATAGTCGTTGATTTTCCAGCACCGTTAGGGCCAAGCAATGCAAAAAAATCACCTTTCTGTACATTAAGCGATATACCTTTGAGTGCCTCAACGGTTCTGGACTTCGACTTATAAGTCTTTTTTAAATCTGTAATTTCTAATGCGTTCATTGATGTTGTTTTCGGTTATTTTTGATAGCCCCAGCGAGGCACTAAGTGTTGCGAAATATTGAGATGATCTAAGATTCTGGCCACCATGAAATCCACCAGGTCATCGATAGATTCAGGGTTGTGATAAAACCCAGGAGCCGCAGGCATGATTGTCGCGCCTAAGTTCGAGAGTTTTAACATGTTTTCCAGATGAATTGAGGAAAATGGCGTTTCTCTAGGAACCAGTAGCAGTTGTCCGCGCTCTTTGATGACGACATCTGCGGCTCGTTCTAACAAATTATCACTGTTGCCATGAGCTATCGCCGATAAGGTGCCGGTAGAACAAGGCACAACGACCATTTGTTTGGGGGCGGCAGAACCGGATGCTGGCGCAGAAAACCATTGCTCTTTGCCCAGGACTGCGATTTGATCGTCTTCGGCTTCGAAGTAGTCTTTACACCAAAGACTTGCTTTGTCCGGATTTCCAGGCACATCGAGTTGTACTTCCGTCTTAAAAACCACCTTGGCCGCTGCAGAAAATATAAGGAATATTTTGTAGTTGGCGGCGACCAATTGTTTTATCAGGCTTAAGGCATAGGGGGCACCCGAAGCGCCAGTTATACCTATTGTAATGGCACCGGCAAAAGGGGCGTCAGAATTTGATGCCGAAGGGATCATAATTGACCTTTTAGGGTATTAATTAGAAAACTTGGCATCCAGCCGTTCGATAAGCGTTTTATGAACGCCGGAAAAGCCACCATTGCTCATCACCACAATATGGTCATTGCTTTGACTAATATCAATGATCTGCTCGATAATTTGTTGAAGATCATCAGAAATCACCAAATTATCCTGTTGCTCAGCGTTGCTTAGTTGCCATTCTTGTTTGGTTGGTTGATAAACAAAAATGTGGTCAGCATCGAGCCAAGACTCGGCTAATGTATCTTTGTGAATCCCCATTTTCATGGTGTTAGAGCGAGGCTCCAATAACGCAATCACTCGTTGCTGGCCAACGTTTTGTCGTAAGCCATTTAATGTGGTTTTTATTGCGGTAGGGTGGTGGGCAAAATCGTCGTAGAGTTTGATGGCATTTTTATCGTAAATGAGCTCCATTCGACGTTTGGGGCTTCTAAACTGACTTAAAGAGCTGACGGCTTGTTTTACTGTAATGCCCGCATGGTGGGCCGCAGCAATAGCCATTAATCCATTATGCACGTTATGATTGCCTGTTAATGACCAGCTTACTTTGCCTTGCGATTCACCATTAAGAAGCACTTCAAATTGCTGACCATCCAATTGTCCGAGTTCATTTGCTAGTAACTGGGCGCGCCATTTACCATTTTCTCCCACATAATTGACTTCACTCCAACAACCTCTTTCTAAAGTTTGCTCGATGGCTGGAACTTGGTCTGGGGCCAATATTAGGCCTGAGCCTGGAACCGTGCGGATCAAATGATGAAATTGAGTTTGTATTGCCGCTAAATCGGCAAAAATATCGGCATGATCAAATTCGAGGTTATTAATGATCAGGGTTTTTGGCAGGTAATGGACAAATTTGGAACGTTTATCAAAAAACGCAGTGTCGTATTCGTCGGCTTCGATAACAAAAAACGGTGACTTTCCTGCACGGGCGCTCACATCAAAATTACCGGGCACACCACCAATTAAATAACCGGGCTCTAACCCAACATCTTCTAATAACCAAGCCACCATACTGGCCGTTGTGGTTTTTCCATGAGTGCCACTGGCGGCAATAACCCAACGGTCTTTCAACAGGTGCTGTTTTAGCCACTCGGGGCCTGAAACATACGGGATATTGCGATTTAACACATATTCAACGGCAGGGTTGCCGCGCGATAAAGCGTTGCCGATGATCACGACATCAGGCTCTGGCGTGAATTGACCCGTATCCCAGCCTTGAGTCAGTTCTATGCCTAATTCTTCGAGTTGCGTCGACATGGGCGGATAAACGTTAAGATCTGATCCTGTAACTCTATAACCTAACTGTTTGGCGATAGCGGCAATGCCACCCATAAAGGTGCCACAGATGCCTAAGATGTGAATGTGCATAAAATACGGCTATTTGATTTTAAAACAAAAAGTCTATCAAAAAGCCAAACAAAAAGGCGACTTTAAAGTCGCCTGTTTGTGTTTTTACGTTTTAAGCACAAGTAACAGAGGCCTAAATAGGAGACCCTGGTGGTAATTTAGTGGATTTGATCATTGGCAACCATTTTCTATGCTCCAAATACCAACCCAAGTGGAAGTGAGCTAAACCGAAGAAATTACTGTGCGCGTTTTCGGCCTCCAAAGTTTGCTGTTGTAACCAGCCATTTAGGCCATCCAGCTGCGCATAAGCATGGGCTTTAACCTCTATCGCGACGTCATCGTTAGACATAAGACCAACAAGAGACTCCAATACTAAAGCCGCCGCTCGTTGTTGAACCAGGTTGCCATGACCACCAGCCGGTGCAGCTTTGAAAGTATGGTCGATAATTTTGGCGATATACTCGTAAGGTGAGAAGGCATCGTTTTGCTGTGCCAGACGATTTAACCGGCCTGGATTTAACAGAGCTTTTAAAGTGTGCGAAATGTTAGCACTGGCCAGTTCAATCGGATCAAATACGAGTCCCGTCTTACTTGGGGCGCTTTCACGGTTTTTATAACTTCCATAAGCTTTTGGCGGAATAAGGCTCAGAATATGCGCAGGTAATGTGAGTTGTTGTGCTGATAAGGTCGACAGCAAGGCGTCTAACGCGGCTTTTTGTTGCTCAGGGTTCACCGCGGCCAGTCGAGGAAGTTCGCCATCTTTTATATCGTATGCATAGTCAACACCACCGATTAGTTTAGCGGCAGCCGTGACCTGAAAACGATGGAACAGATAGATAGGGATCAGAATTTCCTGTAAATCAGAATAAGGTCGGTCAAAAGCTAAATTGTCGTTGCCAAATTGGCTCAGTGCCAGCTGTCTAACCTCAAGTACTCTTGTTAACTCTTTTGCCGCATCGTTACCATTATCCCAAAGGTGGCCTTCAGGTTGGGCACCACTTAATGGCCTGGCGTCAGGATCTGACATATATAACAAGCCTTGTTGTTTGGCTTGAGCAATAATATTACTCAGTTCATTCGCCTCGTTTTGATCACTGCTGAAATGACTATAACCATATTTAACAACGTGTTTATCCCACTGACCTATGCCTTCGGCATATGCGTTAGAAAGGTCGATACTGTCATCAACGATTGAAACAAGAGGATGTGGATAGTCCATAACTGAGGCACGATTGTTGATGGAGGCGGAAAAGTTATGGGCAATGCCTAAGGTGTGACCCACTTCATGCGCAGACAACTGACGTATTCTGGCCAGCGCCATATCTTTAATTGCTTGAGTATCCGCATCTTCGGTATTAAATGGACCAGTCAGGCCCTGAGCAATCAAATAATCTTGACGTACACGCAGCGAACCCAGAGTTACATGTCCTTTAATGATCTCTCCGGTTCTAGGATCGATCACTGAGGCGCCATAACTCCAGCCTCGGGTTGCTCTGTGTACCCATTGAATGGTGTTATATCTTACGTCCATCGGATCGGCATGAGGTGGCAACATCTTTACCTGGAAGGCATTGATGAAGCCAGCCGCTTCAAAGGCATCGCTCCACCAGCGTGCACCGTCTAAAAGTGCCGTTCGAACTGGCTCTGGTGCACCAGGATCAAGATAATAAACAATAGGTTCGATTACTTCACTTCGCTCTGCATCCGGGTTTTTCTTGATCAAACGGTGGCGTGGAATGTACTTTATGGCCATATTGTCATCTAAGCCAACCGCATAGTCCTTATGTTCTATCGCCCAGTAACCACTGAATGGATGGAATTGACGGGGTTGGTAGTTGTCATCAGGCAGCTCTATCAGCGAGTGATGTAAATGTACCGTCAGAGCTCTAGGGTCCGGAGCAACTTGTTTTACGTATTCACCTGGCTTGGAACCAGTAAAGCTAACGATGGACTCAAGCTCGGTGTTTTTAGGGAAACTTTTGCTTCTGGAGAAATAAACCGCACTTCTTGATTTATCTAGTTTAAAGCTTCCTTGTTTGGTATCACTTAACCTTCTGCTTACGCCGTGAATATCGCTCAACAAAAAATCGGTGTAATCAATCAGGACCGTACCACGGTGTTTGGCTTTGATGTCAAAACCTTGGATGACAGATTTTGCAAAAGCTTGTTCAACACTTTTTTGCTCTGCTCGGTTGTTGGATACCGCTCTGTAATCCGTGTTCAGTTGAATTAACAACATTTTGTTGCCATGGCGTTCAAACTGGACAATGCGCGTATCACCTAGTTGGCCGCGATCCAGGCCTATGTCGTTGCTGCCAAGACCATTAGGCAATGAACTTTGGAATAAAAATGGTCTTTTTTCTCGTTCTATTTTTAAGAATAACTTGCCAGAATTCTTGTCGTAATAAAAGTCGTAATAACCTTCGACTTCTAACATGTCTTTAGTGAATTCGGCTATTGGGGTCAGTTTGGTAGTCGAGTTTAAATTGGCAAAAACATTAAATACAAAAAATGCGGTTAAGAATAACCAAGCTTGCAAAGCCCTTTTTCCAAGTTTCATTATTTTTTCCTATGACAATACGTAACCAGAGAGTGTGCATTAAGTTTTTCTAATTTGGAATATCTGTAGGTGAAACTTTTGTATAAATTATACAATTCAATGTGGTTTTAACATTATTTGGCTTTGACTGTGACTTTTACAGGTTCATCTATTCTGTAATTTGATTTGTAAACTTTCAAAAAGACTGACTAAATCACTGCATCTTGTTAATTTTTCAGCTAGAATGCCCGCCGAATTGACCTGTAATCCAATTGATAAACTTGGTAATGCGCTAAACTGTAACAGTAATGTTTTATAATTCTGTTAAGAACAGCAGTTTAGCCAGAAAATCGAATAAAAAAGGTAGAACTTCCCATGCGCAGATTGGCCCCCGTACTACGTGAAGACGGTGTAGAACTAGACTTAATTTCTTTGATCCGAACTATTTTGGCGGCATGTAAAGATATTTCTTTCCGTGTTGGTCAGGCAGATTTATCTGGCGTGTTAGGTTCAACCTTAGATGAGAACATTCAGGGCGAAACGCAGAAGAAGCTGGATGTGTTATCAAACCAGCTATTAAAAGACATGTTATTAGAGTCTGGTTTTGTTCGTGCGATTGCATCTGAAGAAGAAGATTATGTGTGTGAAGGTGAAGCGGGTGGTCGTTTCTTAGTTGCGTTTGATCCGTTAGACGGCAGCTCTAACATAGATGTAAACAGCCTTACCGGCACTATTTTCTCTATTTTACCAGTGCCAGCGGATAAGCCTGAAGGTGAGCCGATTACTGAAGAAGACTTTTTGCAGCCTGGTCGTAATCAGGTAGCAGCTGGTTACGTTATGTATGGCCCATCTACGATTTTGGCTCTTACCACGGGCAAAGGTGTTAAGTTCTATACGCTGGATAAAACCCATGGTTCTTTCCTGTTAACTCAGGAAGGCGTAACCATTGAAGAGGAAACGCAAGAGTTTGCCATTAATAGTTCGAACCAGCATAAATGGGAAATCCCGATGCAACGTTACATTCGTGACATTCTTGACGGTAAAGGCGGCATTCGTGGTAAAAACTTCAACATGCGCTGGATTGCCTGCATGGTCGGCGATGTACACAGAATTTTATGCCGTGGCGGCATCTTTACTTACCCTGCGCACACAGACGTGCCGGACAAACCAAATAAACTACGTTTGTTATACGAAGCAAATCCGATGGGGCTGTTGATTGAACAAGCAGGTGGTTTGATCTCTACGGGTCATGAAAACATTCTTGAAATGAAACCAACTGAATTACACCAACGTGTGCCAGTTATCTTAGGTTCAAAACAAGAAGTTCTAACTTGCCTGGATTACCATAACTACTAAATGAGTTATAAAAGTTGAATAATGAAGCGCCTTAAGTGGCGCTTTATTTTTCTTTGATTTTAACTGGTCGGACATGTTAGTGTTGTGATAATTCAGATTCTAGGAACAGCCCATGGCTAAAAAAAACTACGTACTCAGTTTGTATAATAAGCTAAGCAAACTTCCATACGGCAATAAGATCTTTACTCGGTTTGCCGCAAACAAAGCACCGTATTTCAAAACGATCTCGCCACTTATCACCAAGTTGGTCCCCGGTGAATGCCATTGTTTTATTAAGAAAAAACGCAAAGTAGAAAATCACATCGGCACGGTACATGTTATTGCTATTGCAAATGGCTTGGAAATGGCGATGGGTTTTATGGCGGAAGGGTCTATTCCGAAACACTTACGCTGGATCCCAAAGGGCATGGATTTAAAATATACGGCTAAGGCTGGGTCTGATATTCGTTGTGAAGCAATTCTCGAAAACAACGATTGGCGCGAAGGGGATGTACCAGTTGAAGTGAAAGCCTATGACGAAAATAACGTAGTGGTCGTTGAAGGCGTAATTAATCTTTGGGTGTCGGCCAAACCAAACAAAGAAAAAAAAGCGGCGTAAACAAGCGTCGAAAGGGGGCGGCTTGAACTCTTTTAGTCACTAAGCCGCCCTTAATGTTTTTATTAATCGGCGAAGACGACCGTTTTATTCCCTTGCACCATTACCCTGTGTTCCAGGTGATATCTTAGGCCTCTGGCTAGTGCTTGCTTTTCACACTCTTTACCTTTTCGCACCATGTCTTTAACCGTGTCGCTATGACTGATTCGAATGATCTCCTGCTCAATGATAGGGCCTGCATCTAATTCGGCGGTCACGTAGTGGCAAGTCGCTCCTATGAGTTTCACTCCACGTTCATAAGCCTGGTGATAAGGTTTAGCCCCGACAAAAGATGGTAAGAAGCTATGGTGAATGTTTATGACCTTATGAGCATATTTTTCACATAAGCTGTCTGGGAATATTTGCATGAAACGCGCAAGCACCACGGTGTCGGCGTTGTAACTATCAATGACGTCTTCTAGTTGTTTGAACGCTGCTTGTTTATCAGTCTTAAAATCTACGTGGTGAAACGGCAACTGATACCAGTCAGCGTATTTAGCCATATCATTATGATTGGCGATAACCGCTACGATTTCGCAGTCGAGTTCATCCTCATGCCAACGATGTAACAAGTCGGTTAAACAATGTGACTCTTTACTGGCTAATAACACCACACGATTTTTGTTTTTGCTGCAGGCTAGTTGCCAGTTCATATCGTACTGCAGTGCAATTGGAGCAAAGTCTTCTTCAAGTGCAGCAAGACTTGAGACGGATTCATCGACGATGATTTCATGGCGCATGAAAAACCATTTGGTTTCAGCGTCGGTATGGTGATTGGCTTCGATGATCGAAACCTGATGTTTGGCTAAAAAGTCACTCACCGCAGCAACCAGACCTATCTGGTCCGGACAAGAAATGCTTAAGGTAATTTTGTTAACGGCAGACATCTAACTTCCCTTCAAAATTTTTTACTGGCTGACATAGTTAACTAAATTGAGGAAAAGATCGATTGATATTTGGTAACTCTTTGATCCTGTAATTTGCAATATGGACGTTTACACAAAGGGCAGTGAACGAGTTCTAGGTTAAATACTCGAATTTTTTATTCAGTTGGTTATAATTCGCGCCAAAGATCTCAAAATTTTGATTAAAGGTTTGTTATGCCAAATTATGTAGTGGGTCATAAGATCCCAGATTCGGACTCAATTTGTTCGGCAATTGCTCTGTCTTATTTAAAGACCACATTAGGTGAGCACACGGTTCCAGCACGTTTAGGTGAGTTGTCTCCTGAAACGTTATTCATTTTAGATAAATTTGGTTTTGAACAGCCTGAACTTAAAATGAGCTATGCGGGCGAGAGTCTTTACATTGTTGATCACTCTGATCGTGTGCAAGGCCCGGACGACATCGATGAAGCGACCGTATTAGGTATTATCGACCATCACAAATTAGGCGATATCACGACATCGACTCCGCTTGAGTGCTGGATCCGTCCAGTGGGTTGTACCAATACCATTATCAAGATGATGTACGATTTCCACGGTGTTGAAATTCCAAAAGACATCGCTGGTGCTATGATGTGTGCCATTTTAAGTGACACGGTTATCTTCAAATCGCCAACGTGTACAACGGCAGACATTAAGTGTGTTGAAGCGTTAGCGGAAATCGCAGGCATCGAAGATCCGAAAGCCCTTGGCATGGAAATGTTTAAGGTAAAATCTGCGGTAGAAGGTACGCCAGTTCGCGACCTAGTGCTTCGTGACTTTAAAGACTTCGACATGAATGGCAACCTGGTTGGTATCGGTCAGCTAGAAGTGATTGACCTGACTATTTTTGACGAAATGAAAGCCGATTTAGAAGCGGACATCGCCAAGTTAAAAGAGGAAGGCGGTCGCCACTCAGTTATCTTGTTGTTAACCGATATCATGAAAGAAGGTTCGCAATTGTTGGTGGCCAGTGATGACAATGGCATTGTTGAAAAAGCTTACGAAGCAACGTTGGAAGACAACAAAGTTTGGTTAGACGGCGTATTAAGCCGCAAAAAACAGGTTGTGCCACCACTGCAACAAACGTTTGCTGGGTAGACAATACTTACAGATAAAAGTCGCGATTATCGCGGCTTTTTTGTATTTATTGCTGAACTTGTAATGCCATTTGATACTCGTTTCGGCTTTTTATTCGCGACAATGGCACCAAATAGAATCAATACAATAGCGACTAACAAATTGGCAGACCATGTTATAAGTCCTGCTGCGGTCAACAAAGCCGCCGATACAAGCGGCGCGGCGAAACTGAGTGAAGCCAGCAACTTGCTATTGCCTTTCTTAAGTCCGAATTCCCAAAGGTAAAATGCGCCTCCTACGGGTCCAAGCCCCAAAAGTAAAACGCCCAGCCATTGTTCTAAATCTAACTGCCACTCACCAACTTCTAAAAGGCTGTGAGCAACCAAAGACAATAATGCAATGGCAAAAGATAACCAGCCTACATCATCTACATTCGATTTCGATCTTGTCAAAAACCAGGAGTAGGTGGTCCAGATAAGTGCGCAACTGAATGCGAGCAGATAACCTTTAGTGTATTGACTATGCAGACCAAATTCTGCACCTCCTGTGATAACTAAACTGACGCCAAAGAAACCTAATAAGCCTCCTACAGTGGTCCTCACAAAATTTGCTTTAGAAGATAAAGCCAACGCCAATAACACGGGCCATAAATAGCTGATCAAACTGACTTCAATAGCCGGTGCCACTTTTAGTGCCATGAAATAGCAGAAGTGGAAGCCAAACAAGCCTGTTATGCCCATCAGCCACTGTGAGGTAGACAATGTTGGTTTATTGAATATGGCTTGTCCACTGACTAACCGTTTACAAAACATGATTGAGCCAGATAACAAAAAGCACATAAACAGAAGTTGAAATGGCGGCAACGCTTTTGTATTTAGACCAAGAAGTGCCAACGCCCCCCACATGAGAATTGCCAATAACCCGCATAACGTCGCCATGTTTGTCACCCTTAGCCTGTATTAAAGAGCCACAATTATTCCTAAGATTAAAAGCTTAAAGTGTGCTGAACGGACGCTTTTTCAATGAAGGTGGACGTTATTATCTAAGATGATATTTATACACGGCAATCAGGCTGACAGTTTTCTTGGAGAAACACCAAACAGCGATTTAAATTTTCGACTGAACGCGGAAGGGTTTTGATAGCCCACTTTTTCCGCGACTATGTTTATGGGCGTATCGGTATGCGTTAATAGTGCTTTGGCTTTTTCCATGCGAAGTTGGGTTATGTATTGTTGCGGCGTAGTGCCTGTTGATGTTTTGAACACTTTTTTGAACTGGGTAGTGCTTAAAAAGGCGAGTTTGGCTAACGACTCGTTAGAGTGCCGTAGGGTCAGATCATTTGATATCTCAGCCAAAACGGGTTCTATTCTTTTGTCTCTAATAAGCGAAAGTGCTTGCTGAGACAGCAGTTGAAAAAACAACTCGAACATTTTTGACTCGGTTTCGATATTGGTCTCAATTGTTAACTGCTTTTCAATAAATTGAATGTAAGACAGCAAAGAAGCATCGATAACAAACCTTTGCTGCGAGGCATCAAGGATATTGTCTGGCAATATTTGACTGTCTACAACCATGAAACGAGCGTTTTCGTCAGCGGAAAAGTCGTGGCGCTGTTTCGATTTAATAACAATACAATCACCGACACTTACTAAGCCCTCAAAATCTCCGACTTTAATTTTAATTGAACCTTGCAGAGGCAGAACTAACTGATGAAATTCGTGGTGATGGCTGCGAGTATGTTTGCTGTAGGCTCGAATTGAAAAAGGTTTAATGTTTGGCATGTTTACTGACTGATTTCAAATGTGCGAGGCTATTTTGAAAGGGGGCTGGGTGCTCAAGTAGAGTTAATTGCTCTTGAGAAGGCAAGGTGTCTGGCTGAACAAATTTCAGAAACTCGTTTTGATTCTCACAGTAAAGAACATCTAGAGCCAATCGGTTTTTACCGTAAAGGCCACGATGTAACATGTTTCCTGAAAAAACCAACAAGTCTCCCTTAGACATGGGAATAGTTTTGGCGTTTGGCAGAGCTTCATGATGTTTATGACCATGCAATTCGAGTCTGACGTTCGTTTCGAGTTCCGTATCCCAACGTTGATGCGTGGTGGGGATCAATTCAATGCCCGGTTCATCTGCCAAAGCAATACGAAAATGCAATAGGTCGCTGCGCTGCATAATTTGTTTTTGTTGTTCCAAATCTAAGTGATATTGAGTGTCTCGGTGCCAATAATTTTTTTGCTCTGGATTGTAGGGATTAAAGAATAACTGAGTCCCCATAAATGCGGGCGGTTTATCAAAATGCGTGAGTACATAGGGCATGAGTTTAAAATGAGAAATAAACTCAAATAAACTTGTTCGCTTTGAGTCTGGCAAATACTTTTTCCCTGTCAGGTATGCAGAGTTGATAGCACGGCTTTGATAGAATTCTAAATTATCCGCTTGCCAGTTTTGATGAAACAACTCTAAGGTCGGTTTGATAACTTCGATTTCATGGTGCTCAAATAGTTTGGGCACAAGATAAAACCCCTGAGGCTCAAAATGCTGAATTGCGTCTTCTGGCGAGGAGGCTTGATAACTATGTTGTTCCATAAAACTCTTTTGCCTTTATAACAAAATGTTAGGCGAATCTGACGGGGATTTATGTCAGACTAATAACTACCAGTTCAATTCGCAAGTTCTCAGTTACTCTATGATCAAAAATCCGCTTTCCGGCTTACCCCAACAGCAGCAATTCTTGTTAGCCATGGCATTTTTGATGCCTTTTGTCTTTTCAGTATGGGTGACCTTGCTTAACAACTTTGTTATTGAAAAAGCTAATTTCAGCGGTGCGGAAATAGGCATGTTGCAGTCAATTCGAGAGATCCCTGGTTTTCTAGCGTTTACTGCCATATACGTTTTACTGTTCTTGAAAGAGCAACGATTTGCCATATTGTCTTTAGGGGTTTTGAGTTTTGGCGTTGCCATTACCGGATTTTTCCCATCTGTTTATGGCTTGTACTTGACTACCATAATTATGTCGATAGGTTTTCACTATTTCGAAACGACGCAGCAAAGCCTGACATTGCAATGGTTACCCCAGAACGACACAGCCCACTTCATGGGAAAATCGTTAGCGGTTAAAGCATTTGCCTCGCTGTTAGCGTTTTCTGGTATTTGGTTATTGATGGACCAAATCGGTGTGTCCTATGAATCGGTGTATCTGGCTTCAGGCGTATTAGGTCTACTCATAGTCGTATGGCTTTACATTAAGTTTCCTTTGTTTGAACAACCCCATGGCCAGCACAAGAAAATCATTCTTAGAAAGAACTACTGGTTGTATTACCTGTTAACATTTTTGAGTGGCGCCAGACGGCAGATCTTCATGGTGTTCGCTGGATTCATGATGGTTGAAAAGTTTGGTTATAGTGTGGGCGAGATCAGTATCCTATTTGGTATCAACTATGTATTTAACCTGCTGTTTGCGACACGAATTGGCAAATGGGTTGGCAAAGTAGGGGAGCGTAAGGCGCTAACTCTGGAATACGTTGGTTTGATATTAGTGTTCACTGGATATGCATTTGTCGATTCGCCGTATATTGCGGCAGGCCTTTATGTTATTGACCATATGTTCTTTGCCTTAGCCATTGCGATTAAAACCTATTTCCAAAAAATTGCCGACAAAAAAGATATCGCGGCCACCGCTTCTGTGAGTTTTACCATCAATCATATTGCAGCTGTCATTATTCCTGCTTTGTTAGGAGTATTGTGGTTATATTCAAATGCAGCTGTGTTTTTGGTGGGAACTGCCTTTGCTTTATGCAGTCTAATATGCAGCTTATTTATTCCAGATAACCCAACTCAGCAGCAGGTAACACGATATTTCGCGAGTCCTGCTGTTAAGTCGTCATGATATGTTTAAACGCCAACAGCACAAACGAAAAAGAAATTATGCAGTAAAAAGAACCGGGATTAAGGACGAAAATATTGATCGTCAAATTACGGTTATTCACAAAGCAATTGGTCTAAAGCTGCTTGATTATCATAGTCGTGGCGACAGCTCTTTAGTTGAACAAGTTCAATCCATGCTGGAACGCCGCAGAGATGAAGGCCGCATGGGTTATGGTGAATACTTAACCTGGAGTTCTTTGTTGGAAATGTTAGATCAAAAAGAGACCTTTCTTGCGGGAATTACTGAAGAAAGTCCCAGAATGCGCAAATTACGCAGGCGCACTCCATTTGTAGGCATACTTACCGAACAAGAACGTCAAAGTGCTCTTGAGGCTGACGCGATAGGTGAAACAGACGTGGTTCATATTTGAGCCAAGAACTAACACAAAGGCATAGAGTAAAAAAAACAACCTCGTCATTAACAAACTTCGTTTACGGGTGACGTTAACCGTCAGTATTGAAAATAAAAAGTGGTCTAATTAGAATGGACTTTCTATCCGTAAAATAAATGAAGCTAGGACGACTATGCGTATATGGACTTATGAACGACCATTTAGATATGAAAATGAAGACTATGAAGTAAAGTTTTCCTTTTCGCTACTTTCCTATACTTCACAATTGTTTTGTAACGGCATTCTTATTGATGAGTGTACCTGTTCCTTTCAATCTGGGCTAGGGATTATAGAACATACATTTCACCCTGAAAACCAAGTAGAACCGCTAACTGTTTCCGTTGGATATTTCAGTTGGTGGAGTGTGGGAATCGAAGTCAGGAGAAATAATGATTTAATCTATGCAAGTCACCCCGGAGAAAACATTCACTTCGCTGTAAAAAAACTGGAAAAAATGAATGCCGCATCTACTTCTACTACAGCGGTTGAAAAAAGACAGCAACAGAGTGAAAAGTGGCAAAAGAACAAACACTCCATCATTGCTGATATTGGTCTAGGAGCCGCATTTTTTGCTGTAGCAAAGGTTACCGGTGATTTAACCACTGCTGCGTTTACCGGGGTTATCTTAGGATTGGCGCTCGTTCTTGTTCAACGTTTTGTGAAAGTTGATTTGCTTGGGGGTTTTGCCGTTTTTGGCACGATTATGCTCCTGATTTCTGCGGTATTTTCTCTAGTTTTTCAAAGTGAACATATAGTCCAGCTTAAGGGAACGATTTTGGGGATACTTAGTGCTTCGGTTTTGTTGACCGATGGCATATTTAGAAAAGGAAGCTATTTTGGGCCACGTTTTGAACGTTACCTGAGTTCACCTGTTGATCAAAAATTCTTTGTTATCGGCTTGTCGATAATTGGTTTGTTAATGGCTGCAGTTAACTACAGCGTTGCAACTCAATTAACAGAAGATGCCTGGCTTACATACACAACTTTCCTCGACACCCCACTTTATCTGATAATGTTCTTTTTTCTCGTTTGGCGGGCTGAAAAACGTTACGCGGAAGCGGCTTGATGGTCTCTTTTAAGCGAGTATGAAATGCGCAAAAAGTAAATCGAAGAAACGTCATTGCGGCATGGTGTTGGCCGCAACCTCCAGTTCTTAACTGAGAAATTACATATGCACTTTCACGGTTGCCTGCTGGAGGTTCCTGATGTCGCTTGAGGCTCCTCGGGAATGACGTTTTTTGTTCTGAGTAATTAGAGTTAACCTTTTTTGTTCTGAGCTGTTGGTATGGCAGTCCAAATAAAATGATTGGGGCGTATTTAGGTTGCAACCAATGACGTTTTTCTAACTAATCTTCTCTGTTTTACCCCTGTTATCTAACCACAACCTAATGGTGGTTTGCAGTGCTTCGAAGTTGATGGGTTTACTTAGATAATCGTCCATGCCTGCATTAAAACATTTTTCTTTGTCGCCTTTCATGGCATTGGCGGTTAGGGCGATGATGGGGGTATTTCGATAAATATCTCGCAATTCCCCATAACGGATTTCTTTTGTGGTTTGATAACCGTCGAGTTCCGGCATCAGGCAGTCCATTAGAATAAGGTCGAAGTTAACGTCTTTTTCGTTTGATAGCATATCAAGGGCTGCACGACCATGTTCTGCTACTTTGTATTGGTAGCCCATTTTGTCTAAATAGGTGGTGGTGAGTTTCTGGTTTATCGGATTGTCTTCAACTAATAATATTTGAGCCGTAACGTTTTGAGCCTGTGCTGGTACTTTGTCCGCCGCCAATGAAAATACACTGTCTGATTCATCGATTTCTTTTGGTGATAATATTTGTTCAATAATGTTGAGCAGTTGCGTTGGAGAAACCGGTTTTGCGACCGTTCTTTTGATATTGTCGGGCAAAACTTCTGCGCTAGCATCAAACCTTAGTGGGGTTAACAGTACAATAGGCATATTCAGTTGAGTTAACGCAGAAGCTGATTCTGGAGAGAGCGTTTGCTGGTGCCCCACATCGAACAAGATCAAGTCTGTATCTGGTGATGGAGAAAGTTCATTCGTGACTTGAACCGAGACTTGGCCCAACTCCAGCGTGCGATGTAAACTCTTTAATAAGGTTTGATTTGGTGTGTAAAGGTATACGCGCTTGCCATCCAGACTTGGTAATTTAACAGCACGCCTGACTTTTTCACTACGTTTCAGTTTTATATCAAATCGAAAGCAGCTACCTTCCCCTTCTTCACTGCTAACGGAAATTTGTCCCGCCATCAATTCTACCAATTGCTTGCTTATCGCAAGGCCCAAACCAGTTCCCCCATACTGACGTGTTGTGGAAGAGTCCACTTGAGAAAAAGAGTCAAAGATTGATTTGAGCCTGTGTTTCGGTATGCCAACCCCACTGTCTTTTACCTTTACTTCCAGACTCAGGGTTTCAGGAATAATCTCCACCAAACTTGTAGTGATGAGTATCTCGCCTTCGTTACTGAACTTAATGGCGTTACCCACCAGGTTAGTTATAATTTGCCTGATCCGTGTTGGATCACCAATAACAGATTCAAAATTTAACTGGTTAAGGTCGAATATTAGCTCCAGTGATTTTTCTTGTGCTTTAAAGCCGAGTTCTTTACTCAGAGTTTGCAGTTCTTTATAGATATTGAACTCAATCTCCTCCACTTCTAATTTGCCAGCTTCGATTTTTGAGAAATCCAGGATATCGTTTATGAGTTTTAGAAGGCTCTGGGCACTGGTTTGAGCCATCTGAGCATAACTTTGCTGATTATTATTCAAGTTGCTTTTTAGAAGCAGGTCCACCATGCCGATAACCCCGTTCATTGGGGTTCTTATTTCGTGGCTCATGCTGGCCAAAAATTGCGATTTAGCTTGAGTGGCGGTTTCGGCTTTTTCTTTTTCATCTTCTAAAGCCCAGGATTGAAACTCCAGGTCTTGTGCATAGGCGGCAAGTTTCGCTTCTGCTTCTTTTTGTTCGCTTAAATCTTCAATGCAAATAAAAAATCCCAGTACTTTATTGTCTTTGTTGCATTTAGGTATGTAACTTATATGCACGTCTTTATATGTGGTCTGTTGATAGGGGAACTTAATTTCATAACTTACGCGTTTGCCGTTTAATGCATTTTGGATAAATGGCAAAGATTGGTTGTATAGGTCTTCTCCCAATATGTCTGCCATGCTGCGGCCAACTAACTCATGTTGGGGTCGGTCGAACCAGACTTCATAATTGTGATTAACGAACTGAAAAATCTCATGTTGATCGACATAGGACAGCAATACAGGAACTGCATCGGTTAACCCTCTTAACATAGTATGACTGATATCGACTTCACTGCGTTCCTGTGCCAAGGTGACAACGAGTTCGTTATAGGCTTTGGATAACACACCAAACTCATCGGTACGGCTAGTTTCAATGAGTACTGGTTTTTTAGGATCTATCTGGCTGCCTACGGTTTTTGTCAAAGATAAGATAGGTTTTATGACCAACCATTTTTGCACCTGATAAAACAGCAGTAAGGTTAAAATCATCAAAATGGCGGCAAGCAGAATGGCGTTATTAAGTTGGTGTTGTCCTTGATTGTAAAAAATCGCATCATCAAAACTTAACAATACAATATGTTTGCGCAGGCGATTCACGGACGGATCAATGAGATTCAAGTTTATCACACGATAGATGATGTTCTCGTCCGTCGCAGCGAGCTCTAACGTTGTTTGAGATGTGGCGAATTCTTCAAGCAGCTGAATCTCCATTGCGCTAAGTACTTGATGATACTTGTTGTTAATAAACTGGTGTTTATTATCGGCAATGATCATCTTGTCTGAGCTACGAATAATGGTGATGTGTTTTATGTTGTTATTTGCAGCGAGCGTACTGACCACACGGGTCAGATTGCTTTGACTGATATTTACCTGACTGGCAATGAGTAATGCGTTTATTATGGTTTGTCCATGTTTCTCTGCTCGGTTATTGCTCTGCTCTTGGATCACCTGGTATAAAGTGAACGCCGAAACGCCAAAAACCAAGCTGCAGATCAATAAGACCACCAGGTTTAGTTTTAGGTTTAACGAGTTGTTCATTTTATTAAACATGTTCATAATCTCGCATGCGGGAGATGTCTATAGATCAACGGTAGAAAAGGTCTTTTAGACCGTTACAGTCTGAGCTGATGTTCTCCAGTTCAACAAGCAGGCTGCATACCTGACTCGCCATTTGCTCTAACTGGTTAGGAGACGATAATATTTGGGATTGCTGTTTTAGGCTTAAAACTTCAATGCCCTGTAGTGCCGCAATGAATTCCTCCTCTGTAATTTGTTCACGTCTCGCCATTATTTGATAGGCTTGAATAGGGTGTTTTGAACTGAAATCTAGGGCCATTTGCCACGCTTTTTTCAGTTTTTCGACGGCTTCCGGGTTTGTTCGTAAAGCCTCTTTAGATAACGATACGGTGTCTAAAACCTCATAGGGTATTTCGCTGGTGTCGAACACTTGATGTAACTGCGTGTGGTGCAGAAGTTTGCTTGAAACTGGGGGGTAAGTGACAAAAGCGTCTATTTGCCCGGTTAACAAAGCGTTTTCTCCATTAGACTGCTCAACGTTAATGAGCTCGACGTCTTCAATTTCCATTCCGTATTTGTGTAAGGCTCGTGTCAGGATATAAATGCCTAAAGATGATACCTCGGCCCCAACTCTGCGGCCTTTCAATTCGCTTATAGAGTTAACGCCTTTATTGGCAATGATGACGTCACCGCCATTGGAAAAATCAGGGATCAGTACGACCTGTAATGGCTTTCCCCCCAAATGGGGAGCTTGTACCGCTTCTATCAGGGTTGAAGTTAGTCCATCTGCATGTCCTTGCAAGTACGCTTGTTGGGCATCAGACAGCGAACCTAGCTGAATTAAATCAACATCCAATCCAACCTGCTTGAAATATCCAAGCTGGTCGGCGAGATGTAAAAACTCATAACCCGGCCAAGGATTAGTGGCAATTTTTAGCGGTGGAGAAGCGCCTTTCGGCTCGCTGCAGGCCCATATCAATCCCACAGAGAGAATAGTCGCCAATACTAATTTCATAAATGGAGGTGATTTTTATAGAAACTGTACTGAGTATAGTGAGGAATTTAGGTTGCGCTAACTTTTACGCCGGTTAGCGCACTTTCGTTTATTCAGGCAATAAGTTTGTCTTTATTAACTAGGTGAGCTCGTAATTTTTCAGCTTCTTCCGCCGTGATTTTACTGGATTTATTGTTGTCATAATCAAACTTGACCATAACACATTCACCCCAGGCAACACGTTGTTCGTTTTGCCATACCTCTTGCAGGACATTAAATGAGGAGTTACCTATTTTGCTGATATGGCTTCTGATCTCTACTGGCTGCTGATAGCCCATCTGGGCCAAAAACGAAACGTCAATTTTGGCGATGATAAGGTTCCAGTTATTTAAGTCCTGAGTCGGATTAAATATCTCAAAAACGGGTATTCTGGCTGCTTCAAACCAAATTGGGACAACCGTATTGTTTATATGGCCTAGAGCGTCGGTTTCTGAAAATCTTGGTTGATGGGTTTCTGTGAACATGATCTTAGCTTCTGGTTTAATTCGCACAAAAAAGGCCATGTAATATGGCCTTTAATTAGTTATTTAGGGCATGTTACGCCCATAAAAGATCTCTTGCATTTCTTTTCGCAGTTTTAGGCGAATTTCCTGCTCTTCGTCATCGGTGAGATCATCTGTCGTAATGCCAAACAGGTAGTTGTTCAAATCGTTATCTTTGATCATCATTTTGGTATGGAACATGTTTTCTTGATACACATTCACATCAATCATGTCATATTGTTCAAGAATGTCCTGACCGATAAAGTTTTGAATCGAATTAATATCATGATCGATATAGTGTTTGTTACCGTCTGTATCACGTGTAAAACCTCGAACACGGTAGTCCAGTGTCACTATATCTGATTCCAACGCATGGATAAGATAGTTCAATGCTTTTAGTGGGGAAATTACGCCACAGGTAGACACTTCAATATCAGCCCTGAAGGTACAAATCCCATCATGAGGATGAACTTCTGGATAGGTATGGACACAGATGTGACTCTTATCCAAATGACTGACAACGCTTTCTGGAACTGGTCCCGGCGTTTCTGACTGATCCACCTGATCCGGCGCTTTTATTTCTTCTTCGCTGATCAAAATGGTCACTGATGCACCTTGAGGATCGTAATCCTGACGGGCTACGTTTAAGATATTTGCGCCGATAATGTCACAAACTTCCGATAAGATGTCGGTAAGTCGGTCTGCATTATACTGCTCATCGATATATTCGATGTATTCAGCACGTTGTTTTTCAGTCTTTGCATAACATACATCATATATGCAAAAACCAAGACTCTTAGTTAAGTTATTAAAACCGTGAAGTTTAATTTTATTTTTCAACTCAACACCCTCAAAAAAAATGTTGGCGGATAATAATGGAAAGTACAGATAACGCAAATAATTTTACGTTATCAGAATATTAGCGGATAAGATAAAAATGTCATATCAGGGACAACTAGAGAGGTAACAATCGCCTGATTAGGCGATTGTTTAAGAGGCTGTTTGGTTTAGGCTTCTCTGATCTCGAAGCTATGAGTCACTTCAGCGGCTTTTTCTAACATTTTTGCCACCGAGCAATATTTATCAGCCGATAAGTTCACCGCACGTTCTACGTGTTTTTCCTGTATATCATGACCGGTAACGATGAATTTCAAATGGATCTTAGTGAACACTTTAGGGATGGTGTCTGCACGTTCCGCTTCCAATTCAACATCGACGTCAACAACCTTTTGACGTGCTTTTTCCAAAATTGACACTACGTCGATGGCGCTGCAGGTTCCTGCCGACATTAAAACCATCTCCATCGGAGACGGCGCACCGCCTTCACGGTCACCATCCATGACAATTTTGTGGCCAGTTTCTGAATGGCCGACAAAGGCCATATCACTTATCCAGGATACTTTTGCTTTCATTGTTTTCTCTTTGATACGGTGAGAGGGAAAATTCGATAAATTGGCTTTGTGTTAGTCCGTTAGTCCGTTAGTCCATAAGATCAGCGATGGCTGAATCAAATACGTTTTTAATTAAGCCCGCAAATTCCGTAATAAACGCAATTTGATGTTCTTCCATTGGATTGCTCCAATATTCGGATAACAATTGTTGGATATCGTAAACGATGCCGTCTACTTCTCTTACAATGATTGATCTATGGTTGGTCTCAAGTTCTTCGTGTTGGGTACATAAATTGATGATCTGACCACCAATATGTTCTTCCATACACTCTTCTAATGTAGGCGCACCAAACTCTGCATTAGCTGTAGAATGGAAAATTTCTTTATTGGATGACAAATAGTCAATCAACTCTAAATACGCCGGCTTATCAAGGACCATGACCACTCCTTATATCGGTCTTATCATTATAATTTATTGTTTTAATTTTGTTTAAATAAAAAAGGTCTATTACCTTTTTCACTGAAATTCTAACGAATTTGGGTGATAGAGTAACAGACCTTTATTTTACAGCAATAAAATTGTTTTCAATTTTATTGTGTTAATGATTGTCTTAGTTGCTTGCGTTTGTGCTTTCGAAAATCTTATCCGCAGAAGCCGCAACAAAACCACTATAGAGTTGGCCTTTTTTGTCTTTATAACGACGCGCAAATTCGTAGAAACAACTAGGGATTCTGTATTCACCATCGCTGAATTTAGCCGTTGCGTGGTCAGCCATAGTAGAAGATTGCTCTAACAATACTTCTGGAGAACCTTTAACTTCGCCACCAGATACGTTTAACTCAAAACCAGCGTCTTTCAACGATTTGTTTACTTCTTCTATGCTTTCGAATTTTTCTAGCTGGTTGATGCTCACTGTGAAGTGGTTCGCACGGAAGCCCCAAGCAGCAACCCAAGCTGCATATTCGCTTTCTTTTAATAGCTCTTGATAGTCATTGTGGCTAACTTGCCAGTGTGTACCAGAGTACAAGATGCTGTCTTTGTTGATGGCGTCTTCATCGATTTGAGCAACCATGTCTTTGATGATGCGCTGGGCATTTTCAGAGAACTCCTCCACCAATAACTCACTGATGAAAACCTTTGGCAACTCTGGGTTTTCATGCTCAAAGTGTTTCGCTTTTAGTTTTTTTGCTTCGAAATCATAATCGCCACAAGCTTTGTAACCTACCGCTTCAAAGTGCGCAGCAAGTTTGTCTACATTGATTTTGTCAAGGTTGAAGGTTCTTAATGCGATGTGATCATTGATCACGTCCTTGCCGCTTTGTTGTCCCAAAATTGTGTGGATTTTGTCGGCTGAAGGAGTCACTTCCAAGTAGTTTTGCCAAAGTTTATTGAATAGTTGCGTTGCGTTTTCGTACTTCATTTTGAACACTTAAGTATGGTTAAGTTATAAAAAAAGCGGCTAACGCCGCTTTGGTGTTAGAATCTTTACTCTATTAAATAGTAAGACCTGGGCTTAGTGTACCTGGTAGAGTAACCTCATCCAGTTCTACAGATGCCACTGGGTAGGCACAGTAGTCAGCGGCATAATAGGCGCTCGCTCTGTGGTTACCACTCTTACCTACGCCACCAAATGGTGCCGCGCTGCTCGCTCCAGTAATTGGGCGGTTCCAGTTAACAATGCCCGCTCTTATACGACTTAGGAAACGGTCGTACAGTGCCGCGTTGTCACTCAACAAACCTGCGGATAAGCCGTAAGACGTGTCGTTTGCAATTTCAATGGCTTTATCGAAATCGTTAAAGCGGAATACTTTTAATAACGGACCGAAGTGCTCATCATCAGGGAAGTCTGTGATGTTTGTGCAGTCGATGATACCTGGAGAAACAAAACCTGTGCCTTCTTTAAGGTGTGAAAGTTCAACAAGAATTTCACCACCTAAATCAACCAACTGTTTTTGTGCCTCAACCATGCCGATAGCAGCACGTTCAGAAATCATTGAACCGATGAACGGCTCATTTGCGCCTTCAGCTAGCGAGTCGCCAACAACAATTGCTTTTGTTGCGTCAACTAACTTGGCTAAGATGGCATCGCCTTCTGGGCCTTCAGGTAACAATAGTTTACGCGCACATGTACAACGCTGACCGGTAGAGATAAACGCTGATTGAATGATGTCGTGAACGACCGCTTCTGTGTTTTCTGCCTCTGTAACGATTAGTGGATTGTTCCCACCCATTTCTAAAGCGAGGATTTTGTTAGGCTGTGCCGCAAATTGCTGGTGTAGGAAGTGACCTGTACCAGAGCTGCCTGTAAAGAACAAACCGTCAACTTGCGGATGATTGGCAAGTGCTTTACCCGTTTCAACTTCACCTTGAACTAGGTTAAGAACACCAGCAGGAAGACCTGCTTTTTGCCATAATTCTACCGTTAATTGTGCAACCATAGGCGTCATTTCACTTGGCTTGAATACAACCGTATTACCTGCAATTAACGCAGGAACTATGTGGCCATTTGGTAAGTGACCTGGGAAGTTGTATGGGCCGTAAACGGCTACTACGCCATGTGGACGGTGACGCAAAATGGCTTTACCCGCTGGCATTGGGTTTTCTTTAGTACCAGTACGCTCGTTATAGGCTTTTTCAGAGATGGCAACTTTACCAATCATAGCGCCTACTTCTGTACGGGTTTCCCAAAGTGGTTTGCCTGTTTCAAGTGCAATGGCGTATGCCATTTTTTCTTTGTATTCACCTAAAAGCTCAGCAAACTTTTTGATTACTTCAAGTCGCTCTTCAAGGCTCTTGTCTGCCCAAGGGTAGAACGCGGCACGAGCGGCGTCTACTGCAGCATTAACCTGTGCTTCTGTTGCTGATTGTGCAGCCCAGATAGGCTCGTCTGTAGCCGGGTTGATGGATTCAAACGCTTCGCCTTCACCAGCTAACCATTGGCCGTTAATAAACTGACCGTCAATAAACTTTTCAGATTGAGTCATGTGTTCGCTCTCTCTATATCAATTTTGCGGCGCGTACTTGGTCGCCCGCTTTTACATTTAAAACATCTGCAACTTGTTGTGATAAACAAATTGTCTGGTTGGTTTTATCCAACGAAGAAATGGTATGAGTTGCACGGAATTCTTTCACTTCCAGGTTAGACAAAATGATATTGTCGTCACCAGAAGGGCTGTCGGTAATCTCTACTGTGTAGAGGTTACTGCTTCTTACGGTACGGATCTGTGATATATCTGCTTCAACCGTTGGACCTGCATCGAAAATATCGACGTAACGTTTCCAACTGAATCCTTCAGATTTTAATAAACGTAACGCAGGCTCCGTTTTGTCGTGAACTTTACCAATCACTTCTTGCGCTGCCTTGCTTAACAGGCTGACGTAGACTGGGTATTTAGGCATTAATTCAGCGATAAATACTTTTTGGCCTATGCCCGTTAGGTAATCGGCAGTAGGAAAGTCCATTGAGAAAAAGTGCTCTTCCAGCCACTGCCAGAATGGTGACTCACCTTTAGCGTCTGAAACACCACGCATTTCCGCGATAACGGTTTCAGCAAAACGGTTGCGATTTTGAGCTAAAAATAAGAAACGAAACTTACTTAAAACCCGACCGTTAATGCCTTTTCTAAATGGTTCTCTTAAAAATAGAGTACAAAGCTCTGAGGCTCCGGTGTAATCGTTACACAGCGTTAATACGTCTGCTGTATTATAAATATTGAGCTCACGACTATTGTGGACAACTTTACTCAAGTGATAATGATAAAACGCATCATCTAAGCCGACTGCCGATTCAATGCCGCTGGTGCCCATGATGGCTCCAGTTTCACAATCTTCCATGACAAACAAGTAACCCTGTTCACTTGGCTCAGTTGGTTCTGGTGAAGCAAAGGATGCTTCTGCGCGTTTAATTTTGTTGGCGATTAACTCTTCATTCACTGGCAGCGACGTAAAGCCATGACCAGATTCGTGTGCAATCTTTAATAATTCAGAATAGTCTTTCTGTTCGATTGGACGTATAACAAACATGCGTCTTCCTCTTGTCAACCTGCTCACTTATTGGCAAATGAGCAGGTTTATTTTAGGTCTAATTAAACTGTAGGCTTAAGCGTTAGTTAGCTTAGCAACAGCTTGTTCGAATCGAGCTAAACCAGCTTCGATGTCTTCCTGTGGGATCACAAGAGAAGGTGTGAAACGAATTACGTTTGCACCTGCAACTAAAGTCATAACACCTTGTTCCATTGCTGCAACAAGGAAATCTTTCGCACGGCCTTTATAGTCTTCTGAAAGCTCAGCACCGATCAGTAGACCTTCACCACGGATGTCTTTAAAAACGTTGTACTTTTCGTTTAGTTCAGCAAGTTTTGCTTTGATGAACGTTTCTTTTTCTTTAACGCCATTTAAAACTTCAGGAGTATTAACCGTATCAAAAGCCGCTTCTGCAACTGCACATGCTAATGGGTTACCACCGTATGTAGAACCGTGCGTACCAATTTTAAGGTGCTTAGCAATTTCAGTCGTTGTTAACATTGCACCGATTGGGAAACCACCACCTAACGCTTTAGCCGTAGTAAGGATATCTGGAGTTACACCAAGACCCATGTATGCGTACAACTCACCAGTACGGCCAACACCTGATTGTACTTCATCAAAGATAAGTAGAGCGTTGTGTTGGTCACATAACTCACGTACACCTTGGATGAATTCTGGAGTAGGAGATACGATACCGCCTTCACCTTGTAGAGGCTCTAACATTACAGCACAAGTTTTGTCAGAGATTAATGCTTTAAGGCTATCTAAGTCGTTATAAACCGCGTGCTCGATGTCACCTGGTTTAGGGCCGAAACCGTCAGAATAAGCTGCTTGACCACCAACTGTTACAGTGAAGAAAGTACGGCCGTGGAAACCTTGCTTGAAAGAGATGATTTGAGATTTTTCTTCGCCATGTACATCTAGTGCCCAGCGACGAGCAAGTTTAAGTGCCGCTTCATTAGACTCTGCACCAGAGTTGGCAAAATATACTTTGTCAGCAAATGTAGCGTCAGTTAATTTTTTCGCTAGACGTAATGCTGGCTCATTTGTCATGACGTTACTTAGGTGCCAGATTTTTTCGCCCTGTTCTTTAAGAGCGCTGACTAAAGCTGGGTGACAGTGACCTAAACAGTTTACTGCGATACCACCTGCAAAATCGATGTATTCTTTGTCATTTTGGTCCCATACACGAGAGCCTTGGCCTTTTACCGGGATAACGGCAGATGGGGCGTAGTTAGGTACCATTACGTCGTCAAACAAAGCGCGAGTTACAGTCATTATTAGTATCCTTATTTAGTAGGGTTCTCTGGTTAAATTTAGTTAACATTGCGAGAAATTATTACTGAATGACGCCGATTATTGCAGAAAAAAGAACCGCTGTCTCCTATCTGTAAAGCCTCTGAAGCCTTATAAATCAAGCCATTCTGAGATATATCGAGAAAAAGTGAATAATTATCCAATGTGTTTATTCCTTGCCTCAAAATTCGTAATAATTTATTCCGTTAACTGATTAGGCATTGCGTTTAACTATCGAATGTCGACAGGTTTTGCTTGTTAAAGGTAGTGGATGAATAGAATGTCAGAAAAAAAATATGAAAAAAATTTGGTATTGCGGTGATGAAAGGTGCAATTATCACGAATTTCGGTTTGCAGACGCGAAAATACACCTATTCGGGTTGTTATTCTTTTGGAATTAAATCGAGCTTTTTAAGGTTTACCTGATTCAATTTGCTAATAGATGCGTTTTTAATGGCCGCATGAGTCAGAAACACCTTTGCTTCGTCTAACTCGATAAGACGTGATTTCTGCAACATCTTATATTGGACATATGATTTGGCTTGCATGATCACCTGAGTCATTGGCGCAGCGTCTTTAAACGGAACCTCATCGGCTAGTTCTTGTGCAAACGGTGCCATAACGGCGTACTTCAATTTCAAATGACTTATTAGGCTAGCACTGATCTTCAACGCATGTTTTCGAATGCCGTCGCTGACAAAGTTGTGATCTAATTCTAGTGAGTCCAGAATCTTTTCGATGTCTTTGCGATCATCTTTTAGGACTTTTTTCATCTGTGTTATGCGAACGGTGTCAAATGCGCGTAGATATAGTCGCAACGCCATACTTAAACCAATGCCGTGGATCATCCCATACAAAAATGCGACCGTTTCGTTCACTTTAAAGTCAGGGGCAAGTTCTCTCGCACAATTGGCCGTGGCTAAACAATATTGCCAATATTTAGATTTAAACTCGGTATAGGGTTCAGTACTGTGCGGCAGCCAGCTACGGCAGGCGTAGGTTAATAACGCAAACTTAATGTTGTCGACACCTACATAACGAACCGCTAATCCAACATCTTGCACATGGGGCTTTTGCGAGTTTGCTTCTCTAAAAGGAGGGTTGTTAACTAGGTTCAGAACGTCTCGCGTTAACCAAGGCATTTCACGAATTAACTCGTCAAATCGACCTGCACCAGTAGCTTTTGCAGCACAAGCGTCAAACAATTTAGGTATATTGGGGTCTATGGACAGAATTTCGCTAAACAAATATTCTTCGTCGGCTACTCTTTCGTCCATGTATTCAAATAGCGCGTCATGGAAAAACTCGTTGACGTAGTCCTTGAACTCAGCCTCAGTTTTTTTTGCTTTTTGTTTTTTCTCGATAGCCTTCGCTTCGATGTCCAGCAGTTCTCTGCTGCTTTCTACTTGGCGGTCTTTCTGAGCTAAACCTAAACGTGCCAAAGCGACCTTTTCCGATAACATCAAATCGATGAACCGTGCCTTCACAATTGTTGCGGTTTTTTCTATCGTGCTCATAAATTGTTTAAACCTGACCCTTTTAACTTATTTATTATTATTATTATATGAGGTGACTGTTTAGATAGTTCAGCTTATTTCAGCTAACTGGTCAATCTTTTAATATGCCAGAAAGTTTTGCAATAGTTTTGTACCTGATTCTGTAAGCACGGACTCTGGGTGGAATTGTACGCCAGCAACCGGATAGTCATTAAGCTCTAACGCCATTAACTCATCTTTCTGTTTTTGAGCATCGTGAGTCCAGGCCGTTTTGTTTATAAATGAGGGCAATGTGTCAGGTTGTACAACTAGTGAATGGTAACGAGTGACTTGCAAAGGGTTCTGGAGTGAAGAAAATAGTCCTTCGCCATCATGGTAGATATCTGATGTTTTGCCATGCATAACTTTTCGGGCACGGCAAACCGTAGCGTCAAATGCTTGAGCGATTGACTGGTGACCTAAGCAAACACCTAAAATTGCTTTTTTTTGGTAGAAATTCTTGATGATGTCGATGGATAGACCCGCTTCAGTCGGTGAACAGGGACCGGGTGAAATGACAATCTTTGCAGGATCTAACTTTTGAATTTCAGCCAGACTGACTTGATCATTTCGTTTCACTAACACTTCTTGATCTAATGCCTCGAAGTACTGCACTAAGGTGTAGGTAAATGAGTCGTAGTTGTCGATCATCAACAGCATAGAGGGGTCACGTATTGCTTTTATTTTAAAAACCGCTCAAGTGGGAGCTTGAGCGGCGATGTGTTTTACAAAGGACTCTTTACAAAACCAACGGCTTCATAAACAGCCTTTAGCGTTTTTTCTGCGCGCTCAGACGCTTTTTCAGCACCACTGCGCATAATATTTGTCAGCAAAGTTTGATCCTGACGAATTTCATTAAATCGCTGTTGAATAGGCTCAATCATGGAAACAACTGCAGCGGCGGTATCTTTTTTCAAGTGCCCATACATCTTATCTTCGTATTCTGGAACTAAGGCTTCAATCGATTTACCTGTTGCCACACTCAATAAAGTTAACAAGTTAGATACGCCAGCCTTCTCCTGAGGATCAAAATAGATACGAGCCTGCTCGTCTGAATCGGTAACTGCTTTTTTCAGTTTTTTCTCAATTTTTTTAGGCTCATCTAACAACATGATGTAGCCATTTGGGTTTTCATCCGACTTTGACATTTTTTTAGTCGGATCTTGCAGACTCATCACGCGAGCACCAAATTCAGGAATGTAAGGGTCTGGAATTTTGAATACTTCACCATACAAATTGTTAAATCGAGTTGCGATGTCACGGGTTAGTTCTAAGTGTTGCTTCTGATCTTCACCTACTGGTACCTTGTCCGCTTGATACAATAAGATATCTGCTGCTTGCAAAACTGGGTAACTAAATAAACCAACGTTGATGTTATTCTGGTTTTTGGCAGACTTGTCCTTAAATTGTGTCATGCGATTTAACTCACCCATTTGCGCATAACAATTAAGAACCCAGGCTAATTGTGCGTGTTCTCGAACATGTGATTGCACAAATAAAGAGGACTTTTCTGGGTCAATACCACATGCCGCGTATAACGCAATGCCATCTAAAACACGTTCGTGTAACTGCTTAGGTTCTTGACGAACAGTGATAGCGTGAAGGTCGACCAACATGAAAAAACTGTCATGATCGTTTTGTAAGTTACGCCATTGGTTAATCGCGCCAATGTAGTTACCTATTGTCATGCCACCGGTTGGTTGGATTCCGCTTAATACTGTTTGAGTCATAACTGTCCCGTCAGTTAAATATGGTTAATGAGATTACACCCCAAAGGGTGTGAAAAGGCGCCATTGTAACTCGAAATTAAAATGGCGCAATGTAAGCTGTGAGTTTTCTTTGAGCTGACTATTGAGAAAGCTGAGCAAAGGTGTTGTTTATGGCCTTTTGTCGGTCTTCAGCAGAGAAAATTGCTGAGCCCATAACAAACGTATCAGCACCTGCTTCCTGTATTTTTTTAATGTTGTCCGGTTTTACGCCGCCATCTACCGAGATACGTGTCGTAAGTCCTTTTTCATTACACATGTTTCTAAGGCGCATAATCTTATCTAAAGAAGACTCAATAAAGGATTGGCCGCCAAATCCTGGATTAACTGACATAACTAATACCATATCCAACTCTGGTAAGACTTCTTCAATCAAACTCAGCGGTGTGGCTGGGTTAAGGGCAAGGCCAACCTGACAACCATGTTGTTTCACTAATTGGATGGAGCGGTGAATGTGTTTGCTGGCTTCTGGATGAAAGGTAATGATGTCGGCACCGGCTTTAGCAAACTGGTTGATCATGTCATCAACTGGTTCGACCATAAGGTGCACGTCGATAGGGGCGGTAACACCATGGTCTTTCAGCGCTTTACATATCATTGGGCCGAAGGTGAGGTTAGGAACATAATGATTATCCATCACATCAAAATGGACCCATTGGCAACCACCGTCTAAAATTTCATTAACTTCTTGACCCAATTTGGCGAAGTCGGCGGAGAGTATTGATGGTGCAATAATAGGCAAGTTGTTCATTTTGTTCCTTATTATTCAATTTTCTAGCACCAAACTGGTGAGATGAGTTGCACCAGGTTGGAAATAAACTTGGGTTTTGCGTTATGTTGAAAGTATAATTTTATATTTTTCAATCTGTTATGAATGGGCATGTTTGTTGAATTGTGTTGAAAAACATACAAATCACAACAAAAATCGATTATAGAATAATACCAAACTATATAGGGAACTAGGACATGAAAAAACTAATGAGTAAATCGCTGCTGTCAGCTTTAATTGGCAGTGCGGTATTATTGCCGACTACAGTGCTTGCAGATGTGTCGGCAAATGTGGGCGTGACGACGAATTATTTGTGGCGTGGTATTGAGCAGGCTGACGGTGGCCCGGCAATTTCTGGTGGTTTCGACTATTCCAATGAATCTGGTTTTTACGCGGGAACCTGGGCTTCGAATGTAGATTTTGCAGACGCTGATGTTGAATTAGATCTTTATGGCGGATATACAGGCAAAGCTGGTGATTGGGATTATGACGTGGGTTACATCTTATTTATGTACCCGGGGACGGATGCAGATCTCGATTTTGGTGAGATTTACGGTAACTTTAGCAAAGGCGCATTGACTTTAGGAGTGGCAGTTTTAGCAAACGCTGATGGTGCTGATTTTGGGGACAGTGTTTATTTATCTGCTGACTATGGCATCCCGTTAGCCAATGATTTTGAAGTGGGTTTACACGTTGGCTCTTATACTGGAGACTTTGTTGGCGATGATGACTTGTTTGACGTAGGTGTTACGGTCGGAAAAGATGCGTGGGTTATTGGTGTCTCCAAGCTAAATGAAGGTGATGATGACGTTAAACTGTACGCATCATATTCTTTAGAATTCGAACTGTAATAATAGTGTATTAACTAAAAAGCCACTGTGGTTTTGCGCAGGGGCTTTTTTGTTACTTTATTTTGTTAACCATGACATTTGCACTCGACAATCACTTCACAAAATGAGGGTTAGTTACTACGCTTAGCAAAGGTATGTGAACGAAACTGTAGCAGGAGAAAGTATGAACCCAACCTCTCTATTGGATTCTGTGGTTGAACTACACACTGAGTTAGAAACTTCCGACAATGTAGACCCTGAAGTGTTACAGCAGGCTCGGGATTTGGATTCCAAAATGCATCAGATGATCAAGTCCAATGAATTGAAAGCAGAAGAGTCGCTAACCGAGCAATTGTTGGACCTCGAGGCTAAGTTTGCCCTAGACCACCCGATACTGGAGAAACTGACGAGGGAGGTGATCGATCGACTTGCCCAAATGGGCATTTAAAACATATTTAATTAAATTTGTTTTAAAATTAGACAACTAAGCAATTAATCTGATCTTTTAGTTGCTAGCCCCTTTAATTCTATCTTATTGTCCTCATCTAGTTTTCAACGAAACAATATCAGGCTTAGGTTTTTGGACTTTTCAAAGTTTAATAAGTCGCGTGGTGATTCCTTTAATAAACAAAAACGTTTACTGAGGGATGTGTTTGCTGGTAAGACCGTTTTATGCGACATTTGCCGGAAACCACTGGTCGTTAATAAGTCTGAAACAGGCTTTACAGTATCATGCCCTTCAGGTTGTGCAGACCTGCAGGTCGAAACCGAATAAAAATAAAGTCAGAACAACTGACTGGGAACAATTGGAGAATTAAAATGGCAGATTTTAAGCCGTTACAAACAGCCACTCATAAAAATACTAAGATCAAATTGACTTCTAGTGTGGAAGATCTTAAAGAACAACATGCCATTGGTGTTGTTGTGCAGGAATTTGCGATTGCAGGAAACCAATATCCTATCGCATTTGTACAAAACGCAGAATCAAAAGAGTTCTTCCCTGTTGCCATCATGGGTTTAGAGCAAAACAAAAACCTATTTGTTACGGAAGAGAACAAATGGGATGGCCGTTATATGCCAGCCAGATATACGCATAAGCCACTTACATTAGTTCCTAACCCAGAAGACAAAACGCACTTTGCAGTTGCTATCGACATGGATAGCCCACTGGTACAAGAAGAAGAAGGTGAGGCACTATTTAACGAAGATGGCTCTGAAACCGAGCACCTTGAAGCACGTAAAAAAGCATTGATTGGTTATGTAGAAAATGAACAAGTCACCAAAGGTTTTGCAGACGTATTAGTTGAGCATGACTTACTTGTATCGCGTAACATCAACGTTAAAGTAAAAGATAAAGAGTACAACCTAAATGGCATTTATATGGTTGACGAGAAGAAATTTAACGAATTGTCTGATGAAGCTTTCTTAGCAATCCGTAAGCGTGGCTTCTTAGGCCCAATCTATGCTCACTTAGGTTCAATGCATCAAGTTAGCTCTTTGATTCAACGTCAAGCGGCTTTATTAGACTAATTGACAAAAAGATAGTTACTTTGAAAACCTCGCATCAGCGAGGTTTTTTTATGCCCGCAAAGTACTGATAACGTACAGCCTGTCTTACCCAGTGGGCAAATATAAAGGGGGCAGATAAAACTGTGCTAAAAAAAAGTAGAGCTAGAAACAAATGTAGAAGAACTTTTAATGTTCCACATTTTTTAAAAGGGAGATTTTTCAATGAAGAATGCTCTTCTAAATGCAAAAAAAAAACCTCCAACTAGTGGAGGTTTTTCAAGATTCATTAGGATACCTAAATTAGGCTACGCCTAGCGCCTGTTTTAATAATAAGAAACAGATGATAGAAAGGCCCGCACCTACAGGTAATGTAATTACCCAAGATACAACGATGTTACGTACCACACCTAGATTAAGTGCCGCAATACCACGTGCTAAACCTACACCTAATACCGCACCAACTAGCGTTTGCGTCGTTGAAATTGGAAGACCTGTACCGGATGCGATGATTACGGTAGACGCCGCCGCGAGTTCTGCTGCGAAACCACGGCTTGGCGTTAAGTGTGTGATGCCTTTACCTATGGTCGCGATAACGCGGTGACCAAATAGAGCCAAACCAGCAACAATACCTAAACCACCTAGAGGTAGTATCCACCATGCAAGTGCCGCTTTTTTGGCGATTTCACCGTCGTTTTCAACGATGCTTACAACTGCCGCTAGAGGACCAATCGCGTTAGCAACGTCGTTTGAGCCGTGTGCAAATGCCATACAACATGCAGTAACAACCATTAATACCGCAAAGATTTTTTCAACGTTGTTGAAGTGCATTTCTTTGTCCGCACTTGGGTCGATTTTGATTTTGCTGATGAAGTATTTACCGATTAATGCGATAACGATACCCGCTAAAACAGCGTAGATGTAAGATTCAGTCGCAGTGATGTTTAGGTCACCAGATTTAACTACGTGTTTCAGACCTTTCTTGATAGTAACCAAGGCCATGATGAAACCGGCAAGGAACATGTAAAAAGGAACGTATTTCTTCGCGTTTGCTAACGGCTCTTTCGTATCGAAGATCAGGCGTTGAGCCGACATAAAGATGATGTAAGCAATAAAGCCAGATAGTGCAGGGGTAACAATCCAGCTACCTACGATGCCACCAACTTTTGCCCAGTTGACTGCGTCCATACCAACACCAAACGCCGCGAAACCAACGATAGCACCTACAATTGAATGAGTAGTTGATACAGGCCAGCCTAAAAATGAGGCAACAGCAAGCCAGATAGCAGCCGCGAATAACGCAGAAATCATACCTATGACCAGGTATTCTGGATTAGGCAGGAATGGGGCTGAATCGATTATGCCTTTACGTATGGTGGAGGTAACTTCACCACCTGCTAAGTAAGCACCAGCAAACTCAAATACCATCGCGATTAAAATTGCTTGTTTGATCGTTAGTGCTTTTGAACCAACTGAAGTACCCATGGCGTTAGCTACGTCATTCGCGCCAATACCCCAAGCCATGAAAAAGCCGACGACGGCTGCTGTCATGATCAGCATCGCGCCGTACTGTGAAATAATATCCATTGATTGAACCTAAAAAATTTTCGTTAAGATTAATATTCGGTTATCGCGCTAACATTAGCTCTAAACGCGAACCCACTCGCTCAGCCAAGTCGGCTAAGTCACCAATCCATTCGATCATACGATAGGTCACCATGACATCTACCGGGTTTAAATCACCTTCCAGTTTTTTGAGGTTTAGACGGATGGCGATTTGCAGGCCATCAGTGTCATCTTCAATGGCATCTAATTCAGTGATCATACGCTCTACTAGTTCAACCTCGCGACCGCGGAAGCCTGTTTCTAATAGTTCGTCAAACTCATTGATAGCTTTACGTGCTTGTTCAGTTGCATCGATACAACGTTGAACATAAGCCTTAAATTCTTCTTGAATGCTAGCTGGAATAGTTAATTCACGACCAAGAAAACGACCCGAGATGTCTTTAGCGCGATTCGCAATTTTGTCTTGTTGTGTGATCAATTCCAATAAATCGGTACGTTCTACTGGTAAGAACAAGCCACGCGGCAAGTTCATACGAATTTCACGCTTTAACACATCAGCGTCTTTTTCTAATGATGATATTTGTGAACGGACCTTAGCTGCGTCTTCCCAATTTTCGGCGAATACCGCATCGAAAAATGGAATAAGCAATGTAGCTGCTTCGTGTACTTTATTAATGTGCTCTTCTAATGGTTTTAGAGGAGACTTTGCAAATACGCCAAGTATTGAATTAGTGGCCATATTTATACCTTTATATTGTGGTAAATACCTGCAAATTTTAGTTGGTAAAAATGGATTCGACATTTTTACCCCGTACTGAATGAGAAACACTTCTGACATTCAAGCAATTCGGCGCGCAGTATATGTCAGATTTGTTACAGAATTATGACAGGATTGAAATAAAAGGCTAATTTTTAACCGTTAATGTGTTTGATAGGTTAAAAAACCGCCAGGAGGCGGTTTTTTAGAAGGGAATTCTTGACCATTAAGACAGGATTTTGTCTTCAATGTCACTTTGTGAGGTGTGACGAACGTCTTTACCTTTTACAAAATAGATCACATATTCAGAGATGTTCTGGCAACGATCACCAATACGCTCCAACGAACGAACTGACCAGAACACGTCCATAACTTTTGGAATTGAACGCGGGTCTTCCATCATGTAAGTCATTAACTGACGCGTGATCGCTTCATATTCTTTATCAAGAGTTTTGTCGGCTTTATGAACTTCAAAGGCCGCATCAACATCCATGCGAGCAAATGAGTCTAAAACCTGATTTAACATAGTGATAGCATGACGACCCATATTATCCATAGAAACCAAAAACTCTTGCTGAGTTTTAGTGAAGGACTCTAGCGCAACTTTAGCAATGCGTTCTGCCTCGTCACCAATACGCTCTAAGTCAGTGATTGTCTTGATTATAGCCAATACTAAACGCAAGTCAGATGCTGCTGGCTGGCGTTTTGCAATGATACGTGTGCAAGCTTCATCAATTTGCACTTCCATCTTGTTGATCAGGTAGTCTGTTTCCAGCACGCGTCGCGCTAACGCTTGATCAGAATTGTTCACTGCGTTTAGGGCGTTAGTCAGTTGCTGTTCAACTAAGCCACCCATTTTTAGTACGTCATTACGAATTTGCTCAAGCTCTTCGTTAAACTGACCTGAAATGTGTTTATTTAAATTAAGTTCCATTGTTTTCCCCTTCTGCCGATTTTAGTTCTTAAGCGGTTGTGTGATTAACCGTAGCGGCCTGTGATGTAATCTTCAGTCTTTTTCATTTTTGGTGTTGTGAACAAGGTATTGGTATCCGCATGTTCAATCAACTGTCCCATATACATGAATGCAGTTTGGTCAGAAACACGTGCCGCCTGCTGCATGTTGTGGGTTACAATGACGACCGTGTACTTGTCCTTTAATTCCGTGATCAACTCTTCAATAGTTAAAGTTGAAATTGGATCAAGTGCAGACGTTGGTTCGTCCAATAATAAAACTTCTGGCTCGATAGCGATAGCACGGGCGATAACCAAACGTTGTTGCTGACCGCCAGATAGGCCCAGAGCGCTGTCGTGCAAACGGTCTTTTACTTCGTTCCAAAGCGCAGCGTTGCGAAGAGAACGTTCTACCACTTCGTCTAATACACGACGGTCTTTCACACCCTGTAAACGCAAACCATAAACGACGTTTTCGTAGATGCTTTTCGGGAATGGGTTAGGGCGCTGGAACACCATGCCCACTTTACGACGTAGGGATGCAACATCCACTGATTTGTCGTAAATATTCTGGTTGTGTAACAGGATCTCACCGTCTATGCGACAAGTATCAACTAGGTCATTCATGCGGTTGATACAACGTAACAGGGTAGATTTACCACAACCTGACGGGCCGATAAATGCCGTTACCTGACCTTTTGGAATATTCATGCTGATATTCTCTAGGGCTTGTTTTTCACCGTAATATAGATCCAGGTTATTGATCCTAAGCGCAATTTGCTCTTCGCGAAGGTTTTCCAGATCCACAATAGATGAGGAGGTACGGTTGCTCATATCTGGTGCTACTGAAATCATGTCACACTCTCTTACTTCAATTAATCTTTTAAATTCTGTTCAATTCTAGACTAAGTCTAGGGTAACCCGACTACGCCGGATTAGTGTTCTAATGCTTTGTATTTTTCACGTAAATGGTTACGAATACCAATTGCTGTAATGTTCAGGGCAACGATTACCGTTACCAATAGGAACGACGTGGCGTAAACCAATGGACGTGCCGCTTCAACGTTCGGGCTCTGGAATCCAACATCATAAATGTGGAAACCTAAGTGCATGAATTTTCTGTCTAAATGCACAAACGGGAAGTTGCCATCAACCGGAAGTGTCGGCGCCATTTTTACTACACCAACTAACATCAGTGGCGCGACTTCACCCGCTGCTCGGGCAACTGCCAGGATAAGGCCTGTCATAATCGCCGGGCTTGCCATTGGAATGATGATGCGCCATAAGGTTTCTGCCTTAGTTGCACCAAGCGCCAATGAGCCTTGACGTAATGAACCTGGAATACGGGCCAGACCTTCTTCAGTCGATACGATTACCACTGGCAATGTCAGGATTGCCAAGGTTAATGCCGACCAGATAACACCCGGTGTACCAAAGGTTGGCCCTGGTAAAGCCTCTGGGTAGAACAATTCATCGATTGAACCACCTAACATGTAAACGAAAAAACCCAAACCAAATACACCGTATACGATAGACGGTACACCGGCTAAGTTGATAACGGCGATACGGATGATCTTTGTAACCGCGTTATTGCCTGCGTATTCGTGTAAGTAGATTGCAGCAACCACACCAAATGGGGTAACGATAACCGCCATTAGCAATACCATGAACACAGTTCCGAAGATAGCTGGGAATACCCCGCCTTCTGTGTTGGCTTCACGTGGATCGTCAATAATGAACTTAGAGATCTGATGGCCGTATCGCGCTACTTTTTGCATGAAATTCATGTCATTCGGGAATGCCACATCCAGAATATAGTTCATCGGTAATGTTACAGACTCGCCACGCATGTCACGTACGATTACGGCATCGCGTGTTGCTTGATTACGATATTCAAACAACTGTTTTTCATATACCGCGTATTCTGCACGTAAGTCTGAACGACGTTTTTCTAAGTCACTCAAGCGCTCTGCACTTAACGCATTGTCTAGTTCATAACTGCGTTGTTTAAGACGAAGACGCTCTAACTCATAGTTAATGGCACCGATTTCGTCATTTTGCAGATCGAGAGCCTGACCGTTTAAGTCAACTGCACGTTCAATCAGCTCTTCTAACACTTCTTCTTTGTTTTCAGTGATCTTTTGGCCATCTTTTACAACGGCTTCTACAAAACCATAGAAGTTACCATTTTTACTACGTTCAAATACCGCAAGACCAGAAGGCGTCGACTGAGTTTGAATTTCTGGGCCTAAAATCCATTGGAAGTCCAACTCAACAAACTCACGGTTACCAGTTTTCACCAATAAACGTTCGACGGTTTCACCTTGTTTTTCCTTGAAGGTAACACCGGACTCAATAAGACGTTGTGTCGGTACTTCTTCACGATCGTACACTTCACCGATAATAGTCTTCTTGTGGCCAGTTTGGCTGACCATATCAAACTGCTGAATGTCTGATGGCCAGAAGTAAGACAAACCACGACTCGCTATCAACAATAATAAACCTATTACTGATAACAAGCTGATGCTAACTGCACCTGCCGTCATCCACACCCAAGGGGCACCTGATTTAAACCATGACTTCATTTTGTTTCTCCAAAAATCTTAATTAAGGTGCACGTTAAAGTGAGCTGTATTTTTCACGTAGTCGCTGACGAACAAACTCGGCGATGGTGTTAAATACAAAAGTGAATATAAACAATACAAATGCCGCTAAGAATAGGATTCGGTAGTGAGAGCTGCCGACCTCTGATTCTGGCATTTCAACCGCGATGTTTGCGGATAAAGTACGCATACCCTGGAAGATACTCCAGTCCATAATAGGTGTGTTACCTGTTGCCATAAGTACAATCATGGTTTCACCTACGGCACGACCTAAACCCATCATCACAGCTGAGAAGATGCCTGGGCTGGCAGTAAGTAATACAACTTTAACCAAGGTTTGCCATTGTGTTGCACCGAGAGCCAAAGAACCGCTAGATAGTGTTTTTGGCACACTGAATACTGCATCTTCGGCAATAGAGAAGATAGTCGGGATAACTGCAAAACCCATAGCGATACCAACAATCAGAGAGTTTCTTTGGTCAAAAGTAATGCCTAACTCGTTAGTGATATATAAACGGGTATTACCATCAAACAACCACTCTTCAACAAGTGGACTTAACGCAAATGAAACGTAACCAACAATGACTACGATAGGTAACAGAATGATGGAATCCCAACCAGCTGGTACTCTGTTTTTAATTTGACGCGGAATGTTGTGCCACGCAAAGGCGGTAACAAAAATCGCAAGTGGTAATAGAATAAGCAACAATACAACCGCTGGAAGGTGCTCTTCAATCACAGGGGCTAACCAAAGGCCCGCTAAGAAACCTAAGATTACGGTAGGTAAGGCTTCCATGATCTCAACGGTCGGTTTTACGACTTTACGAACACTCGGTGCCATGAAGTAAGCGGTATAAATCGCTGCGGAAAGACCAATTGGTACGGCAAATAACATGGCGTACATGGCGGCTTTCAAAGTACCAAAGGAGATAGGAACCAAGCTGAATTTAGACTCAAAGTCGTCACTGGCTGATGATGACTGCCAGATGTAATCGGCTTCAGGATAACCTTCATACCATACTTCTTGCCATAAACCAGACCAGGTCACTTCTGGGTGTTCGTTTTCTACTTTGAAGACATTAATGGCATTGTCAGCTAACACCACCATAGCGTTTGAACGTGGAGAAAAGCTGATATTAGTAATATCTTGTTGCGCTAATTTACCTTGCCATAACTCTGCTTCAGAAGTGGTGTGGAATAGGTTTACTTCACCAGATTGAGTAGTAGCGGCAAAAGTTCGACGATAAAATTCTGGGTAGATGTTATTAACCGCTTTATCTGAGCCTTCTACTTCCATCTGGAAATGGCGAGATTGTACAAACTGGCGGCCGTCTTTGCCGTTCGTTTCAAACCATTGACCGATATAACCGTCGCTGTAACCTATCATTAATGAGTTGGCACCAGCTAATAGTTGGGCGCTAGTAATAGTTTGCTGGTTACGGCTAACGTCAACGGAATATAGAAGTTGAACATCTTCGCCGTCGCGGCTGTTGGCAACATGCACTTGTTTGTCGGTTACGATGAAAATACGAGAAACATCAGGAGCAATTAATAGTTGTTTAACCTGACCTGTCACAAAGCTTAATTCCGACTGGTAAGGGGTCCAGGCCATTTCTTCGGTAAACATGTCTTCTTCGCCTTCCAGACGAGCAAACACGACTTTGTTATTTTCTAGCTGATATAAAACACCTAGGCTTTCTTCTTCGGCTGCAAATACAAACTTGCTAATCGATGAATTATTCGCTTCGTTGATTGTTATAGGTGACTCACCAAACGGGAAATTTAATACCGGGGTAAGCGTACGGATATCGTTTGGAAAACTGACACGGAAAAATGGCTTAACAATGGTTAACTCTCCCAGATCATTGGCATAACCAAATAAACCTTGGTGAGGGGCACTTTTCGCAAACGCGGTAATGTTACCTTCGATGTTAACACTGCTTGCTTTTAATAATTTACCGGCTTGTTGACCTTTAACACCATAAAATTCCACATCACCTTGAGCCGTTAGACCGTAGGCAATTTCAGTTTGCTCCTCGATGCCAACTGCGACAAATGGGGCGGTTAGACCAGAAACCGTTCCTCGTTTTTCAACGTGAGCTGAGTCAAATACTGGTTTTACTACATATAACAAGTAAAAGAAGATCAACAAAAGTGCACACAGCACCATTACGCCGCCAGTCATCACTCCATACTTGGCGAGTTTGTCCTTAAACAGTCGTTTTGATTCGGTTTTTAAAGTCGTGTCTATACTCTGAGACATACAAAATACCTACCCTAAATTAGTTGCCGCGCATTATATGTCGTTATTGTTACAGTTATGTGACACTTGTTGAACTTTTAAGAAACATCACTGTCACAATTGAAAAACAAGGACTTTTTTTGTACTTGTTTAATAATTCGACAAACCTTTATCCAATGCTGGATTAATTGAATATTGTTGCTAATACTTCTATTCAGTAGTTAGCGCTGTAGGATGTTACCTTTATGAAAAAATTAGTATTAACCGTGATCGGAGAAGATCAGGTTGGCCTTGTTGAAAATCTATCAAATGTTTTAGTCGCCAATCATGCATGTTGGTTGGCAAGTAACTTGTCACATTTGAGCGGGTATTTTGCAGGTGTAGTAGAAGTAGAAGTTGAGGAAAGCCATATCGCAGACTTTACATCTGCGTTACAAAACGTTGAAGGATTAAAAATTGAAGTGCATGACGCAGTGAGTCATGAGCCCATGTCGGAACAAGAAATTGAATTTGTAATTACAGGTAATGATCGCACGGGTATTGTGCAAGAGCTGTCGAGTATCATCACCCATAAAGGTGCAAGCATAGTGCACTTTACGTCGAGTCGCCAAAGTGCGCCAAACTGGGGAGGTGGCCTGTTTCATGCGGTAGCAAAAGTGTCATTACCGTTGGGCATGGATCCAGACATCATCGCCGAGTCACTGGAGCAATTAGCTTCTGATATCGTTGTAGATATGGAAGAGGCCTGTTAGCCCGAACAAAAAGTATGTTACTGTTTTATGAAGTGGCTTAGGCCACTTTTTATGTCTGTTTTTTTAGATCTAAAACTGGTCGGAATTGCTATTGCAAAAAATACCCGATTAAGTTGCAATATAACCACAATAGGTACACTCTTCAGATTATAAGCATTACTTAGGGGACTTATTAATGTTGTACAAAGGTTCCATCCCTCTTTCTCTATCGTTAGTTTTAATAACAGCGTGTGGCGGCGGTGGTAATAATGATACGAATCAAGCGACTAATAATAATTCATCGACACAACAAACGGCTGAACAGCCAGCGACCGAACAGCCAACAACTGAGCAACCAACAGCAATCAAACATAGCGTAATTACTAGCGTCTTTGGGAACGGGACGATTACACCAGAATCTTCTTCAGTTGAACATGGCGGTAGCATCTCATTTGAGTTATCGACAGACGGCGATAATATTCTTTATCTTGTTGAAGGTTGCGGTGGTGAATTAAATGGTACGACCTACCAGATTAACTCGGTCGAGGATGACTGTGCCATCACTGTGACTTACCTTGGCAATCCATTTGTAACAAAGTGGAATGCAGTAGCGGGGCAACCAATCGAGTTCAAGCGAGCCAAGGCATTTGCTTATGACTATGTTATAGATTGGGGAGATGATTCTGCATTGGAAACAGAAGAAGGCAGTGCATCACACATATACAAAACGAGTGGCGAAGTTTTTATAAAAATTTATGGCAAGTTACCCGCAGTTGAGATGTGTTCTATAGACTCGGAGTCCATGTTATTAGATGTCGTACAATGGGGACAGAATGAGTGGTTGTCCATGGAGAAGATGTTTGCTTCCTGCCTAGCTTTGGAGTCGTTCTCTGCTGAAGATGTTCCAAACTTGTCTCAGGTTTCCAGTATGTCGAACATGTTTAACAGTGCGCCTCTGTTTAATGGTAACGTTGCAGACTGGAACGTAAGCAATGTAAAAAACATGGCATGGATGTTTGCCGGCGTAACAACTTTCTCCAACGACTTGTCTTCATGGGACGTGAGCTCCGTGGAAGACATGAGCCATATGTTTACCTGGGCCTGGCAATTTAATGGTGACATATCAATGTGGGACGTGAAAAATGTAACTAACATGGAGTCCATGTTTTATGGGGCCGCTTTGTTTGATAAAGACCTATCTAGATGGGATGTGTCAAATGTAAGTTCTTACCAAGACTTTGCAACGGACTCTAATATGTCCCAAGAGCCTGATTGGCCCAAATTATAATTTATATCTAAAAGTAAAAAGAGCGACATATTGTCGCTCTTTTGCTTTCAGGGAAGAAAATATGTCGTGAATACATGGATGTATAGGAACGACGCTTTCAAGGAAGAAAGGTCTTTGTTTGTTCCCTACACTAAAGACATTTCCGCCATCCTTGGCGGTCATATGTCGTGAATACATGGATGTATAGGAACGACGCTTTCAAGGAAGAATGGTCTCTATATTAGATTAAACCAAGCTTCTTCATTTGTTTCTTAACCACTTTTGCTGGTAGAGGGATGTAACCGTCTTTTTCTACGATCTTCTGACCAGATTGTGACAACACCATCTTAACAAATTCAGTTTCCATTGGAGAAAGTGGCTTGTTAGGGTGCTTGTTCACGTAAACGTATAGGAAACGAGCAAGTGGGTATTTACCATTTACTGAATTTTCCATCGTCGCAGCAATGTAGTTTTCACCTTTTTTCGCTAGAGGAACCGCACGTACACCAGAGGTCTTGTAACCGATACCTGAGTAACCGATGCCGTTCAATGAAGATGAAATAGACTGTACAACAGAAGCCGAACCTGGCTGTTCGTTTACGTTGTTTTTGAAGTCACCTTTACAAAGTGCTTTTTTCTTAAAGTAACCGTAAGTACCAGATACTGAGTTACGACCGAATAACTGTACGTCTTTAGCCGTCCACTGGCCAGAAAGGCCTAAGTCACCCCAGCGATCCACGTCTTCAGAACCACCACATTTACGAGTAGATGAGAAGATAGCGTCTACGTCGGCAATGTTAAGACCCTTGATTGGGTTGTCTTTGTGTACAAATACTGCCAACGCGTCAATCGCGACTGGAATTGGAGTTGGTTTGTAACCAAAACGTTTTTCAAACGCTTCAACTTCTTTTGACTTCATGCGACGGCTCATTGGGCCGAACTGTGAAGTACCTTCTGTTAACGCTGGAGGAGCAGTAGAAGAACCCGCAGCTTGAATTTGAATATTAACGTTAGGGTAAAGACGCTTAAATTCTTCCGCCCAGAACGTCATCATGTTTGCTAATGTGTCAGAACCTACCGAAGATAAGTTACCAGAGATACCGCTAGTTTTGCTGTAGTTAGGGATATCTTTATCTACGGCAACTGCAGAGGTAGATACTAGTGTGGCCAATGTAAAACCTAATGCGCCGAATAGTGCTTTTAGTTTCATTTTTTGCTCCGATATTTTTAAATCTTTATTCGGTTAGTAGGTCAATAAGCCCTTATGCAACCGACGTTGTTTAGTATTTATTTAACTGCGGCCAGTGTAGTGGGGATTTGTGACAAGTTTATGACAAGGTCTGTAATATTCGATCTTTTGTTGATCTTTTTTCTTTTTCTATTGATTTAAAAGGGTTTTATGTTTGATTTGTTTCTTTCTTTTGGAAAATAAACTACTTTATTAATCGCTGAAGTTGCCTATTGTTACAGTAAAAATAAGTATTTTGTTTAATTTTAATGAAATATAAAACAGGTTGTTGAAGACAAAAAAAGAGGCGTAATGCCTCTTATTTTTAATTTAGCAATCTATTAGATATTAGTCAGAAATCACTTTGGTGAATCGCCCATCGATTTCAAAACTAAATGTGCTGCCTTTTTGAAGTTGGCTGACAACGCGTAATTCCGAGTCGTGGTTGGTCAAAACGTGTTTTACAATAGAAAGGCCTAGACCGGATCCACCTGAGTCGCGCGTTCTCGCCTCATCAACCCGGTAGAAACGCTCAGTTAATCGAGATAAATGCTCATGCCCGATACCGTCACCATCATCCTGACAGCTAAAGTAAGCGTTACCATTATTTAATTTCTGCCAGGAAATCTTGATATTGCCACCGTCTGGCGTATAACGAACGGCGTTGTAAACCAGGTTCGAAAAAGCGCTGCGAAGTTGCTCTTCGCTACTTAATAAATACAAAGAGTCATCCACATCCAACTCAATGTTGTGATTTTGATTGGACAAGGTTAGTGCTTCCTGCCTGATAGTGCTGAGTAGTTTTGGCACATTGATCAACGATTGAGTGAGCACCGTCTGTTTGTTTTCAAGTTTTGTCAGGGTTAACAACTGATTCACTAGGCCATCCATTCGATGGGTTTGTTCACTCATCATGCGGTGGGCCTTGGTCCAGATTGGTAATTCAGGCAGCTCCATGTCGTCAAGTACTTCCAGGTAGCCACGCATAACGGTAAGCGGCGTGCGCAGTTCATGGGAAACATTGGCTATAAAGTCTTTCCTCATTTGCTCCATGAGTTTAACTTGAGTGACGTCTCTCGCAATCAATGTCCATTTGTCTTTTTCAAATGGGGCAATACGACATTCCAAGATAACTTTGTCATCAAGTGGTGAGGTAAACTCGAAAGGCGCATCGTACTCTTTTGCATCCAGAAACCTCAAAAACTCAGGTTGGCGTAGGAAATTGTCTAATCGATTGCCAATATCATCAGGCAGCTTAAAACCCAACATGCTTTGGGCTAACTGATTACACCAAACGATGGTTTTATCTTCATTGAAGACAACGGCTGCATCTGGCAGTGATTCGGCACCTAAACGAAAGCGACGGATCAATAAACTTAATTCATTGCGTTTTTTACGGTGTTTTCTTTGCTGGTGATAAACACCATCAAATACATCAGCCCAAATACCCTTTGCACGAGGCGGGTAAGCTTCACGTTTATACCAAAGCCAATCTACCATTTTGAATAAATGATAATAATGCCATATCAACAAACAGCTCAAGGCTAGGATGACTGACTCTAAAAGGAGATTGGTTAGCAGACCAAACATTAAAAAAGGCAGCAAGAAAATTGCTACCTTAGTTAATATATCTTTAATTTTTGGCGGTTGGATCATAAATTCCGACTTATATTGCCTGAGAGAAACGATACCCTGAGCCGCGTACGGTTTGGATCATATGATTCATTTCACCCATTGCTTTACGTAAACGACGAATTTGTACATCTACTGTACGGTCTTCAACGTATACATTTGTACCCCAGACATGATCTAACAATTGTTCACGACTGTAAACCCGATCCGGGTGCGTCATGAAAAAATGTAACAGTTTGAATTCAGTTGGGCCTAAATCAACTTTTTCATTATTGATCGTTACTCGATGAGAAACCGGGTCTAAGATCAAGCCATTAGCTTCAACCGCTTCTTCAATTGCCGTTGGCGCAACACGACGCAATACCGCTTTTATTCTTGCCATTAATTCTTTTGGTGAAAAAGGTTTGGTCATGTAGTCATCTGCACCGACTTCTAAACCACGGATCTTGTCTTCTTCTTCACCGCGAGCCGTCAACATGATAATAGGAATGTTTTTGGTAACTTCACTTTGCTTGAAGTTCTTGGCGATTTGAATACCGCTCATGCCGGGCAACATCCAGTCGAGTAATACAAGAACTGGGTAAGGCTCTACTAAATATTTTTGCGCATCTTCATAGCTTTTTGCTTCCAATGCTTCATAACCATTTTGTTCTAATACGAAAGCCAGCATCTCGCGGATCGGGGCTTCGTCTTCAATTACTAAGATCTTATTCATCGCTAATTTATTCATAACATGGAGGTAAATTACAATGAGGTTAGTATTAACCAAAATTATGACAGTTATATGACATTGAGCAATAATTGATACATTATTTCAAATTTATGTCATAAAAAAAGCCGCATCTTACATGCGGCCCTTCTATCTAATCAGACTTTCGTCTGCAGATTTAGAATTTGTGTTCTAAACCAATCGCTAAGTAATCACGGTCAGCTTTGTCGCCGTCGTAGTCAAAGCTAGTAACAAAAGCGAATGCCTTAGTACTCTTACCTAATTTGCGGTCTACACCGAATGTGATACCTGAGTAATCTTCCAGAGTTTGGTATTGGCCTTTAAGGTTAAACTTACCAACTTTGTATTGTGCGTTAACTAAGAAACCACTTTCTTCTTCACCAGAATCAACCGCTTCTTGAGTCTGGAACATGGCACCTAATTTAACACCTTCAATTTTAGTACCCAGAGTAATACGTGTTGCGTCGTAACCGTCCATTTCGCTGTCTACTGCGATAGCTGCGTAGTACTTGCCTTTCTTAAGGGCTTTGTCGCCGTATGTTGCAGAGATTGACGTTGCTGAGTCGTCATTCTCTTCGTCAGATACGTATGTTACACCAAACTGAACACCGTTGAACTTAGGGGACTTATACGTGATTGAGTCACTCATGCGGTTTTCACCTTCCCAAAGCACTTTGATATCCGCTTCGTAGTCAGAGAAGATATCTAATTTACCTTGAGATTGTTTGAATAGGGTATCGTTGCGACCGATAACAACTTCACCAAAACCACCTTTAATACCTACGTATTGATTACGTGACTTAAGATTTTTCTCTTTTGATTCGTCAGAAACATCAACTTGGAATTCGTACTTATAAAATACCGTTAAGCCGTCTTCCAGTTTTTCAGAACCTTTAAAACCTAAGCGTGATGCGTTGCTCTTAATTTCAGTAACAGAACCGTCACCTTCATCCGAGCTTTGAACAGATACGTTTACTTTACCGTAGATACCAGTATCGGCGAACACTGGAGTTGAAAGTGAGGCAAGTACCGCAGAAGCGATTAATGTTTTTAACATTTTCATTTTGTTACCTTAATTCTGGAAGTTGTGTAATTTTCATCCCTGTTCAAGCAGTGCTTGAGTTTTGATGCGGCGTATTAAATAACATAAATGTTACAGAAATATGTCAATGTTAAAAAAATGTGACTTAAATGTGTCTGTAATGTTACCGCTATCTGTTTCGCAGCACGGCAGGTGAACATTCTGGAGCACAGGTCTCCATAGAAATGTTATCTTTGGTTACAGACATAATACCGAACTTCACATCCCGCGTATCCGCAGTAATAAAGTGGGGCAACTCCACGTCGGCTTCTTGCCAATAGTCAAACCTATGTTCGTGCGCGTGCAACATATGATCAAATCCATTTGATTTTAAAAACGCACTTAAGTCTGGTTCGTTGTGCCATGGCTGAATATGTGACATACCTATGGTATGAATGCGGGTTTCACTGTCTTCAATTGCCGCTTGGTTCGCAAGCCAGTTTCTGTTTGGTACGTTCTCAAATTCATATTGGTTATCATTATAGGCAATAAATTTAGTTCCTAAGTAATTAAAACTATAGTCAAAAGAGCCAAATATTTTTTCCCAGATGACTTTGCCGTATGAAAGGGCATCGTGATTTCCAATAACAGAGATAATTGGTTTATCTGTTTTATTTAATGCTTTGCACGCCCATTCATATTCTTTTTCGATGCCGGTCTCTACCACGTCGCCTAACAGCAGAACAAAGTCCACGTCTGACTTCCTGTTTATGGTTTCGATAGTCGTTTCCAGATCTCCAGGGTATTGCTGAGGATCGCCAATGACAGCGACTTTAAAGTCATCACCGATCCTTTTTTGATCTTCTAACTCCTGCAACCAAGCAAGGTTTTGTTCAAGCCCCATGTTGGGACAATCAACATCGGTTTCCCACGGAGACAGGTCAAATTGGCAGCCTGTTAGCCCTAACGTCAATAAAAAAGCAGATAAAGCGGGAATTAGATTTATTTTATATTTGCACACGTGTTGGCCTTAAAACTTTTTTCTCAACCCAAAGCCGTAACTAACAACACCTTCTAATCCTAAGTAATCGTAGTTGTCTTTATAAAACTCGAAATTTCTGACGTAGTTGATTAACCCGACATCCAAAATAGTCCAGTCAACATAGGCTTCAGTTGTTTGATCAAACTTCAATATTGTCTGGTAGTTAAACAAGACACGTCTCGCGGTGGGCATGTAGTAACCACTTGGTAAATATTCCGGGTTCTTTCGGTGAATTTCATCTTGATGACCAGATATACTGGTGATTCCAAAATTAATAGGGCTAATTTCAACCGGTTTGTTAAAAAGAGCTACTGGAATTCGAGTTTCACCTTCATATCGGTATTTAATACTCGTTATGGTCATTTCTTCATGGTTATCCAACTCGGGTACAAAACCAACACCCATAGATAAATGGTGTTTCTTCGCAAACGTCAATCCATAAGACAAGTGCAGAGCCCCTTGCATAGAACCGCTTTGTGCTTCGACAAAATGTTCAACCGCTTGGGTGTTAAGCGAAAAAAGCGCAAGACAAAACAACAAGCTCGTTGCTTTTGGCCGTGTGTGCTTAAGGTTTTGCAAGTGGAGTTCCTGTACCGACTGGTTGGTTTGTAGTTAATTGGGCTGCATATTATCTTATTCAAGTTTAATGCATAGCATTTTTTTAAAAAGTTAAAGAATGTAAACAATTGTTATTCTCACTAATTAAAAATTTGATTTATAGAATCTTTTTGTTCTACTCAAGTTCGAAAGTGACTAAAATAGATTTATGAAAATTTTATTAAGGTACGGGTTATGGCAAGAGAGCAATGGGGAATATGCAGTGAAGCGAACTTACATGGTCTGCATCTATTTTTTAATGCTCACGAAGGTTACGAGCCCGTAATTCGAGAAGCACTTAGCCAATTACCAAGAATATTTGATGAAATAAATGAACAGTTTTCTGAAGCCATGTTTAGTGGAGTTGTTGCTGTAGGTGCTAACTTTTGGTCTGAACTTTATCCTGATGACAAACCAGCAGGATTAAAGCCATTCCCGGCCATGCGTCATGAAGATCGCCACATGCCTGCCGTCCCAGTGGACTTATTTCTGCAACTTAGATCTGATCGTCAAGATGTTAACTATATTGCCAGTCGAAGAATTGTAAGTTTGTTCGGTGAAACCATAGAACTAATTGAGCAAGTGCCTTGTTTTCGATACCTAGATGGTCGAGACCTAACTGGGTTTGTCGATGGCACCGAAAACCCTAAAGGTCGTAAACGTCGAGATGTTGCACTGTTAAATGAAGGCAATAAATTTGACTCAGGCAGTTATGTTCACGTGCAAAGGTATCGTCATCACTTAAACAAATGGGATGCGATGCCGACTGAAGAACAAGAACTGATCATCGGTAGAACTAAAATTGATGATATCGAGTTTGAAAAAGCCGATATGCCAGAAACGGCTCATGTAAAACGAGCTAATGTTAAGGATGAGAATGGCAAAGGTCTTGAGCTCATGCGTCAGAGCATGCCGTATGGCAATTTAACCACTCAGGGTTTGTTGTTTATTTCATACTGCGCCAAGCCTGATAACTTTGAAATCATTTTATCTAACATGGTTTTTGGCAGTGATGAAGGTAACTATGATCACATGTTGAATTATACGACCGCGGAAACTGGTGCGGCGTTTTTTGCCCCTTCAATCGACTTTTTGATGTCGCAGGGTAATATTGAATAACTTTTGGAATAAAAAAGCGTCGAAAGACGCTTTTTCTTTGTAAAGAAGATTAAACAGTTTCGAACAGTTCTTTTACATTTGCCAAAGTATGTTCAATTTCAGAAACTTTAAGTGGCGCTATGAAAATAGTGTCGTCACCCGCAATCGTTCCAAGTACACCTTCCGCTTTACCAACTGAGTCTAACAAACGTGCAATTAATTGAGCCGCACCTGGACTTGTTCTGATGATCACCATAGATTCATTGTGATCTACATCTAACACTAACTGACGTAATGGGCTTTTAGCCGTTGGCATACCCAGTTCTGCAGGCAGACAATATACCATTTCTTGTTTTGCATTACGTGTTCTAACGGCGCCAAAACGGGTTAACATGCGCGATACTTTGGACTGACTGACGTTATCAAATCCTTGAGATTTCAAGGCATCAACGATGTCACTTTGTGAACCAAATCGCTCTTCTTTTAACAAGGCCTTAAATGCGCGGATAAGTTCTTCTTGTTTACTTAGACTCATGTTTTTTTGTTCTCCCGTTTTGCAGGCAGAGATATTAATTCATTTGGAACTATAATGCACTCAGACATTTGGCAATCTATGCATACAGTATAAATGAAACGAATGGTTATTATACTAATTGCTATTTGAGTTTTTACTCATATTTCAGTATGGTTTGCCCCAAAATTTACTCTACCAACTCATTTATTGGAGAAAAACATGAAAGTTGCAGTTTTAGGTGCCGCTGGTGGTATCGGTCAGGCTCTATCTTTATTACTAAAAACTCAGTTACCTGCGGGTTCTGAATTAGCATTATATGACGTTGCACCTGTAGTTCCTGGTGTTGCAGTTGACTTGAGCCACATCCCAACTGCAGTAAAAGCAGAAGGTTTTGGTGCTGACGATTTAGATAAAGCATTAACTGGCGCAGACATTGTTTTGATCCCAGCTGGTGTTCCACGTAAGCCTGGTATGGATCGTTCTGACTTGTTCAACATCAATGCTGGCATCGTTAAAACATTGGTTGAAGGTATTGCTGACCACGCTCCAGAAGCATGCATCGGTATTATCACTAACCCAGTTAACACTACAGTCGCGATTGCAGCTGAAGCTTTAAAAGCAAAAGGTGTATACAACCCAGCTAAATTGTTCGGTGTTACAACTTTAGACGTTATTCGTGCTGAAACTTTTGTTGCTGACGCAAAAGGCCTAGACTGCGAAGACATCGTAGTTCCAGTAATCGGTGGTCACTCTGGTACAACTATCCTTCCTTTATTGTCACAAGTTGAAGGCGTAGAATTCACTCAAGAAGAAGTTGAAAAACTAACTCACCGTATTCAAAACGCAGGTACTGAAGTTGTTGAAGCTAAAGCGGGTGGCGGTAGCGCAACACTTTCTATGGGCCTTGCGGCGGCACGTTTTGCGCTTAGCCTAGTTGATGCGTTAAACGGTGAAGAAGACGTTTACGAATACACTTACGTTGAAGGTGACGGTGAAGACGCACGTTTCTTCGCTCAACCTGTGCTAATTGGTAAAGAAGGTGTTCAAGAGATCCTTCATTACGGTGACCTAAGTGAGTTTGAAGCTAAATGTAAAGCTGAAATGATTGAAGGTTTACGCGGTGACATCAAACTTGGTGAAGACTTCGTAAACAACGCTTAATAATTCAAAGAGCGTTAAATCTCAAATCTTGAAGAGCGGCCAATCGGTCGCTTTTTTTATAGACATTAATTCATAAGAGTAGTTGTAAAATCACATGGCATATCCGCGTATTGGGGCGTTTAATACCAATCTGCATAAAGAATTGGTCATTCAGCGAGAATGAAAAAGTGTATAGGCAAGGCATTGATTGCAGACGACACCACGGATGGTGGAGGTAG
>Ga0213830_1000185_pt1 | contig 83378 bp, 97 predicted proteins | sample SWATP11_FD_161661 | JGI IMG/M metagenome (GOLD analysis project Ga0213830, IMG submission 161661) | Coastal seawater microbial communities from Marineland, Florida, United States - SWA TP1 #1 | ecosystem: Environmental > Aquatic > Marine > Coastal | place: USA: Florida | collected 2016-08-06 | reverse complement strand
GCAAGAGAAAGTGCTGTCGTTAATTGCAAAAGAAAAGGCTCCTGAATAAATTCAGAAGCCTTTATAAACTAACCAGAAGATCGGTCAATGGATCATCAAATATTTCTTATCTGATCGGCATTAAGCACTCAGCTCGGTTTTTTCTTTTTAAACTTTTTAAATTACAAGACCTTAAGAATCATTTTAACTAACAAATTGTAAATTGATTAATAAATATACTTTCAACACTTGACTTACTGTATAAAACAACATACTGTACACACATACAGCAACACATTAATACAGAGAGATCACGATGAGCAAGCAAGATATTATGAACAAGAAAACAATTTCGTTATCAAAATTAGATATAAGAACACTTTCAGATGAGCAATTGTTGGTCAACGAGTATGCAAACATCTGTAGTCAATATAAGTCCACTGAACGTTGGATTATGATGGTTGACCCTGAAGCGGATTCGTTGGAACAATTAGTGATGGACCATTCAATTGATCCAACACGAGTGCTAAGAGTAAGTTCTCGCCATCATCCCGTAAAACTAAACAACATTGAGAGAACACTACTAAAAGGTAACTGCTCTGCGTTGATACTTTGTAACCCTAAGCTAAAAAGTAAGGAGGTTAGCAAATTGACAAAAGTAGTAGCCCAAAGTGACACGCAATGCATCATTTTAAATACAAAGCATAAATTACACTAATAGCTCAAAAGCGCTGTGGATAAATAACACTATGTAATATAATGCTGGCTTTCATTGCAAATGAGTAACTTATGTCTTGCTTTTGTTGTAGTAATTTACCCTTTGGTCAATGTTGCCAGCCTATCCTTGAGCACAAAACACCTGCAGTAACGCCATTGCAATTAATGCGCTCTCGCTTCAGTGCATATGCTTTAGGAAATACGGAATATATTCTCAATACCTATGCTATAGAAAAGCGTAAGCTACATACCTTGAGAGACATCAGCGAATGGTCTAATGAATGCAAGTGGCTAAAACTAATCATTCACCAGTCAACGAACGTAACAATTAGTGAGTTTGAATCAGCAAACAACTCAACTGTTACATTTACAGCGATATATCGACAAGGAAATCACTTCTTTCAGATGAAAGAATTGTCTCGATTTGTTGTAGAAGAAGAACAATGGTTTTATCTGGATGGCGATATCTTAATTCATGATGAACTTGCCGTGCCAAAAAGAAACGAGCCATGCATCTGTGGCAGCGAACAAAAATTCAAAAAATGTTGTGGTAAGTAATCAAGCAGAAGCCTAACCCAAAAGTAATTAACTAATTGAATAGACTAATTGAGTAAGCCAATCGATTCTCTACAACTGTTACGCAGTTAATTCAAATAATGGCGATTGAACAAGTGTGCTCTGAATATTTTTTAGCCAACCTTTCGCGTTAAACTCACTACGATTAACTTCAGAATTTTCATGAGCTCTATGCTGACAATGAATACTTGTATTTGTTATGACATTGGTCGGAATATGCACTTTATCATTTCTAAAGGCTAATGGTTTAGGGTGCAATGCATCTTGCAATTTTAAGTCGTTCAATCGACCCGTTTGTATCATTTCAGCTTGGTCAAAATCTGCAATCTGTTCAACATTAGTCAAAGCTAAAGGTGCTGGTTCAGGTAAATCGAAGAAGTGTCTTAAATTATCAGCTTGCTTAATATGCTCAAATTCACCTTGCTGAGGTAGCGTAAATTGAGCATGAAAACGCACATCCTCGTCGAGCATGGCTAGCAATAACGAGAATTCTGAACGACTCCCCTGATGCACGCATTGGTTCAACTTCGAACCAAGTTGGTGTTCGTCGATCAGTACAGTTTGTTGATTGAGTTTTGAGAGCAAAGAGAATAACTTCTTAATTCATGGTTATTCTCTATATCGGCAGCAAAATAAATACTTTAGGAGATAATTATTGTTAGCGTGTTTAAATGCTCAATAAAACACCAGCCCGACTAAAAAATACACTTTTCTTAGATGGCAGGGATATTTAAAGCAAACTGTTATGCATTATGAGATTGGCTTACTGGCCAAGAAACTTTAAAAGATGCTCCGCCCATTGGGCTATCCTCTACCCATGCCCTACCGTTATGCCATTCCATAACACGTGAAACAATTGCTAAGCCTAAGCCAAATCCACCAGTTTCCTTATTACGACTTTCATCACCCCGTGAAAATGCGTCAAAAATTGTCGGTTTGAAACTATCAGGTACGCCTTTGCCATTATCATCTACACTGACCGTACACATGCCTTCGCTTATGGATGCAGAAACAGAAATTTTGCCATCGCCATATTTTTTTGCGTTAGTAACGTAATTAGCAATCGCCCTACTGATAAAGTGACTGTCGCAAGCAACGATTAGCGGCTGATTTGAACTTTGGATAGTAATATCATTAACAAATGGACGAACGTTTTCCACCTGCTCGGTGATAATATTTAGCAAGTCATGCTCTTGAATAACCAACTCAGGTTTCTCGCTATCAAAGCTCGCATATAAAAGCATCTCATTAATAAGCTCTTCCAATTCAGCAACATCTTGGGTTATCTGATCACGATAGCGTTTTTGTTTTTCAGCATCGCTGTTTGACTCTAGCATTTGTAGCGCAAATTTGGTTCTTGCTAATGGCGTTCTCAACTCATGAGCAACCGCACTAGATAACTCCTTATGCGCTTCAATCAGGCGCTGGATTCTTCGCGCCATCATATTGAATGCTCTTACCATCGAAGCCATCATATTCGATTTCGCCGCAGGGACATTAGTATCGAAATCACCTTCACCAAGCTGCTCGGCAGATCTTCTTAAAGCATCAAGGTCTTTTGATATTGGTGCTAACCAAAACAAAATTATCAGCCCAAGCACAGCCAAAATAAATGCCCTCAATAATGCTTCAGCACGTGGGCGTGTAGGCATCTTTGCAGGCCCTAACACCAGTAATGTTTGGGAGTTTTCTATCAAGTGGTGTAATACTACATCATCATCACCATAATAAACGTAAGTATTTCCTTTGTTTAATGCCTTGCGATCTGCGCGCTCCACGTCCTTAAGTTGTGAATATGGCATAAGTTTGAATGGTAATTGATATTTCTGTGCTACCGTTGCAGTTATTTCAGGCCATTCCTCTTGCGGATGCTTCTGCATATAGTCGCCTATCGCCTGCAACATTGTTTTGTAACCAGTATAAGATTCAATGTCTTGCTCAAGATATGAACGCCATAGTTCATCTAGCAACCAAGAGAAAACGATAAAACTCAATATAATGAGCGTATATAAGCTAAAAAATGAACGACCCAGTCTCATGAACTTTCCTTAATACCATAAAAAATGGTGAGATACGAAATCTCACCATTCACCATACTTTTAGTTCCACGCATCAGGAACAAACAAATAACCTTGTCCCCAAATTGTTTTGATACGAAACGGCGTTTCATTGCTATCAAATAGCTTTTTCCTTAATCGAGAAATTCGAACGTCAACACTTCTGTCCATTCCATCGTACTCACGTCCAACAACAGCTTTGTAGATGTAATCCCTATTTTGGACTTCGCCAGAGCGACTTGCCAACAACCATAACAAATCAAACTCTTGACTAGTAAGCTCGATGTTCTCTCCATCTAGAGTGACTTGGCGAGAACCTCGACTAATATGTAATTTACCAATATCTATCTCTGTGTTTTCATTACTCTCACCAGGTAAGTTTCCTCTGCGTAATAATGCACTAACTCTCGCTAGTAGTACCCGTGGCTCCACTGGTTTAATAACGTAATCATCCGCACCTATTTCTAAACCCAACACTTGGTCAAAATCCGTACCTTTCGCCGTCAACATTAATACAGGGCCTTTATAGTTTGGACGTAAGTCTCTACAAACGGCGAAACCATCTTTTCCTGGTAGCATTAAATCTAGAATGATCAAATCTGGCGCAAACAACTCAACACGCTTAGCCACTGTGTCGCCGCGAAACTCCTGCTTAACATGAAACCCTTCACTTTCTAAAAAATCGGTAACTAAGTTTGAAAGTTGGCGATCATCTTCTACCAATAAAATCTTTTTAACTGATGATTTGCTATTGGACATAAAACACACTCCTGTATTAAATACATTGCTTGAAAACCTTAGGCTAATAAATATTTAGTTCACAAGGTTTATCAATTTGTATCAACAACCATATTCGTTGAATGCGCCTAGATTAGTCAATTGAACTTAGTTAAACAAGCGAAAATACAAGGTTTTACCTAGGGGTTACACAAAGTTACAAACTAGTAATAGAGTGGATCTATTCTATGTTCTTGTTAACAGTTCGCACGTACAAAAATTCGTTTTCAATCAATTTTTATTTACAATTCCTCAAAATTAATAAACATATCATCTATGAAGTTCTTGTCTGATCGTGGTAAATGTAATCCATGCTATTTTTCTAGCACTAAGCTTTTGCTATCATGCATCTCGCTTATTGTCGCCAATGGGTGTCTTCCTAATAATTCGAGAGAATTACGCACACTTTACAGGCGTGGCTAATCAATAAGAGTACAAATAGAAATCTCTTCGATGCAAGGATCAACAACTAATGAAAATAGTCTCGTTTAATATCAATGGCTTAAGAGCACGCTTACATCAACTACAAGCGCTAATTGATAAACATCAACCTGACATTATTGGCCTACAAGAAATCAAAGTTCATGACGAGGCATTTCCACTGGAAGACGTACAAGCTATGGGGTATCACGTTTATTTTCACGGGCAAAAAGCACACTATGGTGTCGCTATGCTTTGTAAAAAGGAAGCTGACGTAGTAATCAAAGGATTCCCAACAGACGATGAAGACGCCCAAAGACGAATGATAATGGTGAAAACTACAACACATGATGGTGAACCAATTACTGTAATGAATGGCTACTTTCCACAAGGCGACAATATTGCGCATGAAACTAAATTTCCTTACAAGCGTCAATTTTATAAGGATTTAATGACGCATTTAAATGAACATCATGACGCTAGCGAAAACATTGTTATCATGGGCGATATCAATATCTCACCGCTAGACCTTGACATTGGCATCGGCGAACCAAATCGCTTACGCTGGTTAAAAACTGGCAAATGCAGCTTTCAACCGGAAGAACGTGAATGGCTTAAGACCTTGCTTAATTGGGGTTTTGTTGACACTTTTAGGGCAATACACCCAACGCGCGAAGAAAGGTATTCGTGGTTTGATTATCGTTCACGTGGTTTTGATGATAACCGCGGCCTACGAATTGACGTTGTTCTGGCTACTCCATCATATGCGAATCGATGTGTTGAATCAGATATAGATTATGAACTACGCGGCATTGAAAAACCATCAGATCATGCGCCGATCTGGTCAGTATTTAAGTAATCAGCTAAGAATAAAGTAGCGAGCTTTTTTCGTTACTTTTTACTAGCCAAATCCAGTTTCTTAAAAGTACCTTTACTATGCCTAACTATTTATGCCCCATTTGTAACCAAGCATTAACGCAACATGAGCGTTTATTCAAATGTGAGAAAAACCACACCTTTGATTTAGCAAAAGAAGGCTATGTGAATTTGTTACCTGTTCAATTCAAACGTTCTAAAGAGCCAGGTGATAACAAAGCGATGGTCAATGCAAGAAGATCATTTCTCTCTAAGGGGTATTATTCACCTTTGGCTAATAAGATTGTTGAGCTAATGAATGCTTTCCACCCCAATGCAAATACTATTTTAGACGCAGGGTGTGGCGAAGGATATTACACTCATCAACATAAAACTGCGCAAAATAGCGTATATGGTATTGATATCGCAAAAGAAGCCATCAAAAAGGCTGCTAAAATATACGATGAGTGTTATTTCAGCGTAGGCACCTTGTCCAAATTACCATTTGAGTCATGTTCCATTGATTGGCTCTACTCTATCTACGCACCAATTTTAGAACAAGAATTTAACCGTGTGCTTGATACGGGAGGATTTTTGTTAACTGTAACGCCCGCTGCAAACCATTTATTCGAGCTAAAAACACTTATCTACGACAATGCCGTGCAGCACGATGAATCAAGAACTCCCATAACACAGCTAGCATTAGTTCACGAAGAGCGATTAGCTTATAACATGTCCTTGGTAACTGGCCAAGATACCCTAGAGTTACTTTCTATGACCCCATTCGCTTTCAAAGCCAGCGAACAGGTGAAGAAAACACTAGCTGAAAGCAAAAACTTTCAATGCCAGGCAGATTTTCTGATGCGGCTGTATCAAAAGTAAAAGTGATGGGCGTTATTACTGCTTAAAATGAAGCGTACGATAACTCACATTTAACAGCATCGCCAAATCTAAATAACGGGGACGTTTTACCGAAAGCTTCACACTTCCCCCTTGTTCATTGACTTTAGCAACACCTTGTTTATACCAGTTGGCTAATGACGGCGGCAAAAACTTATCAGCCTTCACTCCAAGCATTACTAACGCCTGTACAGGAATTGTTAAAATAAAAAACAAATAGACTAAGGCATAGGGTAAATAAGACATGCCACCCAAATACAGCTGTAATACAAAGACTATCAAAGCAACACTGGGTAAATAGCGACAGGCAGCCCTGCCAACTTGAACCGCACGATACTCGTCAAAATACTGACTTAATTCGACTCTTTGGGGCCACAATAACATGTACTTACGGCCCAATTTGATAAGTTCTACTACACTCATATTCATAAGCGACACATTATAACAACTATTACCTAAAAGATAGCATAAAGTGGGTCTTTATCTAAAGGCTAAGACCAGTTTAGTCTCTATTTTATTGCGCTAAGCATGAAGGTGCCGAATGGACTAAATAGCAAAACACTTCGAACGCAGGCTACATAAACACAAAAAACTAAACCAAATCCGTACTTTTCTTGGAATAAAACTATTAAAAATATCCAGTTATCTATTTTTTTTCTCTCAAAAGCGCTTCAGTTCAATTAACGAAGCAAACTAGCGATTACTCTACGACTAGTCAAAAAACAACCTACGAATTTTATCCAACAAAAACAAAGAGAAAGGAACTTCAACAAAGGTTAACAACAAAGATATCCACAGGTTTTGTGGATATCAACAGTCAAGTTTACTTCTGACAAACGCCATTATTTTGATTAATTAACTTTGCTTTAACGACAACTACGAAGACTTTTCTAAAATCAATAACACAAAAAGATCATATCTCGATCATAGATGAACACCGAAGATCGTTAAATAACTTGTTAGTTGATCGAAATTATCTGTCATGGTTTTAATATCAAAGATCATTTGTGCATAAGTGATTCAATATTCACAGCTAGAGATAAAAGCAAATAAGCGTTATAGTAATGCCACCCAATTTGCCTAACTAACCTCAATGAAATCACTTACTTTAAGATTACTAAGCAATACATTTTCTATACACTCATTGCCTGCACACAGTGACATACCGTCAGCGGTGCTAAGTGCTGATATGTTTTTCATTGCAAAAACAAATGATGAAGTTTCAATTGTTGTGCCTGAATCAGTCAAGATTGCAAGCGAAGACGTTGAAACGGATTGGCAAGCTTTAGAAGTAGTTGGCCCACTAGATTTTACGTTAACAGGTATTATGTCGAGTATATCCACTGTACTCGCAAATGAGAAAATAAGCATTTTTGCTATTTCTACTTTTGATACCGACTACATATTAGTTAAGAGCAATACATTAGAAGCAGCAATTGCTGCGCTTCGCGAAAATCAATACAAAGTGCTTACTTAGCATTCATTGGAAAAGTTATACATGACAATAATTTACGGCATCAAGAACTGTGACACAGTCAAAAAAGCACTAAAGTGGCTAGATAGCAACAGCATTACATACCAATTTCACGATCTGCGCATTGACGGCCTATCTGAAGATTTAATAAATGATTTTGTCTCTAGATCTGGCTGGACAGAACTTATCAATAAACGCAGTACAACGTTTCGTAATTTGCCAGAAGATATAAAAAGCAACCTTACAGACGATGCTGCAAAATCTGCTGTTTTGGAACAACCCACTTTGCTTAAACGTCCACTATTGTTACTAGATAACCAATTACATATCGGATTTAAAGCAGATAACTATCAAACGATATTTGCCAAGTAGTATGCAAGAATCTAACGTTATTTCGCTGACAAAGGCACTCATTAACAAAAAGTCAGTAACTCCTGAAGACGCTGGTTGCCAAGATCTAATGAAGCAAATTTTATCTGATCTCGGTTTTGTTAATGAAACGATGATATTTGAAGATACCACCAACCTTTGGTCGAGACTAGGCAACTCTGGGCCAGTATTTTGCTTTGCTGGACATACAGATGTAGTACCGGCAGGTGATGAAAAGCTATGGCACACGCCACCTTTTGAAGCGACAGAAAAGGATGGTTACTTATATGGTCGAGGTGCCGCAGACATGAAAGGCAGCCTTGCCGCAATGTTAGTTGCTACAAAGCGATTCCTTACAGAGTTTCCAAATCCTAAAGGTTCCCTCGCTTTTTTAATAACAAGTGACGAAGAAGGTCCATTCATAAACGGCACAACTCGTGTGATTGATACACTTGAAGCCAGAAAAGAGAAAATTGATTATTGTATTGTTGGTGAGCCTTCCAGTTCCGAAGAAGTTGGTGACGTTGTTAAGAATGGACGCCGCGGCTCTATTTCTGGCTTTCTCACTATACATGGCAAACAAGGGCACGTTGCCTACCCTGAACATGTTACCAACCCAATTCATAAAGCGATGCCTGTTCTGGCTAAACTAAGTTCATTGCATTGGGATAACGGCAACGCCTACTTTCCCCCTACAAGCTTTCAGCTAAGTAATATTCAGTCAGGGACTGGAGCGACAAATGTTGTTCCACAGTCACTCAATGCATGGTTCAATCTACGATATAGCACTGAGCTAAGCGCTAGCGATATCGTAGAACGATGTGAACAGCTACTTGACGACGAAGCGTTAGATTATGAAATTGAGTGGACTTATAACGGCAATCCATTTATCACAGAGCCTGGTACATTGGTTAACGCTACGGAGAAAGCCATCTTGACTGTCACCGGCGAAGCTACCCAACTCTCTACCTCTGGAGGTACTTCCGACGGCCGATTTATTGCGCCAACGGGTGCACAAGTGGTTGAACTTGGCCCCTGCAATAAAACCATCCATCAAATAAATGAGTGCGTGAAATGCGATGATTTAGAAAAACTCGTCGACATTTACTATCACATATTGGTAGATGTTTTAGGATAACCAAATGCACGTAGATTGTTTAACCGGAAAAAGCGAGCGCCACATAGATTGGTTAGGCGAAAATTTGGGTCTACATCAGTCAGTTGTTGAGCACTGGCAAGCGATGTGCTTAGCAGCAAAGGCTGATGGAATTGATATTGCCATTGTCAGTGGCTTTCGAAGTTTTGATAGGCAACTTGCCATATGGAATGCAAAATATCAGGGACTTCGTCCAGTTAAAGATATAAGTAATAACAGTGTAGATATTAGCAAGATATCTACATTTGATCGCATCAAAGCGATCATGTTGTACTCTGCTCTTCCAGGCACAAGTAGACATCATTGGGGAACCGATATCGACGTATATTCACCATCAATGTTGGGCAAAGACCAATCACTACAGTTAGAGCCTTGGGAGTATGGTGCTGATGGACCTTTCAATAGATTAACTATTTGGCTTAAAAAACACGCTGGTAAATTTGGCTTCTACTTGCCCTATCAAGAATATCTTGGTGGTGTCGCACCTGAACCTTGGCATTTGTCATACTATCCATTGGCGAACGAATTTATGTCGTTGTTAACTGAAGAAGTTATCCGCCAGGCGATAGCTGAAAGCGAAATACTAGGAAAAGAAGAGATTCTTTCTGTTCTTCCATCATTGTATAATCAGTACATCACCAATATTAGCGCGAGTATTAACCACAATGAGTGACTGGATTTTTTACGCTGCGATTGTCTTTGTCATTGTTATGATAGTTGGCAACTTCAGTACATTTAATAAAGGTGCCAGCAAACCGATGCGCAAACAATCATTGAATGACTTGAAAGAAACACTGCCTCGCACAAATAAAACAAAACATAAAATGCCTACTTTAAATACGGGAGCGCAAAGCGCTAACAATACATCACAGGATAACGAACAAGCCCAAAAAAACTCCGACTAGCGGAGTTTTTTGTATGTGCTGTTAAACATGTATTATGTTTAAGTCTTATAACACATCCCTGAATGACAACGCTGGTTCAATAACGCCAAATATTCGTTCTAGTACATCAAGTGTTAGAACATCGCCATTTTCGTTATACAACGTTACAGTCGTTTGTTCTCCGTTTGGTGCTAACACAAACTGATAACGAGCGTTAGGTAAGTCAATTACAGGTGCTTCTTCTCCCCACATTTTGTCCCACAAACTAATTTCTGGTTGTTCAAAATCGACAAAGTAGATACGTTTAGTTTCATCTAAATCGGCAACAGTAAAACCGTAATCATCAAAGAAAACAGGCATATTGTTCCACAATAAGTCAGTTGCCATTTCTACAACAAATGCTGGCTCATCAACATTATTGGTGCCAATAGTGACTAACTTTTGGTTAGCTCTCAATAATCGATTTTCGCGCTGTACCAAGCGATATTGATAATCTACTTCTTCAATAATGAGGTTTAGTAGTTTCTTTTCCATTCGCTCTTTGTCAATTGGATTAATGTTTCGATGACCGCCTGTTTCATCAGTTTTCATATAGTCCGTCAAGTCAACAGTTAGGGCTACGCTTCGACCATGCGGTCGTTTTTCCAACGTAAAACCAAACTTTGCTGACTCTGTCATTTCAATTTCTTCGAATCCCCAAATGCCAGAGATTTTTTCATCATGTACCCAGTCAGTACCCAAAGTAAACACGTTACCATCTTCAACTAATGAAGAAACTTCAACAGTTTTTGAAGCGAGCTCTTCGCGAATCGCCTTAATGATGAAATCCAGTAAATCACGGTCATCTAAAACCTGATCAAACCACACTTTAGCTTTCGTGTTGTTTTCTTCAACACGTGTCGAAGTGGCAACAGGGAGCACAAGAGAAGGCGCTCTAATATCCATTTCTTTGCCAATAGGGCCATCTTGATTAATGTTGTCAGAAATTGCAAAATCAGATCTAGTACGTACAGGAGTCAAGTCTTTAGGAACAACTATCGGCTCAGACTCAGAAATTTCCGTATAATCAAAACCACCCTCTGCTTGTTTTTGATTAATTGAGCTACAACCAATCATTGCAACACTGAGCAATGACAAGTAAAACATGTTTCGATTCATTAATACTCCCGACAAATCTTGAATCTTATAAATTCGGTCTATCTTTTTTATCTAGTTAGGTTGGGTGTTAAGACGTGAAAGTCTTACTGAAGTTCAATTACGATGAAACTTTCTTAAAATAACCTCATGCACGTTGCATCATCAATTGTGTAGCCGATAACCACAGTCTTGAGTCGCTAACTAGACACTTATTATAATTTGTAAGGCAAACATGGTACTTGCCCCTAATAACAAACACAAGCAACATCCCCTAATTATTATGCATCAATCACAACTTTCTTATAAAATTGGCTCTGCATAAATAGTACGGGTTTGCGACATTTAATAATTAAGCTACAATAGCGCCCTTTTTAAACACATGGGTTCTAAAATGTCACAATATCTCGTCTTAACCGCTATGGGTGCGGATCGTACAGGTAGTGTTAGCGAGTTAACCAAACTAGCGAGTGAATGCGGCTGTAATATTTTAGACAGTCGTATGGCTATTTTTGGTTTAGAGTTCACATTGATCATGTTACTAAGAGGGTCTGCTAAGGCAATTAACCAGCTTGAGCTCAAATTACCTGCAATCGCCCACGAATTAGAGCTTATTACCATGATGAAGCGAACATCTGGCTACAAGGACAGAACATTCACTGAACACTATCATGTAGAGTATGCAGGTATAGACCAGCCGGGCATGCTGAAATCTGTGACTGCATTTTTTGCAGCACGAAACATAGATATTTCATCGTTAAAATCAGAGATTGATCCTGACACTAATAACAATAGCGCTGAAATACTTATCGCATTAAATAATGAGTATCCCATTGAAAAGCTAGAAACAGAATTCATAGAATTATGTGAGCAAATCGATGTACAAGGGTGCATAAAAAAAGTTAACTCAAATTTACTCTGAGGATAATAATGAATACTTTGACCGCAGGCGACAACGCCCCATTGTTTGTTTTAGCTGATCAAAACGGCGACGCTGTGAATGTTGCTGACTACATTGGTAAACAGAATATACTTGTTTACTTTTACCCAAAAGCAATGACTCCGGGTTGTACGGTACAAGCACAAGGATTGCGAGACGTAAAAGCTGAATTAGAACAAAAAAATACTGTTGTTTTTGGTATCAGCCCTGATGAACCAAAGCGTTTAGCTAAGTTTTGTGAGCGCGACCAGCTAAACTTTACATTATTATCCGATCCAGATCATAAAGTAGCAGATCAGTTTGGGGTTTGGGGTTTAAAAAAATTCATGGGTAAAGAGTATGATGGCATACATCGATTGTCTTTTTTGATTGGCTTAGATGGTAAGATTAGTCACGTATTCAACAAGTTTAAAACGAAAAACCATCACGAAGTTGTACTAGAGCAACTTGATTCTTTATAAATCAATTGTTCAGGTAAAGCTTCCTCTAAAGGTAGTTCTTTCTTCAATAAGAACTACCTTTCATATAAACAACCTTAGCTGCCAGCTTTCAAGCCACCATAATAACAATTAAGCTTCAGTTGACTGTGTACCTGGGTGTGTTGTTGACCATGCGTTTATTACCGCTTTGACTAACGTTGCCAATGGTATCGCAAAAAACACGCCCCAAAACCCCCATAGCCCACCAAACAAAATAACAGCAATAATGATAGTTACCGGATGCAAGTTTACCGCTTCAGAAAATAGAATAGGCACGAGTAAGTTACCATCAAATGCCTGAATAATACCGTACGCCAGCATTACATAACCAAATTCTGAGCCGAATCCCCATTGAAACAATGCAACTAACATTACAGGAAATGTCACAATGGTCGCCCCTACATATGGTACGAGTACCGATAAGCCGACTAATACGCCTAACAACACAGCATAATTCAAACCAAGTAGAATAAACGTTACCGTTGATAGTGCCCCAATGATGATTATTTCTATCACCTTACCGCGGATGTAGTTCATGATTTGCTGATTCATTTCATTGCCAACCTGTACAGCCATACGACGTTCATTAGGTAGGTAACCCGAGATCGTATCCACAAACGTAGATTTATCCTTCAAGAAGAAGAAGATCATGATAGGCACAAGGATAAGATAAATTAGCAGTGCAACGATGTCAGAAATAGAATTGAGTGACGCTTTTAATGCCACTTGCCCCCACTCGATGAATTTGTCATTTATCATGCCAAACGCTGATTCGATTTGGCTTGCTTTCACCAGTTCTGGGTACTTTTCTGGCAATGTTAACAAGTAATTTTGTCCCTCTGACACCATATGGGGTACTTCTTGCAACAAATTGGCACTTTGTCGCCAAATAACGGGTAACAGCCCTACTGATGCAACAAGTACAATACCAACAAAAATCGACACCACAATAGAAGTAGCTGAAGTTCTACCTAATCCCATATGTGTCAACCTATTAACGGGCCATTCCAGCAAAAACGCCAATACGACAGCAACAAATACAGGCATCAATAAGCCACTTAGAAAATAAATAAGTAAGAAAGCTGAAATAAGGATAACTAATAACGTGACGGCATTAGGGTCGGAGAAGTTTTTTTTGTACCAATTTGAAAAAAATGAAACCATTATTTTATCGTACCTGATTTAATGTGAATTCGAATTGCGCCATCAAATGGCTGCTGGCTATATGTATAGCCTTTGTTATCTAAATATTTAGGAATATCATTTATAGAACCTGAATCAGCTATTATGACAATACATTCGTCTGACGCGAGCATTTTTTTTAACATCACCCGCATTTTAACCAAAGGTAATGGACATTTGTCTTTGCGACCATCATATTCATAAATCATAATAAAATCTAAATTCGACACTTTTGTTTAATTATCTTATCTGAGACAATGGAAAACAATATGTGTTATTTAGGATTGCGGGAATTTAAGGCATTTTAAATGAATAAATTACCAGACAAACCCACGCTAAGGGAAATTAATGCCTACAAGAAAAGTTTAAACTGGGGGGAATTACCTCCTGTTTATCGCTTGGCGGCAAATGCCGTAAGCGATCTAGATGGCATTTTGACTCATGGATTTAACAATGCCTATAAAGCGCTATTCGATAAGAAAAATTGGAATCTAGCACTGCTCGAAGGTTACATTGACAACCAGAACAACATTCAAGTTAATCGAAAACCTAAAATTGCTTTAAGTCACGTTTATACCAACGAAACATATGAGCTACATTGCCTTCCGATTGTTAATAATGAGAAGGTACGAGGTAGCTTAATTAAACATTCAGGCTGCCCGTTCATCATGTGGACGCCAGAAACAATGCAAATTATCATTCGCCTAAACGCTCTCGTATCCTTTATCACCTACGCGTTTAGAAAAGGTGATACCGCAGACATGAGTTTAATAAAGTTTGCACATCTAAAAGTTGAACAATCAATTCTAAAATTAAGGGAATCTTTTGATATTACCGATATCATAGGATATAACATAGCGGAGTTTTGTCAGGAAATTGACCGTAGAAAGAATGATCCTGACATACAAGATTTACTTGATTCATGACCAAAATGTGGACCCGATAATTTGCTAAATATTAAACCACTAATTCTCGCAACTAGTTTATCTAGTTTGTTAACCATTGCATCTACTTCTACTATTGCACAAGATAAAAACAAGTTACCTGACATTGGCGCAGCTGGCGGGAGTATTTTATCAATAGAAAAAGAGCGTCAAATCGGCAAGGCTATGATGAAGCAATTAAGAGCTACACAGCCGATAATTAATGATCCAGTGTTAATTGAGTACATCAACGACTTAGGTAACAAAATGGTGCGCAATGCAAATGATGTCAATTACGGTTTCGAGTTTTTTATCATTGATAATAAAGAACTTAACGCTTTTGCATTCTTTGGTGGCCATATTGGAATTCACAGTGGCTTAATTACAACCGCTGATAATGAGAGTGAATTAGCGTCAGTAATTGGGCACGAAATTTCTCACGTAACACAAAGACACTTAGCACGACGATTGGAAGCACAAAGTAGAACCCAACCACTTACTATGGCAGGCATGGTATCAGGGGTGCTACTAGCGCTTGTAAACCCTACTGTTGGCATGGCAGCACTAAGTACAAGTATGGCTGCAGCGCAACAATCAACAATCAACTACACGCGTGGCAATGAAAAAGAAGCCGACCGAGTCGGCATAGCATTACTTGCTAATAGTGGCTTTGATCCAAATGGTGCACCTAATTTTTTCGCAAAGATGGCTGAAAAATATCGTTATCAAAGTAAGCCGCCAGCAATGCTATTAACTCACCCATTACCAGACTCTCGAATTACTGATGCAAGAGTTCGAGCGCAAAGTTACGGCACAATAAGTGTTCCACCCAAACTAGAGTTTGGCTTAGCTAAGGCACGTATTCAGTCTCGTTACGAAGGTAATCCCAAAGACAACATAAAAATTTTCGAACAACAATTGCAGCAAGAAGGGTATGCCTACAAAGCAGTTCCGTTGTACGGTTTAGCGAACGCGTATTTCAAAAACAAAGAATATGATAAAGCTGAAAATATTCTCACAGATTTATATCATGCAGATAAGCGAAACCTATTTTACGCCGACGTATTATCAGATATCTATATTGAAACAAAAAACTTTGATGCTGGCGTCAAAATGCTTTCAGAGCTCTTTGCGTTGATGCCAAACAATCAAGTCGTCACCCTAAACTACGCAAACGTACTTCAGGAAGCAGGAGAGTTTTCAAAAGCAGAAGTCTTGTTACAAGACTTTTTGATACTTTCACCTAACAATTTCATTGCGCACGACTTACTTACTACCGTTTATCGCAAGCAACAAAAAACTGATTTAATGCATATTAGTAAGGCTGAAGTTTACGCACTCATGGGTGGTTATGCACAAGCTATTGACGAGCTGCAAACGGGATATAAATACGCGAATGACAAACCACTTATTCGCAAACGAATAAAAGCCAGAATCTTGCAATTGCAAGAAATGGAAGACAAATTAAAACGACTAAACTAACTTTGAGAAAATCTATGTTTACTATTTATCATAATCCTCGTTGCTCTAAGAGCCGACAAACACTCGCTTTGTTAGAAGAGAATAATGTTGAAATAACTATTGTTGAATATTTGAAAACGCCTTTGAATGAAGCAGACATAAAGTCGCTATTAACAATGTTGTCACTATCACCTATTGAGATGATGCGTACCAAAGAGGCCGAATTTAAAGAACAAGGTTTGTCTGACGCTGATGACGCTGCTTTAGTCCAAGCGATGATCAATACACCGAAACTCATTGAGCGCCCTATTGTGGTAAATAATGGCAAAGCGGTTATCGGTCGCCCGCCAGAAAATGTACTGCAATTAATTGAGAACTAATCAACAAATGAAACGAGTTCTTAGTACGCAAGCGCATAAGAAAATAGCCTTAACTGGCTATTTTTCTTTAATAATTTACATGCCGTTGTGGCTTTTATGGATAAACCCATCTGAAAGTTTATCAACACCACTCACATTAATGTTATTTACCCTACCTTTGCTATTCCCTTTGAAAGGGTTAATTAAAGGAAACCCGTACACGTTTGCATGGTCTAACTTTGTACTAATGTGGTACTTTCTACATAGTTTGACCACATTGTGGGTGTCTAGCAGTGATTTTGTTTGGGCAAGCATAGAATTGATATTTACAACAATGATGTTCATATCAGGCACATACTACGCTAAGTATCGTGGACAGGAATTAGGGTTAAGCATCCGTAAAAAGCAAGACAAAGAAAGCTAGTCGACTTGTTACTCATATGTTAAGTTATTGTCTAAATATGATCGTAAATTCATATATAACACAACAACCTAAACATCGAATAAGGAAGTACAATGAGAAAGTCTTTGGTTGCGCTGCCATTACTTGCTTTAACCGCATGTGGCGGTGGAGGTGGTGGCACCGATGAATCGCCAACAAATCCTAATGCCACACCGCCAACAATTGTCTCAAGTGGTAGCTTTTCACAGGGTGAATCTGTAGAAATCGCCCTGCTGTCACCAACGCAAGCCATTAGTAACATTCAATGGCGACAAACCTCAGGTGAAAGCGTTACTTTTCACGCAGCCAATAGTAAAGTCATTTCTTTTGCAGCACCTACGACAGGTGACTATACCTTTGAAGCTAGCTATACAGATAGCAATGGTCAAAACGCCAGCCTTTCCCATTCATTTTCAGTTTCGGGTGAGTCAAGCTTACTAAGCGCACTATTAAGCCATGCTGTTGTTGAAGAGAATGACGTTTCTCTGCGTGCATATGTAGATGAAAATACGAGTTTCGATTCGATAAAATGGACACAAACAGCGGGTCCGCAAGTCAAATTAACTGGCGATGCGAGTTCAGGGAGTTTAGATGAGCAAGCAGCTATATTTTTTGATGCACCAAGCGTTTCTCAAGACACGCTTTTTACATTTGAGGTGACACTTTCTGCCAACAATGCTTCATACGTAGATACCGTTTATGTCCTCGTTGAAAACAGTAACGTAAATGTTGCAAGCAGATTAGCTCCTTTTAGCAACCGTTTGGCAAATGTATATGCATACAAAGCCTCTTCGCCATATGCGGATAATCTCGTCGACTGCGTTTATTCTAATGCTCTTACTCTCGCTACTTCGTGTCGGGTTTCCGATCTACCATTAATTGCGCACGACAACGAGAATCCGAGTTTGGACGATATTATGGATCGTGTAGTGGTGTCTCATGATTGGATGGGCGAACGCTTTGAACAGTGGATGGAAGCCTTTGACGAATACAATGACTTTAAAAACTTACTTAGAGCTACTACCGCCATCGTTATTTCGTACGACATTCGCCCTTCATTCTACCATCCATACACTGGTGCTATTTATTTAGATCCTGATGATCTATGGTTAACGCCAGAAGAACGAGATACCATTAACCAAGCGCCTGATTTCCGTGCAGCGTTTGGCAGTACCCTACAGTTTGAAATGCCTTGGCGTTACACGCTCAATAACGAGTCTGTATATTACTTCCCATATATAGAGCAACGTGCATCACGTGATTTGGCAAGTACCAAGTATGCATTTGCATCACTCCTTTACCATGAACTTGCGCATGCGAATGATTATTTTCCTCCATCGAAGTGGGCTAGTATTAGCGGTTCTGAGAACTATGTTGACTATGTCGACAACCAACTAAATCATATCAAGTCAATCCAACTTAATGATCTCTATCCACTTAGAGGTGATGAAATGTTTGCCTTGGCACAAGTCAGATTCCGTGGGGCAGATGCATCAGCAACGCAACAATCTTACACCACCGATGATGTCGCAAACTTTTTCAAGGTTGAAAAAGCGCCACAATTCTATAGTTATTCAAGCACACGAGAAGACTACGCGATATTGTTTGACGGTTTTATGATGCAAGCACGCTATGGTGTAATGCGCGATGTAGGTGTGAGCGATCAGGAATACGATAACGTAGTTTGGGGACAGCGCGGTCGGGAAGGCGAAGAACAAATTAAGCCTCGCTTAAAGTTCACCGTTGCGGAAATCCTACCTGAATTCTCAAATGCAGATGCAGTTATTGATAATCTTCCTGCGCCGATTGCGCTGCCTACTGGCGTACATTGGAGAGACACAAGAGTACTATCTGAAACTGCCCGACCAGCAAAGCAAAAGTCGTTGGCCGAACAGTTACTCGATTTTTCAAATGAGTCTAATGTCAGACTCATGCCGATAGAAAATAGGCGTTTTAAAGAGGTCAAATTAAATTAAACCTCGCTGATAGGCTAGGCTAACTAAAGCTTAATAACGCTCTTAATAAAGGGAATAGTTATTTTACGCTGTTCCCGTATTGATGCGCTATCTAATTGATCTAATGCAGTTAATAGCGCTCTCATTTCTCGAGATAGCCTAGTCATCAAAAAATTCACTACTTCATCCGACAAATATAAGCCACGTTGCCTTGCTCTAAATTGAATGGCTTGCATTTTTTCGTCGTCATTAAGCAATTTCACTTGTTCAACAAGTCCCCATGACAACCTAGAACTTAAATCAGGAAGGGATATATTTAATTCTGGAACGCTTACATTTCCTGTTATCAATAAACACTTGTTCCGTTCGCTAATCCGGTTATACAAATCAAATATTGCACGTTGCCAGTTATCATCGCCCGCAACACAATGAACATCGTCCAAGCAAACCAAGTCTATTTGCTCTAGGCCTTCGAGTACTTCAACAGAAAGGTTTTTCAGCTCATTCAAAGATAAACAAATCGATGACTTCCCTATTTCTTGAGCGAAGGCACAACTACCGTGAATTAAATGCGACTTACCACTGCCTGACTGACCAAATAAATAAAAGCCATTAATCATTTTTTCAGCTTTCACACTATCCATTTGACGAATAAAGGCTTTGAGTTGTACAACAGCTTGTTCGTTTGTTTTGCCCTGATAGCTGACAAACGTTTCGTCGTCCGGCAATTGTACAGCAAGGGCTAATTGTGCTTCTTGTTTCAAGGCTGACTCCAGTATAAAACAGGAATCGCATCAGGATTTACCGGCGCTAAGGGATCTAGTCGTTGTTGCAGAGCGTTGTCTAGTGCCAGCGATGCGATAAATGCAGCCTTGGTTCCGCGTAATTTCAACTCAAATTGTCTTACACGTTCAGTCACATTCACCAAAGTGACATCTTGAACAACGGATAAATTGGCCAGATATTCAGATACTTTTTTTGTCTCAGCTAATGAACTCGCATCAACAATATCAACCAATAACGTTTGCTCAGCATTAACGTTGATGGCGTAATCCTGATAAATAACATCAGTAAAGTCAGACAACGCAAGCTCTAGTAACGCAGGTAATGTGCTTCCTTGATATTGGTTACCTATGATTTCTGCCCCTTCTTCCATAATAAACTGCCAATCGAGATGATATGACTTTTTACAAATTGGCTCACAAGTCAGTTGAGCGTCAGTCATCGCCTGACCATGGCTCGTCTCGTCGACGATACGCACAACGACTATGTTTTCTGCGTGATAACGTTGTGAGGCATAGTAAATCGGTGAATAGAAACGCCCCCATAAATCAGGCATAGAGATTTGCTGGCTGTCAGTTAAATCCATCAAAGGCATCACAATCGGTAAGCCCCTGTTTGCTGAAAATGATTTCACCGTATCTACTAACTCATGGGTTTCATTATCAGCCAGCACTCGACGTGATATTCCTTCTTCGTAGAGTAACCAAACGACAACCTGCGGACGTAAACTCCCCCAAATAGAAATTTCTCCCTCCATGAACAAATTGTTGACCTTTTGCTCATCAAACGTCACAACAAGCTCTAACTGACTCATCTTCTTTTCGTAGCGGTATGCAACAACAAACTGTCTATATTTAGCAAGTGAGCTCTTGATATATGGTTCTTCCAAGATTGCTGGCTTGCCACCAACCTTTACCAAAACAGTTTTAAACGCTTCTTTTATTGCCCGATCGCGAGCGCTTTGACTTTGACTTGGCACAGCAACCTTGGCAAGGTACAGATCCTTGACTTCTACGCTCTGCGCAGGCAGAGAAACAAAAATCAAATATAAAACAATCAAATATCTATACATAAAAGGTAAAAATGCAAATTTCATGTGGCAGATCTTACCACATCAAAAGCCGTTTTAGTCCTCTTAAAAAAATAATTTATTTAAAGATTTTATCCGTGGCGTCACGCTGGTAGAATATGCGCTTTTATGAACGTTGGTTTTAATTGAGGTTTTTACCGTGAGCGACAATAAACAGTCTCTAAGTTATAAAGACGCGGGTGTTGATATCGATGCAGGCAATGCATTAGTTGAAAATATTAAAGGTGCAGTAAAACGTACTACTCGCCCAGAAGTAATGGGTGGATTAGGTGGTTTTGGCTCTGTGTGTCAACTCCCAACTGGTTATAAAGAGCCTGTGCTTGTTGCAGGTACAGACGGTGTTGGTACTAAGCTTCGCTTGGCGATTGATCTTGAAAAACACGACACAGTAGGTATCGATCTTGTTGCCATGTGTGTAAATGACCTTATTGTACAAGGTGCTGAACCGCTATTTTTCCTTGATTACTATGCAACAGCTAAACTCGACGTTGACGTTGCATCTGCGGTAGTTGAAGGTATTGCAGAAGGTTGTGTGCAATCAGCATGTGCGCTTGTTGGTGGTGAAACAGCTGAAATGCCTGGTATGTACCATCAAGGTGACTACGATATCGCAGGCTTCTGTGTAGGTGTTGCAGAAAAATCACGTTTATTAGACGGTTCAAAAGTTAAGAGTGGCGACCAACTTATCGCTTTAGGCTCAAGCGGTGCTCATTCAAATGGCTACTCTTTAATTCGTAAAGTTCTAGAAGTGTCTAACACAGACACAAATGAGCTACTTGACGGTAAGTCTATCGGCGACCGTTTACTAGAACCAACAAAAATCTATGTTAAGTCTGTTTTAGCTTTGTTAAAAGAAGTAGATGTGCATGCACTGTCTCACATTACTGGCGGTGGCTTTTGGGAAAATATTCCTCGCGTGTTGCCAGAAAGTGCGCAAGCAGCTATCAATGGTGACACTTGGCAATGGCCAGTTATTTTCAACTGGTTGCAAGAAAAAGGTAATATTACAACACATGAAATGTATCGCACATTCAACTGTGGTGTAGGGATGATTATTGCCGTTCCTGCAGATAGTGTTGAGCAAAGCTTAGAAATTTTGAAAGCACACGGCGAGAACGCATGGCACATTGGCGCAATTGCTGAAAAATCTGAAGGCGAAGAGCAAGTAATCATTAAATAAGGACTGGCAAATATGTCACAACGTATTGTTGTCCTTATTTCTGGCAGTGGCACTAATTTGCAGGCGTTAATTGACGCCTGCAAAGATACACAGTTTCCAGCGGAAATTGTTGGTGTCATTTCAAATAAGGCTGAAGCTTACGGCTTAACACGTGCTAAAGACGCTGGAATTAGCACAAACACACTATCTCACAAGGCTTTTGACAGCAGAGAAAGCTATGATGAAGCATTAATAACAGCCATTGATGACTATCAAGCTGACTTAGTTGTACTCGCGGGCTTTATGCGTATTCTTACGCCTAAGTTTGTTCAGCATTTTCAAGGACGCTTGCTCAATATTCACCCTTCTCTTCTACCTAAATATCAGGGATTAAACACTCATCAAAGAGCAATTGAGGCGGGCGACTCGGTTCATGGTGTCAGCGTACATTTTGTTACAGAAGAACTAGACGGTGGTCCGGTAATATTACAAGCCAAGGTCCCTGTATTTGAAGGCGATACTGCTGACGAACTCGCAAGTAGAGTGCATGAGCAAGAACATCGTATCTACCCGCTTGTCGTTAAGTGGTTTTGTAGTAATCGTTTAGCTATGATAGACGAAAAAGCTGTACTCGATGGTAAGGTACTGCCTGAATCTGGGTACGCTAACGAATAATAGTGCTGGAGGTAGTTATATGTTAAAGCAGTTGATTGCGCTGGTATCAATGTCAATAGTATCGTCTACTGTTGTCTGCGCTCAGGAAAACCAATCGGCAACAAGCACCGCATTTATTAAGCCATTTACTGCAGAGTACACCATTCTGCATAAATCTGATCCTGTCGGTAAAGGCATTCGCAAATTAACGACGAATGAGCAAGGACAAACAGTTTATAGCTATGAAACTAATATTGAGTGGCTAATTTTCTCAGATCATCGTGAAGAAAGTTCAGTAGTGCAAATTAATAATGGCCATGTAACACCGCAAATATATCATTATGAGCGCACAGGCACTGGGCGTGATAAAGAATATAAGTGGCAATTTGCCATCGACAACAATCAGGCGACAGATCTATTAAAGAAACGCGTTGTTGATGTTGATTTTCCTAGCAATATTCAGGATAAGCTCAGTTATCACTTACAACACCGTATGAATATGATGAAAAATCCTGAGCAACGTCATTTTGTTTACCCTGTCATTGGTACATCAGGAAAAATTAAGAACCTTGTGTATGAATATGATGGTGAAGAAGAAGTAATGTTGCCATACGGCTTAGTAAAAGCAATAAAACTTAAGCGAGAAGTGGTAGAGAAAAAACGCATTACATACGCTTGGTTCGCCCCTGAACTTGATTACCTAATGGTAAAACTGTATCAAGTGAAATCAGGTGCAGAACAATTCGAAGCCCAGCTAAATAAAATAACAACACACTAAAAAGATTTAGCCATTAAGCGCGAAGCATTTTCAATGAAAATTGCCATGCGCTTTTTTATTGCCCAATCGTTTAAACGATAGTCTTTCCTGTAGCTACTGACTCACCTAAACAGAACAATTGCCATTCACCGGCCGCCATCTTATACCACTCTTCATCTGCGGTAAGAGGCTGCGTAGCAATGACAGTTACAATATCTTTATCGGTTGTTTCTTTATGAAAGTCGACTTCCACTTCAGCGTCGATTAACCTTGCCATACCAAATGGTGCACGACGCGTTATCCAGTGTAAGTTATTGGAACAAAATGCAAACAAATGTTGCCCATCGGAAAGAATCAAATTGAACACCCCAAGCTTATTAATACGTTCGCATAGCGAAGCAATAAAATGATAGAGTTCATCACTCGAAGGTTCTTCACGGCCAAATTCAATATGCAGTTGATCTAACAACCAGCAAAAGGCATGTTCACTATCTGTTTGGCCAACTGGAATATGCAATGAAACAGGTAACTCTTCTTTAAAGTCTTTTAACTGACCATTATGCGCGTAGGTCCAATGGCGTCCCCACATTTGTCGAGTAAATGGATGGGTATTTTCCAAACACACGTTGCCTGAATTGGCTTGGCGAATATGACAAATCACTGCTTCACTCTTGATCGGGTACTCTGTTACCAGACGAGCGATTGGCGATTGCGCACTAGGTAATGGATCTTTAAAACTTCGACACCCTTTCCCTTCGTAAAACGTAATTCCCCAACCATCTTTATGTGGTCCAGTATTTCCACCGCGTTGCATTAGCCCGCTAAAGCTAAAACATATATCGGTCGGTACGTTAGCACTCATTGCTAATAGCTCACACATTCCAATCACTTATCCAATTAACTTCATATTCGATTAGTATACTAATATTAAAAAATACATTGAATTTTTATTAGAGCAAGATTAAGCTAAACACATCTGGTCAGACCTCTAAAAATAACTAAGGAATACATGTGGAAATGCTAACCTGGATTATTGTAGCGATTGCCCTTTGTGGCTTCATGGCTTATACAAGAGCAACGCTTACAACATTCACTCTCTCTTTTGCTACACTCATGGCAATTGGTACTGTTTTTGACGTTGTGTCATTTTTCGGCTGGTTGCTGTTTGGCATAATTGCACTGCCGCTTAACTTAAGTGATGTGCGAAAACAGTATATTAGTAAACCATTACTGCAGATGTACCGTAGTATCATGCCTGAAATGTCACGTACAGAACAGGAAGCCATCGATGCTGGTACAACGTGGTTCGAAGCGGATCTATTCCGTGGTAACCCTGATTGGCAAAAGCTTCACAATTTCCCTCAGCCTCGATTAACAGCTGAAGAACAAGCCTTTTTGAACGGGCCTGTTGAAGAAGTTTGTAGCATGATTGACGAATTTGATATCACACACAATCGTGCTGATCTTCCTCCAGAAGTATGGCAATACTTAAAAGACAACAAGTTTTTTGCCATGATCATCAAGAAACAATATGGTGGTTTAGAATTTAGCGCTTATGCACAATCTCGTGTATTACAAAAGCTATCTGGTGTAAGCACTGTATTGGCAAGCACCGTAGGTGTACCGAATTCATTAGGCCCTGGCGAACTGTTACAACATTATGGCACTAAAGAGCAACAGGATTATTACCTACCTCGTTTGGTAAAAGGTGAAGAGATCCCATGTTTTGCACTAACCAGCCCAGAGGCAGGTTCCGATGCAGGGGCTATTCCAGATTTTGGTATTGTTTGCGAAGGCGAATTTAATGGTGAGAAAGTATTGGGTATGCGCCTTACATGGAACAAGCGTTATATCACGCTTGCACCAATTGCTACCGTACTAGGCCTTGCTTTCAAACTACAAGATCCCGACCACTTACTTGGCGAAGAAGAAGATTTAGGCATTACTTGTGCGTTAATTCCGACTGACATTGACGGTGTAATAACAGGCCGACGTCACTTCCCACTTAATGTGCCATTCCAAAATGGCCCAACGCAAGGTAAAGATGTTTTCGTACCACTAGATTTTATTATTGGTGGGCCAAAAATGGCTGGTCAAGGCTGGCGCATGCTAGTTGAATGTCTATCCGTAGGTCGCGCGATAACATTACCGTCTAATAGCGCTGGCGGTATTAAGTCTGTTGCCCTTGCCACAGGTGCATACAGCCGTATTCGTCGCCAATTCAAATTGCCGATTGGCAAAATGGAAGGTATTGAAGAAGCACTAGCACGTTTAGGTGGTAATGCTTACTTGATGGACGCCGTAACAACAGTGTCTACGGGTGCCATTGATTTAGGTGAAAAACCATCTGTAATTTCAGCCATCTCTAAATATCACCTTACTGAAAAAATGCGGACATCGATTTCTGACGCAATGGATATTCACGGCGGCAAAGGTATTTGTCTTGGCAAAAGTAACTACTTAGGTCGAGGTTACCAAGGTGCACCTGTTGCCATCACCGTTGAGGGGGCCAATATATTAACGCGTAGCATGATCATCTATGGTCAGGGTGCAATTCGTTGTCATCCATACGTACTTGCAGAATTAGATGCAGCAAAAACAAGTGACGAGAGAAAAGCACTTGAAGATTTTGATCATGCATTATTTGGACATATCGGTTTTGCTACCAGCAATATCATCAGAAGCATTTGGTTCTCATTAACAGGCGCGCGTTTACTTAAAGCCCCATTTAATGATGGTACTCGCCGCTATTATCAGTTAATGACTCGCTTTAGTTCAAACTTAGCGATGTTATCTGACATTGCAATGGCTACTCTTGGTGGTGAACTTAAGCGTCGCGAACGAATTTCAGCACGTCTTGGTGATGTACTCAGTTACCTTTACATTGCCAGTGCGACATTAAAGCGCTTCAACGATGAAGGCAGACAAGCAGACGATCTTCCACTAGTTCAATGGGCACTTGAAGACTCATTATATAATTGTCAGGAAGCAATGAACGAACTTATCAGCAACTTCCCTAACAAGGCAGTTTCTATAGCGCTTCGCGCGGTAATATTCCCATTTGGTACTTGGCTAAAACGACCGTCAGATAAGGTCGATCACAAGGTATCGGTAATTTTGCAGACACCATGTTCAAGCCGAGATCGTTTAGGACAAGGCCAATACTTAAAACGTTCGGAAGATAATGTTTTGGGCCAACTTGAGCAAACGTTAGACAATATTCTTGCTTGTGAGCCTATCTTTGATCGTGTTTGTGATGCCGTCGGAGAAAAGCTACCATTCTACCGTCTGTGTGAAGTCGCAGATAAAGGCCTGGCAATTGGCGCGATTACAGAAGAAGAAGCTGAATTGCTACGAGCAACTGAAGCAGGTCGACTAGCAGCTATCAACGTGGATGACTTTGATCACGAAGAATTGATTTCAGCTGTACACAAATCAGCAAGTTAAGCGTTCAATTCATAATTTGAAAATAAAAGGCAAGGTACTGATATCTTGCCTTTTTTTTAACTACTCTAGTTAGAATTTATATTTTTCAGCGTACACTTGTGACAAAGAAAACCATACACTTCCCCTTCATAAATCGTTAAAATATCTGTCACAATCCACTGAATTTACTGATAGATGCTTTCATTTTTGCCTAAATTTGTTCTGATGCCGCTCTCCTTCATCCTGTTTTGTGCAAACCTAGCATTTTGTGGAACGTTAATCATGCTCGGCGGTGTTTTGCGTTTCTTAATCCCGGTAAGGCAATTTCACCAGTTATTATATAAACCCATGCATGCCGTATATGCATTATGGGCACAGTGCAATTTTGTCATTATGAATATGTGCAATAAGATTGACTGGCAAATAACAGGAAACTTTGAGTTAAACAAATCATCTTGGTATTTGATCATCGCAAACCATCAAAGTTGGTTGGATATCTTTGTACTTTCTGCGTTCACAAGTAAACACACGTCAACGGGTAAATACTTTCTGAAAGACTCATTGAAGCACATCCCCTTTTTAGGTATGGCGTGTAAAACATTAGACATGCCTTTTATGAAACGCTACAGCCAAGAGTTCCTGAAAAAAAATCCACACCTCAAAGGTACCGACATAGAATCAACGCGCAAGTCATGCCAAAGCTTTAAGGAAAACCCAACGGCCATCATCAATTTTGTAGAGGGCACGCGTTTTACTCGGCAGAAAAAACAACACACTCAATCGCCATTTAACAATCTATTGCCGCCAAAAGCTGGAGGTATTGCTTTCACACTTGCAGCACTGGGCGAACAGTTTGATAAGATAATTAATATCTCAATTGTATATCCTGATAATCCGGGTCACATCATGAAAGACATGTTGGCAGGTAAGCTCACCAGCATCGTGATAGATGTTGAACTAATTGATATAACGCCTGATTTAATCGGCGACTATTTTGGCGATACCACCTTTAAAAATCACTTTCAACAGTGGCTAAATGGTATATGGCAACAAAAAGATTATAAGATAGCTAAAATTAATGCTTCACAAATAACGGTAATGTCTCAAAATCCCATTGAAAATTTCAGTAAAACCAGATAATTTGTAACTTTGTTAACAAGGGAGTAACAATTGATGACAGCTATTATGGAAAAAAACACCGTCAAACGCCGTACCAAAGGTGAACAAACACGCAAACAAATTTTACGCGCTGCAGTTGAAGTACTTGCACAGCAAGGCATAAAAGGCACTACCCACAGAGCTATTGCCAAACACGCGGGATTACAACTTTCGCTCACGACCTACTACTTTAAAGATATACAAGAGCTTGTCCATCAGGCATTTCAGCTAAACTCTGCTGAAACGATGTCTAAAGCACAATTTGCTTGGCAACAGACATTCGATATTCTAGATTCTTATTCAAAGACTGAATTACGCAAAGTATCTTTGAGAGAAGAGCTACGAGAAACGCTCACTAAACTGGCGACAAATTACTTACTCGACAAAGTTAAGAACCAACCAATTACTTTAGCGGTTGAACAACTGTTGTTTACCTATGTACAAACAACACCTGAATTACGTCAACTGGCCAAAACCCATCGAGATGCGTTGAAAGCACCATTCATACGCTTATGTCGGTATTTCAGTAAAAATACGGCAGACATAGATGCTGAAATATTGCTTACGGTATTTACGCAGCTAGAGTACAAAAATTTAGGTGTAACCTTTAGTGAAGTTGACGCAAATGAAATTTACGAACATATGTTCAGGTTATTAAGCTGGGTTCTTAAGCTAAAATAACTTTGCACACTTGTTCAAATTACAGTAAATTTGATTGTTCAAAAACTAACTGTACATGGAGGCCTTGTGGCACTAATTGATCAAGTAAATCAACATAAAAGCTACTTTGAGACCAATACCACGAGAAACATTAATTGGCGCAAGGAGCAGCTTCAGCAAATCATAAAACTTGTTGCTGAAAATGAAAAACAATTAGTTGATGCGCTTAAGTCTGATCTTGGCAAACCACGAGCTGAATCATGGTTAACCGAAACATCGTATATAGTTAATGATGCTAAGCACGTACTTAAAAATGTCAATAAATGGGCAAAGAAACGTCGTGTTTCCACCCCAATAGTTGTACAGCCAGGCTACTCCTACATCAAACCGGAACCTAAAGGTACGGTTTTAATTATTGGTGCTTGGAACTATCCATTACAGTTAGTATTAGCACCGCTTATTGCAGTTATCGCAGCGGGTAACTGTGCGGTAATAAAACCCTCTGAACTATCGCCTGCTGTTTCCGCTGCTATAGCTGAACTTGTCCCCAAGTATCTTGATACCAAAGCAATTTCTGTTGTAGAAGGTGGTGTAGAAGAAACAACTGAACTATTAAGCATTCCTTTTGACCACATAATGTACACTGGAAATGGCATGGTTGGCCGAATCGTGATGACAGCCGCTGCCAAGCATTTAACTCCGGTTACACTGGAGTTAGGTGGCAAAAGTCCAGTGTTTGTTGACGAAAGCGCAGACATTGACATTGCAGCTCAACGCATCGCATGGGGTAAATGGCTTAATGCAGGTCAAACCTGTATCGCGCCTGATTATGTTTTAGCTACATCGGAAGTCGTCCCACAACTTATCGATGCATTGAAAAAACACACCGAAATCATGTTTGGTGAAAATCCGCAATCGAGTGAACACTACGGTAGAATTGTTAATCAACGCCACGCTGAACGTATTGCCAGTTACCTTGGCAGTGGAGAAGTCGTATTAGGTGGGCAATTAGATATTGAGCAACGTTATATTTCCCCCACTTTGGTATTAAATCCTGAACTTGATAGCCCGTTAATGATTAACGAAATCTTTGGCCCAATTTTGCCTATAATCACGACAGATGGTTTTGAAAGCGCTAAGTCATTTGTAAAACGTCGCGACAAGCCTTTGTCGAGCTATATATTTAGCAAGAATAAGCGCCAAGTAAGTAATTGGATTTCAGAAATAAGTTCCGGCAGCCAATGTATCAACGATGTCATCATGTTTAATGCAGTTCCCGAATTGCCGTTTGGTGGCGTTGGCCCAAGTGGTATGGGCCAATACAGTGGAAAAGCAGGTTTCGACAATTTCAGTCATTTGAAATCAGTATTGCACCGCCCTTTTCTTAGGGATTTACCAGTACGCTTCGCCCCATTTGATGACTGGAAAATTAAGCTACTTAAACTAATTCGCTAGCTCAATACCAATTAATAATCATATATTAATTAGGGGCTGTTGATCTTTGCTGTTCATTTTTGCAGCTGAATGTTTGGTATTTAGATGATTAGAACAGAGAAAAATAAATAAAGGAATAGAGAAAAATATGAAATTTCGTGAAATTATGCGGAATTGAATGAAATAGAATATTAAATTGAGTTTAAAATAGTAAAACTTTGGTTCATACTAATAGTTCGTTGACAAAATGGATTTTGAACATGAAATATTTACTTCCTTTCATCACATTTATAGTTACTGCTTTTTTGGCGGGTGTTGTGTTTGCTGCAATAGTTACTATCTCTGTTGTCTTTCTAATGGCTCCTGGCGTAGCTAAGTTACTTGGCGCTGTGTTAATTCCTCTTGCTGTAATTATTAAACTTGGCATTGTTAATGTCACCTTAATTATTGGGCTTGTTTTTGTTGTGGTGTGTGCTGGTGCTTATTATATGTCGCAAGAAGGGGTACGTCGCGAGAAGCGAAAGCAAGAAACATTGCTTGAACGCACTCATATAAAAGGCACCAACTATTATGAAGATCAGCATGGTATGAAGTGGGAAAAAGTCGCTGGTATATATAAGCAAGTTAATATCTAGGCTTAGGTAAAGCCATAGAACCACAATCATTTCCTGTGCAATCAAGAGTGCCTTGTTCGTACTCTTGCTCCTCTTTAAACACAGAGTGCATTGTAAATACAATGATTAAGACAATTAATATACAATCAATAATGTTACATTGTTTTTCTTTCATAAGTCCCTACTTATTCGTAATTAGCGCTTGAAAAAGCGGTCTAATATCACTTCTCAGTAAATTAACTTCTACATCCGCAAGCATTAAATTCCATGCTTTAAGTTCAGATTCACCCGATTTACCGTAGAATGAACCAAAGTTATAACCTCGCCTAAACAAAAGATAAGCAAGGTTATTCAATTGGTCTGGTGTGATGGTTATTGTTTGATTTCCTGCCCCATTGTTTGCCATGGTCTAAATTACCCCCTTATATAAATCGCCTACTTTAATAAAAATCATACTCAGCAAAGCTAGTAACTTCGTAACGCAAGCGTCTTTCATCTGCTATTTTCTTTCTGACTTCGCGAGTTATTCTTTCAATTTCTCTAATTTTCCATTTGAGCACTTCTAAAACTTCGTATTTCGTCATGAGCGTCTACTTAAACGTGATTTCTGGTAGGTCTAAATCACGAATTTTGTTACCAACAGCCAAGCAAGCACCAAAGGCTTGTCTACGCCCCTCAATTGAAAAATCTAAATTCTCAACAAAACCGCTCACATCGCCGATGGAATCTTGAATCTCGGTTAACGCCAGTTGTAAATTAAGAATTTCTTGGCTTTGTTCTTGTATTTTATCTATTGCCACAGCTATAACCGATTGTTGAGTATCGAGCGGGTCGTATATTTTACAGATAGCCGTATCTGCATCTTTCAATAAATTAATAACTTCATTTGTTTCCATCGTTCGTATCTCCGTTTAAGTACACTTTGTGTAGTTTGTATTTGTTCGCTAATTCCGCACTAATGACTGCAAGTAAGCTCTCTATAAAAGTCAGTATTTCAATTAATAGAGCAATTTGAGCCGCGAATTTTCTATAAACCTTACTTTTATTCGTTCCGTTAAACTCTATACATTTATGGAAGCGAATTTATTCGCTTCTTCTGGACTTGATTTACCGCTATGTCGTAGTCAACCAGCCAAAAAAGTCCTGTGTCTGTACCACACATACTGCGTAGAGCATCGAATGCTTCCTTATGCTTGCTCTCGATCATCAGGCTCATAACTTTGACATACTCGTCTTTTCGTTCTTGTTTTTTTAATGGCATTAGTGCTCTCCTTAGAACAAGTCTGGTTGCCGTTTGTCTAGTTCTTCTTTATGTATGCTTTTGAGTACTCTATATATATGTGGCACTGTCATCCCAAACTCTTTGGACAGCGCTATTTGATTGCTACCGGTAAAGCGTTTGTAGATTTCGTGGTGTTTTAGGATTACATCTAGCTCTTTACCTTTAGGGAAATAAAATTGTTCACCGCCAAAAGTCAGCCGCAGTTGGTCACATATATCACGCGCCATAGTTTCAGCCTTTTGTTTGGGGAGGCCGTATTTTGTCAGTTCGTTTTCAAGATGAACGATCATGTCTACTAACAAGTTGGCTGTGCGTTCGGTGTGACTCATATGCTATGCCTCGTTATCTCTGTATCGGGCAAGTTGTTGCTCGAATAGTGCTTGATTTTCTTCTGGTGTTTCCATTTTCCCTTGTTGCTTGATCACAAAACTTGCCTTACAGGTCGATTGCATAGGGAGTTGATGATGTTCAATAATGGTGTCGAGTACTTTCGTTAAATAGCCGTGATTTTTAAGTGGCTGAGAGCTTCCGGTTAGGCGCTTTTGCTGTATCTGTAATATCGTTTGTTCAAGCGCACTAAGCAGCGCATTATGATTATGTGAAAGGGCTAATACTTCGTTGATTAGCCTTGCCGCTCGTTCATTACTTAAATCCGATTTTACTGGTCGAAAAAGGGCTACATAAGCCACTAAGTTGGCTGCCAAGTTGCTTGGCAACTTAACAATCGTTCCAAGCAATGCTTTGGCGTTAACGTCTTGTACCAATGTGTCTAAGTGAATATTGCCATGACAACTTGGGCAACGTGTTAGCTTCATCAGTACTCCTATTTATATTGTCTAATGATCGATTGATAGAATTTAAAGGCGTTGCTCAGCACGCTGTGAGTATTGGGCGCATTGTTAACGCGCTCTAAGTGCTTGGTTAGTTCTCCTTTGTCGGCATCACTAAGCATTGAAAATAACTGGCATGCCTCGTCACAGGCGATTTGATATTGTTGCTTGAGTAATCGGGCGTGCCACTGCTTGAGCTGCTCGATTAATTGGTAGCGCATTTGGTTGCTGAGCCACTGCAATTTCTTAATGGGCTCTCCATTATTCAATCGCGTCGCCTGGCGAGTCGCCCATGTTTCTAATGCGAGCTCAGATCCATCATTGATTAACCCTTGATTCGCCATTTCTATCCAAATTTGGCGCAGCTTATCAAGCATGTCTTTTTTAGGCTTTGTGCGACTCTCGGGGCTGTTCTTATTGGTTTTCGATGCTTTAGGTTTAAAACCCAACTTTTTAAAATGCTCCAACACCGTCACTAATTCAGGTGTTGTCATGTCTTTACAGCTGTCTTTTCTGGTGACTAACTGAAGGTTGCTACGGTAAAGGTCGTCATCCAATTTTAGGCTGGTTTTGGCAATGTGAATCAGTTGGATATACCAGCTCTTAGGTCTACTTTTATAAGGCATAATTGATTCCTGAAATTTGCGAGAATGTTTGCTGGAAAGTGGTTCTTAGGTTTACGTTGTTGCACCGACTGTACAAACTCATCAGTGCATGACTTTCGTCTGCTGACAAGTTCGCTTTTTCAATATGTTCGATCGTCATTGGCGATAGGATACGATAAACAGCGATCGCCTCGACTGTGCTCATTGATAATTGATTCTTTGACATAACGGCTTCCTCTTTTTATTAAATGCCCCCCTTTTCCACCAGTGGCGGGGGTACCACCTGTATAGGCTCTTTCATGCCCTGGCTAGACGTTTATTCATTGCAATACGCTTGATTTGAAACTATTCAAATCGCTAATATTGAAACGTGCCGAACGCCCACGGATGCGCTGCTACAAGCTAGTACTAACCATAGGGATTTGTTGAAACTTGCCGTACTGGTTACGTTCATAAAAGCGAATGTAGGTTTTAGATGAGCCGGCAATAATGCCGTCATCTAGTGCTTTCATGGCGTTTTTCCATTTTTCGCCTGGGTGCGCGCGACGGTATTTACGAAGTGCCAAAATGCGTGTTTTGTTATAGCTACCGTGTTTATTTGCTTCGAACGCGTCCATTACTACTTGACGTAGAAACGCACTTGCACCATCTAGTTCGTTCTCGATGACTTCGTTGATAAGACGCTTGGCCAAATCAATTTCAACACCAAATTCAATTTGATCGTCAATGCCGATCATGATTTTGGATTTACCGTCAAATGACGTCATAGTGAGGTTACCGCGGTCGCTTTTGTCGTCGATGCCGTAATGATCGCTCAGTAACGCAACGAAATCTTGAATGTCGCTAAACACTTTACGTTTGAATTCATCGTGCGCTTTGCTTAAGCGCTGCGCTTCGGCAATGTGCTCAACAACGAGTTCGTTTTTTAAAATATCTTGTGGCAACATATCTGACTCAGGCACTTTGTAGCCTCGGCTGTTGGTAAATAGGCGTTGTTCGTTGTCGTTGGTAGTAGTCATGTAATTTTCCTCTTACTTAATCATTGAAACTAATTCTGCGGTGATAATCGGTTCACAAGCGCTCGCCGCTGCATTCATCGCTTTCACCAATAGTGAATTCACCATTAGCGGGTATGACATGTCTTTGATGCCCGACGCCTTGGCAACGCCGTACTTGATTTCACCTTGTAGGCGCTGTTTCATGGCGTCTATAGCATCCGGTGTCACGACCTTTTGATAATCGATGTGACAACGGGCAAATTTGTGGGCGATGTAGTTGGTAATTTCATTACCTAAAGGTGGCAGCGTTAAGATATTGCAGCGATATGAAAACTCACGAATATCGTAGTTGGTTAGATTTAGTTTGACTTCGAGTTCAGGTTGGCCAACGAGTACCACACTAACGAGGCGGTTAAAGCCATCCGACAATTCACATACACGCTTTAGGTGTTTTATTGCGTCGTTTGACAAATCGTGTGCTTCTTCAATAACCAGAACGTGACGATTGCCAGCTTTTACGCTTTGTTTTAATGCTCGCTCGACTTTGCGTGCGCGGTGCTCGAGACTAACGGGCATGCGTTGTATGTTTAGCTCTTCCGCTAACGCATCAAATATCATCCCCGCAGTTAATCGCTTTTTGTCGATAACCATAGGTTCAATGACGATCAATTCAGGATGATTGGTGTTTACATACTGATAGAAACCTTTGCGGATCTCTGTTTTTCCGGCACCACACTCGCCAATAACCGCTAATATACTGCCGTTCATGCTCGCCTGTACCATGCTTTCTCTGACGCGACGCTGTTGCTGACTCATAAATAGGTCGTCAATACAGTGCACTTCGTTTTCGAAAGGGTGACGAGTTAAGTTAAAGTGTTTCATGGTTTTTTGATAAAGCATTTCACGCTCCAAAGGTTCAAAAATCACAGTAGTTTTACTGCTGGGTTCTGCGGCTTTTTTAACCACATTAGTTGGGGTTCGTTGTGGCTGACCTTGCTCACTCCACATATCAGCGATTTCTTTCTGAGTAGCGTACTGACCAAGCCAGTTATTGATTGGCGTCATTATTTGCTCTTTAGTGGCAGTTATTGGCCAAATGCCATGGTTAATGAGTCTGCTTAACGCACTATCTGAAAAAGATAACCCCGATGACGAGACTGCCTGTGCTGCTTGTACTTGGGTTAATCCATATTTTTGAATAAGCTTTCCTATGCCATACACTGCTTGTTGTTTTTCGAATTTCGGGGCATGTTCAAACATTGTTTTCGTTTCCTCTTCGGAGCCTCTCTTAGTAAATAAATTGACTAGCACGCGTTTTACGTCTTCACGGTTAACTTTTTTAGGCCAAGCATTTTCTGTGATTAGTCGGTAGACTGTAGCTGTTGAAACGTCAATGCCTTCTCGAGACAACGCTTGACAGATTTCTAACCGCGAAATTTTGTACTTCCTTACGTATTTACGCATTGGCGTGACATTTGATGTTGTTTTCATCGTTCATACTCCCTTAATTGTTCACTAGTTTGAGCATTGACGTTTTAGGCTGATTTAAGTCAATTACAATCTGAGGAATGTCGTCTGCGAACACTTCCTTGTATTGATTCAATCGTTCAACGTCTTCCACTTCCAAATCGCGCCCCAACGCAACAATTACCGCTTGTTTAATTTCAAGCCTGGACATAGGTTGTTGTGGCGTAGGTTGGAATTCTGTCGGTAGATCCATTTGGGTACCTGCTGGCGTTATGGCGGCGGGTAAATTGATGGTTTTGATATGGCTTACCGCGTCAATATTACCTTCAAATGGCGTGATCTTTTTCGCCTTGGCTTTATTAATTTCGTCGTCATTTAAGTTCGGGTATGCCGCTCTATCCATGCGCTTTTGATTAGTATCAATGATTGTGTCTTTCTTGGTGTCAAAGCCCTCACCAAATACAGGCGCACCGACACGAAAACCCATTTCATTGAACAATACTGGACTTACTTCATGAATGACATTTTCACCGAGTGGGCATTCAATGGTGATCATTACTTTAGCTTCGTCTCCTATGACAACGGGGCTGACTAGCACTTTTTGCTTGGCGTGGATACCATCTAAGTCGGCGACGCTATAAGAAAGCGATTTTTTCGCTTTCGGATGTCTGAAGGTGATTTCAAGTTCACCGCTGACGGTGCGATACACTGGTTCGTGCGTAAATATATAGCGGCAATAATCTGCCGCTGGAAGTGCTCTAAGATACTTAATGAATGCCGGTTGCATTATCATTAACCAAGCGTCAGTGCGCGCTTTTCCATGGCGTTGATGCGTAGAATTATAATTAGGAATCAAGTTGGCGTTGTAGGCGTTTTGCCAGGCAATTGCGACTTGATTGAGCTCATCTACACTGTGTACTGGCTCTAAAAACAGTCTGCCTTCCAGGAGTTTTTCAACTAAGTTATTAGCTTGCTCTACGCCACCTTTAGCTCGCGCTAAGTGTGTTGTATGCGCCACATGTTTTACTTTTAAACAGTCCAATGCATTCTTTATTGCTTTACTCGTGTTTGCACTGCCTTTATCCCAATAGAGACAGTCAGGTACGCCATGAAATGGCGAACCCGCTAGTTTGCCCCAACACCAAAGCAAGAAATCATAAAGTATCGTTTGGCTTTCACCCGCGCTTTCGTAATAACGCACGCTTACGAGGCCGCTGAAATGGTCAATCATCACATAACGCCACACGCGTAAGTGGCTTATTTTTTCTATTTGCTCAGGCTTGTTTTTGTACTGCTCTTCAAACGTGGTGTACTTTTGGACACGCATTCCTTTCTTGGTACCTGGAGGGTAATACAATACGCATAGAGAAGGATCTACCAAGTGCACCTGATTTGGGTATTCCGTTCTGAAATGACCATGTGTGGTGTCTTGTTTCATCTGTTTAGCAGTTAAGTTGCGTTGGCGAAGTAAACGGTTGACATTACTTGGGCTGGTGAACTTATAGCCGTTTTGGCTTAATACGCTGATAGCGTTCGGGGTTTCCATTAGTGTTTTGCCATTTGCGCGAGCACTGGCTTTTGATACAGCAGCGAGCAATAATAACGATTCCTCACTTTGACTGGTTGATCCTGCATCAAAGCGGGTTTTCTTACCACTAGACCAACCAAGTTTTTTCAGTTCGTTATAAAATTTGTGATGATTACTAAAACCAAAATACGCAATCGCTTCTGCTACAATTTTGCTTTTCTCGCCATGCTTGGCACCGTTTAGCCTTTTGCCAAATTCTAGTAACTGCACTTTCGCTGTTTCAGTGATCATTCGTAAGTCCTATTCTTCAGCTGAAACATCAGCGCCAAGCTCTAGTTCGTTGTAAACATCTTCGGCTGATAAATCAGGTTTTTCTTGAAATGAACCACCTAAGATGCCATACACATCTTCGGTTAATTCATTGATAATTCCGGTGTTGCAGTTGACTTCAGCCAGTAGACTGCGTGCTATGTAATCAAGTGCCTTATCGTCCAAGTCGGCTGCCGGATTCTGAAAACTTTCAAATATATCTTTGAGTTGATTCACGCCCTGAATTATTAGCGTGCGTGCTTGTAACATGCCTTTCGCGGCATCAAGTGCTCCGTTTTTCCAAGGTTCTTGGCTAAACTTTCGTTTTGCTTCAAGCTCTTTGATTTTGTCTAACTCAACTTGTTTTTGCGCTGAGTTTTCACGTACCGCACTGACAGTTTGGTTGGCCTCTTCGATCTCGTTTTCTAACTTGGCAATTTCCGTGGCATGCTTAAACGCTTGGTCTTCAATCAATTCTTTGACAGCTTCTTTGTCGCCAAGGTTTATCTCTTCACTTTCAATGATCAGCTTCTGTTTTTCTGTCGGTAGCTTTCGTAATTGACGTAACTCACGATTGCCTAAACCAAGGCGTTGCGACGACTCTAGGAATTCTTGGCCAAAAGATTCTAGGTTTTGAAGCCCTTCGGCCATGGTTGAATAAGAACAGCCAAAAAAGTACTGACAAAGCTCCTTGATATCTCCGACCGTCATACTTTTGCCAGAGTCGTCTGTATAGACCAATCCCTTGTATTGCTTGGAGTCCTTTACTTTCTTGAATAATAGTAATTCTCCGACGGTCGTATATTTCTTAATATTATTCAGTGCCTGAATTTGGCCTATCGCCATTAATACATCTTGTTTAGACTCCAATACGTTTTTAGCGTCGACAATTGCAGCCTGCTGTTGTGGATTTAATTCGCTCATTGCTACCTCCTACAACTGACAGTTGCGACAGCCGCAACACTTAACACCGTTTGGAAACATGCCTTGGCCAAAGCATTGCGTGTTACCAAATCTGACTTTGAGCCAGTATTTAATTCTTATGAATAGATTAGGTTGTTTCATAATTGCTGCCCCTATACTGCTAAACGCGTGAAATTGTGTTGATCTTGTTGAAGTTGTTGTTGCAACTGATTGAAGTTGAACGCAACGGTATTTGAGATTTGAACAAATGCGGTAGAAAGCCGATAGTGCTTATCGATGTGCGGTACACGCTCTACCCACTGAACATATTCAAGATTTGCCAATACCCGAGTGATATTGCTGGCACTATCTTTTGTCATATCAGCAATTTCTTTTGGGCTAATGCCCGTAAATTCATGACCAACCATGGCTTTGATCACACGCAATGTGCGTTGTGTCTGTTCCGAAATGTAAGTAGATTTGATTGCTTGTGTCATAATGTCACCGTCTTCAATTAATCGTTGGCTACTAAGCTCATTTGAGGTTCATCAAGTTTTTCAATGTTGCGTTGATGAAATGCGAGGTCTTCCATTAATTTTTTTATGCCGTCTAATGTTTGTTGAACGTCTTGGTGCCCGTGATAACTATTGATGAGTAAAGCACTGACTTGTGTCATGAATACTTGCATGTCGGTTAGTTCTTTATTTTCTGCTTTGCGTCCAGTTGGCGCTTTAACCAATAAAAAGCCTTGGCTGTGTGCTAAGTACTGCGTGACGTAGTTCTTGCCGCAAGCTTGTTCAAGGGCAATGAGTTTGTTAACTGGTAGTGTTGCGCAGCCTAACCATTTGTATACTGATGAATCTCCGCTACCTAAATGGTCGGCTAAACGTTGCACGCTCAATTGTCGCTTTTCCTTTCCATGCTCTCTTGTTAACTCAAGCGCCTGCACGAGGGAGTGAGGAATAATGCGATTCCAATTTGTTTTAGTCATTGGAATCCCCCTTTGGTTCTGGATTCCAATAAACCAACTGGTTTGGAACTAAAACTTCAGCCATGATTGAATTAAGTTTTCTTTGCATAGGTGCTGCGATATGACTGCCACACAACAAACGCAAAACCACATAAATTGGCTGAAAAAGAGGTTCTTGTTTAGCTTCTGGTGTTTGCCAACCGCCACACAGACATCTCGTTTGCGATTTTTCTTGGATTTGCACCCTGTAATTTACGATATTCATTTGCGTTCCTTATCAGCTAGCAAGCTTGCTTTGCCAGTAATTATTTTGCTCGCTCTTAGAGTTGAAGCGCTCGCTGGTGTGGTAGCTAGGCTTATCTGGAAACACTTCCTTAATAGGTCTATTGAGCGCAACACAAATCGCTTTCGCTATTGTCTTGCTGGTGCTGACGCCTTTAGCAACGTCAGTAACTGCGGTGTGAGATTTATTGAGAGAGCGGGCGATGATTGCAATTGAGCAACTATTCGCCTTTAACTCTTGTTTAATAGCTTCAAATTCCATAGTATTGACCTTTACAAGTTTAATTTAACCTTAATCGTGGTTGTTAATCGGGCTGGATTTAACCTTGATTGAGCTTTAATATCGCATATGAATATCGAAACTGCAATAGAGAATATCGCAAATGAGCTAAATAACTTTGATTTTGCTATTGGTCGCATGAAAGAGGCGGTGCCGTCGCTGCATTCGACGACCAATCAGGACAAAATTCTCGGAGAAGCACTTGGTGTTTCACAAAGTACATTTGCTACTTGGAAAGCGAGGAAGACCATGCAAAAAGCCGCATTGATTGATTTTTGCATAAAACACGATGTTGACTTGAATTGGTTTTTTAAGGGCTCTAAAAGTACACCATCAAGTGTTAGCGAATCAAAAGTTGAAGACAATGATAATGCTGAAGAGTTGATTAAAGCTGCGATGTTAAAAATTTTGCCAGTGATGGAACGCTCTCAATTGTCAGTGAATGAAAAATCATTAACGACAATGATTAAGACTTACATAAAGTACAATAAAGCTGGCGCTGATGTTGATTTGGTTTTGAGAGCTGTAGCAGAAGCGCAATCGAACGTTTAAATTACTAAGCCAGGTTAATATTAAGTTTGGCTCGCATATTGCATTTTTTTCACCTAGTTTTTTTTAGTTCAACTAGTGTCAAAAAAATGGAGATAAATTATGCGACTAAGCAAAAAAATACTAACGTTGTGCGTAACATCAGTGATGGCACTTTCAGTAATGACAACGAGTGCAGCAACGGATTCTGTGGTTACTTCCGATCAAGCAGTAGCCAAGGTAGCAAATAAAGCGCAGGTTAACCGAGCTAAGGTAGTGCACATAAGTGTCGAGCTAGAGTTGCCCGACGGAGAGCGCATAACAGTAGATAATATTGATTTGTGCACACCCGACAGTTTTTACAATGGTGTGCAGGCTTTAGTATTTGGGGACGAAGCGGTAAAAGTGATGCAAGCTGGTATGGCAGCGCTTTATCCCAAAGTGGGTGATAGTGTTTATCAAATGTGGAATAACAAAGTTAATCCGGACGATCCGAGATTGCCTACTTTCCTTATGATTAAGCCACCAGAAAGTAATCAGCATAAGTTAAAGGGAGGAGCTAGTAGGTCATCGTTTAGAGGTGTTTTGAGATCGTCAGCAAAAGTGCTCGGTGTTGAAGATGCGCCCGTATTGATGGCTACCTGTGGGGGATACAATCATCCTGACGTAAGGTAATAGCTATTTTGAATGTTAAGAGTAGTACAGGGATTTTTACTGATAATTTCAATGCTCGTTTGCAACGTTTTTGCAAACGAGCTTTCCATTACTTTGCCAAGGTATATAACACAAGATAACGAGGGCTTTATTTGGATAGGTACTCAATCTGAAGTGCTTCGTTTTGACGGTCACCACCTCACAAATTTTGCTCGTGACTTGGGCTACATCAATAAAATTATTTCAGCCAACAACGCCGTATTTGCGGCTTCTAACCTCACTGTCGTACGCATCGACGAACAGCAAAATGAACAACGCATCTTTGATACGCATAAAAACAACCGAATTGTTGATGTTTCTGTTAATACCAATTGGCTGTACATTTTGCTAGAAACCCAGCTTATACGTATTAATATCAATAACTCGCACTTACAACATGAAAATATGCTCTATCTAGAAAAGAGTGAGCGTAGTACGGTAATTGCAACTGACGGCCAAGTGTGTGTTACTGCCGGTTCCAATGTAACCTGTTTGGAGGATAGTGCGCCCTATAAACAAATGGCAACAAAAGGCGTGATTCATTCAGCGTTTGCCAAAGACGGTGTCATTTATTTTTCAACCGAGACGCAACTTTTGAAGTTAGCTCATTCACAATTGTTACCAGTGGTTAATTACGTAAATACGGTGAGAAAAGTAAGCGCGAATAAACATGACGACATTATTTGGGCGGTTACTCCTAAGGGTATGACCCGCTATGATTTACGTAGCCTTAAAGAGACCCCGCATAACTTTCAACGTAAATTCGATTCACCAATATATCATGTATTTCAAAGCGCAGATGATACTTTATGGTTAGCGAGCACGCATGTCGAAAAGTTGACGAACTCAACTTTGAATGTTGAAAAAGTTCAAGGGCTTGGTGATACGTCAGGGATGGCTTGGTTTCTGAATGATAGTGGCAAGGAGTATTTGGCTGATATAGGTGGTGTATATCAGCTAGAAGGGACGCAGGCACGCAGATTGGAAAATATTAGCCGGCAAACCAAAGGACATATTTACGCAGCATCACTGGAATGGGACGACTTTTGGTTAGGTGGCTATTATGGGTTGTTCAAGGCAGATCCTGAAAAAGATGAAGTAATCAATTTTACGCATTTGATTAGTAATAACCCGGTGCAATGTATCAAAGAACTCGGTGGCCACATAATTGCTGTTTGCGTCGCTAATGATGGCGTATACATTATAGACGTTAACGTTGAACGTGTGGTCGATAAAATTGAAAACCCAGCGATCACCAGTGTGGTTGATTTTCTTGCTATTAATGGTGATTGGAACAATGCCTGGCTAGCAACTGATAACGGTGTTTATCAATTTGAAAGTGGCGAATTTACCCCGTATCTTGCAGAATCTCATGCTATCAGGCTCTTGGAGCACCAAAGCAAGATCTATATCGCAACGTTGAATGATGGCCTTTTTGAGATCGATAGTAAGAATTCAGGTGCAGTCATTGTCACTATTCCATTCTTTGGAATCGGCGATCGTATTCATGACATAAGTTTACAGGGGAGTAGGATACATGTAGCGACTTCATTAGGTGTTGGCATCTATAACGCTTCAACTAAAGAGAGCCAAGTATGGCCTTTAGGGTATAGTGTTGGTCGCATCAGCCGCTATCAGGCGATAACTAGCTTAGGAGAAAGAGTATCTTGGTCAACTGATTCTAAGCGAGAAGATTATGAAACCGCGATCAAGATTAGTCGCTTTAGTGTAAACGGTAAACATACAGATTTAGCACATGTACTTAGTAGTGATGCATCGGTCGAATTGGCGGTAAGTCTAAACAGTTACCAAAATCCAATCGCTCATCAATACGGTATCAATGTTAATGGTCAGCCTTGGGGGTCAATATCCAACATTAACAAGGTGAGTTTTCGCCCCATTTTTGGAAAAAACACTGTTAGCATTACCGCTAAGGATGGTCAAAAAACGCTGCATAGAGAAATTACATTCTTTGTTGAAACACCATGGTATGGTGGGTTGTTCGCTAAAGCAGTATTAACACTGACGGGTATTGGTTTGTTGCTGTACCTGGTTTATTGGGTTCAACAGAATCGTAAAGCTTTTAATGCGCAAGAGCAGTATTTCACCGAGCGAATAACCAAGATTAACCACGAGAACTTGCAGCTCAATGCCAAAGTTGTTAGCGACTACAAAAAGCGCCTTTCAACCATAACTAATGCCTTAGAGCTAAGCAACGCTAAGTTGGTTAATGATTTATATCAGAGCAATAGTTATCAGCTAACCAAAGAATATCAGCCATTAATTAGTAATCTAACTAAAATAGAGGCGCTGCTTGATATCGAACGAACGGTGGATGCTAAAGCTGCTATTGCGGAAGTCATTCAACAGCTCAACATTGAAGCTATTCTCTCAATGCCAGATATCTTTATAGGTGATGATTTAGCTAGAGCGATTGAACAAATGGTTGTAAATAAACGAGCGAATCACGCCTTTGTTTACTTGCAATACAACAAGACTCCCATCGCGTTTAACCCCCTTCTCCATGACGACAATATATTGCTTTGCGTGTATAAGAGTTGTTATGAATTACTTACGTTTGCCATTGAACAGCTCTTGGCAACCGATATTTTCATCAACATTAAAACGACTGAGAATCACTTATGTCTTTCACTTAATATCGAAAATATTTCATTATCTAAAAAAGACTTTAACCAAAAAAATCTTGGGCTATATCAAGTTCGGTTGATTGCTGCACGCTTACAAGCCACGATCGATGTAGAAAGCTACAACAACGTCGGAACATGTATAAAAGTCACATTGCCACTTCTAGTTAAAAGTTATGAACCGATAAAGTCGAAAATTATTAACTCAGGTTAATATTTTAGTGAAATAATTGCTGTCAATCTGACAGCATGAACAGACATGACTACTACAAGCTCATAGATCAGCAAATACCTCGCAATGCGCGTATTGCGATAGCTTGTGTTCTTGAAGAAGAGCAAGGCTATGTTAACCACGCCAGTGATCGCGGAGGTGAAACCAATTTTGGTATATCAAGCCGCTGGTACCCTGAGCTCGATATTGCTGACCTATCTGCTGCACAAGCCGCTAATATTTACTATCAGGATTATTGGTTAAAAAACTACTGTCACCTGCTGCCCCCTGATATTGCGCTAATTATTTTTGACGCCGCAGTCAACCAAGGCGGTAAATTTGCGCGTAAAACGCTTCAAAGCTTATTAAACGTTACCGTTGACGGAATAATTGGCGAGCGCACGTTAAGTGCTGCTCGTGAACTATCAGACAATGATTGCTGGCTGCTCTGTGTAACATTTACGCAAAAGCGCATTGAGCACTATGTCAACATAGTGCAGTCAACTCCCTCTCAAGCGGTTTTTCTAAATGGTTGGGTAAAGCGAGCTTTTTGCATTTTCAAGCACATAAGGATTACGTAATGAAGTCTGTAGCACGCTTAAATGAAGGTCGCAATGCTCGTTTGCGCGCTGAAATTGATCGCGCTCTGCTTGGCAAAAAAGTCATTGCACGTTGTGTATATAGGCGCATAGAGCAACGCAATCAATTTTTTAAAGGGTGGCATAGTGTAACGCAAATTGATATTGACGTCGCAATTGCTAAGGCCTGCGGTGCTAGTCCTCTTCAGCAACAAACTGTTTCACAAAGGAATTACCAATGCAACCTTTAGAAGTTTTTACGCTTACAGTATCAGCCGTGGCTTTAATTGCCGGTCTCATTTTGATTTACAGCGCTTATCGAGAATCGTCAACCGAAGAGGGTGACGAAGAATCGCAAATCATCAATGAAGCCAGCGGCAATATGAGTTTATTCTTATTTGGTGCCGCATGCTTAGCACTATGCGTTGCGGCATTTTTTTTCTCAGCTTACTTGTTTATTAGTTTCATGAGTTTGTTTTAAGGATTATCGCTTTGCCTGACATATTAGATCACGCTCAAAAAATCGAAGAGCAATCACGGACGCATGCGATTGAACATGCGTTAAGTAGCAAAGAGAAGCCGTTATATGAAGATGGTCAACGTATTTGTCTTGATTGCATGATACCTGTACCACTTAACAGAGTGGCTGTAGTAAACGCTGTTCGTTGCATTGAGTGCCAAACGCTCAACGAAGTAAAAGCCAAACAATTAGGAGGTTAATGTGGATTGGTTACTTAAGTACTGGCCGATTTTAATCGTCTTATATTCTGGAGTGTTCACGATGGTAATATTTGCACTACACCGCACTTACGCGAAACGTGATGACCATATGAAACTGAGAAGCGAAGTCGACCAAATTTCGCTCCAGCTCAATAACCTGCCAAGTGAAAAAGAACTGCATAAATTAGAACTCAAAATTGAACGGCTTAGTGGTGACATTAAACGCATAGAGCCTGGTTTAACTTCAGTCAAAACATTATCTGACATGCTTCTTGAAAACGAACTACTGAATCGAAAGGACTAATCATGGGTATTGAACAAGTACAAAGTGAACATCATCGCATATCTATTTTGCAAGCGCTTAACGCTATGACAGGCTATCAGACAAACGACTCCATGTTGCAATGCGGCTGTGAAGCCTATGGCCATAAAATGAGTAATGATCAAGTGCGTAGTCACTTGTTCTGGCTAAAGGAACAAGGATTGGTTTCTATTGAATCTCACGACCGATATTTGCTAGCGACGTTAACAAGTCGCGGCCAAGACGTCGCAGAAGGCCGTGCGATGTGTCCAGGTGTTAAACGTCCGAGAGCTAAGTAATGGCTGATAAGAAAAAGCGCGGCAAAGTTTCCAAAATTGATTTGCTGCCTGAGCAGATTAAGAACAAGCTCGACGAGTTATTGCGTTCTGGTAAGCAACAGCAAATAGAAATTGTTGCTGAAGTCAACCAAATGATTCTTGATGCCGGATTGCCTGACAGCGCTACGCTTTCAGCTTCTGGAGTTAATCGCTATTCAACGCAAATGCATACCGCTGGCCAGCGCATCAAAGAGGCGCGTCAAGTGTCAGAGCAGTGGATTGCCAACCTTGGCGACAAGCCGACAGGCGATGTCGGCAAGATACTGATAGAAATGATCCGTACTATTGCCTTTGACAATGTGCTGAAGGCTTCGCTCGATGAAGAACCTATGCCACCCAAGCTGATAAAAGATTTAGCAATTAGTGTCGAACGATTAGAAAAAGCCAGCACTGAGTCGCTCAAACGTGAAAAAGAAATTCGCCAGGCATTTGCTGAAGAAGCAGCTGAGCTTGCTGAGAATGTTGCAAAAAAAGCAGGCTTAACCCATGAAGGTGCTAGTAGTATCAAGAAACAAATTTTAGGTATAGCTTAGTGATTATTCGTGAGCGAAAAGAAAAAATACCTACAGCCGACAAGCCCCGCATGTCGGCTTCTGAGTATCAAAAATCAGTTGAGCGTGTTGATTCCATCGAAGAACGTTTTGGCTTGCCAGTGTTTATTGCTTACGACGAAAAAGAGGTTTTACTTGGTTATCAGAAGCGTTGGATTGCTGACGACTCGCCGCTAAAAATCGCCGAAAAATCTCGACGTACAGGTATCACCTGGGCGGAAGCTGCTGACGCAGTTTTAGAAGCAAGTAAGAGCAAAGAAGCTTCCGGTACCAACCATTTTTACGTTGGCTCGAACAAAGAAATGGCGCGCGAATTCATTGACGCTGCTGCGATGTGGGCAAAACACTTTGATAAAGCTGCGGGTGAAATTTGCGAAGAAGTATTTATAGACGAAGGTCAAGACGGCAAAGAGATCTTAACGTTTGCGATATACTTTGCTAGTGGATTCAAAATTCAAGCGCTTAGCTCAAATCCTTCGAATTTACGTGGCATGCAAGGCAATGTGACGATTGATGAGGCTGCATTCCATGACCGTTTAGGTGAAGTACTTAAAGCTGCACTTGCTTTGACGATGTGGGGAGCAAAAGTTCGCCTAATCAGCACGCATAATGGTGTTGATAACCTTTTCAATAATCTGATTCAAGATAGCCGTGCAGGTAAAAAACGCTATTCTATACACCGCATTACCATAGAGGATGCTGTTAAAGAAGGTTTGTATAAGCGTATCTGCCAAGTCAAAGGGAGGAAGTGGACTCAGCTAGCGGAAAGTCAATGGATTGAAGACCTGCTGAACGATACGGCAACGGAAGAAGACGCTAGAGAAGAATACTACTGCGAACCCAAACAAGGTAGTGGAGTTTACCTTAAACGGGTACTTGTTGTACGTGCAATGCGGTCTGATATTCCGATTATTCGAATTACAGCCCCAAGTGATTTTCTTTCCTGGTCGGTTGCTCATAAGAAGATTCAAATCAAAGAGTGGTGCGATGAAATTGCCCCGCACTTGGCTGAACTAGATACTAATCTTAACCATACATTTGGTGAAGACTTTGCACGCAAAGGCGACCTTTCACAGTTTGTTCCATTGCAAATTAATAAAGATCTAACCAAACGGGTACCGTTTGTTATTGAGCTTTGTAATCTTACTTATGAAGCGCAGCGCGAGATAATGATATTTGTTTGTGACCGTCTGCCGCGTTTACAAGGCCTGGCGTTTGATGCAACAGGTAATGGTGGCTTTTTGGCAGAAGCTGCCGCTGAGCGCTACGGCACCGAAATGGTCGACCAAGTTATGTTAAGCGATCGCTGGTACCTAGAATGGATGCCCAAGCTAAAAGCTGAGTTTGAAGACTTCAATATCGAAATTCCCAAACACCAAGATATTCAAGACGATTTAGGTCAAATCAAAGTAATTAATGGAATACCCAAAATTGATAAGGGTACGACAAAAGCACAAGACGGACGACAACGACATGGTGACTTCGCTGTGGCGCTAGCAATGGCAAATCGAGCTACTTGGATGGACGGTGCACCGATCGAATTCACCCCTTTGCCAGGAAAGCAAGCTAGCTTTGAAGGCAGTCATGACAGCGATTATGCTACCAGTTACTCAAAAGGTTGTTATTAATGAAATCGTCAAACGAATTTTTAGAGGTCAATGGCATCCGCTTTCGCATTAAGGCCATCAAATCCCCACAAAGCACAAATAACGCTCAGGTCGCTCAACTTAAACATGAGTTTGCGGAGCACCCATCAAGCGGATTAATTCCTGCTAAGTTGGCAAGTATCATGATGGAAGCTGAACAAGGCAACCTGATGATGCAAGCAGATTTAGCGGAAGACATGGAAGAAAAAGACGCCCACATATTTGCCGAACTCGCCAAGCGTAAAAGCGCACTGCTTACCGTTGATTGGCTCGTTGAGCCTCCACGTAATGCCAGCGTTGCTGAAAAAGCAGACGCTGAGTTAATCAACGAAATTCTGCTTGATGGTAATTTTGTCGATGACGTTATCATTGATATGGCTGACGGTATTCTAAAGGGCTATAGCAATCTTGAAATGACTTGGCAACAACGTGATGGCCTGCACGTACCTAACATGATTGAGCATCGTCCACCGCGTTGGTTTATGGTCAATCCGCATAACCAGAATGAATTACGACTGCGTGACCAAAGTCATACTGGTGCGCCATTACAGCCTTTTGGTTGGATACAACACCAACATAAAGCAAAATCTGGATACATTGGCCGTGCAAACCTTATTCGGGTACTAGCTTGGCCGTATTTGTTTAAGAACTATAGCGTGCGCGACTTAGCCGAATTCTTAGAGATTTATGGTATTCCGGCGCGGATAGGTAAATATCCTATTGGTGCAGACCGAGACGAAAAAGCGAGCCTGCTGCAAGCAATAATGTCAATTGGTCATAACGCGGGAGGTATCATTCCCAAAGGGATGGAAATTGACTTCGCTAATGCAGCCAGTGGCCAAGCTGACCCGTTCGAGTTAATGATATCTTGGTGTGAACGCAGTCAATCAAAAGCAATATTAGGCAGCACGTTAACCAGCCAAGCAGATGGCAAAAGTTCAACTAATGCACTTGGCAATGTGCATAACGAATCACGTATTGAATTACGCAATAGCGATTTAAAACAAATTGCAGCGACTTTAACACGTGATTTAGTCATGCCGCTCTACGTGCTTAACGGTAAAAGCTTTCGCGATGAACGTCGTTTACCTAAGTTTGCGTTTGATATTCAAGAGCCAGAAGATCTAAGCCTTTACGCGGAAGCGCTACCCAAACTTGTCGACAAAGGCATGAAAATTCCTTTGCCATGGTTACACAAAAAACTGCAAATCCCTGAACCGGAAGACGGTGAACAAGTGCTGTCGTTGAATCAATCAGTTCCAGGTGTCGCCCAAAATAAATCGCCAGAGAACTTAGAAGGCAATAAGAAGCCAGTACCTCTTAAAGCCACTATGCAAAGGGCTATTACTGCGCTCAAGGCAATAGATGCAAATGACCCTGTTCAGCAACAGAGTGACAAACTCGCTGCGGCATTGTCACCAGAGTTAAAAGGCATGGTAGATCAAATTGAATCCCTAGTTAACAACGCAAGCTCATTGGAAATATTACAAACTCAATTATTGGATTTAGATTTGCCTATCGACGACATGGCCAAGGTGATGCAACTTGCGATGAGTTCAGCGCAATTAATTGGACAACATGACGTATACGAAGGTAATTAATGACCGTTAACTATGGTTCACTCTCTTTTGCTGAGCAAATAGATTTTTTTCGACGCAAGCTGAATGTAACGTCTGTGCGTTGGGCTGATGTCTGGCGAGAACAGCACAATACCAGTTTTATGATTGCCGGTGCACTACGCGATGATTTGCTCAACGACTTTCGCCAGGCGGTTGATTTAGCCATTGCCGAAGGTAAATCAATCACCTGGTTCAAAAAAGAATTTGACAATATTAAAAAGCGTTATGGTTGGTCGCATACGGGTGACGCCGCATGGCGCAGTAGAGTTATATACGATACTAACATGCGACAAAGCTACAATGCTGGACGTTATGAACAGCTACAGCATTTTGATTATTGGGAATATCAACACGGCGACAGCTTGCACCCACGAGAATTACACTTGCGTTGGCATGGTCGCATATTACCCAAAGACGATCCGTGGTGGCAAACACACTTTCCTTCTAATGGTTGGGGCTGTAAATGTCGTGTACGTGGTCGCAGCGCTCAATACATTCAGCGAAAAGGCTTAACAGTAGAAGGTTCACCTAGAATTGAATTTAAGGAATGGATTGATAAAGTCACTGGTGAGACACACCGTATTCCGAAAGGCATTGATCCTGGCTTTGATTACGCGCCTAAAAAATCAACGTCGCAAGCGGTAATACAAAAACAAAGTACGGTGAAGAAAGCGCCATACAAATCACCTGAACGGATAGTGCCGTCAGCCTTTAGCACCGTTAGCGGTGCAGATGTGCATAGCCTCAACGCTGCGTTAATTCAGTTTGACACCGCTAGCGATCGCGTGGCCTTGCTTAGTCAGTTCCTCGTTAAGCACGACATAAAATCACTCTTTATTAAACAGGCGGAAATGGGCGCGCGTAACCGCGCCGCGCTTAAAATACTGCCGGAAGTAACTGAATATTTAAGGCTTGGCCAGCAAACACAATTTTACTACACCACTAACAAAGCGAATCGAACTAATGGCTTTACTTGGGGAACGAAGAGCCATGTTGTTATTAAAGTGAAATCAGGTACTCGTTTTAGCAAAGCCAATTTCAATGATCTGTCACAAGCGGTTAAAGATGCTATATTGTTATTGCGTGAAGGTAGTCAGCAATGGTCGCTTTCGCACATAGTTCGCGTAGCAAGTAGTAGTGGTGATCATGGTGGTGCTATCGTTACTTGGTTACATGAACTAGGGCATCAAGTACATTTTAAAGCCGGAGCTCCACGAATACCTATCCCGTACGGTTACGGTGTTACTGAATACAGCTTAGTTAACGATAAGGAATGGCACGCTGAGCACTTTGCAATGTGGTTATTGAACCGCGATGCACTGGCCAGTTGGGATGAAGGCATTGCCGTGTATTTTGATGAATTGATAAAAAAGGTTATTTGATGAGCAGACTAGATAAACTAAGGCAACAACCTAAATCTCGTGACACTATTCGGGCGGCCATGCAAGTACTAAAAGATACAGGGCTTAGTTTCAGCGAGAAGCTGACACAGGTACGTGAGTTAGAGCAGCAAGCACAGGAACACGAGCTGGCGATGTTTGACGAGATTTATTCTAGTTTGCATAACCTGGCACAAACCCAAGATGATATAGAGCTAATATCAGGTCGTTAGTGATGGCGGGTAGCTTTATACAAGTCGAATTTCGCGGGCTAAAATCATTAACCAAGGCGATCAATAAATTGCTAAAGCAAGGGCAAAACCTAGAGCCTGCGCTTCGTGAAGTTGGTGAATACCTGGTTGAGTCTACGCAGCAACGCTTTGTTGATATGCAAGCCCCCGATGGCAGCCCATGGGAACCGCTAGAGTTGGCAACCATTGCAAAGAAAAAGCGACCTGAACGCATCCTTACCGAATCTGGTACATTAGCCGATACCCTCAGCTATCAGCTTGAAACTGACGCACTGTTGATAGGCTCGAATATGGAGTATGCGGCAACGCATCAATTTGGCCGTGACGAGATACCAGCACGACCGTTCTTGGGTATTGCACCATTTGAGCGTGACGAAGTACTTAACATACTTCACGACCATTTAGATATTGAAATTCACAACTAGGACTCCACCATGACCAAGCGCATCGCCTATAAAAAGGGCTACAAGTACCAATTGCAGCACGACTATTTTGAACACATTCCCATTCAACCCGAACAAGATATTAAGACTGATTTTTTATTACTTGATGTTAATGGCAACCTTGTCGTTAAGAAAGGTTATGCCTGGGACGGTGTTTCGGGTGGCGCACCGGATCTAAATGGATTTATGCGTGGTTCCCTTAAGCATGATGCAATCTATCAGCTCATTCGTATGGGATTGCTTGATATGAAATGGCGCGTAGTTGCCGATGCGATGTTTGCCAGGGATAGCAAACAGGATGGTATTTGGGGGTTTGTAGCTACGACGGCTAACAAACTACTGAGAGCCTTCGGTAAAAGGCATGCTTCCAATACATTGCTGAAAAGAACTTATTACGCCCCTTAGCAACCAACCCCATTTGAGGCGCTCAGCGCGATTTTAAGCGCCTCAAATGTCAAATGCGACTGATGATGCGCAAAGATGACGTTCTAACTTGTACGGAGTTTATAAACTTTTTATAAACGAGCTTTGTTCGTGGTAATGACATCGAATGCGCTTTGAGACGCACAATTAAGCAATCCCACCTTAAGTAACTGCCCTGAAATTACTAACACAGGTTAATATTTACTGGCCACCATTCACGCGATATTGGAGGCATGAAAACATTAAACCAACAAATAATGAATTACACCGCCCTTGCGGTTTTATCTGCATCGACGCAAACAAGCGCTAACTTGGCCATTTTGGGTGGGAATGCGTTTGAGGTGAGCGACCATGGGTTAGTGCAACTGCTACCCGCCGGACACTTTCAAGCCGTTGATGGTAGACCTAACGACGTTGCTGGCAACCAATGGTTAATGGATAAAGCTGCGTTTGAACAGCTAAAAGCTAATACCCCGCATCAAATTGGCGATTTGGTCATTGACTATGAACACCAAACGCTAAAGACCGAGCAAAACGGCCAACCTGCAATTGCTGCTGGCTATTTTAATATTGGTGACGTGCACTTTATTGAAGGCAAAGGCTTATTCATTAAACCTCGCTGGACTTCCAAGGCACAAGCACATTTATCAAGTGGTGAATATAAATATATATCTGCCGTATTTGGTTACGACACGCTAACAGGTCGGCCAACATTTTTGCATTCTGCTGGCTTGGTAAATCGACCAGGAGTTGACGGTATGGCTCCGCTTGCGCAACTCGCCGCTTCATTGCACTTCAAAAATTCTAACATCACACAACAAGAGGACGCCGCCGTGAATGAAATTTTACTGGCAATACTAAAAGCCCTGGGAATCAAAATCGAAGGCGAATTGCCAAGCGATGTTGCTTCCTTGAAAGCTTTCGAAACCGAGGCATTAACTGCTTTGTCAGCATTAAATGCAAAAGCTGATCAAGTACCAACATTAAATCAACAAATTGTTGCATTAAAAGCCAATTCAAACCCCGACCCAAGTGAATATGTACCCGTTGCCGCAGTAACAGAGTTGCAACAAAACTTGGCTGCATTACAAGCACAAGTGAATGGTTCAGAAGTCGACAAGATTGTCGAGCAAGGCAAGGCTGCTGGCAAAATTATCGCGTCAATGGAAGATTGGGCACGCGAATTAGGCAATAAAGACGTTACCCAGCTCAAAGCCTTTTTAGACGCCACTCCAGCGATTGCCGCGCTCAAATCTCAGCAAAGCGATAAAACAAATTTGGATGACGCACGAAACAACGATGTTGTCGCGTTATCAGCCGAAGACAAAGAAGCTGCGACTCTGCTTGGTATGACTGAGAAAGAATTTGCAGACCAAAAAGCACTAGAACAAGGAGCTAAATAACATGGCTATTATTACTGTTGCTCTATTAAATTCATTGCGTACAGGCTTTCACAAGAACTTTCAAAAGGGATTAGATGGCGCAGAACCGCAATTTGAGAAAATTGCCTCGATTATTCCGTCGACTACCGCAACTAACACTTATGGCTGGTTAGGCCAATGGCCAGGCTTTCGTGAGTGGATTGGTGAACGCCAACACAAATCAATGCAAGAAAAAGCCTACCAAATCGCGAACAAAGATTTTGAAAGTTCCGTAGCTGTTGACCGCAATTCAATTGAAGACGAACAACTTGGCATTTTTAATCCGATGTTCGAAGAAGCTGGTCGAGCAACCAAAATGTTTCCTGACGAATTTATATTTCCTCAGCTTGCCGCAGGTGAAACTACGGAGTGTTACGACGGGCAATATTTCTTTGACACCGACCACCCTGTAAACGCTGAAGTGGATGGTTCAGGTGCAGACACCAGTGTCTCTAACATGATTGTTGATGGTACATATACTGGCCCTACTTGGTACGTGATGTGTACAAGTCGTGCACTGAAGCCATTTATTTATCAGGAACGTAAGAAAGCGCAATTCATCGCAATGACTAGCGTCAATGACGAAAACGTCTACACCAAAAAAGAGTTTCGTTACGGTATTGATTTACGTGCAGGTAAAGGCTACGGCTTCTGGCAAATGGCGATTGCCGTAAAAGCAGAATGTAATGCGGACAACTTGTGGAAAGCCATGGAACTAATGCGCTCATACACTGCTGATGGTGGGCGTAAACTTGGTCTTAAACCAAACCTGATGGTCGTACCAGGAACGCTCGAAAAAGCTGCAACCAAACTATTGGCACGTGAATTTACCAATGAAGGCGGTGTAGCAGTCGACAACGAACTGAAAGGTAAATTAGACCTACTAGTAGCTGAGCAGCTCTAATCAATCGCAAGGGTTGCGAGCTTGCCTTGCAATCCTTCATTTGTACAAAGTATTAATGCAAGGAATTTAACATGTCATTACTCAAAAGCTTATTCAAAACTGTCGTTGTCAATACGATGCAGTCAGGTTTTCGCCGTGCCGGTGTTCGACTAGACAAAGGCACTAACGAGTTAGAGCTTGACGAAAAACAGCTCGTATTATTTAACCGAGATCCAAACTTAAAAGTCGATGTGCTTGACGTAATTAAAGATTCCATTGTTGATAGCGCAATAAATTCAGTCACTGCCCTAGTTGCACAGAAAACCGGTGTTGCTCCTGGCACCGTTCAAATGGTCATTGAAGCGTTCGAAATGGTGAAAGGTAACCCTGCCGCAAAAGAAGCTTTTGTTGAAGGAGTTAAAGAAGCTGCCATTGGCACAGTGGCATCAACAGTCGTTGAGTCTGTGATAGATAAAGGTTCAGATATGCTTGAATCGGTGGTATGTCAGCTAGATATGTCAAGCGCCGCAGAAGAGTTGCATCCATTTATTGCAGTGATTGACGAGTTAAGTGCTGAAGCCAAGCTGGAAAGTAAGCCAACAGTCAACGATTTGGCTGTGATAGTTGAAGTAGATGGCAATGACAAAAAAGTAAAGCCGACGGCTGAACAGCGTGACCAAGCATGGGACTGGTACCAAGCCAATGTTGAAGTGGTCAATGTTGACGATGCAATTAACCAACAAAGCGAAGAGTAGTACCTATGTATTGCACTAAGCAAGACTTGATCGACCGTTTCAGCGAACAGGAACTTATCGAACTGACCGACCACAGTAATTTGGGCGTGATTAACGATAGCAAGTTGACTCAAGCAATGATGGATGCCAGCGCTGAAATGGAGATTTTTATTGGCAGTCGTTATGAACTTCCGTTAGTGAATGTGCCTAAAGCTTTACTACCACTCGCCTGCGATATCACTCGCTACAAACTGTATGACCAAGCCGTAAGCGATCATGTAGCTGAACGTTATAAAAGCGCCATTGAATTTTTAAGAAGTGTAGCTAAAGGTGCTGTTACGCTTGGTGTGAATGTCAATGGTGATTCAGCGGTTAGTAGTGACTTTGCCGAAATGCAAAGTGCTGGCTCTGTGTTTAGCAGAGAAAACAGCAAAGGGTTTATCTGATGTACGAACTACTTAGAGAGCGGGTTAAATCCATAACTATTGACGGTAAATACAGTCGATTTTCAGGTGTGAAGTCGGTTCTTTCTGTGGTGACATTAAAAGATAAAAATATAAACAAGCCTCTTGAAACCTACATAGTGCCATTCAACGACACACCTAAAAATTTAGTTAACGACAGTGAAGGTTCTGTGGAAGAGCTTACCAGCGAATTTGGCGTCATGTTCGGTATTCAAAGCATTAATGATCCTACTGGTGAGAAAGGGAATGAGTTGCTCGAACAAGCATTGAACGCTTTACGCAAAAGCCTACTCGGTTATAAGCCTGGCGAAAAACAAACCGCATGTACGTTAGGTAAAAGTGGCCTGCTTGCTATGGCATCAAATGGCATTTGGTGGATGCACCGATTTAAAACAACGCAAATAGTGGAGTCAGTCTATGACCAGTAACAAAAATGCAAAAGCCAGTGAAAAAGCTGCTGCGCCGACGCAACAAGTAAGCAAAACACAACAGGCCGTTATTGATGGCACAAACACTAAAACTAAAAATGATGGCAGTCATATCGAAGTTGAACGCCAACGCCTTTTAGATATGGCTCAAGCGGGAGATAAATAATGACTATATTAACTGGCGAATACGTTTTCGCGGCGAAAGTAGAAAATACATACGGTGTTGATGCCACACCCGATACAACGCTAAATGCAATGCGAGTAAAAGCCAATCTGCAATTAGCTAAAGTTGAAACTGAAGAAATGGATTACGATTCAGGTAGTACAGGCTCTAAGGGCAGTATTGAAAAAAGCCGACTAGTTGAAGGAGATTTATCAGCTTACTATGCGGGAAGCGGTACGAACAATATACCACCAGCTATTAGCCCTTTGTTAAAAGCCGCTGCACTAAAAGTGTCGCCAGGTGCTGATAAGGTCGACATTACCCTTGATGATATTACTGACTCAGATTCGGTAACTGGAAAGTTTTTTCGTGGAACTGCATCACAAACACAGCGCGGCGCACGAATGGATTGGGAAATTGAATTTAGTGTTGATGCGCTGCCACGTATCAAGTTTCCAAGTTATAAAGCGCTCTATCAAGATCAAGAAAATGGCGCTAAACCAGCCACGATTGATTTATCAGCGTTTAAAAACCCTAGACCCACTAACCCTGTTCGCTTTGTTACTAAGTCAATTCACGGTTATAACGCAGCGATTTCAAAAGTGACAATAAAAGGAAACTGCGAAGTGGTTTATGTGCCAGAAGACCAAGCAGTTAAGATTATCGATCGTAAGGTTACGTGGGATATAGAATTTAAAGAACCTACGCCTGACGTAATCGACTTTTATAAGAAAATAGGCGATTACGGCGCTATTGATATTCAAGTTGGTCAAGATGTTGCTGATGAAGGCCATATATTTGAAGCTCATTCAGCCAATGCGCAACTAAGCAATGTCAGTCAAACCGAGCGCAACAAAGTGGCTTATCTAAATGCTACGTTTGAAGCAGTACCTACAGCACCAAATAACGAAATAACCATGATCACCCGATAGTGCTCCCGACATTCGCGGGGAATATTCCCCGCACTTTTTTTAACTTAAAACTGACAATGAGAATATTATGCAATTTCAAATTCAAGACCTAATTAAAGGACGCTTTAAGAAAGCAGTAACCGTACCTTTCCCAAGCGAAAACATTAACGAAAACGGAGAAATACAATACGACAATGCGCACTTTATTGGTGTATTCGTTAATGTGTCCGAAAAAGAGCGCGAAAAACACCAAAAACGCCTAGCTGAATTGAACGAACAAAACATTAAATTGCAAAAGCGAGAAAAGGCATACAACGAAGGCACGAGTCAGGACAAGCCAACGTTCGAAGAGTCAGCAGCGATTAAAGAAGCGACAAAAGCAGTTACTCGTCAATTTATTCAGCAGTACTTTGTCGGATTCGAAAAACACCCTAAACACCCACTTCCATTTTTAAATGGTGAAACTGAGTTGCAATGTACAAAAGAAAACATTGCAGCGTTGTTAGACATTCAATTAATTCGTGAATGTGTCGCCGACGTTTATAACGATGAAATTAATAAAAAACAAAATGAAAAGCTCAGTAAGTTGATGGCGGGAAACTAACTGAAGTAGCTGAATACTTAGCTTGTCGTACATTTTCTGTAGAACCCGACGACATGAATGTAAACGAGCTAGAGCAAACGCTACAAAGTATGGGCATTGCGCAAGAAGAAATAAACGAAGTACTTATTGCGCAAGACCAGCAAAACGAAGACATGCCTTTAATACAGCCAGGCAACGTATTAACAGTTTATTTCTTCAATAAGGTGCAGCGATATTGGCATAGGGTTGGAATGGAAGCAACGCCCTGCTACTTAGACATAGCAATGATTGAAGCAAGAGCACGAAAAATATCATGGTATCGACAACTTTCGAATGAAGCTAGCGAACTGCTTTGGGAAGGAATGGATATTTTAGAGCACGCATTTTTGGCCACGTACAATACGATGAAAGCAAGACAATGAGCGATACAGACTTAGAACTAGCGATACGATTAACGACTGAAGGTGGCAAAATTGTTGTTAAAGATTTAGAACAAATCAATCAAACAACAAAGAAAACCAATCAGACGTTAATCAATACTCGAAAAGGTGGAGAAGCTGCTCGCCAAGGGTTTGATCGTGCCAGCGCTGGAGCTGAAAAACTCAGTCGAAAATCCAGTCAAACCAGCACTGAATTAGAAGGCATGATCCGCAATGCGCAGTTGATGGTGACTGGTTATTTGTCAATTGCTGGTGCCATGAATGCGATCAACCGTGCCGACAATTTTAATGTACTCACACAACGCATCAAAACCGCTACCCAAGATACAGGCGATTTTGTCGACGTTAATCGCGACTTATACGACATTACTCAAGCGAACCGCAGTAATTTGGAAAGCACGGTTGAAATGTTTCAGCGTATGGCAACTGCGCGTGTTGAGCTTGAAGCGACCAATGCAGAAATGCTTGAGTTTACTGACGCCATTCAAGAGTTGGGCGTAATTGGTGGGACAGCAACCGAAAACATTAAAGCAGGTCAAACTCAATTAGCGCAAATGCTGAGCAGTAATGTTGCCCGTGCAGAAGAGTTTAATTCACTTTTAGAGAACATACCTGAAGTTGCAAATCGTATAGCGAAAGGCTTGGGGGTAAGTGTTGGCCAATTACGATTAATGATGCTCGATGGCCAATTATTATCAAAAGATGTATTCAACGCCATATTGAGTCAATCGGAAGACATTCATCGTAACTTTGCAAAAATCGAATTATCGATTGCCAGCACCAAAGTACAAGCGGGTAATGCGATCAACAAATCACTGGCGCAGTTAGATGATGTATATCAAGTCACTGATTTGATCGCTGCGACATTGGCTGACATGGCAGTGATGCTTGATGATATGAATGTAGAGCAGTTGCAAGAGTTAGTCGCATTAATAACCGCAGTGGCAGGCAGTGTTACCGCAGCTTTAGTGATCAAAAAGCTCAATCTTGATCTGTACGCAATGGGCGCAGCGGGTATGACTGCGAGCCAAGGGTTAATGACCAAAATAGCAGCGATGCGCACAAGCACAGTAACAACCAATGTTTATGGCCAAGTTATTCAAAACACTACCGCAAAAATTTCTGCGCAAACGGTGGCAACCAGAGCGCTTGCCGTCGCCACTAAGTCATTGCTTAGCCCAATTGGCTTAGCTGTTACCGCAGGTTATTTACTCTACGAAGCGTTTTCTCCCGATGAAATTGACCAGCAAGTAACCGCACTTGGCCAGCTTGAACAAGCGCTTGGACGTGCGGCAAAGAAAATTGATGAAATGACCTTGGCAGAGCAAAAAGCAACGGCGGCTGAATACGATAAATTGATCCAAGCAAAAACAGCAGAAATTACCGCATTACAGCAGGCGGTAGAAAGTAACATGCAGCGCGGTATTCGTTCTGGTAGCGACTCGGCCATGTTCCTTGCAGAAAGTCAGGCACAAGAAGTACTCCAACAGCAACAAGCCTTAGAAAACTTAAAAAATGCCTACTCTGACCTGCAAGGCGCAATATTTGATGCGGGCATGGAACAAATAAAATGGAATGTGCGCATTAAAGACGGTAAAGAAGTAAGCGAAAAGAAAACGGTTGTCACTAAAAAAGAATTAACCGCTAACCAAAAGCTAATTGCATCGCTTGGCCAACAACTACAACTGACCAGTTTAAGTAGTAAGCAAAAGCTACTCTATAGCAATTTAAGTAAATTGTCGGCAGATGCGACCACCGACGAAATAGCCGCTGTTACCGCGCTCACAGAAGCGATGTTGCAACAGCAAACATTGCTTAGCGACAGTAAGTACTACGACGACATGCTCAATGGTGCGAGTACAATAAGTGATACCTGGTCAAGTGCGGGCAATGTGATTATTGAAACATTTGGCACTATTGGCCAACAAATAGAAAAACTCAGCAAACAACAGGCGAAGTACGCAGAGCAGCAAAAGAAAATTGCAGAAGACAAAAAGCTCTATGCTGACAACCCTGAAATGCTCGCCAAAGTAGAAGCCGCAGAACAATCTCTTGCTCAAAATAGAACGACCGCGCATTTGGCATCATACGGCGCAATTGCGGGCGCAGCTTCACAAATGTTTAGCAAACAATCTAAAGGCCGTGAAGCTTTGCATCGCTTAGAAATGGGCTTTATGGCCGCTGAAATGGTTTTAAGTATTGAAAAATCAATTTTAAATGCGACTGAATCAATCACCAATGCGGGTACCAGCGGTGACCCATACACCGCTCCCGCGCGGGTACTAGCAATGGCAGCATTAATGGCTGGCGTATTAGGTGCCGCAGGAATTGGTTTTAGTTCGGGAGCTGGTGGTGGCAATACTGCTGCTGACCGTCAAAGCAGCCAAGGAACTGGCACTGTGTTTGGTGATAGTGATGCAGTATCTAATTCTGTGCTCAACAGCTTTGAACGTGCTGAAGAATTAGAACTTAAAAAGTACGCAGAACTACAACAAATGAATGCGTCACTAAATAGTTTGAATCGCAATATTACCCAATTGGCTGTTGGGTTAATTGGCAGTTTTGGTACGTTTGACGAGGACAATTATGGAGGACAATTAGGCACAGTTAAAACAGGCACTGGTAATGTCTGGCTTGATGATAACGGATTGCTGAGCTCACTCGATCCAACGGGTATTGTATCTGGTATTGTTGGTAGTTTTTCGAAGACTAAAAAATCACTCATCGATTCAGGTATTTCAATAGTTGGCCAAACGTTAGGTGAGATCATTGAAAGTGGCTTAGTCGATGCACAAGCGTACTTTGACATCAAAACCAAAAAATCGAGCTGGTGGGGACTAAAATCAAGTTCGAAAACCGGTACGGAATACGAAAATTTGGATACCAGCTTTGGTATCAGTTTGGCACTAATATTCAAAGACATTGCCAACAGCACCAATGAAGCAATAGACATTCTCGGGCTAGAAATTGCCAAAGAAACACAAAACTTTAGAGCAAGTATATTTGACCTTGCTTACGGCGAAGACAAATACAAGAATACTGAGTTTTCGCACTTAGATGAATATTTTGATGCGTTTACTAACGGTTTAACAGACGGGGCAACGAGAAGCTTAGAGAATTTCAAAATCAATATTCCGAAAATGTCATTTAAAGACATGACAGGCGATGAAATCGAACAAGCATTGCAAGCGATGGTGTCGCAACAAGCCGATTTAATGGTGCAATATATGGTACCGCAAATCGCCAAGTACCAGCAGGTAGGCGAAGGGTTATATGAAACACTCGTTCGAGTTGCGCAGGAACAAGCGATATTTAACGGCGCGGTTGAAGCAATGGGACACCAGTTGTCACGCTTTGGCGATATATCCAAAGAAGTGCAGACCGATATTGCTCAGTCAATTATTGGTTTAATGGGTGGGCTAGAAAACTTCAGAGAATACACCAATACCTACTATAATGAATTTTTAACCGACGAAGAACAATTTACCTATCTTGAAAACCAACTAAGTAGCTTGTTTTCTGGATTAGAGCAAACTTTGCCTACCACCCGCGACGAGTTTAAGCTATTGCTTACGGGGATTGATTTAACCACTGAAGCAGGTCAGTCGCTGTATGCCTCTTTAATGGGCATGGTTGGCTCGCTTGACCAATATTATGATCAACTTGAAAAGAACCTGGAACAAACCGAGAAAGCGGCTAAAGCTGAATTGGAATTAGCAGAAGCGAGAGCTGATTTTACTCAGAGCTTTGCTGAGCAAATTGCGCGTATGGATATGACCCCTGTGCAAGAGCAGTTATTGAATTTACAACAGGAGTTTGACGATTATCGCGCAGAAGCTGAAGCCCTTGGTGCCGATACCGCTTTACTCGAAGAACTTTATGCTAAAAAACGCCAAGCAATTGTTGATGACGCTTTAGCTAATATCAATAACACCTATCAACGTTCGGTAGATCAGCTAGTAGCCGATAGCGATAGACTTAAGCAGTCGTTTGCAACGCTTGGTGCAAGCTTAAGTAACAGTATTCTAGCGATACGTCGACAAGGTTCTAATTGGAATGAAGTCGGTTATCAGTCGGGGCAAATAGCTAACTTTACTGATTTAATTGGCCAAGGCAGCATTGAAGACCAAATTACGAACATAAGTAATTTGGAGCAAGCTTATAACGACAAATACAATGCCGAGCTAAATAAACTCAACGCAGCGCGTGACGCTGCTCAAGCTGCCTATGATAACCAAGTTGCACAAATAAACGATCGTTACCAGCTAGAGTTGGATGCTTACAACAGCATTCGTCAGGTCATTGAATCACTAAAACAAGCGGCTGATGACTTGCTGCTTTCAGATTTCTCCCCCTTGACCAATCAACAACGATTTGATGAAGCGCAAAGCCAATTCAACAGCATATTAGCTCGCGCAAACGCAGGTGATGCTGATGCGATAAGTCAATTGTCGAATGCTGGCGGTAACTACTTAAAAGAAGCACAAAGCTTTTATGCGAGCAGTGATCAATTCACAGCCATTTTTGACCGTGTTTATGATGCTTACAACACAATTGGCAATCAGCAAGTTTCAGCGCCAGGTAAACCTATTGCACCGCCTGTACCTGCTGCCATTTCAAAACACAATGAAGCGGTAGAAACTCTACAACAATCTACGATTGAAAAATTACTCGAACTGAAAGAACTAACCGCGGAACTTGAAGCCCAAAGCGAGAGCGAGTTTGATTTGGCGATGGTTGCCTTGAATGAACAATTAGCCAATGATACTGCATTATTACAGGCAGAATTAGTCAGTCAGACATCTGCCATTCAGGCCACAAACAATATTTTGGCACAACAAAACGCAATACTTGATGTGATTGCCGCTAAAACGAATTCTCAACCCATTATTAAAATAACAACGCCATTTATCCATCCGCCAAAACCAACAGAAAATACGAATGACGCCATGCTGGCTGAAATGAAGGCGATGAACAGTGCCAATAAGAAGCAATTGCAATTGATGGAACAGCGCGCCATTCAGGCAGAAGAACACTCAAAGCAGTCACAAACAGAATTAAATGCACTGAAAAAATCAATCATTGACGGAAATACGACGATCGAACGTCAATTCGATGAATTAGAAAAATTACAGAGGCACGCATAATGACGCCTGAACAATGGCTAAAAGACCCGAGGCAAGAGCGTTGCTTACTAGCCAAAATTAACTATTTATATGGTGGTGTCAAACAAGCATATGTTGGAACGCACTCTTATTCGTCATTGCCTGAAGATACGCCAGCGAATCAGGCTTTTGATGAACTCCTGATGGATACACCAAGTTTTAGCCGCCGCATGGGAATATTTACTGGTAGAACAAGTGCTGCCCGCAGTACTTTAGGGTTATTTGCACACTCTTGGTTAGACGACTTACTTGCGGGCAACGTTTTTGACCAAGCCGTTGAGCTATTTATTGGTGACAAAGATTGGCCATTATCAAGCTTTATTCAAATAAGTGAACAGTTGATAGAACGTGCTGTTGCACAAAACGATTTGATTCGCATAGAAACACGTGACTCATCGTTAAAACTGGATAAGGTGATCGATACAGGTACATTTTCAACTGGTGCAAACAAGGGCAAAGCCAAGCCGTTGTGTGTAGGTGATGTATTTAATATTGAGCCGGTGCTTGAAGATGCGGCAACGCACCGATATCGTGCCCATTTTGATGCGGTTGATGATATACCCGATGTACGAGATAACGGTTTATCTGTTTCATTTACTAAGGATGTGGCCAATGGTTCGTTTAACCTTAGTCAAGCTCCAACAGGTAAAATTACTTGCAACGTACGGGGCGCAAAACCAAGTGATTATTTGCAATACCCGGCAGAGGTTATTTCGTGGTTGTTAACCCGCTTTGCAAGCGAAACAAAAATTGGTGATTTGTCGTCATTACCCACCGTTAAAATTGGAATTTATCAACGGGAGCCCAAAAAAGTTCGCGGCCTTATTGATTTAATTTGTGCATCGTGCAATGCCTATCATTATTACTCGCGTCTTGGTCAATTTAATGTTGGCCTTATGCCTGAACTTACCAATAGCTTTACCAAAGAACTCACACTTGACGATATTCAAGAAAATGGTTTACGGATTAGAAAAACGATAGAGCCTGTTAGCAAGGTAGTCGTTAATTACCGCCAAAACCACACTGAGCAAAGTAGCGCTCTGGCAGGCAGTATAGACGCAGCGACCCGGGAACTTTTCAGCAACAAGTATCAAAGCGTAGAAGCCGTTAATGACTTGCCTGACTATCCCAATGCACAGCCGATTACGATTGACACGTGCCTAGTTGAGCTTACAGATGCACAAGCGTTAGCAAGTAGCAAAGCCCTCGCAGCCAGCGTTAAAAGAACGATATACGAAGTGAATGCATTCGGTGCGCCATTCTTATTTGAACTCGGCGATGAAATCAATGTAACCGCGTGGGGTTACGGTTTTAGTAGTGGGAAAACAGCAATTGTAACAGCGCTGACAGACGACCCAATAAATGGCGAGGTAACGTTAGAATTATGGCGATAATGACCAATGCAAGAATGTTAATCGTGAACGATTTTGATGATGCCGAACTTTCGTTAATCGCGGGCGGCGAAGTTGGTTCATTACCACTAAGTCATTTACAGGTGTATTCCAATTCTCGCCATTACCGTTCAACGAATACCAATGAAGTGCAGTTGACGTTAACTTGGCAACAACCGCGTATTTTGTCTGGTTGTGCGTTACGTCGTCATAATATGAGTAGCTCTAGTACCTGGCGAATAGAAGTATTTAAAGACACAGCGCTTACAGACGTTGGCTACGATTCAAATAATTTATGGCCAACAGGAAAACCAGCAATTGAGCAAAAAACATTGGGCGAACTGGAGTGGTTAGTTGATCCTCTTGTTGCTAAGGCGGTAGACGCTAAATACCAAGATAGCGACATTTGGTTTGATACCCAATTAGCACACGGGGTACGTATTACTTTAAACGACCCTGATAACGTGCCAGGCTTTATTGATTTATCGAGGATTTATATTGGTAGAGCATTGCAGCCAAGAGTAAATTTTTCTTATGGCCATACGATGGGATGGTTAGCGAACCCTAATAAAAAGAAGCGCAGTATGGGCGGTACCGCATTCGGTAAAAAAGCAGCTAAACCGCGCGAACTAAAATTCGCTTTAAAACACTTAAATGAACAAGACCGCCCTCATTTTGTAAACGCAATAAACTTGCTAGACGAAACAACCGATTGGTATGTATCTATGTTTCCTGGAGCGGGAGGCCAAAAAGAAAGACACTATGCGATGGCATGCCAGTTTGAAGTACTACCCAAATTTGAAGGCAATTTTTACAACAATTTCTTGAGTGACTATCACTTGGTGGAAGCATAATGACGCAACAATATGAACCTGTAGCATGGTCGTTTACCATTAATGATTTCGGTACCCACGGCCAAATCGATGGCTATTTGGGTAAGTTGAATTGGTTAAAAGACAGCAACAACAGCTTAGGCTTGGCGTTTAATGCGCAGCTTCAAGCGGGCGAAGATGCAGCGCAGATTAAAGCCGATATCATTCAAATTCGTGATGTTGATATTGCAGCATTGACTGAATACATGGAAGGTTTACGCAATCAGACGGAAGAAATACGTAATGCGACTAATGCGATTGCGGTTGAAGATATAACTGAAGTAGATGTTAATTTTCGAAGCGTGCAAGTACTCGGTGTTAACGTCGCTCTAGAAGATGACTACGTAACATTTCAAGGGCTGATTAATGACAATAAAGACTTGAATACCTATGTGACTACAGGTGTGTATAGGCAACACGCCAATATTTATGCGTCGAACGGCACTAATTATCCGTGCCCATACGCGGGGTTACTGACTGTAACAAATGACAGCACTATGACGTTTCAAACGTATCATGCTTATAACGAAAATGGGTATTTTCACCGAAGTCGATATGGTGATACATGGGGCGAATGGTTGCGTGTGTTTGACGACACATATCATCCGCTGCCAACGCCATCTGAAATTGGCGCAGATGATACCCAGTACGTATATTCCAATTGGAATGGCGACTTTTCGGTTGATTTAGCGTTGAAGAAAAACTGTATCATTCAATTGTACGGCGACTACGAGCGCACTATAACTTTAGTTGGTTGTTTGCCTGCTGGGGGTACATTGACGGTGACTGTGTCGTATCCAACTTCCAAAAAGACCACGTTAACAGGCAGTACAACTATGTACATTCATAACGGTTCAAGTGACACAACACAAGATTTGCATGGACAAGGTACAGTCATTTTTCATAGTCATAATGGCACAGAACTAATGGAGCAATTCTAATGGGTAGCTTGAACAGACAAAAGAAAGTTAAGCAATATATTGATGTTTCTGAAGATGTAGCGTCAGCATTAAACAGCAATGATTCAAATTGGGTTGAAGTCAAGAGTGTCGAATCGCTTGGTGGCTTACTGATCGAATATATTCGCTGCTATATCTATCACACAAGTACCGGCACTAGTCGCATCAAAGGGATTCGCGTGTTAATTGATGGGCAACAATACTACAACGAAGATATCGACCAGACAACGCCATCGATTAACCGACAGGTAGTTACGCTAGGAAGCGTGCTCATTCCATGTCACAAAGTCCAAATTTTCATGAAAGCTGAAGCACTATCGTTAGTTAACGCGACTTGTTCACTTAAAGCAATTGCTTACTAGGAGTGGTTATGAGTATTTCTGATACAACCCATGACATCGTTGAATCGCAAGGCATAAGAATTTCTACAGTCAAAGGTGCAGTTACTGTAGCAGACGAGTTACCCATCATTGTTATCTCTACTGCGGTTTATATCAAGAATCCTGACACTAAAGAGCCAAAAACACACGCCGATGTTGGTGATTTAATCGAGTTCAATGCGACGTTTAGCGACCCATCTCTCAACATTGAACGCGTGGAAATTTCGATTGTTGATAGAGACGGCAAACACAAACTCAATGCTGCGCTATCAGTTGTCAGTGGCTATGGTGAAGGCTCATTTATCGTGACTGAGCCGATTGATTACTGCTTAACTAATGCAGCGATTAATCATCATCGCGAAAAAATCAATGCTGAACTGGTGCTCGATAAAGAGCATGTCATAAGAGTGAGCTAATTATGCGAAAGGGACATGTGTTCACAGTCGGTGGCTGGACATTCGAAATTAAGAGCATAATCGCACGTAAATCCCAAGTTTATGGCGAAGAGTTCAGTGGTGTGGCAAACATCAATATTACAGATGGTGTATTGCACGTTGAAGCACTACATTGTGATGATTTCACACCGAAAGATTATCGCATGCTGCATGGTTTCATTTGTAATACGCTGGGTTTTGAAACGTTTGAATACTCACGATATGGAACTGATTCACAACGTAAGAGAGTAAAAAAATGAATATTCAAGCTATTGCAAACAAGATTTCTGAATTAGGCATTGAAGCTAAAACAGATGCCGACATAGTCAATGAATTAAAAGCATTGCCGAGTGAAATAGACAGTATTACGTTTCGCCAGGCATTTAACCTCAATATTGATCATGGCGTAGGCCTAGCGATACAAGAGATATTAGCCGACATTGATGCTCAGCCAATTGATAAATATTATGCAAGCATCATGCATAGTGTAATGACGGTTAAGGGGTTAGACCCAATTTCAATCAATGACGAGACGACCCAAAAAGTATTTACAGGATTAGTTAGTTTTAAAGGAGCAACGAATAATTTCACGCAATCAATGCGAGACATCATAGAAGATGCAGCACGCAAGCCAACTGGTTTTGAAGAAGTTACCATTGAACATGTTGCATTAGCTCGATTAGTAGGTGAGCAACAGGCCACAAGTGTGACTTATCCCGAAAATGCAGAATACTTTACTAAAAAAACTCATAAGCAAGTGAAAGTGTTCGTATATTTAGATGCTCCAGCGCCTAAAAATATTAGATTTGATGTTTATGCGTTACAACGCAGTGGCGTAGATAAGCCTTTCGTTAACAATGGAGTTCGCTGTGGTTACATGCAAATTGACGAAGGAGAACTTGGCCAATATGTGGTGTTGAATCAAAGTTTTACCGAGCACGTACAATTTAGAGTTGTTAGCGATACCAAAGTACCTTTCACAGTAGATATAGTAGAAGCTTAAATATGGCCGCTATTATTAGTAAGACAGAGCTTAAAATCCCATATTTTATCAATGGTGACAATCCAGCGGCGACACTGTTTGACGCAATATTTCCTATCGCTGATGCTGGTAATGTTGGCGATAAGCCTCTAACAATCCCTGACTTACTAGATAATCATGATATATCCATGACCTATGGTACCAATGGTGCCTTGGTCGATGATGGTGATATGTTACTTGCCGATAACGGTAATGGCTCAACAAATACTTATGGCACTATTGCAAACATAGATGATACGTGGGCAACCAATAACCGTGACAATTCACGTATATGGCTTGTTGATTGTGTATTTAAGTCCAACAGCAATAACTATCAGTATCTCATTTATGGTGCTGGTTTCGTTGTGTATTGGACTAAATCAACAAACCAAATCACTATTCAAATAGACAATAAATCATCCCATCATGCCCGAGTTGAATTTACAGCCCCTGCCGATGGAACACGATTAGTAATTGCTGCGCAGCTAGATAAAACAAACGACAGTGCACTAATTGTTGTCAATGGTGTTAAACAATCAATTGTGATTAATGGAAACCCATTTTCTGATGGTTCAGTAACCGGCACTCCAACAAGTCATAATTTTATTGGCCGGAAAAGTAGTTGGGAACACTATTACGGGTGGGATAGTCAACTTAACTTTTTTGCGTTTGGATATCGATTCTTAACTAACGAACTTACAGAAGCTCAACTCATTGAGCTTTCAAATAATCCATATGACATATTACAGTCGAGTACGACAGAGCCATTACCAGAATTAGTAGCATCTGCATCAATTGAATTGCCATCGTTGATGGCCAGTGCAGCCATTGACTATACGTTACCAGCCCAAAGCGTGTCTGCATCAATTGAGTTGCCATCGTTGATGGCCAGTGCAGCCATTGACTATACGTTACCAGCCCAAAGCGTGTCTGCATCAATTGAATTGCCATCGTTGATGGCCAGTGCAACCATTGACTATACGTTACCAGCCCAAAGCGTGTCTGCATCAATTGAATTGCCATCGTTGATGGCCAGTGCAGCCATTGACTATACGTTACCAGCCCAAAGCGTGTCTGCATCAATTGAATTGCCATCGTTGATGGCCAGTGCAGCCATTGACTATACGTTACCAGCCCAAAGCGTGTCTGCATCAATTGAATTGCCATCGTTGATGGCCAGTGCAACCATTGACTATTCATTGCCAAGCTACCAAGCGTTAGGTACGGCAATTTTACCTGCTCTAGTTATTCAGGTTGTTCATAGGGGAACGGATGTTGGTTTGGGCTGCTCAATTACGATAGAAGAATATTCAACATTTATTGAACTAGTAGATGTTGATAGAACGATAACACTTAGATAAGAGGTTTAACTTATGTCAGATCTATTGCATATTTCGAATAAAGTTAGAAATGGGATGGTTGAAGGCGCAGCGTCTTCAATTGAACTTGGTGCACAAACCGTAAAAGTGCAAATATATACGTTGGGCTCAGGAAGACCATCAAACCAGAATGTTGGTATTACAGATCAAGTATTGCTGGCTGAACACATTTCAAGTGCTGGCAGCGATGGATTTCAAGAATCTGGCTCGTTAGGTAGCTTGAGTGCTAATGCATTCAATGATGTGAATGCGGTTGGTGATGGCGCACCATCATTCTTTCGTTTAATAGATGCTAATAATGAGGTATGCATGCAAGGTACTTGTGGTACTGCAAATGCACATATGATAGTTAGCAGTGATGCATATGTTACAGGGGGCAACTCTAGCATTACACAGTTTAATATAAGCGTTCCTGCGACTTCACCAGCGGCCGCATAACCATGATTAGTCACGGTTTGAACATACCTGGCGTAAAGTATCCTGTGTTCGAGCAACCTTTAGGTGCTGTCACAGATGAAAGGTTTTACTCAATTGATGTCAACCCTTGGCTTAGTGGTCGAGGATTAACGCAGTACAAAGTATCGAGTGTTGATGAAGCCAAACTTATAATTGATTCAGTCAGCGAAGCTGACGGCGTTATATTTTTTAGAGCAAAGAATGGTTCCATCGGCTATCAAACAATCGAGATTGAGTTACCCGTAACAGGTGCTACAATCACTCGACATTATTGCATCAAAGTGAGTGAACTATAGCCAAAAACAAAAAAGCCATTGCGACGCAATGGCTTTTTATTATTTCCAAATTGATTTAATATTTTAAAAACTTTGCTTTGTTGAGTTTTCGCAATTATCTTTGCTAATTTTCGCGCTCGGCAACATTTAGACTAGGCAGAGCCTTCGTCGTGTAGTTATTCTCCTCAAGTAAGGCGATAACACAGTATAAATGCCAAACAGACGCTGCCCAATGGGTTCAATTGAGCGCGCCTTGCTCATTGTTGCTCGATTTTAACAACGAACAACTATGCTACAAACCGAGCGCCGCGATCAAAACACGCTCAAGTTGAACAAAATTTGTACGTCAAAGATCAACAGCCCCTAGTATAACTAGCGTTTGTATTGCTAACAGGCTCTTCTTTTAAGCTTCACTCAATTTCTGCAGCGAAGCTTTTTGCCACAACTGCTGAGATAATTCACGTTGTGAGAGCCTTTTATCAGACATTATCCATTCAACTAGCGCCAAAGCAACGTCTGGCGTACGCATCTGTTTCATCTTGCACTTTTCACTCAGCCATTTATCTATAATATGGCTGTCGATTTCCTGCATGACTTTGCCCAGCCCAAGTTGCTCAATCGCCAGTGCGTTAGACTCCTGTTCCATTTGACCGTTGATCGGTTTTGTTAAGATAGGAATTCCAAGATGGATACACTCGCTATTAAGTTCAAAGCCGCTGTTACAAATGACCCCACTCGCACGTTTCAAGTCTGCTTTAAACCCGTCATGACAGGTAGTTCTTAATGCCACATTCGCTTGCTGTTCATTATTAACATCTTGAGAATATTGTACAAATTCAACTGCGGGAAATGTATTAAGTAACTTGGTTATTGCCAGTTGATCTTCAAATGGAAGATAAACAAGCACAGGGCCGCTTACAGGCGACTTTTGCAAACTTACATCGATGATTGGCGGCAATACATTGTCGTCATAGTTCGACCAATGTAAGCCAAACGATTGCTGTGCTGGTGCAAAGTGTTTCATTATCATTTTTGCGATTAAATTTTCACCGGCAAGGGGGGTATTAGAACCAAATGCATATTGATGGCCAATTGCTAATGTATGCACACCTGCATTTTTAGCTGCCCATGCACTAACAGGCTCAAAATCAGTAATAACCAAATCATACTCAGAAACGTCTAATGTACGTATATCACGAAAAAACTTAACCAAATTATTCTTTCGAATCGTTGCCAAATAATCGATTTTTCCTGCTTTGGTGACAAACGTCAGTCCATCTCGGTGTAGATAATCACCAAACACTTCCATGTCGAAGAACTTATGTTTCTCTCTACCAGAAAACAAGTATGTCACGTTAACATTACTTTGCTGCGCGAGATATTTAGCCATCACGCGACACCTTGAAATATGTCCGTTCCCTGTTCCCTGAATGCCATATAATATTTTCATAAAGTTACCACTAAGTAAGCGATTAAACTGCCTAAAATTGCTCCCGCTACCGTATCGGTAGGAAAATGCACCCCTAGAATTATGCGAGAAATTGCTACCATCAGCGCCCACACATATAACGGTGCAGCTGCCACACCAAAAAACATCACCGATAGCCCAGCCAAGCAAAATGCTGCCATTGTGTGACCCGATGGGAAACTAAACTTGTCGGACGCGTTTACAATGCTAGTAAAATCAGGAACCACCTCTGGCGGACGCCTGCGCTTTAAGCAATTTTTCAAAATATAATAAATAGGTCGTTCAACAGCAAAAGCCAGCAGTGCCACTACAAAAAATTGTTGCCCAAGTTCGGGCGAAATAAATAAGCAACATAATGGAATCAGTAACTGCATGTAGCCGTCACCGCTTTTGGATATGGTACGAATAAGCGCTATAAAATGTGGGTAGTAACGAGATTTTCTACACCACAATAAAAGTCGCAAATCGTACTGATAAATATCATCGAGCATTGCCATAGTTGTCACGTTAGCGAGAGCTTGTGACATTTACATGACACAAATTTGGATCTTTGATTACACGCTCAAATTTAACTATGTACATTTCGAATATGTATTTTTTATGACAATTATATTTCACCCCAGAAAACCTAGGAGGTTTAACTACAATTAATTAGTAGATATTTCCTGAAAAAGTGTTCCGATAGTTCAAACGAGGCAAATAGCATGTTGTTAAGGTGGTTAGAGTTTCTATGCCTTTTCTGGATCATTCCGATTTGTTTGTTTACCTATAGAGAATCATTAGCACCTCTCATCATTCCATTCATCATTTGCGTTGCCGTGATTTGCTGTTTGATATTGTGGCGAGATGAAAAATTACAGAAGCAGTGGCGCAGAGCAAAATCACTACAACGCCAACATTTTCGCCCAATGTGGCAAACATTTCTGGCTCTGGCCGTTTTAACCTTTATTTTTACCTATGTTTATACGCCAAATACACTCTTTGACTTACCGCTAAATCATACCCATTCATGGCTGGCGTTACTTATCGCTTACCCCTTACTCTCAGTCATTCCGCAAGAAGTCATATTTCGTATCTACTTTTTCCATCGGTTTAAACAGTTATTCAGCTCCAAATTAACCTGCGCCTGGCTAAGCAGTGTTTGTTTTGGCTTTGCACATATTATTTACAGTAATTGGATTGCGGTTTTGTTCTCTTTCATAGGTGGGCTGCTATTTAGTTTTCGCTTCGTTCAAACTAAGTCTATCGCTGTTGTTATCGTTGAACATTCCTTGTGGGGCGTGTTTTTGTTCACGATAGGTCTTGGTAGTTTTTTTATCGCAACACCACTTCATCAATAACCTAATAACTTCACCCCTTTGTAATAACATAGTCACTAATTTGTCATGAATTCAGGAGAGTATGTTGAAGCGTAATATGCCAAGGGGTTTTAATTATGCAGGCAATTCAACAAAACATTATTCAATCTCAACGCGATCAGTTTGACCAAAGTATTCTCGGCCGGTATCTAATGCCTTTGTTGGCGGTAGAATCAATAACGCCAAATGATAATGGCTGCCAAGCTATGCTCGAAAAAGCGTTATCCATGCTAGGCTTTGACTGTCACCGCTGCGAAATTAATGGAGTGGGCAATTTGATTGCTAAAGTGGGCTTTGGAAATACACGAATTGCTTTTGCGGGACATACTGACGTTGTACCGCCGGGAGACCTCAATAAATGGACGAGCGCCCCATTCTCGCCTGAAATTAGAAATGGCAATTTATATGCCCGCGGTGTTGCCGATATGAAAGGTGGGATCGCTGCGATGTTAAGCGCCTTTGCCCAAGTGAAAAATCAGCTAAACCTCAACGACTATAGTTTCTACTTTCTCATAACAAGTGATGAGGAAGGTGAAGCTGAATTTGGTACGATTGAAATAGTCGATTTACTCAAGCGTTTAAACGAAATACCGGATTTCTGCATTGTTGGGGAGCCCAGTGCTACACATAAATCTGGTGACACTATCAAAGTTGGCCGCCGTGGCGCTATTTCCTGTGAAGCAACAGTTAAAGGAAAGCAAGGCCACGTTGCGTACCCCCAATTTGCCATAAATGCAGCGCACAGTGCTGCGGAGTTAGCGTTGAGGCTTAGTCAAATTACTTGGGATGAAGGTAGCGCAGATTTCCCAGGCTCCAGTTTGCAGATAACGAGTATCGACACTGGTGAATGGACTGACAACATTATTCCGGGTGAGAGCCAAGTACATTTTAACGTACGCTACAGTCACAAATTCTCCGAAGCCAGCGTAAAGAAAACCGTGTTAAGTGCAATCGATGAATTAAAGGTTGACTATCAGGGTATCGAATTAGACTGGCAACGTCCATGCCATCCATACTACACGCAAGGCAGCGAGCATAGCCCAATCCAATTGGTAACCATTGCTGAACAGGCAGTTTTTGATGTGTGCGAAACCTTTCCTAAATTATCCACATCTGGAGGGACTTCCGACGGCCGATTCATTGCAGCTGCGGGTACACAAGTGATTGAACTTGGCGTGCCTAATCATTCAATTCATCAAATTGATGAGCATGTTGCCATTGACGACCTAATTCTATTAGAGCGTATCTATAAAAATATTCTCGTCCGTATAATGAGCTAACTCACGGCGTAATTAGTTAGTTATATTTGCCGTGATGCTAGTCAAGACAACTTAATTGAATAGCAAATTGAACTATAGCCACCATTCAATGATGAAGGTGGCATTCATAAGGTAAATTATTCAGACAAATAGCGTGCACGTTTCTTGGGCTTCAACATCGTGATATCGAGTAACACGAGCCCATCAATGCAATCAGCAAAGTCTCGGTCTACCCCAAAATCTAAGAATTTTACGCCACCAGACTCTGTGAGTTCGCTATATTGTTTGTAGAGTGTTGGTACACTTGTACCCATGTTAGCGAGTAAATGCTTGAGATTGGCAAAATCCGCTTTGTAATCGTTGCCGGTAAACTGTTCTTTAAGCTGCTCAACCAAAGTTTGCTGTAACGTAAACGGGGATCGTGAAGGAGCTAATGCCTGTTCGCTACCAAAGTATAATTGATAGAAGTACACCATTAATTCCTTTGCGGCTTGTGGCATAGCGTTACTCATACTAACAGGGCCAAATAGATAACGGTAATTAGGATATTTACGAATAAATGCACCTATGCCATACCATAAATAATCTAAGCTGCGTTTGCCCCAATATTTAGGCTGAACAAAACTGCGTCCCAGCTCCAGCCCTTGTGCCAAGTAAGGATTCATTTCAATGCTTAGTGCAAACAAGGTATGCGTATACAAACCCCTAATGCCATGTGCATCTACCACTTCAGCTGTATCAGCTAAACGATAAGCGCCAACTATTTCTAAGTCGTGCTCATCCCATAAAATTAAATGTAGATAATGTTTGTCGTATTTATCAATGTCACGACGTAAACCACTGCCTTCGCCAACTGCGCGAAAAGCACACTCTCTTAGCACACCTATTTCTCGCATAATAGCGTCGTTGTCACCAAAACGATGTAAAAGGATTTGCTTGCCATCATGCGTTTGCCCTAAATGTTCACATTTTTGGATCGCTTCTTTTAGTATCTTTCGATCCTCTTTGGGCGCAATTGCACACTGTGTCGCAAAAACTTCTTCATTGTCTTTCTTTAAGCGGTAAAGGTGGCGTTTGAACAGCTTTGTTTTAGATTTTATATCCACTTTTACTTGCTGGTAGCTGTCATAAGGAATTTGACGCCCAACACGCATAGGAATATCTTTTTGTTGCTGTTTAAACATTTCGTCGACCAATAATAATGTAGAGGCAGGCTTGTACATCATCGATACCCCATAGAAGGTCGCTGAATTCTTGGCCTGAATAAACACTGGAACTATTGGCGCTTTGGCTTGTTGTGCAAAACGAAGAAAGCCTGATTGCCACTTGGGGTCACGCACACCTTCTGGCCTAAGTCGAGAAACCTCTCCAGCAGGAAACACTATGATGACACCTTCGTTTTCTAAGTGTTTATTTATCGCAATAAGGTTTTCTTTAGGTGTTTTTCCACCCATATTATTCACGGGCAACAATAAGGGTTTCAGTGGCTCAATCGCCAATAATAAGCTATTAACCACAACTTTTACATCTCGGCGCACATCACTAACAAGCTTGATAAGCGCGAGACCATCAATAGAGCCTATCGGATGATTTGCTATGATAACAACCCGTCCATTTTGCGGAATATTTTCTCGTTCGGAGTCTCGAACAGAGTAGCTCACATTGAGATAACCCAAGGTTTGTTCAACAAAGTCAAACCCTGTAAGGTGTGGATATTTTTGTTCGAATTCCTGAAATTTTTTCTCGTGTAGCAATGACTTAAGTATCGCTTTCACAGGCTTTTCCAACCAAGGTTTACCCTGTAATTTAGGCATATTTTGGTCGACTACTTCATCTACTTTTATCATAAAAGCTCCTTCATGAGATTTTATGTAAAGTAATATTTTGAGATGACACTTAAGTTAAATATTGTTGACAGTTTTGTGTCTGATCACACGAAAATTACTGCATTGAGCACTTGCTCGTCACAGTCACTGATGTTGAAAATTTTTGTTCAACATCAATGACCATTTTTTCTGAGTTAACTTGCAATTGATTGCAATAACTCCGCTATTTCATTTTCACGATAATCATTACTTGCTTTAGCTAAGCTCAATGCTTTCTTTAGAACATCTTGTGCTTGTTGCTTATTGTGCTTAGCGAGATAAATTTTGCCAGTCACTAGCTTGGCCTGCACGTCATTTGGCAAATAAAATTGCCATTTTTGGGCCATTACCAAGGCTTGTTCCAACTCATTATCCTTAAGTAATTTGTTCGTGATGAATCGTAGGCAATTCACACTATTCCAACGTTCAGCATTTGGATGTACTGTAAAGCCATATCGCGAAGACAATGTTTGGTAATAATCTTCAATATTTTGCAACGCGTCGCCAGGGGCTTTGATAAGTTCACGATATTTGGGCGCCCAGATCGACTCAGGATAAACGTGTTCGATGAATGACAGCATACCTTTAAGCAATGCATCGTAATGTCTTTCATTGTCTAATGTTTCGATAATCAATTGTTTACTTGGTGTTTCGATGGATTGATAACCACTTTTTAACTTAGCGAAGTTTTCTTGATATTCAGGATCATCGATTATGTCATCATCGGCTTCGGCAAAATAAACAATGCCAGGTTGTTCTCCAATTGCACGATTCTCTTTCCCTAACGTATTGTTGATCTCTTCATATAAAGTCGCCGACTGAGAAAAGCCCATGCCGACCATATCGCTTGATGCTAAAAACATGTAGTCTTGAAAGAGTTGAGGATGATTGACAAGCGCGTATAGCGGAAACAATGCACTGCCAGATACACCGATAATTTGGCGATAATCATTGGCTCGATAATGCTGCTCAAGGAATGGAAAAAGTTCCTGTTGTAAGTGCTTTATATAGTTATCAACTTGCCCGTAAGCATTTATTTCTGATTTTCGCCACATGCCATTAGTGTAAACTTTTGGAAAATGACCGCTGTAGTTAAGGCTAACAACAATTGAATCGGGCATTCGATCAACAGATGTTAAATGTTTGACTATCCCTGTCACCTGATGGAAGAATTGATTGCCGTGACTGCCATTAACAAATAAAACAGGAAACGTTTGATAGTGCTTACTGCTCTCATATGATTGAGGTAAATATATATTGAGTTCAATGTTACTTTGCAAGATTTTTGACTTAAGTCGTATTTGCTCGCCGTAGTCCAAAGTATTACTGTCTATGACTGCTAGGTCAGCCATAGACAGTTCAGCGTTTGTCACTTTTGCGTTTGATTTTTGTATGACCAGCACCAAAGCTAACAAGATAATGGCGATATATGTTGTAAATGTTTGCATTACCAATACTCCGTGATTCTTTTGATTTTCAATCCTTCAAATTCAAATACAGCCAAATGATATTCAGCCTTTTCGTCAGGTTGGCGTGCAAGCTGAAGTCGTTGTACAGCGACTGATTTTCTGCCCGGAATGATATTCACGATCGTGTATCTATCAGTAGAATAATTATATTGGCCCCCTTTAAGGTATTTAATGGTATTGTTATACAGGTGCTGCTTTGTGTATTCACCACCATATTGCTCATGTACATAGATAAAATCATGGCTGTACATGTTAAACAAAGCATCGGCATCAGCAATCGTTGAACCTTTCATTAGTACTTTGTTCTGGTATTCGTTGACTAAATATATCTGCTTTATTAGTTGCTCAGTCGTCACTGAGCTTTGAGCTAACGCACTAAATGTCGTTAAGCACAAAAATAAGGCTATTTCCTTAATGTTCAGTTTCACTATTTTGTCCCCTTGTTTGGAAAACTAAGAAGATAAAACGAATGAAATTTAATCCTTGAATTTGCGCTTAATAAAAGCTGATTTTTCGCTGAATCTACTAACTTCAATAAGTTACGAAGGTTTGAACGTGAATTATTACTTCTTATTTGTAGCCGTTTTTGTGGTACTGTAATCACAGGAGCAAGGAAATATTGAGAAATAAAAGATGAAACACCAGTTTCGCATTAATGAATATTTGGTCGACATTAGTAAAAATCAGATTATAGACACCCATAATTCTGCCCTACAGAATTTAGACACCCACAATACTGATGAAGATACAAATAAGACATCCATAAATCAGAATTTAGACAGCCATGTTACAGATGCTGATGAAGATACAAATAAGACATCCATAAATCAGAATTTAGACAGCCATGTTACAGATGAGAAAACTGGTGATTCAGGGATAGCAAATGTGCCCCCAAAATCTCTTGAAGTCCTAACTGTTCTTGTTGAAAACTCACCTAATGTAGTGAGTGTAGAAGAACTAATGGATCAAGTATGGAAGGACACTGTAGTCTCTACTAACTCTGTTCAGCGATGCATCGCCCAGCTGCGTAAGGCGATGGGTGATAGCAGCAAATTGCAAAAGATAATCAAAACCCATGCTAAGAAGGGCTACAGTATTGAAGCCCAAATATCTTTTATCAATCCAAATAGACCGAATGCGTCAACAAAAGATTTTACTTCTGAAGGCGCACGTGAAGATATTACTCATATATATCCTGAATATTCTTATTCCGAAGAACCTAACGAATTAGCACAACAAAGTAACAGCGAACGTAATCTCAATTCAGGTAATGAAGAAGCTGACATAAACGCTAACACTTCTTCCAAATCACCTAACATCAAACAGTCACCAATTAATAACGATGCATCCCAACATGACTGGGTGAAACGAATATACCGATTAAGGTACCTAATTATAGCTATGCTGCTGACCATCATAGCAATTAGTAGCTTTAGCATATTACCGAAAGCCACACGAAACTTGGAGTTTAATACTTTAACGCCGGTTATGGTTAGTGATGCCAAAGAAACCAATGCCTCTTATACGCCTGATGGCACAGGTATTATTTTCCATCGATATGATGGATTATGCGCGAACAATATTTGGCTGCGGGATATCAATAATTCAACTGAGCATCAACTAACTCTAAGTACAGGGTTTTATGGCCCACATCAATTCACACCTGACGGAAAGAAAATCGCTTTTATGGCTAAAGAAACTTGCATAAAAGATGATTCATCTAAAGGCTATGACGTAACAAATCAAATTCAAAAATTAATTAAGACCCCCATAGTTCGTCATTGCTGGAACTTAATGACCTTAGATATCAACGAAGGTTTAACAGCCCCAGTTGAACCGGATGTTGTTGTGAGTTGCGATGATGGAGAGCTGTCAAACCCAATCTGGCTAGAAAATGGCAATATTGCTGTATTAAAAAAACGCCAGAACCGTTGGAAACTAGTAAAATATATGCCCGGTGCAAAAATAGAAAAAACGTTGTTTGAACCACAAGAGCTTTCCATGTATCACGTAGGTTACATGCGCAATAAGCAAACAATCTATGTATTAGCCATAGACCAACTAGGCAAACACATAATGACTCTTCTCGATTATCAAGGAAACGTAACAGCAAGCAATGAGATTACTCGACCTGACACATTGTCGCCTTTCAGAATGATTAACCCATTTTACGATCCACACAGTGAGCAGCTGACATTTTTTACTGGTAAAGACCTTTATTCGCTATCGCTAAGTGGAAGAGTTAATAAACTTACCCAACTTAGATATAACGATCTAGACAATTTCTCTTTTTCTCCCGACGGGCAAAAGTTACTCGCAACAGAAGGCAAAGTTGATTTGGACATTTCGCAAACATCAATTAAAGCTCTCGCAAAACAACATCAGCCTGATTTCAGCCCACTTGCCAGTTTTAATGCGGTACATCAACCTTACCGAAGCATTGATAGAACTACGCACGTTGAACAAGACGCTCAATTTCAACCAAATGGGCAGCTAATCGCATTCATGAGTGACAGAACGGGAGATACCCAACTTTGGTTGCGAGATAACGATAAATTGACCCAGCTTACCAATTTTGCCAAAAGCTCACTTGTTACTCATTTTGTGTGGAGTCCAAAAGGCAACAGTTTAATTGCAGCTGTAAATGGACAGTTAGTTGAAATTGACTTAGACAAGTCACAGCGAAATATCAATACCCCCTATCCTGTTTTGGCTGTTTTTCAATGGACAAGCGATTCACTATTGATTCAAGCGCGCATCGCTGGAGAACTTGCTCTAGCTAAGTATAGTCTTATCTCAAACGAACTCATTATCGTGCATAATCTCCCCGTTAAATGGGCGCAAATTTCAGACAGTGCTGGATTAGTATATTTAGATACGTTCAACCAGTTTTGGCAACACACAATCTCTGGACCTATTTTAATCAGCCAATTGAAAGGTCAAGCAGGCTCACGCAGATTTCTATTAGAAAATGACGATATATGGTCTTTCAATAGAGATGGAAGATTGTGGAATTTTCACACGAGGAATCAATCACTTAAGTTAGCGGGTCATGTAAATTCTCAAGTAGCATATTTAACCGACATAAAAGGAGAGGCTTTCTTGCTGACACAAATAATTTCAGCAAGAAAGGACATTGTAGAACTAACAAGTCAACCGAATTAATTAGGTTTTTGTGTGGTTGTGCGCTAAATATTCTGCCGCCACAACCACTTATCTTCTGATGAGCTGTGCATGAGCTAATACTAGTGATGCTGTTTTTTCACTCGCTGACTACCGCGACTTGAAGACTGTCCTCTCTTAGCTGAAGTTTTAGCATAAGATTTTGCTTTCTGAGACGAGCCTTTTTTCATCGATTTAACCTTTGTACTATTACTTGCTCGTATTTTGTTAGACTGATGTTGATAGTTGGTACTTTTGTGATTCGTATGTGAACTATATTGTTTCGCAGTATCTGATTTTCTCTTGGTCACTGATGATTTGTGGTGATAAGCAGTTTTTGATTTCGCCGATGACACTTTAACCGCTTTATTTTTTATAACCTGCTTATCTCGCTTTATCGCGCTATTAACCTCCTTGTATTTGTTACGATGATTTATTCTGGCGTGAGCCTTATCGTGGTGGTTTGAACTTGGTTTTCCATAATGCGTGATAGGTCTAGCGTGTTTGTTAACTTTAATCGCCTTGTTTTTTTGGTAGTGAGCATGGGTTGTCACTTTTTTACCGTGAAACTTATGTGCAACACGTTCAGAGCGATACGCAACACCACGACGATGATTAGGCGCATGAATCCACTTTTTCGCATGATGGCTAGTGACGATTTTCTTCCGTGGATGATGCCAGTGATTGTGGTGATGGTTAATGACAATGTGGCGCTTATGCCAGTGAAATGCGCTAAAATAAAACCCTACCGAAATATGTACGCCAGAATTCCAATAGTACGGACCGTTATAATAGGCGTAGCGACGAGGGAAATGCCAATAGACGGGTGGATAGTGCGTCCAATGCCAATCACCATAAACTACACGGGTATCATAATATGGAACATAAACAACTTCTGTTCGAGCAGGTTCGATGATAATAACGTTTTCTTCTCGAACAATTTTGACATTATCCATTTGTGCTAAATTACCAACATCGTCCGCTTTTTGCCGCAACGATTGAATACTTGCCAAAACAGCCGCTTCGTCTTCCAAGAATACATCTCCCAACTGTTGCATCCAATTGAGTTCACTACTTAACTTTTCTAACACTGTAGGGAAATGAAGAAGTGCTTTGACGCTAGGATCCCAATTCTTATCTTGACTGCGCGATTCAATTTCTTCTGGTTTTAGGTCGCCGATACCTGATCGCCAGCGCTCTGCATCAACCACCTCTAAGGGATATGTACTCGCTATCAAAATATGCGTCAAAAGGGAGTCCGGATATAGTGCAATAGGCGCAAGTAACTGCGCCAATTCTGCTTCAGTATATTCTTTTTGTTCTGCCGAATAGCTCGTTTGCTCTTGTGCTGATACGTTTGCAATGTAACCAGCAGAAATTAGCAACGTTCCGACTAAGAATGCGCTGAGAATGTTTTTTGGAGAACTTGTTTTCATCATCACTACCCTCTTTTCCTGAGATAGTGCTCATTCTATTAAAAGTAAACTGAATTCAAGCTGAACGCATATGCAACAGTGACATATCGTTTCCTCTTTCTTATCTAGCTATTTATCTAGCCACCCATGACTCATGCTGATTAATTTTTTAAAACAAGACACCCATAATTTATGAATGTAACGAATCAACTGTTGAAACAAGACACCCATAATTTATGAATGTAACGAATCAACGAGAAAAATCATTCTTCATGATATGCAATTTTTGCCAGAAAATGATTTTAGATGCTTGCCGCACAGTGTTCGGCCGCAACTTTCTCGTTCATGGGATTGTTCACCTAAAAATTACTCACGCGAATATCAGGGTAAAAGGTGCCCCTGTTATTTCTTCTTTATTTACGCATGAAGCTTTTGCAGCGATGTTATCCTGATGACAGCCATCGCTGGC